>Ga0255753_1002538_pt1 | contig 20042 bp, 13 predicted proteins | sample 041ome_10_FD_179953 | JGI IMG/M metagenome (GOLD analysis project Ga0255753, IMG submission 179953) | Coastal salt marsh microbial communities from the Groves Creek Marsh, Skidaway Island, Georgia - 041412US metaG (version 2) | ecosystem: Environmental > Aquatic > Marine > Intertidal zone > Salt...
CTGGGTGGTATTACGGAAGGTGCAGAACCAAACGTACAAGCAGACTGGAATGAGACCACTACTACAAGTGATGCTTATATTAACAATAAACCCACACTTGGTACGGCAGCAGCTTCTGCAGCAACAGATTTTGTAGCTGTTACTGGAGATTCAATGACTGGTATTTTAGGGATAAATTATAACGGTATTGGTCTTGAAGTTGGAAACAGTGCTAACAGTGGAGCTGACACTGGTATTAGAATTAGAGGTGCAAGAAATGGTCAGTCTTATTCTACTGGGAACCTTACGTCATATATATTACTTTCAAACTTTGATGATAATACAACTCCTAATAACTACGATTTAGTTAAAATAGGTGGCGGTATGTATGATGCATCTGCTGATACTGGATTTTTACGAATTGAAACAAACAACGGAACCGCTTTAACCAAGGCTTTAGATATTGATAAAAATCAAGACGCTAAGTTTTATGGTGATATAGATGCTGATGGAAATATCACTGGTTCAAATCTCAACGTATCTAATTGGGATACAGCCTATGGTTGGGGTAACCATGCAAGCGCTGAGTACGCTGCAGGCGACCACTCTCACTCGGCTGCTACAACATCCGCAGATGGGTTTATGTCCAGTGCAGACAAAACTAAATTGGATGGTGTTGCTACTGGAGCTGATGTAACTCCTTCATGGGTTCCAGCTTCCGACCCAAGCTATCTAACATCTTTACCTTCACACGACCACAACGGACTGTATTACACAGAAGCTGAAATGCAACACTTTATGGCTCGTGCTTTGGGCTGGGTATCTGGATATGGAAACGCTTCAACATCATATGTAAACTATAATTTTGCAGAGGATGCTATAGCGTTAAGCGGAGTTGGAGACTCTTCTACTGGAGCTATTTTTAAAGCAATACGAGTAAAGGCTGGAGATAAAGTTCGTTTTACTGTAATGCTAAAAGGGTCTATTGCTTCAACCGATGGGTTGTACATAAGGCTATATGCTTATAACGGAAACCTTGCAGATGGCAAAACACACGTCTCTAATAATGCAGGCTCTTCAGAAGTTGTTGTAGTAGAAGATTCCTCTGGAGATACTGGCTGGACAGAAAACCAAGCAGTTCCAAGTTCTTGGACAAACTACGAACACACATATACCGCGGGAAACGATGGTTATGTAAGTTTAGTAGTTCTTAACTGGACTGGTCACGGTCAAGAAACAATTTATATAAGACAGCCAGATATTCAATTTGAAAAAGTTTATGACGCATCTAACCTTGGGGGTACAGCTGCTTCTTCTTACTTAACTGAAGTGCCAGACAATTCTGTAGGTATTTCTGAATTAAATGTTAGTGAAGGAACTGCAGGTCAAGTTTTAAGCACAAACGGAAGCGGAACCTTGTCATTTATTACAGTAGAGAGCGGTGGGGGTACATATACATTGCCAGCAGCAACGTCTTCAGCACTTGGTGGTATAGTGATTGGTTATCAAGCCAACGCTAAGAACTACCCAGTACAATTAGACGCTAGCAATAAGGCTTATGTAAATGTCCCTTGGGCGAATACGAACACAACTTATTCAGCAGGTAGCGGTCTTGATTTAAGCAGCACTACTTTTAGTGTAGAGGCTGATCTTCGTGATGGTATTACTCACGTAGGTGTTAGTGCAAACAACTACATTACGTTTGATAATACAAATAATCATATTGATTTCTACGCAGGTGGCGCTCATGTAGCACGCATGGAGAGTGATGGTGATTTACATATTAAAGGAGACGTTATTGCGTTCTCATCATTGTTTGCATAATGGCTATAGGAACTGGACAAGTTAAGATGTCGGAGATTCGGCAAGAATTAGTACCCGGAAATACTGAAGGAAACTTTTCTTTGAAAGATGCGGAAAGCGGTACTTATGCATCTATTAATACCAATAGTACTAGCTACCCAGATGGAGAGCCCCCTTACACTATGTCAGAGTGGAAAGGGTACGACCATAGTGCCGCACCACCAGCACAGTATTACTGGGATTTAAGTACTGATATTAAGTGGGACACAGCTACTGACAAACCGCTTCAATCTACCAGTGAAGACTTTAGTGCCTCTTTGTGGTTACGACCTCAGTGGGCAGCAACAGATTTAAACTTAATTATATTTGATTTAACGCCTTCTGGTACTACCTCAACAGCAAACAGATTCTTCTTGCAGTATGATTATGGACTAAATAGATTAATTGCTAGATATCGTAGTAGTTCCAGTAACTTTACTAGACAGTGGGCGTTACATGATAACAATTCAGCTACTGGAACTGGAACCAGCGGTACAAACACTTGGACTAGCTCTAACAGAGGTAATGTTAATAGCAACAACTTTGTGCATTTAGCATTAACGTATGATGCTTCTCAGACTGCTTCTACAGCTGCATTTAAAATATATTGGAATGGAAGTGAATTAACAAATACAGCGGCATCTGATGCAGGCACAAGATACAACATGACTCTCGATGAACTTACTTTCTGTGGTAATGACCACAACACTGGGGGTAGTCGCATTGCAGATTACATGTATATGCACATGTGGGATAAGCTTTTGACGTCTTCAAATGTAAGCTCTATGTACAACTCTGGCACACCTATATCTGCTTCCGATGCTTCGTTAAGTACCGACCTTATATTTGGTGATACATCTACTTCTGTGCCTTCTGCTAATGCGGCTGATGATAGTGGCAACTACGATTTCTTAACCGCTAATAGTCAGACACTCGTACAGTTGTAAAGACAATGTGGCATTTAATTTATAATTGTATTATATTTGAAGTATTGAATTCAATTAATAATTATTATTATGGCTAAAGCTAAAAAAATCACAAAGGATGAGTTGGCTGCTGTACAAGGTGCAGTAAACAACATTAACAATCTCTACATGTCTGTAGGACGTGCTATCGTTGACGTAATCAAAAATTCTGGAGGTATTGATGCGCTTGATGCCGCTTTAAAAGAGCAGCAAAAAGCACTAGAGGATAAGTATGGCTCGGTTACTATAAACCTACAGACTGGCGAATACGAAGAGGTTGTTGAAGAAGCTGTAGAAGCTTAAAACAGAACAAGCTTACACTCAAGGGGTTACGGAAACGTAGCCCCTTTTTTTATACCTTTGTGGTTATGAAAGCAAAGAAAGATTCACGTTTAGCACGAGCAGGAGTAACCGGGTATAATAAGCCTAAGCGTACTCCCAATCATCCTAAGAAGTCACACATCGTAGTGGCTAAGGTGGGTAATATAATCAAGACCATTCGTTTTGGAGAGCAAGGAGCTAAAACAGCTGGTAAACCTAAAGCTGGGGAGTCAGATCGTATGAAGAAGAAACGTGCATCATTTAAAGCTCGTCACAGACGCAACATCGCCAAAGGCAAGCTGTCCGCTGCATACTGGGCAAACAAAGTAAAATGGTAATGGGTAAGAAAGGTCTAGACAAGGTCAAGGATTTATTTTGGTATAGCGACAGTGAACCTAATGAAGTGTTGATAGCGTTCTGTCACATCTTTGCGCTACCTGCGGCTCTATGCGTAGACTTTGAAAATCCATCATTCATTCTTATTGGTGCTGGTATCCTTGCTGGCAGTTTTCAGATGTGGGCGGTACTATGGAACGGCACACTAAAGATGAGATTAATAGCTGTCCAGATTGCTGCATTGATTGCACTAGGAACAGTTGAAAACTTATTTGCTACAGGTCTTATGAACGGATCTCGTGTAGGATGGGCAATTATTATGCTGTTTGCTTTATGGAATACAGTAAGGGTATATAAAGAAAAACTAGACAAAGGTGCTTAAACAATTACAACAGCTTTGGAAGTACAGCGACAGCCAACCTACAGAGATTACTCTGGGTGCTGCGCTTATGATCCTAGCGCCTATCGCTACAATGATAGAGTTAGGATTTATGCCGTTCTATCAACTAGCGCTTGTCTCCGCTGGTGCATATCAACTGCTATGCATCTCTAAGGGTGAACTTCAATGTAGATTGAGAGCTTCTCTATTTACGTTTGGATTGTACAGCTCTACATTGGCGATGTATTTGCTATCTATTGGTTTACCTACCCCATCACACTACGGATGGGTGTTATTGGTTATATCTTCTTTTGGAAACTTAAAAAGATTAAAAACAGAAGACATACACCGAAATGGATAACATAACACAAATAATCATTACCGTTGCGACCGTTGCTGGTTCGGCAGGGATATGGAAGTTCTTTGAAGCTCGCCTAAGAGTGAAGTCTGAAGAGAAAAAAACAGAACGAGAAAACAGTGACGGAGTGCAATACAGAGATGACTTGAAGAACAGGGTGCGCAACATGGAAGCACTCTTAGCAGCTAGTGCTGAAGAGAAGGACGAGCTACGTAATCAAGTATTAGCACTTACTCAAGAGGTATCTGCATTACGTGTTAAAGTAGAATTCTTAGAGCGCGAAAACGACAGACTAAAGAATAAATAGCTGTTTTACAGACTGTTTGAAAAGTATAAGTATAAAAGTGTTAATTTTGTAACACAATCAATTTAATTAAACATGGAAAACGGACAAGAAAAACAAATTGAAGATCAGCTAGGTGATGCTGGATTCAGCTTTTCAGATACAATGCCAGAGGGAGTAGAAGATGCTCCACAGCCTGTGCCTGATAGTTTTGACATAGATTTAAGTACTACGGTACAAGATGAGCCGCAACCAGTAGTGGAATCGGCACAACCAGAACAGCAAGTAGAAGAACAACCTACAGCTGTTGAAGAGCCAGTGGCGGAAGCTACTAGCGAAAGTTCTTTAAATACGGAAACACCTGTTGCAGAAGAGGTGACATTAGATGAATCTGCTGTATCTCGTTACGTTAGTGAAAGGCTAGGCGTTGAGTTAGAGAGTATTGATCAATTGGCACAGTTTCTACAGCAGACACAACAGCAGCAGCAACCTACTATTGACGAGCGTGTTAAAGTAATTGCGGACTTTGTTGAGCAGACTGGTCGTAACCCAGAAGACTGGTTTAGATACCAGGCATTGAATCCGTCCGAAATGGACGACATGACTGCCGTGCGTATCTCAATGTCTAATGAGTATCCTAACCTTAGCGGTGATGAGATTGATATGTTGGTCGGCTCAAAGTATAAGCTTGACGAAGATTATCATACAGAGGACGAAGTAAAGCTTAGCAAGCTCCAATTGAAGATTGATGCTGATAAAGCAAGACAGGGTATTGACCAACTACGTAGTCAGTTCACTGCTCCTGCTAAACCTCAAGAGGAGCCTGTTCAGTCTCCAATTGACGAACGTTGGATTAATAATATGAAAGAGCAAACCAATAACCTTGATGCTGTAACCTTTGAGTTGGCTGATGGTAAGGAGTTTGAGTTTGGTATTGATGATTCGTACCGCAGTCAGTTGATTGACAAGAACACAAATCTTGAATCGTTCTTTGACCAGTACGTTGACCAACAGGGAAACTGGGATTACGACAAGTTTAACATTCACCAAACGCTGGTAGATAACATTGATGCGATTGCTAAATCATTGTACCAGCAAGGACTGAGTGATGGACAGCGCAAGGTAGTTGACCAGGCGGCTAATGTACAGACGAAGAGCCCGGGTGTAGGCACGGCACAGCCTACAGACAATGTCTCACAGCAGATCTTAGATGCTCTGGGTGTAGACAAGACTTTGAAATTTTTCTAAAACATAAAAACTTTAAACAATGAGTTTAAAAGCTAATCAGCCATCTATTAGTGGTGGCGTACAGAGCGCATTCAAGCGCTTAGACCCAGCAAAGTACACCTCTCTAGGTGACTTTATTGATGAAGTAAACCGCCCCGATATTCGTGAGGCGTTGGTAAAGACGTACGGTGATCAAGGTATCACTGGCTTCTTGCAAATGACAGGTGCTGTAAAAGGCGCAGGAACAGCTGACAAAGTTCAGTGGTGGGAAGAAACTCGCTTGCACGCACGCCAAACTGGTGACTGGCAAGCTGATGGTACTATTGACGTAACAAACGCTGACGAAAAACTTTACGCTCGTGAGAACGATGTATTGTTGATTGGTCAAGGTCGTTACTTGGTTAGTGACATTGCTGACAACAGCACGTTCTACACGTTGACTGTATCTGCTTTGGACGGATCTTCTAACCCTACTACTGGTGCTGTTGATGCTGCTATCATCGGTAACTTGTACGCTCAAGGAGATACTCAGCCTTCTGAGTACTTGGAAAGCAACGTTGTATTGCGTGAGAACCCATACATGATCTTGAAAGAAACATTCAAGGTAACTGGTTCACAAGCTACAAACATTGGCTACATCAACCTTGGTAACGGTGACTACCGTTGGTACATCAAAGGTGAGATGGATACTCGTCAGCGTTTCCTAGACAAGCGTGAAATGATGATGTTGCTAGGTGAGAAGACTGCTTCTCCTATCACAGTAAACGGAAAATCTGTTGAAGGTTCTGAAGGTTACTTTGCAGCAATTGAAGATCGTGGTCTTGTTGAGACTGGTGGTACTGTTAGCACTTTGCCAGAGCTTGATGCAATCATCACTCAATTGGATAAGCAAGGTTCTGCTCCTGAGTACGCTGTATACGGCAACACTGCACAGATGTTGGCTTTGGATGACATGGTAGCTTCATTGAATGGCGCTGCTGGATTTGGTGATCCAACTAACGGTCCTATGGCTTACGGTGCATTCCAAAATGCTGAGCAAGCTGTGAAGTTAGGATTCAAATCATTCACTCGTGGTGGATACACATTCCACAACAAGTCTTGGAAGTTGTTGAACGATCCAACATTGTTGGGTGGATCTGCTTTCCAAGGTGTAATGATTCCTATGACTTCTGTAATTGATCCTAAGACTGGTAGCCGTGCTGCTGCTCTAGAGATGAACTACAAAGCTGTAGATGGTTACTCTCGTGAAATGGAGCACTGGATGACAGGTTCTATCTTGGGTGTTACTAACACTAACGATGATAGCTTGCAATTCAACTACCGTTCTGAGTGCAACTTGGTAACTCGTGCTGCTAACCAACACGTGTTGATCCGTACTGCATAGTATGGTTTTATATAGGGAAGGGGCTTAGGCTCCTTCCTTTTTTTATTTTCTATTTCAATTAAATTATTATTACAATGGCAAATACAGCTCCGGCTAAGAAAGCCCCTGGTCGCCCTAAGAAGGTAGCGTCAGAAACAATAACAGCTCCAGTAGCTAAGCCTGTAGACTATAAAGTAAAGCAGGTAATCAATACAGAAACAACAAAGTTTTACGAGATCGTTAAAGGTGGTGGTATTATGTGCCGCATCAAATCAGAAGTAACTGTTTACGATCCAGTAGAAAAAATAACAATGGCATTGCGCTATTGTCCTAATGAACGTACAATCGTACGTGATGAACAAAGTCAATATGCAAGACGTGAGCACATTGTGTTCAATGATAAGATGCTTGCTGTTGAGTATACAAATCCAAATCTTATTGAATTCCTTGATCGTCATCCAGACAATGTAGCTAATGGCGGTAGCATCTTTAAAGAGATTGACAAAGCTAAGTCAGCTGAAGAGGAATTAGATAAAGAGTTTGCTGTGCATGAAGCTGTCGCTATGATTCGTGAGAAGTCCATAGAAGAGCTTTTACCTGTGGCGATGGCTCTAGGTATCAACATTAAACAAAAGAACGTAGAGATTAAGCGTGAGATGCTTAATGATGCTAAGAAGAATCCTTCTAAGTTTATCTCAATGTTTGACAATCCAACAGTTAAATGTCGTTCTGCTGTTATGCAGGCTATTGATTTCCAAATCTTGAAGTCAAACAAGAATGGATTGTACTGGTTTGACAGCAATAGATTAATCGTGTCTACTCCTCCTGGATCAGCTACTGTAGATATTGCAGTACGATTCTTTATGACAGAAAAAGGAGCTGAGACATACGACCAGATCTTATCTGAATTAGATAAAATCTAAAGTTCTGTATAACAGAATGTTAAGCAAAGGGGCACTAAATGTGCCCCTTTTTCTTTTCGTATATTTGTACTAGATAATATTTCACAAATGGCAAGCGTAAATAGAGTATACACGGCACTGAAAGATTTGGTGAACAAGGACCAGAAGGGTTTTGTTTCTCCGTCTATCTTCAACAGCTTTGCTGGTCTAGCTCAAATGAACATATACAACAGATTGTTTGACGAGCATCGTAATGCGATGAAGTTCCGTAGAGCTGGTGTAGATCCTGGTAAAAGTTTAGGCAAGACTAAACTTGTTGAGGAAGATCTTTCTGTATTTCAGAAGAAATCTAAACTAACTCAAGCTAATGGTGTATTTGAAAAGCCTTCTGACTTTGGTCGGTTGTCTTCTATTACAACTAACAGCAGTTATGTATTTAGTACAACGGTAGGTACTAACGTGCAAGTAATGCACAGTCAAGAAGATATTGATAGAGCTTTGATGAGCGACCTATCTAACCCAAGTGCTGAGTCTCCTATCGCTTTGATGGGTGATGTAATTGAGGTGTTCCCTAACACCATTAAAAAGATTGAGCTACGTTACTATAAGCAGCCAGAGGGATTAAACCCTGTAACAGGAGCTAAGACAGCCTCACAACCTAAGTTTGGTTACACTACTTCTATTCCTGGTGTTGAGCTGTACGATCCTACAAACAGTGTAGACTTTGAGTTGCCAGAACATTTCTTTTCTGACCTCGTAGTAGAGATTGCTCAGATGATTGGTATTAACCTGCGTGATGCAGCTGTTGCACAATATGCAGCTGTTGAAAAGCAGAAAGAAGAGAATAAATAATGTCTTTAGAAACAGTATCTATAAATCAGGTAGTTAATGACTTCATGCTTACAATGGGGTATGATGACTATGCTAACAACGCCTCAGAGGTTGTTGTACGTAACTTTGCATTGCGTGGTATACGTGAGCTTGGGTTTGACATGGGTCTAAAGATAAAGGCTTTAGAAATTGCTGTAAATCAAACCAATGGAACAGCAACACTACCTGCTGATTTTGTAGGGCTGTTAAAGCTTGGTGTTATTGGTGCAGATGGGTTGGTTTATCAGTTTGTGGAGAACAGAAATATCAACTTAATTGCAAAACGGGGACGAGATGTTATTCCTAATTACAGTGCGTTTGATTCTGAAGTGTACAGAAACTATATCGCAAATGGCTCACAGGGCAGGTTATACGGCATGGGCGGTGGTAAAGGCGCTGGCGAATACCGTATTAACTTTGATCAAAATAGGATAGAGCTTTCTACGAATGTAGGCTCTAACACTATTGCTATTGAATACATTGCTGATGAAGCGCTTTCAGAAAGTCCTACGGTACATAAGTTTGCTGAAGAAGCGCTACGTACTTATATATACTACAAGCTGGTAGAACGTAAAAGCAATGTGCCTGCTAATGAAAAGGCACGAGCTCGTCAAGAATATTACAACGAGCGCAGAAAAGCTAATGCACGAATGAAGTCGTTTGGCAAGTTGGATGCATTGGCTACGATTAGAAAGAATTTCAGACAGTCGCCTAAATACTAATTATGGCTATAGATAAGCTTACCCCAAGGTATCTGAACAAAGATAATGATGAGCGCCTCATCAAGTCAATAGAGATGACAGATGCACTAAACGTGCGCATCTCTACTGAAGATGATGGTGATGCTATGGTCTTAAAGAATGCTTATGGTAATACAGAGATTACGTTAAACACTGCACTACCTGCTGGCACAAACAAGGTTATTGGATCAGTAGCTGTAGAGCAGAGTGGTAGTATCTATTACTTTGTTTGGAACAGCAACGATGATCACTGTATATACAAGTATAGCACTGGTAATGATTCAGCGTCACAGGTGTACAAAGATTCTGTGTTAGAGTTCTCTAGAAATGGATTTGTAAAAGGTAACGTAATCGTTACGGAGGACGGAGACGAACTTTTATACTTTAATGATAGTCTGTCCGATCCTAAGAAGATTAACGCTTCTAAAGCTTTGCGTAATGATTATCCACCTAAGTTTTACAACGGCACTAATGAAGAAAAGCTGTTGTTCTTGACGGTTGCTAAACAGCCACCTCTAAAGGCTCCTACTTATAATATTGTAAATAACCCCAATGTAAAAGACAATAGGATCAAAGAGAAGGTGTTCCAATTTGCGTACAAATATGTGTATGCTGACGGTGAACACAGTGCCTTGAGTCCTTATTCTTCTGCTGCTGTTTCTGTTGCTCAGTTGCGTGATGGATTTAACACAGAATCAGCAAAAAACTTTTACAACCAGATAGATGTTTACGTGCGTCACAGTTTGGCTGACGTAGACAAGATTGTAGTGTATGCTCGCAACGGTAATAGCGGTGTGTTCTACGAGATAGATGAAATTGACAACAATGGCACATCTAACGTTCACACCGTCAACTTTACAAACAGTGTTATCGGTTCAGCACTCTCAGAAACAGAAACACAAAAGCTGTATGATAATGTACCTCAGCTTGCAGACTCTCAAGAGATTATCGGAGGGCGTTTGATGTACGGAGGATATACAGAGGGATATCCAAACCTAGACATAGACGTAGATTTGCTAGCTAATTACAAGGCTATAGAAAACATTTACAATTTAACTTTAACACCATACTCTGGAGCGAGCAGTCCAACAGGATTTATTATAAATGATAGTGATTTACCGAGCAACTTTGTATCTGATTCTATCATATATGTAGACTTTGTTTTATCAGGAGATGAAGTGTATGTTGGAGGAAATACAGCTACCTCAAAATTAGATTTTGATAATTTCAGTATAGCGTTTTCAGATCTTGATGGCACGGGAGTAAACACTTATACAATAACAAAGACAGAAGAATATATAACCTTCCTGAGTGAGGGCATTTACATTTCTGAGATCATACCTGTGCCAGCAGGTACAAGTAAGGCTGATGCTGTAAAGCTTTTTAGAGACAGATTAACTTCAAAAAAATATGATTTATTACTGTCACCCACCCCTGATCAATATGTTGACCTAAATAACACTGGCACTAACTGGGTAGAGGAAACAGCAAGATTTCAAGGAAGAGCTACTATAAAACCTATTGAATTGTCAAGTACTAACATTGAGTTAGATATACAGTTCTTGGAGCTTCGTGTAGTTGAATTTTTTAAAAACAACAAAAAGAAAAATATTGAGTTTGCCAATATTATAGATATTGATTACGCAGATTATAATTTGAGCTATCAGTTTCAACAGTCTTTTATTGCGGGGTCATGTTTTGTTTCTAGGGAAAAAGACTCTTCTCAAAAATCATTTAAGTCTGGATCTTCCCATAAGATGGGTATTGTTTACTACGATGACAGAAACAGAAGCTCTGGTGTGCAAGAAGTAGGTGATGTGTATGTTGAATCACTAAACAATAGATCAAATGAAAATGATCTATATGGTCCGTCATCTATAACGATGAGATTGTCAAGCAGTCCACCTTCGTGGGCTAAGAAATGGGCTCCTGTTTATATCGGTAGCGGATCTAATAAATTGAAATTAATGTACGGTATTGACGGTGCATTTATCCCATTTAGAACAGAAGAGTCAGCACAAAATATATCTCCTAATAACTTGATATACCTTTCTTTAAACTCTTTGTTTTCTGATAAAAAAGGTTACAATAATAGCACTGGAGCAGACTTACAGTACTCTTATTCTAAAGGAGATGTGTTGCGTGTTATTGTATACGATGATGATCAAAGAATAACAGAAGAGTTTAACATTGTTGGGCTTACCGATTTAGTAGACGATGCTTCTAATCCTATATTAGATAAGTCTTCAGATATATCGTTAAATTACACTACAGGTACTTTCTTAATTATAGAGGAAAATACAGCCGCTACCGGCTTTACTAGGACGTCTATCCTTAATAAGGATACAAATTGGATGAAGAAATGTCTTGTAGAGGTATACAGCCAGGACACTACTGATAAAAATATTTATTACGAACTAGGTGTAAATTACGATGTTGAAAACGGAGAGCATCAAAGCGATCGCTCTGGATCAACCATTGATGTTACCGTAGCAAATAATACGTATTACAACGCACAGCTCCTATCTAGTACTACTAGGATGTTTAAGGGAGATGTATTGCTTATATCTGGTATACCAGTCACTGTTGGAAACGTTTGGAAAGATAGCGGTGTTTACTATGCTTATTTTACATCATCTGTTTCTGTAACAAATAATTCTTATACTAACGTTAGTATTAGAAATGCAGATCCAATAATAGACCTTTCGTTAGGTGACATTTATTTTAGAAGGAGATTAATATACACATCCCCTAGAAACCTAAAAAATATATCTGGTTCAGCAAGATACCGACCATTAACCAGTATAGTTGAATATATAGAAGATTACTCTGTAAGCGATTTCTTTGACTCTAAGAGCAGTTCTATTGGTCGTCCTATAGCTTATATACCTAATGCCGAAACATTAAAGCGTAAGGGCTCTATTACGTACTCAGATACGTACGTTATTGATGCATACAAGAATGGATTGTCTTCATTTAACTTGTCGTTAGCCAACTTTAAAGATTTTGCTTACGAGCACGGTTCTATTAAGTCGATTGTTGGATACAACCAGAAGTTATATTTTATACAAGAAGATCGCTGTGGTGCAGTTGCTGTTAACAGAAATGTAATTACAACAGCTCAGGGGGATAACCTTGTGGCATTGAGCACTAATATCCTACAGTCAGAGCAATATTACGCTGGAAACTATGGAACGCAAAACCCAGAAAGTGTTGCTCATAAAGATGGTAACGTATACTTTGTTGATGCAAATGCTGGAAAAGTTGTCTCATTGGGCAACTCTGGCATGACGTTAATCAGTGATACAAACATGGACTCCTACTTTACAGATAAGTTTAATGTCATTAGTAACAATCAGCCAAAGCTCATGCCTTCTGGTATAGATTCAGAAAGTGATGAATATATTATTTCTACAGATGAGATCACCGAAGCTAGAGTAATTGTAAACTCTGGAGAGTACGAATACAAAGCTACCTTAGACTCTACAGGCACACAGGTGCTTGCACAAACTTCTTATAATCCCTCAGCTGTTTTTTCTTTTAGCACAGATGTCAGGGACTTTGACGATATGTGTGACAACTTTGATAACAGTTTAGGTGCATTGGTATATCTAGATGAGCTAGCTAACGGAGCACCTATTTATGTAAGCCAGCCGTTCCAAACAAGTAACTTGTATGGTATGGCTACAAATAAGACGTATGACTTTTTCATTGCTATCAATGTAAATATGTTCTTACCTGGCTTTACTTTTGATAACGGGTATTGTGACACTGATGATGAAGGTTCAATCTCCACAGGGTCTGTTGTACTAAATAGTTTTGCTACAGCATACTCTATTAAAAATCGTGTATGGACAACAGAATACTCTTACGTTCCAGAAGATATCGTAAGTGTGCATAATACTATGTTCTCATTCAAGAATGGTAAAATATACAAGCACGTAGAAACAGCAAATAGAAATACATTCTATGGTGCGGCTACAGCAGAGTCTGTTGTTGAGGTAGTATCTCGTAAATCTCCATCAGCTATTAAAACTTTTGAGAGCCTTTCTCTTGAGGGCAATGCTGCATGGGATGCTGTTATATCTACTACAAATCAATCAGCTACTATTGATGACACATCGTTTAAAGAAAAAGAAGGTATGTACTACACTTACGTACATGGTTCTACTACTTCTAGAAACGGTATTACAGACATTGTAAGCACTACTAGTACAAATGAATTCTTTGGTCTTGGTGTAGTAGATAGTGTATCAAATGATACTATCACATTTAAAAACGATATAGCATCTATGAGTTTTCCTCTTGGAGCTACATCTTACCTGTATAAAATTAACGGTTCACAACTAGATGCGTTATCACTAACAGCTAGTAGCATTTCCGGTGTAAAAGATTTAACTTGTAATGCAACTGTTAGTAATGTCGTACAGAACGATGTAATTGTTTTAGTTGCTGATTCAGCTGTTGAGGGAGATCAAATCAGAGATTACTACGCTAAAATTAGATTAACAAAAACAGATACAAATCCTGTAGAGTTGTTTGCCATAAATGCTGTGGTTGCGGACTCTAAGGCACATAATTAAAATACGTAAATTTGCACTATGGATCCAATTACAATGTCACTTCTTGTAGCGCAGGGTGTAGCCGGTCTCGGAAAGGCTGGCTATGGTCTATATCAGCAGCGTGCTGGTAGAGAAGCGCTAGCTGGTGTAGAAGAGGCTTCACGCATGAAACCTGCTGAATATGCTGAGATGCTTAAACAAGCTAAAGCAGGGCAGGCTGTTCAACAACGCATTGATGAGATTAACAGAGCGCTATCTACATCTACAGAAGCTTTACAACAGTCGGGTTCTCGTGCTGTTATTGGTGGTATTGGCAAAGTTACACAGGCGGGTACAACAGCAACCAATCAATTACTAGGTCAACAGCAAAGAGATATCATGAGTGCTTTAGGCGCTAGTGCTATGGGTTCTGAGCGTCAGATTGCTCGTGGCACACAGCGTGAGTTGATGCAAACACAGATGGGACAGAACGCTATTAACGCTGGTGTGCAAAACCTTGTAGGTGGTATCTCCGATATTGGAGGAACACTCGGTTACACAGCTGCAATTGGCGCTGGTTCTGAATCTGGTTCTGATTTAAATACGTCAGCAAGAGCTGAAAATTTAACTAAGCAAACGCAATCAGATATTTTTGAAAATCAGTTTAATCAAGATCCTTTAGTTAACAAACAATCACCTGCTTCCTCAGGAGTATCAGCTGAAGAGTTTAAAAAACTTTTTGAAGGATTTGATGGAGAACTATCTTTAACTGGATTAGAAGATGTTCAGGAAATGGATCAAGGTGGTGTTGTGAAAACTCCTGGTGAGTTTAACCACAACAGCAATCCTATCTATATGGTTCAGGACGGAGATGTAATTGGAGAGATGACAGGTGATGAATATGTATTAAACCCACCGCAAGCTAAAAAGATTGCAGCGCAGTCTAAATATTTCCGCAATCTGTTAAAGACAAAAAGATTTAAGTAATGGCAGATTTTGTACCAAGCACTATAATTCAAACACCAGACTTTCTTGGTATGGCGCAACAACGTCAGAATCAAATCAAGAAAGAGAAGTTAGCTACTGCGAATTTCATCAGCGACTATAAGCAAACAGGTGAAAACTATCTTGAAGGCTTTATACCAGGTGTCCAACAAGAATGGAATCAGGTAGAGTCTGCTATGAATGCTGTTGCTGCTGATGATAATATATCTACTCGTAGAGCATTAGATAACGCTTATGCTAATTATGCTAGAGTAGCTGGTACAGCTAAAGCATTAACAGAGGGGTATCATACAAACCTATCGGCATTTAGAGCAGACCCATCTTCATTTGGTTTATCTTATTCTGAGGTAGATGATCTTTCTAAAATGTATAGATACAGCTCTAGAACACCAGATGGAATCTTAGCTGATAGTGATTTTGTGATTCCAAAATCAAAAGAGTTTGAGTTAAAGAATCCTGTAGACATGGCTGAAGAACTTATTTCTAAGTTAGATGATAGGATTAAAACAGAATTCTATAACGAGAACACAGGAAGATACAATACAACAGCAATCCTAGATGAGGTTCGCTGGATGACTAGTACTTATGTAAACAAAGATCCTGATAACCTTAACATGGCTACAGTATGGGGAGGTCTTGATTTGGGATTGACGGGTCAAAAGAAAATAAGAAATGAAGCTGAGTACCAGTTTATTATGTCGCAGCCAGAGGAAATGCTTGGAAAAATGTCTTTGCGTTTTGAAGATGCTGTAGTTGAGGCTTCTAAAAAATTGATCCCGAGAGAAGGCACACAACTTTCAGAACAAGGCAAAGAAGCCAAGTCTCTTGAAGGAATGAGTGGATATAAGTTACCTTCTTTGTTAGTATACGGTTCTAAGTCTGGATTATCAAAAGATGTTACAGCATTCCCTATACCAGAAGACAAACAGATAGAAACATCTAAGAAATACGATGAGGTTAAAGATGCTCAGGGTCGCTCTAAAGAATTGAAAGAGAATATTACTGAGGTAATGGTTGACGCTAATGGTCAAATACTTGTTAAAGTTCAGGGTAGGTTTAAAGATAAGAATGGCAAATCATTGCCTCCGGGTGTCGCAGCTGTTCTTACAGGTGTAGGCGGTGTAGAAGTTGACAGCATGAGAGATGTGTACACAACGATTAGACCTGCTGATCCTAGTGAAATAACAAGGCTAGAAAACTCTGGATTTAAAGATGTTATAAGTAAAATGAAGCAAGGAAATTTAGATTTGTCTGTCAATGTATCTGATCCAGCTGGTCTCAACGCTTCTAATAATTCCGTAAATTCGCAGGGTGTGGGTTCTTTAAAATTGCCATTACAAGCAAAGCCATAACAAACGCCTAATAAAAAAGATTTGATATGCCTGATGAAAAGTTGTCAATCCAGGATTTTGCAGCAAAAATAAAAGCACAATACCCTGAGTACGAAGCTTACGATGATACTGTATTGGTAGACGCGATGTTGCAAAAGTATCCTGTCTACAAAGCGCAGGTCGACTATAATCCAAAAAAAAAAGAACCTACCGATTCAGAATCTTTGGATGGTCAGTCACAATTACAAACAGCTGAACCTAAGATAAAGAATCCTTGGTATGACTCTTTCAAAGAGTCTGTAAAGTCTTGGGATAAAGCAACATCAGCAGCCATTTACCAAAGTGGTATAATGAATGTGCCTGTTCTTTCCGAGCTTGTGGCTGGATCAAATAGAATAGCATCTGGTTTATTAGATTATGTAGACGGTACATTCAGAGAGCTTTCTGTAATGATGGCTCCAGACAACCCACTTACATACAGCATCAAAAAAGCTTACGAGCAAGATGGATCTTCTGTTTTAGGAGAGACTGATTTGTCTAGAATTGCAGATTACTACGACAAGTCATCTAATGATATAATGAACAAGCGCTATGAATCAGCGGGTATATCTCAAGAAGATTTAGAAAAAGGTATAACAGGACTTGCTTTAGATGGTGACTTTACAAAGTCTGCTTTCTTGCTGTTTAGTGGCGCTACCCAAGCTATTCCATCTGTTGCTCTTGCTGCGACCACAGGTCTTACAACAGTATCTTTAAGTGCTGCTGGTAACAAGTATCGAGAAATAAAAGATAATCCAGCATACTCCCCAACAGAAAAGCTGTTGTTCATGAACGCTGCTGGTCTTGTTGAGGGTCTTTCTGAGCGCATGGGAGGAAGAGATCTCGCAGATTTTAGACGCATATTAAGTAATCCTGCTGCGGCTAATCAGTATAGAAATGCTTTTATCACAACAGCAAAAGAAAGTAATTTATATAAAGAACTTTTAAAGTCAGGTCTTGAAGAAGGATTTGAAGAAGCTCTTGTAACCTCTTACGATCAAATGGTCACCTCTATCAAAGAGGGTAAGGCTATTGAGATTAACAAGATTATTGATGACTTCCTTGTAGGTTTCGTTCCTGGTGCTGGTACTAGTGTTGTTGCTAACGGTATGAGCGCTAGAGGTAGCCTAAAGAATGAGCAGGCTCGTAGAGAATACGCTGAGAAAATAGAAAAGCTAAAAGAGAGAGCGGCAAATGATGCCGCGGAATCTGCAAGCATTAATGATTTTATTAATAAAGAAGCTATTAATCTTCGCGCACTCATTGAGAAAGACATGGATTTCTTTTCTAGTTTTTCAAAAGAAGATCAAGATAGAGTGCGTTCTATTGACCAAGAGTTAAACAAACTTGCACAAGAGTCTAAAATTATTGGAGATGCTGAAACCAATATTGAAAGACAGACAAGAGCTAAAGAGTTAATAGACGAAAAAAATATTATTGAGTCTAAGTATAGAGATGCTAGGACTAATGCAATAATGGATGCAGCAACTCCAGAACAGCTGAAGAATCTTAGCAATCTGGAGGTAATGCTTGATAAAAAGAAAAAGATACTAGAGAACGGCTCATACAATCAGGGTGCTAGAGATGTTATTCAAAAACAAGCTGATGGCATTAAAGCTCAGATAGACCAACTAACTAAAGAAATTCTAGGGGACAAGAAGTTTGAGGGTGAGCCAGAACCAACACCAGTAACAATAGAATTAGATCCAAAAGTTCCTCAGAAATTTGAGGACCTAACCTCTGGTCGTGTTGTAATGAAAACACCTAAAGGGAAAACCGTAAGCGGTAGACTAGTAGATGAAGGTGGTGGTAAGATATCTCTAACAACAGATGACAATCAAATCATAGAGATAGGCAACATTAAAGATCTTGTTGGTAAAGATGCTGCTGATCTTGGCTTAGCAAAAGCAGAAGACATTGTTTCAATTGATGGTAATGAAATTACTGTCAGTGGTGATGGATTAAATCAAAGAGATCCTCAGAAGTTCATAAACAACTATAGCGACCCTCTAGCAGCGATTAATCGTGATGAGAATGGTATTATACAATCTGTCACTTTGGATACGCCAGAAGGCAATAAAAGAACGTTTAGAGGTAATATAGGTGATGAGATTGCTTATAATATTATCATGTCTCAATTTGAGAGTGATCAAGAACTAGAAAAAGAATTAGAAAACCTAGCAAAACAAGATGAAGAAACAGACACAGAGCTTACCCCGACTCCAGAAGCTGAAGTCGCTCCCGCTCCAGAAACAACTCCAGATACTGAGCAAGCTCCAGAAGTTCAACCAGAACCAGAAGTAGAGCCAGAAGTAGAACCAGAACCTGCTCCTGAAACAGAAGCTGAGGTAACACCTGAAGAGGAAGTAAAGCCAGCCTTTACTAGTTATGTAGAAAAAATAGAATACTTTAAAAAAAATCCAGATTCTAGATTAACTATTGAAGGACCTGTTTTCCCTAAGAGTTATGGATTAGATATGAATATTACAATAGATCAGTTTCCTAATGGACGCTATGAGGTCACTAATTCATATCAAGTAAGTAGAAAGGGACAATTTTTCGGAAGCAGTACAATGACTGCTCCGGATTTTTCACTTGATCTAACTGGTCTTCCTTTTGAAGAAGCTTTAAATGCAGCTTTCTCAAATATTGAGAACGCTATATTTAGAAAACAGAATCCAGTCTACACAGAAAAAGAGATTGCTAAGATTATAGATATAGCTACTGATTGGATTCAATCAACAATTGATGAAAACGGAGTTACTGGAGCACAACCTGAACCAGCTGCTCAACAAGTAGACAATACAGACATGATAACTAGATTCGCTGGTAATGATGATATGACCAGTGGAAACCCTAATGTACAGTGGAGAAACGAAGAGGATTTTTACTCTCAGGTCAACAGAGGTACAGGAATGTCTGATGAATTTAGAAAGCAGGTTGCAATTGCAGCTGTTATTAATAATGCAAGAAGAGATCAAGCAATTATTAATGGGAAAAAACCTACATCAAATAATGAATTGGTAAACAAACCTCTTGACAGTATAGAGAGATTTAGAACTGTAGGTAAACAAGGTAAAGTAGAATATTTTACTGGTAGAGAAATGACTCCGGGCAGTGGATGGAAAGCTGTATACGGAATGCCTTTAGCTTCTAAGATAGTAGATATTGACGATGTATTATCTAAGGCTGGATTAAAGAAAGAAGAAGCTCCTGAAGTAAAGCCTACTTCCAAAGGAAAAGAAAAACCACAGACAGGAAAAAAATCTATACCTAGCAATCAAGATATCATCGATGCTGAAACTGGCACTCCATTGAGTCTGAAAAAAGATTCTGATATTAAGAAAATGCAAGACATTGTTAAGTTTGGCGCTGCGGTAGTTATAGAATCAGATAAAGAAGGTGCTGGTAAGAAAAAGTTCTTTAAAGAATCTAATCCAAAAACTAAGTATGGGGTTGTTGGTCCTGGATATCAGTTGAACACTATACCTGCTGTTAAAAAGGAAATCATTGACTTCGTTAAAAAATACAATGCACAGATCAATAGCATGGACCCAGAGG
>Ga0255753_1002556_pt1 | contig 19993 bp, 15 predicted proteins | sample 041ome_10_FD_179953 | JGI IMG/M metagenome (GOLD analysis project Ga0255753, IMG submission 179953) | Coastal salt marsh microbial communities from the Groves Creek Marsh, Skidaway Island, Georgia - 041412US metaG (version 2) | ecosystem: Environmental > Aquatic > Marine > Intertidal zone > Salt...
TCGCAAAAGGTTCTGGAGTCCATGTTTTGAAAAAAGATTTTCACCAGTAGCGATCGAGGGGGCATACCTTTCGGCTAGAATCGCATGTGACAGAAAATCGTCTGGATCCAATGGTTCTTCATACCACATCAAGTTGTGGTGCTGAATTGCATCGGCAAAAGCTAAAGCCTCATTTAAATCAAATCGTGCATTGGCATCAACACACAGATTTTCTCCCTTGCCTACTACTGAAAGTGCTGCCTCAATTCTCCTTAGATCTTCATCAATTGAATCTCCACCCACCTTCATTTTTAATACTTTATAGCCCTGCTCCTGATACTTTTTGAACTCGTCTTTCAGCCCCTCATATCCCTTACCCGGATAATAATATCCACCGCCTGGGTATACAAAAATCTGTTCATCAAACTGGTCGTTATTAAACTGTTCAGAGAGAATTCTCCAAAGTGGCTTTTCATAGGCTTTAGCATAGAGATCCCAAAACGCCATGTCCAAGGCTCCAGCAGCCACAGCCCGATCCCCATGCCCTCCTGGTTTTTCATTTTGCATAAATACAGACCAGCACTTCAAAGGATCAATTACACCGTTGTCATCAAGCAAAGAATCAGGTGAAACCTTATGAAGTCGCGGCATAAAACGATTCTTAATTATACCCTCTTGGGCATATCTCCCATTCGAGCAAAACCCATATCCGTTAACTTGATGTCCATTATTTTCTAAAGTTACTTTGATGACAGACACTGTCATTTCATCAAATGAGATCACTGCATTTCGAATAGAGGACTGAATTGAAGCTGAAGCAGTTTCAATGGTGAATGGTCGTTTCATACATGTCTCCTTGTTCAAAGAAATGATTATAGAACAAACCTTTCCTCTGGATTAATTCATTAAAATCACCAAATTCTTTGATTTTTCCATTCTCAAGAAATATTACCTGATCCACATTTCGAATAGATGAAAGTTTGTGAGCGATTAGTATTGACGTTTTATTTGTTAATAAGTTCGTTAAAGCAGAAGTAATTAGCTGATCATTCATTGGATCTAAAGCACTGGTGGGCTCATCCAAAATAAGAATTTTTGGGTTCTTCAATATTGCCCGAGCTATAGAAATTCGCTGTCTTTCTCCTCCTGATAACAAACTACCACGTTCACCGACATTTGTTTCATAGCCAGAGGGAAGTTGCATAATTTTATCATGAATGAAAGAAAGTTTCGAAGCTCGTACTATTTCATTCTTAGAAGCTACAGGATTACCAATCAAAATATTTTCGTAGATTGATCCTGAAAACAAAAAGGGTTCTTGAGGCACAATTGCGATTAAACTGCGTAAATACTGGAGGTCATAACTCTTAATATTGATGCCATCAATAAAAATGTCTCCTTCTTGGACATCGTAAAATCTAGGAATTAATGAGATAAGTGTTGATTTTCCAGATCCAGATTTACCAGTAATAGCTAATGAAGTTCCCGATTCAATTTCAAAGCTAACATTATTCAGTGCTAATCTTTTGTCATAGCTGAATGAGACTTTATTAAAAGAAATTGTTCCAGATTGGTTGGTCTTAAGTATTGGTTTGTCAGAATTTGCGATAGTGGGTGACAGGGAAAGGATATCATAAATTCTCTCAAGAGCTGCTTGTGATTGGGAGATCGTAGCCTGCATTGCAGCTAATTTACTCAAGGGATCAAAGAGTTGCCGTTGCATCAGTATGAAAGTTACTAGTTCACTGATCTTTATTTCTAGCCACCCATGAATAAAAGCAAAGGACCCAACAAGGATGACAATCAGTGGAGCTGTGTGGACAATCAGAGCGTTTGCCACCTGCGACCAGGAAGTTAATCTTCCCATGGTTGTACTTTTGTCCATAAGATTCACACTTAGATCAGTGAATCTTCGTGTAAAATAATCTTCTGCAGTAAAGATCTTGATGATGTTGAAGTTGATAAAACTTTCAACACTAGCAGCGGATAGTATTGAATTTTTTTCTTGGGATTCTTTTGCGAACCTTTTTATCCGTATCCCAATTTTACCAAGAATCAAAGCATGGAATGGAACTAAAAAAACACTTACTAAAGCTAAAATCCAATTAGTGATCAAAAAATAAACAAATATAAATAGAATAACGCCTATATGAAGCCATGAAGTAACCATAACTTCATTAATAAATTGTTCACATCTTGATATATCTGAGATTACTCTTGCGGTAAGTTTACCAGATTGGAATTTCGAGAAAAAGGAATGAGATTGAAGTTGAATATGGCTAAATAGATTTATTCTTAGACGATTTAAAACAATTTCCATTGCAATAATAGAAAAAGTATTCCTCCAGTAAACAAATACAGGTGAGATTAATATTAAGAAAAAAGATAATAGAGAAATATTTAAAATCTGATTTAGTTTTTCTTCGTTGATAAAATCGCTTTCAAGTATTCCAACAATGTCTCCAATTACCCATGCAATATAAACAGGCAGAAGAAATTTATACAGGCCACAAAGAATTGCCGCAAACAATTTATACCTAACACCCCAAAGATAATCATTTGCAAATCTAAAAAAAACGGACATCAGTTTCCTATCGAAATTAATATCGATTTCGGATACTCAGCAGATTAAAATATTAAATACTCTAATCTATTGAAAATTTATAAACTTGCCGATAATCGATTTAAGCTCATTCAAGTTTTTAATTGTACTTTCTTTTCTATTATTCCATTGATGATGTTCGATGCAGAAATAGCCAGGGTACTGATTATCTAGAAAGTAATTTATTTCTGAAGCCAGGTCATATGCTCCAGTCTTTATTGAGCAATAGCCGATGTCTGGTGCCCAATTTTTCAAGTGTATATTTTTTGTAATTGGTAGTAAGTGAGCAAGATGTAACTGATGATTCCGATGCCCAGAAGCTAGAGAATTTCCAGGATCCCAGTTAACATCTATTCCTGTTTGGTTAGCCACGGACAAAAGATTGTCGGCAGTATCTGCCCAACAGCTTGGACTATTTTCAAGTAATAGAGTTAATGAATTACTTTCACATAAATCCTTTAATTTGCAGAGTGGTTCATAAATTTCTTCAGGAATTTTTGAATCACGAAAATTTCTCTTAAAAGTAAAAACTGAAATAAATTTAACCTCTAGTATTTTCGCTAAATCAATACACTCATGAATTTTGTTTATTTGTTGATTAGTCTTATTTTTATCTGAAACACAATGTTTAAAAAAACCAGGGCTTATTAGAGTGTATGTGTAATTGTAGAGATTTTTTTTATCGAGTAGTTCTCTAAGGGTAGATTCAGAAATATCAGGAATTCTGCCTTCCGTGAATTTCCTAATCTCAAAGTTTTTTATATCAAATTCGTTTGCAAACAATGAAGCATCAGTAAAATTTTCAGATATTTCATCAGATACTATCGATATCCTTTCTGCTGGTGAGAAATTTGATTTATACATGCTTTGGGAGCATATGAAGTATAAAAGGCGTATATCTCATTTGCTGAGCCATTGCTTTACCAAGTCCTAAATGATCCAAATTTTCTGGGTATTTGCCAATGGTATCAATTGCATTCGTTAGATATTTCCCAATTAATTTATTTCTAGAAAAGAAATATGCATAGCTAAGCCCCTCTATCACCCATTGTGTTTGTTGAAAACCACCTGAAACTGTTCGATTCTCACAGGATGTGTATCTAAACTGGCCGCTGTTATGATCAAACGTATTTTCAATTAACCAAAGAGCTCCATTTACAACTGCATTTTTAACTTCTTCATTTTCGGTATAATGGTAGAACCTGCTCAAACCAGAAAGCAAAATACTAAGCATGAAGCCAGCTTCACCCGAACACCTAGGAAAACCACATCCACAATGACTCTCGGTGAGCATCCTCACCCATCCTCCCTCTTGATGCTGATGCATCAGTACCTTCTCAACGATTATGGCTGCTGCATTCAAACACTCATTATCTGAGAAAGCCTCTTGATAAGAACAAAGATGTATCAGATGCCACCCAGCCTCTCTACAATTACTAAAATCATAAAAATTCAATTTCTCATCCTGTAACAACCAAGATCTAGTCTGTTCAATTGCCTCTCTTACACTTTCATCACAGCTCAACAGGTAATAGAGGATAAGCCCCTCAACCCAAGTATGGGAGGGAATGCTGGTAGTCCCTTTCATTTTGCTTTTGAAATATGGAGGAAGATACCCACCCACATGTCCAGGCATGTGCATCGCTTGTGAACCAATTCTATTTGTATCCGTATGATCTGAGATAGTGTCGACATCAACCTGATGCCGAATTGCTTGTTGACCTAGAGACCACCACAAAGGATTCTTACTTCTGAGAAATTCAACAATGGCACACAGACCTGTGTCATACTCATTATTACCCCATGAGAAACCACTTTCTCCATACCAATCACCAAAGTTCATATGTCCATATGCACGATTCCTTTCACGATCATCTAGGAATGAAGTAAGAGCACTCGGCATTAGCTTCTCATACTGCTCAGCGGGAGAATCACACCTTGGTTGAATATGTTTATATGCTTTTGTGGAATTAAGATAATCAAGATCAACACAAGAGAGGGTTTCTTCACTAGATTTCTTAAAATCATTTAAATTATTGTGTAAATTGCTCAGATCAATCAGAAAAGTGGAGGAAAGACTCATCCCCAATTTTACTAAATAATCTGACTCATCAAACCAAAATCCTAACCGATGAGTTTCATCTCCTTGAAAATCAAATTCTTGCTTATTAATTCTTGGAAGAATTTTTAAGTGAAAATCCCCATTGGAAACATCTATTGATTTAGGATAGTTCTGCCAAAAGTCTTTAAAAAAGAAAAAATACGATTTGTTTTTTTCTTGTAATTGGAATTGATCACCAAACTGAAAATTATGAAATGAAAAAAGATTATCATTCTTTCTTCCTTTTGAAAATTGATCTGAAATCTGGTAAATTTCATCAAATTCTATGTTTTGATTCGCAATATTAAAAATAGAATTAGTTTTAAGGAAGGGAAATTTAAGTTTGAATTCTTTTATTCTTAAAATTTCGCTAATTTCACTATCAGCCTTGTAAGACTCAAATTTAGAATCCTTATCATTTTTATCAGTTTTGTCAGCATTAATTGAAAGGATGCATTGTGTTCTAAGGGAGCCAAATGCACAAATTTTTACAAAGAATTTAACTTTTATCTCAAATGTCTCATTCTTAAAAATAAACATTTCAAAAAAGAGATGCAAATTTTCGGGATTATGATAGTAAATTTTTAAATTTGAAACTCGATTTGAAAAATAGATTTTTTCATTAGATAAAGTAAGGGATGTTTCGAGAAAGGTTTCAGAAGAACGCTTATTTTCAATTAAGATTGGTTGGTTTTCCTCAAAAATGAAATCATATTCTCCACATTTAAAATTTTGTTTCGCATCTGATTCTGAATAAAGAACATCATCTGTTTGCAAATCTCTCCTGATTTTCTTCAAATAACAGATATCTTTTTTTAAATCATCCTCTCTCAAGAACACCTTGATCCATTTAATACTCCCATCTGACCAAAAGGAAGTTGGTTGGTAATCAACAAGTCTTCTTTGTTCAATTGCGTCAACCTCCAATTTATCACCAATCCAGAATTGTCCTTCTGAAAAAGGTATGCCCACCACAGAATTATTGTCAATGAATTCAGAGTTTGAACATTTATGAATTGGAATTCTTAAGTCTTTTGAAGAAGAATGATTTATTTGAACTTTGTATGTTTGGAGTGAAAAGGCCTTATTTCCAAAAATACTTTGAGCTTTGATTTTGAAGAAAAGCTTTTTTTCAAACTCAACATGGAAGAACAAAATTTGATGGTTCCGTTTCCTTTTACCTTTTTCAGTTATTTGATATTCAAATTCGGAATCTACTTCGATGTGTGAAGGTTCAGAAGTAGTAAAATTTACAACAACATTATGATTTTCATTCTGAGTTGTTCTGAGTTGGTAGCGAAAATTTTCAATTTTCAGTTCTCTTACATGAATTTCGGGTATATCGTCTAATAGTAAGAATTTTTCAATTCTATATCTTGCATTGTTTTTTGCTTTGAATTGAAAAACTTCCATTTCTCCTTCAAAGTTTACTTTATCCTTTGTAACTATTAGATGGTGATTATTATCATTAACTAGTGGATTATAGGTACCAATTGATTCGGCCCCAAGAGCCAGTTCAAATGGGCAATTCTCACCATGGTATAGATAAAATAGTACTCCAACATGCTTTGCTCCACGATGATCACTTTGGTTTTCAACCGTTCCCCAAAACCTGTGCGATAGAATTTTAGATTCAGATTTTTCATTAATTGGATGGGGCCTAAATATACTTTTATTAAAATAAGATGTTAGGCCTATATCTGGTACCCAATCTCCTAATTTCTCCGAATCTATAGCTTCCCATGAATATGTCGATTTATCCTCTAAAACTTTTGATATTATTTTTTTTTCACTGATATCAATATGTTCGCTATATACCATTTTATTTTGCTTATTTTAATTATTTTATTGGTGAAAGAATATTATCTGATATTGAAAATATATGTAAATTCCAGGTGGATTTTCAATATTACTTGGTAAAATCACCAATCTCTAAAAAATTTCATGTTCAAAGAATTTTTTCCAACATTTTCTTACCTATGCATATATTGAAGAAAGACGATGTTATCATGTTATTGGCTTCTTTCTTTTAGCTTCTTCATTCATTGATGTGCAAGATTGAATGAAAATGCTGTTTGCCAGCAACATTCTAATAGAGGAGGGATTCAACGTTTCACATTTGCGATATTGTAAATCGCTAGAGTTCTTTGAGTTTCAGGAAGATCAGTTTTATTTTTGCCGTTACTTTCCTTTTTTCTTGTGTATTTCAATTTAGACAATTTTGAAATTTTTCAGCTAATCCCTATTTTTCATTTGTTCCCAACACTTTTTCATATATTTTTTTCGAGCTCCTTTAAAATGCAGGACTTTTGTATTTGAGGGATATTCCAACATTGGTTCGTTCATTTCTGATGAATAATTATACTCACTACAATTTAAGAATTTTATTTGATAATCATCAAACTTTGAATCAAAGTGATGATCTACTGAGAAATCAAAATCCTTGAATTTTTCATGAATTAAATCTTGATCTCCGCCCCAAATTTTTTGTTCGTCTTTCAAATGCAAAAATTGATTATACCAATCTTTGAAAAAATTATACGTTTTATTGTTTTTGTTGTTCTTTACGTAAATGATTCCTAAATTTATTGGCCACTTTTTCCAATTCCTAAAAGTAAATGCAATGTCAAATTCAGTTCTCAGTAAGTCATCAAAACAATCATTAATCAAAATATCCGAATCAAGAAAAATTGTAGCATTTTCTTTTCTGTCAAGGAATTGATACCAAGCCTTATTCCTAGATAAGATTGGATATCTTTTATCTAGATCATATCTTATTATTGTTGATTTTCCATATTCACTTACTTTGCTTGTTTTGTCAGTTAATATATACAGTGAGGCTTTCGGATAATATTTTTTTACTGAAGAAAACATCAACTCTAATAGATTTTCTGTTTCTTCATTACTGACAGCTTTTGCAACAGATTGGGCCTCTTTTAGAACTTTGTCATCAATGTCAATATGGAAAGCAACAAAATTTATCTCTTGTGAAGAAATCATTTCAAGGTCTTGCAATCGAGAGTTCAATGATTTGATCCACGTCCATAGGATTGACCCCATTTTTCTTTTCGAGAGCAACTAGCTGTTTTCTGTCAACTTCTAATTCTTGTTCAATTGGCAATTTAATTATTTTACCATTATTTGCTGCTGATTCCTTTGCTGCCGATTCCATCATCAATGACATTAGCGCATCCTCATCTGAAAATTCAGATTTTTCTCCATTCTTAATAGTTGCGAGGAAATCTGTAATTGCCGACCGTAGAGCAGACCCATAGTAATCGCGTATAATATTTTTGGTGCCCGGACTTGTGTACTTCACACTCTCTTCAGCTAGGTGGTAATTGTTATTGGTATAGGTTACTCTTCCAATTGGAAGATCTACATACGTCTGTGTCCAGCAATTGTTATCTGCTTCATTAATGATTGGATAGATTTCATCAGCAATTGCACCATTCTCTAATGCTGAATCTGAACAAAATCTCACTTCCCCATCGCCAAACCAATTTCTAGTGGTCCACCGTGAAATTGCTCCCCTTGAGCCTTCTATCGATGTGATACCTGGTCTTCCTGTTCGACCCAACATTCCTTTAATATTTGCTGCTTGATCCACCACGAGTTTATTATTTGGGAATTTGAAAAACCTTGAGGTGAAATTCTCAGAAGTGTGGTGACGATGGGCCATTGAATTGTGAGGGAGTGTTGGCATCAGATGATCGATACATTGAACACTTTCCGGATATTCATCGAAAAAATGAGTCCACCGTGAATTATTGTGATATCCCGTATGATCGTGGTAGCAAACAATTCTTTTGACCTCACCAATAAACTTTGTTCTGTCGATTTCTTTTGCAATTCGATCGAATGGAAAACGTAAGAAATTTTCTGCGATCCTCATGACAACATTATTTTCTGCTGCCTTAGCAACCATTAGCCGACCTTGCTCAACTGTTGAGCACATGCTTGTTTCAATCAATTGATGAATTTTATTTTCGGATAGATAGATTGACAATGCATAATGTATATCTATTGGGCAAACCACTAAGGCAGCATTAATGATTTTATCATTAACCAATTCTTTAATTGAATAGTAAGGCTTCACACCCAATAAATTGGCGTATTCTGAACAACTTTCCCTATTCGGATCACATACAGCAACTATATCAATTTCATTGTTTAACGATTTGAATAACGGAGTATATACTTTTCTTGTTCTATTCCCTGTTCCGATAATTGCCACTTTGATTTTGTCCATTTTTTTCCTTTATTTTAATCAGTAAGATAAAAATGATCTTTTGATACATTGATGTATTTAGAATCTTTTAGAAATTCAAATCTCTTTGAATAATCTGTATCCAGTAAATTTACTTCTTTTATTTTTTTGGCTTTTCTGTCCTTATTTATCTTAGGTATACTGTTTAAAAGGAGCTTTGTGTAATTATGCCTGGGATCATACAGAACTTCATTTGTTTTTCCAAACTCAACCAGTCTTCCTTTACACATCACACCAACGTGGTGGCTGATCTTTTCGACAACAGCTAGATCATGGGATATAACAAGAAAACTCAGTTGGAATTTTAGTTGTAACTCTAGTAGCAGGTCTATGATTTGGGATTGAATAGTTACATCTAGAGCAGATAATGGTTCATCAGCAACAATCAATTTAGGTTTGAGTGCAAGGGCTCTTGCAATGCAGATTCTTTGTCTTTGGCCACCCGATAATTCATGTGGATATCGGTTTAGATAAGAATCATCAAGTTTGACTTCATTAAGAAGTCTACTGGCGTGTTCAGTGTTTTCCTTTTTTCTTATTTCCCCATGAATATGAAGAGGTTCTGTCACTAGGTAATTTACAGGCATCCTTGGATTTAGGGACGCATAAGGATCTTGAAAAATAAATTGAATCTCTCTTCTTATTAGATTCAACTCTTTCTTACTAATCCGATTTAAATTTGTTCCATTGAAGTTTATTTCACCATCATCGCTCGAAATAAGTTTTGTCACACATCTAGCTAGTGTTGTTTTTCCAGAGCCACTTTCACCAACAATTGAAAGGGTTTGACCAGCTCTGATTTCTAATGATACATTCTGAAGTGCTTTATTTTCCTTTACATTTTTGCTGAAAAAACCTTTTTTCTTTAGAAAAGTTTTGGAGACATTTTTTACTTCTAATATACAGCTATCTTTTTGGTTTTCATGAACCAGTTTCTCACTCTGACTATAATTTCCAAATACTGGAACAGATTTAATTAAATTTTTGGTATATTCTTCCTCAGGTTGATTAAAAATTTCAGTTACTGTTTTCCTCTCCACCAGATCACCACTCTTCAGTACAAGAACCTGATCCGCAATCTCTGAAACTACAGACATATCATGAGTGATAAATATCACTGAGAGATTGATTTCATCCACTAACTTGAGAATTAGACTAAGGATTTGACTTTGAATTGTAACATCAAGAGCAGTAGTTGGTTCATCTGCAATGAGAATTTTTGGTCGAAACAGAATTGCCATTGCAATCATTACTCTTTGACGCATTCCCCCGGATAGACTATGAGGATAATCGTTGATAATCTCCTTCGGGTTGGGGATCATCACCTGATCCAACGCCTGATAAATTAACTGGTTGATTTCATCGCCGGCCAAATTTGAATGTACTTGGATTGCCTCTCTCAATTGATCACCAATTTTGTACATGGGATGCAGAGAGGTCATGGGCTCCTGGAAAACCATTGAAATTTTTCGTCCACGAATATCTCTTATCTCTTCATCCCGAAGTCTCAAAATATCAATAGATTTTCCGTTTTCCGAAAACTTGATTGATCCCGTCACTATTTCATTTTGTTTCCTCCCGACAAGCCCCATAATCGCTTGAGCTGTAACTGATTTCCCGGAACCTGATTCACCAACAAGAGCACAGATTTCTCCCTCGAGGACATCAAAGCTAATTGAGTTAATCGCATGGACATAAGATTCATCTGTCTGGAATGCGATTGAGAGGTCTCTGATTTCAAGAACCTTTGATGACATCAATTTCATTAATTCCAGTGATGTTGGGGAATTGAGACCTGGTATACTTGGGAAAAACCAGAACAATCACTTGTGTAAACAACCATTTTATCATCAGGAGAAAATCTAGGGTGAGGATGTGTATTTTGTGGCGCGTAAACCTTGACAGGTCCGTTTCCATAAGGGAATGGACCATTCCAATGCTCGCCAACAGATGAAGATTTTGGCAAACAGATTGTTTCATGTTGGAAATTCTGATCATCTGGATCAAAAATTTGTAAGCCAATATCAGGGAAATTTGTGTCAGCAATTATTCTGGAACCTGCGTGGTTAGAAATGGCATGCCAAGCGTTAAAGTGAGTCAGTTGCCGTTCTTTTTTTGTGTGAATGTTGATCGCTCTCATTCCATTTGGCCAATCTACAAAAGCAATCTCATTTGTTTTGGGCAGCCATGACTCGTGTGTAATCCACTCTTGTGGCTGTTTCTCATAAACTCTTTGATTTCCGGATCCATCTAAACGGATAGTCCAAACTCGATCTGTTAGAGGTCCAGCATAAAAAATTTGTTCTTCATCATCTGGACAGAATTGCATGTGCGAAATACTATTTGCTTCCAGTATGGCTTTGCCTTCACCATTTTCAGTGTCAATGATCATGAATCTTGATTTCTCAGCCACCTTGTAGGTAACTCCCCACCATTTCCCAGAATTTGACAGACAAGTTGTTCCCATTGCTGCTGCAACCATCCCCTTCTCTTTCATCCCGTCAGCCTGAAATTCAATAATCTTTTCTTCTTTTCCTGTTTCAACTTCTACCCTCCATCCATTGAAACCAGCAGTGAAATATACGTACTTCCCATCCAAAGAAGGATTAATCGACCATTCATTTAGATCGATGAATTCAGTTATTTGATACAAATTTTCAGTTTGCATATCTGCAAACATAATTTGAGGCGAACCACTGCGATGAGAGATGAAATAAAGTTTGTCCTGATTCAAATTGTACGCATTCACATGGAAAAATGGATGATGGTGTACTGATTTGTGACTTGTCAACTGAATGATATCATTCCCTGTTTCTTCGTCTTTAAATGACAATGATTCTTTCGGAAATTTCTTTGGATTCACTTTACCTCCTACTCTGTTTTGGATTCAGCGCATCATTAATTCCATCACCTAAGAAAATGAAAGCGATTTGGATGATTCCAATGGTGATTGCAGGTACAAGCATCAAGTGAGGGAAGCTCCTCCACAATGATAGGCTGTCTGATAACATACTCCCCCAACTCGCATTTGGTGGTTGAACTCCAACACCTAGAAAACTAAGTGAAGATTCAAGTAAAATTGCTGCTCCAATTCCCTGCGTAACAGTTACCACAATTGGCCCGATGGCGTTCGGTACCAAGTGTTTACGCATCATGTGCCAAAAGCCAGACCCCATTGACACGGCTGCTTCGACAAAGACTTGCTGTCTTAAGCTCAAAATTTGTCCTCTGATGATGCGGGCATATCCCGGCCAGCTTATTAAAGCAATCGCACCAAAGACAATGACAAAATCAATTAAATAAGTATTTAGAAAAAATGGATTTTTTGTTGTCTGATATAAGGAATCAAAAAAGTTTGAAATTGGAGGTTTAATTGAGGCATTGATCAGAATCGCTAACAACAACCCTGGCACTGACATTGTCACATCTGTAAACCACATGAGAATAGAATCTATCTTTCCACCTGAGAATCCTGCAATTGTTCCAATGATGATTCCTAAAATGAGACTAATAATTGTGGTGGTAAATGCAACAATTGCTGCTGTACGCGCTCCAAAAATCATTCGACTAAATATGTCTCTACCCATTGGGTCTGTTCCCATCAAGTGATCTAAACTTGGCTCTTCAAGCGCTCTATCTATGTTTTGCGATAAGAAATCATAAGGTGCTATGAGAGGTCCAAAAATAGCAATCAGGAGGAACAAAATAACAATCAAGAACCCAATCTGCGCAAGATAATTTTTTGCAAGCCTTGCTAACGCTAATTGAGTTAGACTTTTTGTTGTTTGCATTAAATTAATTGTTGATTCTTGGATCTAAGATAAAGTAGATCAGGTCTACAATGAGGTTACTTCCCATCACTACAAGTGTTCCAACAAGAACAGTTGACATTATTAGTGGGTGATCAACGTCTCGTATTGCATCTATTGTCATTTTTCCAAAACCGGGAATATTGAATATTAATTCTACGAACAATGCCCCATTCACCAGAGTAATCATTACAAGGCCTAAAGAGGTAATGACTGGTGTAAGCGCAGGCCTTAGTACATGTTTAAGTATAATTTTTCTTTCGGTTAAACCCTTGGCTCTTGCTGTTCTGATGTAATCTTCATTTTTAATTTCCAAAACCGAAGTTCTTGTTTGGCGTAGAACAATTGGCAGTGTAGAAATTGCGATAACCACGATTGGTAAAATCACCTGAGTGTCGAATAAACCATTCCATCCGTATGGAACATTCATTATTGGCACAACCAACACGAAAAACAGTAACAATAGTGGTCCAGTTACGAAAATTGGAATAGCATTTATGGTTACAATTGTACCCACAATAGTTAAATCAATCCATTTGTTATGGTATAATGCCGCCATAATCCCAAGGGGTATACCAACTAATGCCATAAAAATGGTAGCAGCAAATCCCAGCTGAATCGAAATCCATAATCTAGGCTTTATCATGTCTAAAACAGGCCGCTGAGCTCGGTAAGAAGTCCCCCAATCACCTTTTGTGATATTGAAAAGATAGTTTTTAAATTGCACCAAAAACGGGTCATTCAACCCATATTTTTCTCTTTCACTGTCAATCATTTTTTGATCAAGATACTGTGTATTCCCTAACTCATCGAGAAACATTTGTTTAATTGGGTCACCTCCTCCATAAAACATCATTGCATAGCTTACTAGTAACACTAGTAACAAGCCTGATATCCATCGAAAAATTCTTATTGAAAGAAAAGATATCATAAAAAAAGGCCGTCAAGGACGGCCTAGTTAGGGTTAAAAATTTATTACTTTAAATACGTGAGTCTGGAAAATATTATTTCGAAATATAAATTTTCCAGGGTGCGTGTCTCGCGATATCGGGTCCGCTGAAGACATTTTTTACGTATCCTCTTCTATTGATACTCTCCAAAGGCTTTCCGAGAATGATCATTGGCCAGTCGTTCAGGAATAGTCTTTGTGCTTCATGTGCAAGGGCACAACGCTTTGGATGAGATGGCTCCACCATCATCGCCTCGTCCAGCAATGTGTCTATCTTTTCGTTCTTGTAGGCTCTCATCATTGAACCACTGGCAATTGGTCCAGTAGAATGAGTTCCTTTGAAGACATAAACTGCTGGATCTGGGAACCTCGCAGCAACATCGTCCCTGGAAACGTTCACTTTCCCTTCGTCACTTCCAAAGTTTTGTGGCCTATCCTTAAATTCAACATTTTGGATACCCAACACGGTTCTCCATTGCTCCATGGCGTATTCCATTCCCCTTTTCAGAGGTGGCCATGTGGCACGGGGAGTCACACGAAGTTTAGGCAAATTCTCTGGTCCACCATAACTGGACGCTGCCAATGCGGCCTTAGCACCCTCTGGATCGTAATCATAATAAACTATGCTATCGTCATAGCATTGTAGATTTGGATCCATGAATTGCCTTGGCATCACGGATTCAAACTGTGACTTCGGGAATGCAGCTTTATAAATCTCCTTGGGATCAACTGCCAAAACAAGAGCTTTGCGCACCATTGGGTCATCAGTTGGAGCTGCACTTACATTGAACCAGAATGAATTGAAACCAATTCTTGGGGCTGGTTCAAAAACTTCAGGCATGATCTTTTTGAGGATCGGTGAGGGTTGCTGCATGGAAAGATCGATTTGTTCATTTTGGAACATCGCAGCTAAAGTGTCGCCATCATTTACGAACTGAAAGGTGATCTTTTCTAAGTATGGCCCTTCATCCATCCACCAATTATCATTAGGAGTGAAGGTTGCTGTGTTTTGATCAGGATTATACTGGCTTAATACATACGGCCCTGAAAATGCTGGATTATTCTCAGGTTTCCAATAATCAAACCCTGATTTTGCCTGACTGCCCTTCACCACATTCATATGTGCAGTGGAAATTCGCCAATGAAAGATTGGGTCAGGATTCTGGAGTTTGACTCTAAGGGTTGAACCATCTGCTATGAGCCCTGAAATTGTGTCAGTCTTTTTCTCTCTCGCATCTTCAAACCCCTGTACGTTACCAATGTAACCTACGATCCTTCCATTCCGAGAATCAGGATTTGCCATGGCTTCCCAAGTATCTTTTGCGTCTTGGGCAGTAAGTTTCGAACCATCAGAAAACTTTGCTCTTGGATCAATGCTGAAAGTCCATTCTGTAAATTCAGAATTTGACTCCCATTTGTTGAAAACACCCGGCTGAAGTTCTTTGTTTTCATCAAAGTACATTGGGGGCACCCACAGAAATGACTGCCAGTTTTGATGATCTCCACCACCACTAAGTCCCGTAAAGATGAAGGAATTTTCACCTGCTGACGATGTGGCAATTCTTAAAACTTGTTCTTCAGCTGCATCGCTTGGGAGAGCTTTGTGACCTCCCGCGAAAACTTGTCCAGCTGCCAATGAAATTGCCACCATGAATAAGCTAAATTTTTTCATATATCCTCTTTCTAAATTAACTTTTGAAAGATCCCGTAAAGTCCTATCATTTACAAAACATCTAGTGATTCTACGGTGGCCTGATAACTTGTTTTGATCTCATTATTTTCTCCATTAAAAACCTGCTCCTTTAACAGCAGATTGAATTTTCTGATACGCTGCTCCTTCAGGTTTTTTAATTGGCTTTCTGACTGCATCACATTTTAATCTACCAGACAAATACATCGCAGTTTTCATTCTAGCGTGGGCCTCGCCTGAGGGCTCTCCGCTGGCATAAACTGCTTCTTTTAAGGGAAGGATCCATTCCTGAATTGCTTGTGCTCCCTTTAAATCACCCGCTTTAACGCATTCGTAAAGTTCAGCTATCTTATCGGGTATAAATGAAGCAAATCCTACTAAAGCACCGTCAACACCCTGGACCATCGAAGCAAGCAGGTATTCATCATGGCAAGTTAAAATAGTAACTCCTTCCCCATTTTCTCTAATAGCTTTTATATCTCTTGCATACTGAGACATTTCCCGAGTGCCTAATTTAATTGTTGATACCCATTCTAATTTCGAGATTTCGCCCAATAATGATGAACTATAATTTGCTTTAGTCCAAGCCGGGTAAATGTGTGCAACTAAATTCAATCCACTTGTTTTTCCCAGTTCTGAAAAATATTCAATTACATGATCTTGTGAAAATCCAAATCTTAACCAATGATGAAATGGCATAACTAACAAGCCGTCAGCTCCAGCATCCTTTAACATTCCAGCTTGTTCAATTCCCTCTTGAATTCCCTCCACTGCAATTCCTGAAATCACTGGGACTTTTCCGTTGACTGCTTCAACAACGGCTTTTGTAACTTCTGCTCTCTCTTTTGCTGACAATGAGAATATTTCTCCAGTATGACCATTTGTTACGAGCCCATTTACACCTTTGAAACTGGTAAGCCAATTTGCAAATCTTTGAAGTTCATCGTAATCAATCTCAAAGTTTTCTTTCATTGGACATTGCATCGCCGGGAGTATTCCTTTATAGCCGTATCTCATAGATCTTCCTTTTAATAGTTTTCACTTGATCCTAGGATTGAGAGAACAGGACCTAGTTGGCCTGTAACTTGAGAAAGATGATTTAGGTTATCATCAATGAATGAATCTTTTGTTGAATTCAACTGTAATCCAGCAATACTGATTGCAGCAATTGGGTTACTGTATTGATCTAATATAGGTGCAGCCAGAACTCTAATTGCTGGTGCTGGTTCAGTGTAACACCATTTTTGGTTTCTGATGATCTTAAGATCCTCAATAATTTTCTCTAATTCGATATATTCTTTCGTGTAGGGATCAACTAATGCCTGAGAGTTCAAAATATCCCTGACTTTTTTCTCTCCCAGAAATGCAAGAATACTTTTACCAATTGCTGTGTAATAGGTTGGTATTCGAGTACCAATTCTTATATCAACACCCAGTCGAAAAGCATTTGATTGAACTCGATCGATATAAACCACATCTTCTTGATCTAAGATCCCAAGGCTAACAACTTGTTTAGTAATTGCAGCCAAATTTTGTAATTCAGGACGTACAATTTCTCGTATCTCCGTACGACTAATTGCTGAAAAACCCAAATTAAGGATTTTGAAAGTGAGGCTGTACCTTCTAGTTTCTGCTGAGAATCTTAGATACCCTAACTCGGTCAGGGTTTTTAAAATTCGGTGAGTTGTCCCTGGGCCATACCCTGTTTTTTTTTCTAGTTCAGTGAGTGTCAAATTGGGGCTTGTGCTAGAGAACTCTTCCAAAATTCTCATCGCTTTCTCAAGCACGTAGATGTAATTTTTATTTTTCTGCAATTTCGGATACCGAAAAAATTTCCGGGTGTTGGGTTTTGCAAATACTATTTCCAACTTTTATATTGTCAAGCTTTTATGTCATACAAAATTTAAATAATTTATCTCAGTGTAGTTCAGATTTTACTTGTACAGATGAGTATAATATTTAGGTGTTTACTGGATTTTTTACTCTCATTACAAATAGAGAATTTTTGTATCTATCAAGATACAATCAACAAACTTTCCTTTCCAAACGATGCTTCCTTTCGAATTTAGCGCAATTTTTCAGACAGAAATCTTACTGATCTTTTTGTTTGCAGGGATTATCAAAGGTCTCATCGGGCTGGGGATTCCGATGATCACACTTTCTTTAATGAGTCTTTTTCAACCTGTACCCAGTGCTGTTGTCATTACTCTTCTACCAAGTTTCCTCACAAATGTCTGGCAGGCTTTGAACGGTGGAAATTTCTTATTTTTACTCAAGAAATTGTGGGGACTTATACTTATGGTTCCCCCGGGCGTATGGGTTGGAACATATTTTCTCGATAAATTTGACCTTCCGTGGTTTTCAGTAATCCTTGGTCTCCTCCTAATGATCTTTGCAGTTCTAAGCCTCTGGGGATTCGTGGTTCAGGTCCCAAAAGGCCAAGAAAATTCCTGGGGATCTTTCGTTGGTATTTTGGGTGGAGTAATGTTGGGAATGACAGGTATTTTTTCTGTGCCCAGCATTTTTTACATCTATGGTCTTGGATTAAACCGAAATGAATTGGTGCAAGCTTTAGGTATTGTCCTTAATATCGTTACGGTATTTTTGGCAATCGCATTGTTTCAAATGGAAATTCTCTACGAGAAACAGCTACTTTTATCCATCGGTGCCTTTTTTGGTACTGCTTCAGGGATGTTGATCGGTCAACAAATTCGTCACTTTATCTCAGAGGGACTATTCCGCAAAATTTTCCTCAGTTTTCTGATGGTTTTAGGCACTTATATTGTCACCAATGCTCTGAATGATTTGGGTGTTCTTAGCTTCTCAATCCGTGAGTAATTTTTTCAACAAGTAAATAATGTCCGAATCCAGAGAATACCCCACTCGCCCATTTGTTGGCGTGGGAGTCGTTGTTTTAAAGGATGAAAATGTATTGCTTATTCGACGGGGTCGGCCACCAAGGATGGGAGAGTGGAGTCTACCAGGGGGAGCCCAGTCCATTGGAGAAACCGTTGAGGAGACAGCCTGCCGGGAAGTCTTGGAAGAAACTGGTGTGCAAATTCAGCAGCCCCAGTTTCTAGAAGTTGTGGACTCCATCATTCGAGATGATCATCAACAAGTACGCTTCCACTATACCCTGATTGATTACTGGGCCAATTGGGAATCAGGAACTCCAGTAGGTTCAGATGACGCACAACACGCGGAGTGGATTTCTTTCGATAAACTGGAAGATCTGGGGTTATGGTCAAAAACGGTCGAAGTCATCCAGAAAGCTAGAAAACTCAGAGAAAGCGGTACTATTAGCTAAGAACTCTCTGCAGAATTCACTGAAGAACATTCTTCTGAGGGAATCACATCCACCGCTTGAGAACAGGACTGGCTTCCACTTAAGCGCATCACCCCCCTGATCGGTGCGACATCAGCATAATCCCGCCCCCTCGCAATCAGAATGTACTCATCTCCGACAAACTGGTTGTTTGTCGGGTCATATTCTACCCAACCGACTTCGGGACCACACCATACCATTACCCAAGCATGCATGGCATCTGCTCCCTCTAGCCTTGGCTTTCCAACTGGTGGCGTAGTACGAAGTAAACCGCTGACATATCCAGCAGGAATCCCAATTGATCGCAGACAGGCAATCATGATTTGACTGTAGTCCTGACAGACTCCTTTTCTTAGGGCAAAGGCAGCTTCAGGGGCTGTTTCAGCGGAAGTAACCGAGTCATCAAATTGCATTTCCTTATGAAGACGAGTACCAATTTCCTGAATTGACTCGAAAACATCATTCTTCTTTCCAAAAAATTTTAAGGAAAACTCTTTAAAAATAGAAAGAAGGCTGATTCTCTCTGAATTCCCCAAAAAATGATGCGGAGACAAGGAAGACAAATTTGGGAAATTCGCTATTGCATTCTCCAATTCAACAAAATCAATTGAAATTTTGGGGTGTTTAGGGGCAACGCGCTCCACACAGGCTACTAATTCAAAACTCAGCTCCTTAAGCGCATCCTGAAAAAACATCTCCTGAATGCGGTTCCCAAAGAAGTCCAGATATTCGCTCTTTTCAAAGGCTTCAGGTTGGTTTTTGATACTGAAATATTGGATCTTTTGGACGTCTGGTAAATCTACAGGCTCGATACATAACCGATGACGTCCACCCGTCACGAACTCATCATATTTATGGCTTAATCTGAGGCGGATATTGTACAGCACTGTTCTCAGCTGAAATAGGCTGCAGAGAGTTGATTCGAGAAGCCACGGAGAGTTTCTGACAACTTCGGAAATGGAAAATCGTTGAAATCGTTACGTTGTCGAAAATTCATAAGAGAAAGGAATTGCGCCAGCGTTAGCTCCATTTCAACTTTACTATTTGAATTATGGACATCAGGAAGCTTTGCCAACAATTCCTGTATTTCCAAAAGATTGAATCGAATTGAGCGTGGATTCCGTGAATCCATTACTAATAAATCAACAACATTCGAAAAATCCGCAATCCCCCAATAACGACGATGGAGTATCATTTGGCTATCGCCCAGTTCAATTGCTAACTCTGTTGCTCCTGTAGGTGAATTTTCACTGAGTAAAACCTCCAGA
>Ga0255753_1002558_pt1 | contig 19983 bp, 15 predicted proteins | sample 041ome_10_FD_179953 | JGI IMG/M metagenome (GOLD analysis project Ga0255753, IMG submission 179953) | Coastal salt marsh microbial communities from the Groves Creek Marsh, Skidaway Island, Georgia - 041412US metaG (version 2) | ecosystem: Environmental > Aquatic > Marine > Intertidal zone > Salt...
TCAGACCGAACAATCCCGTCACCGTGTTCACCACTCATGGAGCCCCTGTATTTTTTGACCAAATGAGCAACGGCGGTGGTGATCGCTTTAAAATCTTTTACCCCTTTTTTCTTTTTTAAATTGAGAATGGGTCGCAAATGCAATTCTCCAGCACCCGCATGGGCATAATAAACGGGTTGTTGGTCAAACTGTTCCATTAAGGTGGTAAACTCCGCTATGTAATCCGCTAATTGATTTACAGGAACGGCAGTATCCTCAATACAAGCAACGGCCTTCTCGTCACCGATTATATTTCCCAACAATCCCAGTCCGGCACTCCTGAGGGTCAAAGCCTGCTTTATCTCTGCTCCTCTGAGAATAGCGTAATCATAAGCAAGACCGCAATCCTCCAAGGTTTTGATCAAGTCAACCAGTTGTTGGTCCAATAAGTCGGGATCATCAGCACGGAGTTCGAGCATCAAGATGCCCTGAGGATCGCCTTTAAGAAAAAATCTGTTTTTTGCTTGTCCCCTGTTGTTTTTGGTACAGTCCAAAATGGTTTTGTCCATCATCTCGCAAGTATGCAGGGGATGTTGCATAAGTGGAGCTACTGCATTTAGGCATTTCGAAATGGTATCGAAATGAGCTGCAACCATAACACCTTCTTTTGGAGGAAGATCGTCCAAAGAAAGGGTGATGGAGGTAACGAAAGCTAGGGTTCCCTCGCTTCCAGTCAACAACTTGCATAAATTGAAGCCCGATTGCTTTGTGTTGATAAAATCATCCAGCAGTTCATCCAGAGCATAACCAGTGTTTCTGCGATGGACTGAGGCTTGAGGATATTCCGAACGGATGCTGTTTTGATGTATTGGATCGGAAAGTTTTTCCCTGAAAAATCGATATAATGCACCCTCTAAATCTTGTTGTTTTTCTTTTTCAAGGCATTGCTGATGGTTTAATTTCTCAAATTTCACAAGGGAGCCATCGGACAAAACGCACTCAAGCGACAGCACTTTATCGCGTGTAACACCATAGCGTATGGAAGTAGTCCCTGAAGAATTATTTCCGGTCATTCCTCCAATAGTACAGCGATTAGAGGTAGAAGTGTTAGGGCCAAAAAACAATCCATGCGGCGCCAAAAAATCATTGAGTTCATCCCGAACAATACCAGGAGCTACGGTTACAGATTTGGCTTCCACATCAAAATGGATAATTTGATTGAAATGTTTTGATACATCAACGATCAAACCTTTCCCTACTACTTGTCCAGCAAGCGAAGTTCCGCCAGCACGTGGAATCAAGGGGATACCTTTCTCTATCGCAAAATCAATCAATTCAACAATGTCCTCTCGGTTCCTGGGAAAACACACCCCCTGGGGATAGATTTTGTAAACAGAGGCATCTGTAGCATACAACTGACGGTAGAGCGGGTCGGTTCTTACCTCTATTCTTTTTAGAGTTATATCTTTAGGCTTTAACATCAATTTATAGCAATTGCAATTATAATTTATTTTTTTCTTCTACGTTGTTAATATATGAAAGCTTATTTAGTCTGAAAAAGAATTTAATTTTAATAATTTAGCCCAATCATGAAAAAAGCATTTTTTTTAGTTTTAAGCGGAATTCTTATTGGATGTTCAACCCAATCGGGTGAATTCAATATCAAGGGTGCGGTCGATCTCAAAGACGGTAGCATGGTTTATCGAGTGGAGGCAGATGCCAATCAACAGCCAGTGATCGTTGACTCAGTTGTAGTAATGAACGGTGATTTTCAAATGAAGGGTCTAGCTGAATCTCCTGATGTAAACTTTTTTTCATTACAAAGTGTAAGAGGCAATTTTCCATTTATCATTGAATCTGGGGTTATTAAGGTTTCTTTATACAAAGACAGTTTGATGAGTTCCAAGGCAATTGGAACGGTCTCCAACGATGCATTTATGAAATATAAAGCTGAAACCAAAGTTTTTGTCAATTCCATGAATGGTATTGGCAGAGACCTTCAGCAAGCATCTATTGCTCGTGATTCTCTCCTGGCTGCGGATCTCCAAGAGCAATACTTGAATGTTCAGCAACAAATCAAAAATTATGAAATTGATTTTATCAAAAATCATCCAAATTCCTATGTTTCGGCATTGATATTGGATCGTTTTATTTCTACCAAACAGATGGTCAATGAGGAAGCAAAGCTACTATTTGACAACTTCTCTGACCGTATTAAAAATAGTAAAACAGGGAAAAGGCTGGATCAAACCCTCACTGCTTCTCCCGCACCTGCTGAAGTTGGACAAGTGGCTCCAGATTTTGAAGGCCCCGGCCCAATGGGTGAAGTGGTAAAATTGACCGATCAGTTGGGGAAGATCACCATTGTTGACTTTTGGGCCTCCTGGTGTCGTCCTTGCCGTGTAGAAAACCCCAATTTAGTTCGCACCTATAACAAACTTAAAGCCAAAGGCTTAAACGTGGTTGGAGTCTCACTCGATAGAAACAAGGACAATTGGCTAAAAGCCATAGAAGATGATGGCTTACAGTGGTCTCATGTATCGCATCTGCAATATTGGAATGAACCCATTGCCAAGGCCTACGAGGTGCGATCCATCCCCGCTACATTTATCTTGGATCAGAACGGTAAGATTGTTGCTAAAAACCTAAGAGGAACAGCACTTGAGAAAAAGGTGGAGGAACTACTCAACCAATAAACGATCTTATTTCCTATTTCACTCGTCTGAATATCGCGGCAGCGATCACTAATATACCCAACAAAATGACAAGGGTAGATGCGGAGTTTACCAATACACTAGGGACAAAGGCGATGGTGGCGAGTAATCCCGCTACCGCACCGCCAAAATGAGCCGTATGGCCTATATTATCTCCCTGTTTTTTCATTCCGTACATGGTGTAGATCAAGTAAAGCGTTGCAAAGACATAGGCTGGGAGAGGAATCGGTAAAAAAAGCAGCATCATCTTCATCTCAGGGTACAACAGTACTGCACTGTAAACCACCCCAGAAACCGCTCCACTAGCACCTACTGCCGTGTAATTCTCATCCGCATTGTGATAGCGATAGGAAAGGTAATTGCCTAAGTATAAACTTGTGAAATACAAAGCCAAAAATTTTAGCTCCCCAAGGTTATAAACTACAGGGCCTGCAAAAAAATATAATGAAAGCATGTTCACGAACAAATGGTTTAAATCAACGTGCAGAAAACCAGAAGTCCATAATCGCAATTGGTCTCCAGATTTAATTTTGGCCATTTGGAATTGATAGCGTTGGAAGAAAGTTGGGTTTTTAAAACCGATAAAAGACACCAATACATTGGCAATAATGATTGCGACAACTACGGTGGGAAGAGAGGGCATATTAGCATATTTCAATAACAAATATACTATCTTTGTGAAAAATATCCCTTGCAAAAAGTCGTTTACCTTCTTGCCTACCCCTTGATCTACTTAATCGCCTCTATCCCTTTTAGTGTGTTGTATGTTTTTTCAGATGTACTGAGATTTGTGATTTACCACCTACTGGGATATCGAAAAAAAACCGTTCGGTCCAACCTCAAAAAGGCCTTCCCTGATAAGGAAGATCGGGAAATTCGATGGATTGAAAAAAGGTTTTACAAACACATGTGTGATATCTCGCTTGAAGCCTTTAAATCTTTTAAGATGACTGAATCAGAGATAAAAAAAAGGATGGTCTTCAAAAATATTGAGGTTTTAACACAGTTTGAAAAAGAAAAAAGGAGTGCCATCATCATGTGTGGACATTATGCCAGTTGGGAATGGATGTTGTCCATAGGCTATTTTACCGAATCTACTGGTTTTGGTATCTATACTCCCATCATGAATCGTTACTTGAATGAATTGGTCATCAAGATCAGAAAAAAACATCATGCCCATCTCCTTTCGCGATATGGAGCGATTGAAAGCATCAAGAATATGCATCAAAATGGAACGGTGGGCATCTATGGGTTCGCCAGTGATCAGTCTCCCCGTCCCAAACCCAATTCCTACTGGAGGCCTTTTTTGGGAGTCAAAGTTCCTGTTTTTCTAGGAGCAGAAATCGTCGCCAAAGAATTAGATTTTGGAGTGGTGTATGCTAAAATCATACGCTTGAAAAGGGGCTATTATGAGGCCTCCTTTGAGTTGATTAGTGATCAACCCACCAAAACCGAGGGTCACCGAATTACGGATACTTTTACCGAGTGGTTGGAACAAGACATCTATTGTGACCCCACCCAATACCTCTGGACACACAAACGCTTCAAACATGCCGATAAGGCCCCTGTTGATTAACCTGCACCTTGAATTTCTTTCAAAAACCGTTCTGCCAGATCCTCTGCTTCTTTTTCACTTTCAGCTTCGGTATAGACCCTGATGATGGGTTCCGTGTTTGACTTTCTCAGGTGTACCCAAGAATTGCTAAAGTCTATTTTCACGCCATCGATGGTGATGGGTTTATTTTCAGCGTATCGTTCCGCTATTTTATTAAGTATCCCGTTTACATCCATGCCCTGAGCAAGCTGGACTTTACCCTTGCTCATGAAATAATTCGGATAAGAAGCTCTCAAAGCGGATACAGACGCCTTTTTTTCAGCTAAAAAACTCAAAAATAGAGCCACCCCCACCAAAGCGTCGCGACCGTAATGCAAATCGGGATAGATCACCCCTCCATTGCCTTCTCCTCCGATAACTGCATTTACTGCTTTCATCTTTTCAACCACATTCACCTCGCCAACCCCACTGGAAGAGTATGCTCCCCCATGTCTCTTGGTAATGTCGGCCAAAGCTCGGGTAGAAGACAGATTGGAAACCGTATTTCCTGGCGTTTTAGACAAAACATAATCTGAACAGGCCACTAAGGTGTATTCCTCCCCAAAAACAACACCATTTTCGTCAACAAAAGCCAACCGATCCACATCTGGATCCACTACAATTCCAAAATCGGCTTTTTCCTTGACTACCTTTTCACAAAGTGCTGTCAAATGCTCTTTTAAAGGCTCGGGATTGTGGGGAAAATATCCCGTTGGTTCACAATAAATAGGAACTAGCTCGACTCCCATGGATTCAAGAAGTTGGGGGATGGCAATTCCCCCAGTTGAGTTTACAGCATCCACCACGACTTTGAAGTTCATTTTTTTGACCTCATGGACATTGACAAGCGGAAGGTTCAAAATCTTATCTATGTGGTCCTTGATGGCATCCTCGATACGGTGTATTTTTCCCAATCGATCAACTTCTGCAAATTCAAAATCTTTGTTTTTGGCAATCTCCAAGACGGCTTGACCAGAAGATGCATTCAAAAACTCTCCTTTGTCATTCAATAATTTCAAGGCGTTCCATTGTAATGGATTATGACTGGCGGTGATGACAATCCCTCCTTGTGCTTGGTGTTGAGTTACAGCCATTTCCACCGTAGGGGTGGTAGAAAGCCCTAAATCCATTACCTCAACACCACAGCCCACCAAAGTTTGATTAACCAATCCTTGGATCATACTTCCAGAAATCCTGGCGTCTCTCCCCACCACTACGCGGTAATGATCTAATGTTATATTCTTTTTTAACCAAGTGGCATAGGCTGCCGCAAAAATTACGGTATCGACAGGGGTAAGGTTATCAGCGGTTTTCCCTCCTATGGTTCCTCTGATTCCAGAAATGGATTTGATTAAAGTCATACGCAAATATAATGATAACTCCTGGTCAAAGTATAAAGGTCAAAAAAGCTTGAAGGCTTTTAAAAATGAATCATTCGTTTTCCATATCTTCCAATGACTTTAAAATAAAAAAGTAGTGAATTATTTGGCCCATGCCTATTTATCGGGAGCAGATCGGGATTTATCCGTTGGTAATTTCATTGCAGACCACGTCAAAGGAAAAGCTTATTTGGACTATCCCGAGGCAATACAAAAGGGAATTTTACTGCATCGAAATATAGATCATTTTACCGATCTCCACCCCTTATTTAGAAAAAATGCCAGCTTGTTGTTTCCAAAATATCGCCACTACAGCAGGGTGATTGTGGATATGTTTTTTGATCATGTTTTGGCAGCACAATGGCATCGGTTTCACCCATATTCCTTGGAAGAATTCAGTCAAAAATTTTACCGTACGATGAACGATTCCTTCGAAATTATTCCACCAGCATCCAAAAAAATATTACCCGTTCTGTCAAAACACAATTGGTTTGTTGCCTATCGTTCTTTGGAGGGCTTACAAACGATTCTCTATCAAATGTCACAGCGAACTCGATTCCCAATCGATATGTCTTTGGCCATTAAGGACTTGAAAAACAACTACTATGATATTGAAAACGACTTCTATTTGTTTTTTGAGGAAATTGTTGATTTTGTGGCTGAGAAAAAGGCGCAGTATTTAAAGTAGAAATCCAAATCGTTAATTGAATTTTATTATGATATTAACAAAGTACTCAGGATTAATAAAGCCTACTAAATTGTTACTTTTGCAAATTGACCATGAAAGAAACAGAAAATTGCATTGAAATTCAAGGAGCTAGGGTCCATAACCTCAAGGATGTAAGTCTTAAAATACCGAGAGAAAAGTTAGTCGTCATTACTGGCCTTTCTGGCTCAGGAAAATCTTCACTGGCTTTCGATACCATATACGCTGAGGGACAACGACGTTATATGGAAACCTTTTCTTCCTATGTCAGACAGTTTTTGGGAAACTTGGAAAGGCCCGATGTGGACAAAATTGATGGCTTGTCCCCTGTTATCGCTATCGAGCAAAAAACCACCTCTAAAAGTCCGCGATCCACAGTGGGGACCATTACTGAACTTTATGATTATATCCGTCTTCTATTTGCACGTGTGGGGACTGCATTCAGTTATGTGACCCAAGAAAGAATGGTGAATTACAGCGATGAACAAATTCTCCAATTGATTTTAGAGGAATATTCTGATAATAAAGTCATTATTTTATCTCCCTTAATCAAAGCCAGAAAAGGTCATTACAGGGAGTTGTTTGACAATCTTTCCAGACAGGGGTTCTTGAGAGTGAGAGTGGATGGAGAAATTTTAGATCTCCGTCCAGGAATGAAGTTGGATCGTTATAAAACCCATGATATAGAACTGATTGTTGATAGACTGCGGATCAAAAATGAGGAAAACGACCTTAAACGGCTTAGTGAATCCATCAATACGGCAATGCATTTTGGTGACGAATCTATGGTTCTTATCGATTCGGAAACAGAAAAGTTGCGCTATTTCAGCAGAAAACTCATGTGCCCCACCTCAGGGATTTCCTATGCGCTTCCCGAACCCAATTCCTTTTCCTTTAATTCTCCAAAAGGGATGTGTTTGAACTGTAAAGGTTTGGGAAATCAATTCGAATTAAGCAGAAATAAAATTATTCCAGACGAAGGTATTTCCATCGAAAATGGAGGGATTGCCCCATTGGGGGAGAAAAAAAACAATTGGGGTTTCAGGCAAATGGAGGTTATTGCAAAGCGTTATAACTTTTCACTTTCGGATCCGATCAATAAAATTCCTCCCAATGCAATGGAGGTTATTTTAAAGGGGGGATATGAAAAGTTTTCTGTCTCTTCAAAAGTTTTGGGCGTTACTCGAGATTATAAAATTGACTATGAGGGTATTGAAAACTTTATAAAACATCAGTTTGAAAATACAGATTCGGCTGGGATCAAACGTTGGGCTTCCAACTATATGGATGAAAATCAATGCAACGTTTGTAATGGTGCCCGACTCAACCAAGAATCATTAAATTTTAAAATCAATGGATTAAGCATTGCAGATGTGAGTGCTTTGGATTTGGGAGATCTTCAACAATGGTTTGAAAACTTGGAAGAAAAACTCTCAGAGAGAGAACTCAAGGTTGCAGCGGAGATCATTAAGGAAATTAAAGTCAGGCTTCAGTTTTTACTGGATGTTGGACTGGATTACCTTGCATTGAATCGCTCCTCTAAATCCCTTTCTGGTGGTGAGGCACAGCGCATAAGATTGGCCACTCAAATTGGTTCTCAGCTGGTGGGGGTGCTTTATATTTTGGACGAACCGAGCATTGGATTACATCAAAGGGATAATGAAAAATTAATTAATTCTCTGGAATCGCTGAGAGATATTGGAAATTCAGTTATTGTTGTGGAACATGACAAAGATATGATTTTACGTGCTGATCATATCATCGATATCGGTCCTATGGCAGGGAAAAATGGCGGTAAAATCATTTCTGAGGGAAATCCTGAGACCATTAAAAAACAAAAAACCTTGACGGCGCAATATCTCAACCACCAGAGAGAGATTGCTATACCTCAAAAAAGAAGAGTTGGTAACGGCAAACGAATCCTACTCTCAGGCTGTACTGGTAACAACCTTAAAAATGTTGAGGTAGAAATTCCACTTGGGCTAATGATTGGAGTCACTGGTGTGTCTGGAAGTGGTAAATCAACACTCATTAACGAAACCCTATACCCCATTCTTAATGCCGAAATTTACAATGCGGTCAAATCTCCCCTACCCTACAAGAAAATCACAGGCTTGGAGCATTTGGATAAGGTGGTGGATGTAAATCAGTCTCCTATCGGGAGAACTCCTAGAAGTAATCCCGCTACTTATTGTGGGGTTTTTAGTGAAATCAGAACTTTATTTACGCTTACCCCCGAAGCGCAGATCAGAGGGTACAAACCAGGCCGGTTCAGTTTTAACGTAAAGGGAGGTAGGTGTGAAACTTGTCAAGGGGGTGGTATGAAAGTCATTGAAATGAATTTTTTACCTGATGTTCACGTTGAGTGTGAAACTTGTGGTGGCAAAAGATTCAATCGCGAAACCCTTGAAATTCGTTTTAAGGGGAAATCGATTGCAGATGTTTTGGAAATGTCTGTCAATCAAGCTTGTGATTTTTTTGAAAGTCATCCTAAAATATTTCGAAAATTAAAAACAATTAGAGATGTAGGTTTGGGATATCTTACTTTGGGGCAATCCTCTACCACACTTTCCGGAGGTGAGGCGCAGCGCATAAAATTAGCAACCGAGTTGTCCAAAAAAGACACAGGACAAACGCTTTATATTTTGGATGAACCTACCACAGGACTTCATTTTGAGGACGTACGGGTTCTAATGGAAGTATTGGATCGCCTTGTAGACAGAGGCAACACAGTTTTAATCATCGAACACAATATGGACGTGATTAAACTCGTGGATCACCTCATTGATATTGGCCCAGAGGGAGGGAAAAATGGAGGGACTTTGGTAGGACAAGGAACGCCGGAAGAAATAGTAAATATAAAAAACAGTTATACTGGAAGGTATTTAAAAAAAGAGCTTAAAAACTATTGAAATGAATCTATTTATCAATCAAAGTAAAAATTGGAGTGAAATTAAAGCCAACGACTCATGGGCCTTGTTTAAAATTATGGCAGAGTTTGTTAATGGTTATGAAAAAATGAGTAAGATTGGACCTTGCGTCTCCATTTTTGGTTCGGCCAGAACTGCGGAGGATCATCCTCATTACCAACTTGCTGTAGATATTGCAGAAACCATTGTTAATGCTGGGTTAGGGATCATTACTGGGGGCGGGCCAGGAATCATGGAGGCAGCCAATAGGGGGGCAAAAAAAGGAGGAGGAATATCCGTAGGACTCAACATCAAACTGCCTTTTGAACAGCAGCACAACAATTACATCGATGATGACAAATTGATGAATTTTGAATACTTTTTTGTCCGAAAGGTGATGTTTATGAAATATGCTCAGGGATTTGTGGTCATGCCAGGAGGTTTTGGTACATTAGATGAGCTATTCGAAGCGCTGACCTTAATCCAAACGGAGAAAATAAAAAAATTTCCCATACTGCTGGTTGGAAAAGAATTTTGGGGAGACATGATTGATTGGATAAAAAACACGCTTGCAATAGAAAATAAAATAGATCCCAAAGATTTAAATTTGATTCAGTTGGTGGAGACCAAAGAGGAAGTAGTTCAGCAATTGGATAAATTTTACAAACAAGAGTATTTCAAGCCAAACTTCTAATCTTATCATTGCCATCAAAAAACTGAGGAATTGTATTGTCACTCTGTTGTCCTTTGGGTTAGTATTTGCCCAAGAAGAAATTGCCTATGACATCCAAGCCCAGGTTGATTCTTCCGAAAAAAAAATCAATATTACGCAGCAAATTAGCTTCCAGAAAATTCCTCAATCTTTAAGGGATACCCTTTATTTTACTGATTGGTCTAATGCTTATTCAACCACTGAATCTCCTTTAGCACAAAGACTGGTTGAGGAATATGACAGAAGTTTTTTTCTGTCCAATAAATCGAAACTAGGTAAAACCAAGATTGATTCTTTCAAAATTAACGGTAAAAAAGCCCAATGGAAAAGATTGGATGGTCAATTGGATATCATTCAACTCATACCAAACAATCCGATCTCTGAGGAAGATATCATCCATGTAGAGATTCAATACGAATTAGAGTTACCCGACTCAAAATTTACTGGCTATGGTTATGATGAGGAAGGTAATGTTTTTTTAAGGTACTGGTATATTAGCCTCAGCCCTATATACGACAATCAATGGCAAAATTACAGTCATCTCGACTTAGATGATTTCAGTATCCAAGCTGCGTCTTACAACATATCACTCTTAGCTCCCTCTGGCTATGATGTTTTTTCAAATCTAAACATTTTGAAACAGGATAATAGTCATTTTCAATTTTCAGGAAGACAAATCAGAGATGTAGCCATTTATTGGACTTCAAAAAATAAATTCCAAACTTTCAAGACAGATGACAACAGCATCTTTTATTCAGATATTTTCAAGGACCTAGAGAATCACGAGGTCAACCGATCCAAAGTCCAAAGAGTTGATGCTTTTGTCAGTGAAGTATTTGAGAGAAAAAATGACACTCCGTTTTTGTTACCTGAGTTAATCTATAAGAAAAACCCATTTTTTGGACTCAATGACTTACCGAAATTTCTAGCACCTTTCAACAGTACTTTTTTAGAGGAAATCAGTTTTTTAAAGTCCTATCTGCAAATTTATCTGGGCAACAATATCGCCGTCGATTTGAGAAAGGATCATTGGTTGATTGGTGGGCTACAAACTTATTTGATAATCAAATACATAGAAAAGTACTACCCTGATCAGAAATATCTGGGAAGCATAGGTAATTATAAACTGATGAAAGCCTATACCCTCGCTGAAATTGATTTTAATGAGAGTTTTTGGATGTACTATGAGTTTATGGCGCGTGCAAACCTGCAACAGTCTGATTTATTACCCAAAGATGAATTGGTCAAGTTCAATCAAAAAATAGCCTCCCCCTACCACGTGGGGGTTGGTATTCGATACCTCGAACATTATCTAGGAAAAGAAACCATAGACAATTCACTAAAAAAGCTAATCAACCAAGGTCCAGAAAAATATGATTGGATAGGGTTTTTAAAAGAAAACAGCCCCAAAAACATCGATTGGTTTGAAAACTTTTACCTCAAGCAACGGTTACCCATTGATATTAAGATCAAAAAAGTCAAAAAATACAATGACAGTATAGAGGTCGATTTAACTCAATATTCCAAAAACAATATTCCCTTTATTGTCTCACAAATAAAAAACGACACTGTCATCAGCCAGCAATGGATTGAGAAGATGGGGACCGCGACCAAAGTGACATTACCCAATTTAGATCCAGATTTTATAGCCGTCAACCCTGAAATACGATTACCTGAATCCAATAAAATGAACAATTGGAAATCTGTAAACAACTTTCTAAACCTTAAACCTATTCACTTCAACTTTCTAAGAGACTATGAGTCACCAAAAAGAAATCAAATCTATTATAACCCAGTGGTCAACTACAATTTGTATGATGGACTGTCGTTAGGATCAAGATTTTATGACAAGAGTCTTTTAACTCAAAAATTCACATTTGAGTTAATGCCTCAGTATTCCTCTTTGCAACAAAATCTGGTAGGAAAAGTTATGATGTCCTATTTGATTTTTTCGGATGACAAAAGCAATTATGCTACTACAGTGAATTTCTTTGGTAGTAGCTATCACTATATGGAAAAACAAAGGTACCAGGTTCTCGCTCCTGGGATAAATTTCTTTTTCAGAACCAATAATTTCAGATCGAATAAGCAGTACAGAATAGGCTTGTACTATTATTATGTAAATCGAGAAAGCCTTCAAGAATCAGTTTCCAACCCAAATTATGAGCTTATGAATTTGAGATATACCTACTCAAATAAAGGGGCCTTGAAGCACACTACTTTTGATACCAGTATACAGCGGTCCGACAAATTCAGTAAGTTAGAAATGACTTTTGATTTCAGAAGGTTGATGTCCAACGGAAGTCAATTTTCTGCTCGGGTTTTTGTGGGTAAGTTTTTGAACCACAAACAAAGAGAAACAACTTTTTTTGATTTCAACCTAAATCGTCCCCAAGATTATCTCTTCCGATATAATTATTTTGGAAGGTCTGAAAGTACCGGTTTTTTCAGTCAACAATTTGTTGTGGCTGAAGGAGGGTTTAAATCAAAACTTTTTCCTGCCACCGCCAATGATTATTTGTTGACCAACAATTTAACAATGGGGATATGGAAAAGGATTGAAGCCTACCTCGATTTGGGACTTCTCAAAAACTTTGGCCAAAACGCTCATTTTTTATACGGTTCAGGTATACGATTAAACCTTGTTCCTGATTATTTGGAAATTTTTCTTCCGGTTCATAGTACAGCAGGTTGGGAATTTGACGGTCAACCCTATGAAACCAAAATCAGATTTATTCTGACAGTAAGTCCTAAAAAATTAATGAATCTTTTTTCAAGAAGATGGTTTTAAAAATACTTTTCATTTTGTTCTCACCTCAAAGCAAAATTAACCTCAAAACATAATTTTGTAAATTTACCATCCAAAATGAAAACCAATCTTCAGGAAAATCAACAAGCCATTAGTTTTGAGGACTACAAAAAGCAGATCCTTGAAGATTACAGAACCATTGTAACCAGCCGTGAGACCAGTATTTTAGGAAGAAGGGAGGTACTGATGGGTAAAGGAACTTTTGGTATTTTTGGTGACGGAAAGGAGTTGCCACAAATCGTTCTTAACCGATTTTTTAAAGCTGGAGATTACAGATCGGGCTATTATAGAGATCAAACTTTGATGATGGCTCAGGGTCACCTCACTCCTCAAGAGCTTTTTGCTGCCATTTATGCCCATGCCGATATCAAATACGAGCCCATGTCGGCAGGAAGACAAATGGTGGGGCATTTTTCAAACACCTTAATAGATGATGATGGAAATTGGTTGGATCAAACGCAAAGCAAAAATCATACAGCTGATGTTTCCTCTACAGCTGCCCAAATGCCCCGTTTGATTGGGTTGGCTCAAGCCTCTAAAATTTACAGGAATTTAAAAATCGATGGGGCGGATCAATTTTCTGTGAATGGAAATGAGATTGCGTGGGGTACAATTGGAAACGCCAGCACCAGTGAGGGATTGTTTTTTGAAGCCATCAATACCGCTGGTGTATTACAAGTTCCAATGGTAATGAGTGTATGGGACGACGGTTACGGCATATCAGTCGACAACAAGACACAGACCACTAAGGAAAGCATCTCCAAAGCCCTAGCTGGATTTGGCAAAGAGGATGAATTAGATGGAATAGAAATTTTAGAGGTCAAAGGCTGGGATTACCCCGCATTGGTTAAAACCTATTCCTATGCGTCAAAACTAGCTCGTGAAAAGCATGTTCCAGTATTGATCCATGTTACAGATCTCACTCAGCCATTGGGTCATTCCACTTCAGGTTCTCATGAACGATACAAAACCAAGGAACGCTTAGAATGGGAAAAGACACATGATTGTAACCTCAAAATGAAAGAGTGGATAATTGCTAATGGTATCAGCGATCTAGACAGCTTAAACGTTTTGGAGGCACAGATAAAAAAAGAAGTTAAAGAGGCAAAAAACAACGCTTGGCGCTCTTATCAAAAACCTATTTTAGAAAAAAGAGAAGAGTTCAATGCCTTTTTGTCGGCATTCCTACCTTTCACCAATAATGACGTGGAGCTAAAAATACTCTATAAAAACTTAAATGATAAAACAGAGCTTTTCTACCACGACATCATATCCACAGCTAGAAAAACGCTCCCGCTATTGATCAAAAATAAGGTAAATGACATTGAAGCATTTAAAAGGTGGTTAAATCAAACCAAGGGCGATTTACAAGACAAATATTCCTCTCATCTCTACAGTCAGGGGATCAATGCTACCAGTGAAGTAAAAATTATTGCTCCCAAATACAAGTCTAATGCTCCATTGGTCGATGGAAGGATCATCCTAAGAGATAACTTTGACCAACTGCTGAAGAATGAGGATCGACTAATCATCTTCGGAGAGGATAGTGGTAAAATTGGCGGGGTCAATCAAGGATTGGAAGGCTTGCAAAAAAAATACGGTAAAACCAGGGTTGCTGATGCTGGAATTAGAGAAGCAACGATCGTTGGTCAAGGAATTGGAATGGCGTTAAGAGGACTAAAACCGATTGCTGAAATTCAGTATTTGGACTATATATTATATTGTATTCATATCTTGAGCGACGATCTGGCAACATTGAGTTACAGAACCAAAGGCCGGCAATTGGCTCCACTGATCATAAGAACCAGAGGGCATCGTTTAGAAGGCATTTGGCATTCTGGTTCCCCTATGGCTGCGTTGATTCACCTCACAAGAGGCATCCAACTTCTGGTGCCAAGAAATATGACCCAAGCAGCAGGTTTTTATAATACCCTGCTTCGCGCCAATCAACCTGCAATCATAATTGAATCCTTGAATGGTTATCGAATCAAAGAAAAAATGCCCTCTAACCTAGGGGAATTCTGCTTGCCCATTGGTAAAATTGAGGTTTTAAAAAGCGGAAAAGACCTTACCATAGTGTCTTATGGATCAACTTTGAGAATCGTTCATGAAGTTGCCAATCAATTGGAAAATTATGGAATAAGCAGTGAAGTAATCGACGTACAAACCCTAATTCCTTTTGATCTTCAAAAAGAAATCAGAAATAGCATAGCGAAAACCAATCGTTTGCTAATCGTTGACGAAGACATGCCTGGTGGGGCCAGCTCCTTCATTCTTCAACAATTGCTTGAAGAACAAAACATATATCCGCTTTTGGATACTCAGCCTAAACTCCTCAGTGCAAAAGAACACCGACCCGCCTATGGGGAGGATGGTGACTATTTTTCTAAACCCTCTGCTGATGATATATTTGAATGTGTTTACGGAATAATGCATGAGAGCGATCCCAATCAATATCCACTGTTGTAAATTACAATGCAAATACTTTGACGAGCAAGTCTTGGAGAATATCATAACTGTTATTGGACTTCACTCCTACTCCTTTACTTTTTAGATCTGCTTCTAAAGTGAAACTAATGGCCATACTGGCTTGCTTTAGACTGAATTTTTTTGAAGCTTGTTCGTAATCCCCTATGAAATATGGATTAACCCCCAACAATCGCGGCGCTTCTGATTTGTTATCCAAACCATGATACAATAGTACCCGTCTAAAAAAATTATAAAAACCGGATAGGGTCAAAACCAATGGGTGATTTTTAGGATTCTCAGACATGTACTTTATGATTTTACAACATTGATTGAAATCGCGTTTGCCAACGGCTTTATACAACTCAAAATTATTGTAATCCTTACTAAATCCAATGTGTTCTTGAATAATCTCGGCCGTAATCTGTGATCCTTCCTGCAAAACAATTTTCAATTTTGAGAGTTCCTTTTCGATTTTACTTAGGTCACTACCCAGTGCATCTGTCAATAACTGTAAGGCTTCTGATTCAATCTTTAATTGAACCGATTCTATTTTTTGTGCCAGCCATTGACCTACTTGATTGTCATACAAAGTTTTGGTCTCGAGAATTGCTCCAACCTTTTTAGCGGCTTTGTATAACTTTTTTCTTTTATCAAAAGCCTTGTATTTGTAACAAAAAACAAGAATGGTTTGTTCCTGAGGATTTGATAGGTAATCCGCTAGGATGTCAGTTGAGCGATCCAAATGCTGAGCCTCACGAACCACTACCAGATGATGGGAGGACAATAAGGGGAATCGCTTGGCTGTTTCAACGATCACATGGGCGTCTGCATCTTTTCCGTAAAATAAGGAGTAGTCAAAGGATTGGGAGGCTTCATCGGTCAAAAATTCGGTGATTTTAGCTTCAAATTGATCAATAAAATAAGGCTCTGTCCCCGACAATAGATAGAAAGGCTTATAGTTTCCTTGTTCTATGGAAGACATCAAGACATTAAATTCATTCATCCTAAAAAATAATATGCAATTTTGCAAAATGGAAAAACTGAATTTCCCCATTTTTGATCTACCGCTTAAAAATAAGCAAAATAAGCCCCATATCTTTGATCCTGTGAGAAAAAAATGGCTTGTTTTAACCCCGGAGGAATGGGTCCGACAGCACTGTATTCAATTTCTTTTAAAAGAAAAGAAAACCCCTTTGGGACTGCTTCAAGTGGAAAGAAAATTCAATGTAAACGGTGCGGAAAAAAGATACGATTTAGTGGTTTATAAACCTGACCAATCCATCGCCTTACTTGTTGAATGTAAAGCCCCATCTGTAAATTTAACCCAAAAAGCTTTTGACCAAATGGCAATCTACAACCGAGTCTTGAAAAGTGATTATCTAATGTTAACCAACGGGTTACAACATTTCTACTGTCAAATGGACTTTGAAAATGGTCAGTATTTATTTTTACCAGATCTACCCATACTAAAAAGAAATCAAACATGAAATTTGCCATTGCCATATTGAATTGGAATGGAGAAAAGTTGTTAAAACAATTTCTTCCTTCAGTAGTAGCTTCCTCTCCACAGGCCGTAATTTATCTCATTGATAATGCCTCGAATGATGGCTCATTGAATTATGTTGAAAAAACTTTTCCAGCCTTACAAATCATTGCTCTGAATCAGAATTATGGATATGCAGGTGGATATAACAAAGGTTTGGTTCATGTTAAGGAAGATGTCATTTGCTTATTGAATAATGATGTATTGGTGAAGCAAGGATGGTTGGAACCTATAATTAATCATTTTAAAAACAACCCCAATAGTGCGATTGCGCAGCCTCATATTATGGATTTCAATCATCCTCACAAATTTGAATATGCAGGGGCTGCTGGAGGATACATTGATCGTTTGGGCTATCCCTATTGCCGTGGCAGGATCTTCAACCATTTGGAAGATGACAGGGGGCAGTATGATCAAAATGAAAGTGTTTTCTGGGCCAGTGGTGCCTGTTTTTTTGTCCGAAAAAATATTTTTGAAGCATTGGGAGGCTTTGATGAAGATTTTTTTGCCCATATGGAAGAAATAGACTTTTGTTGGAGGGCAAAAAATCAAAACATGGAGGTTTACGCATTGCACGAGTCCAAAGTCTATCACTTGGGAGGAGGAACATTAAAACCCTCTCCTGAAAAAACTTACCTCAATTTTCGGAATTCCTTATTGATGTTACTCAAGAATCTACCTGAGAAAATTTATTTGAGGTTAATGGAACGAATGTTATGGGATGGAGTGGCACTGGTATTTTTTGTTTTACAATTAAAATTTACCTTCGCTCTAGCTGTTTTGAGAGCGCATTATTTCTTTTATATGAACTACTCTAGATTCAAAATAAAAAGAACCAAAAACCGTCTTTATATTGACTATTATAATTTAAAGAACCTCCCTTTCCGTTATTTTTTTCTAAAAAAGAAGAAATTGTAACGTCGCTTGAAGTTTATTTGAGATTTTATGCTACTTTTATCCAAGTTTAACAAATAGTTCAAAATTTAAAATGAAAAAATATCTTGCCATTGCTATCGTATTCGCAACATTTCTTTCTTCCTGTGTTTCACAAAAGAAATATGCCGAATTAGAGACTCTTCAACAGGACACTAAGTCAATGTTGGACAACACGACCATTAAACTAAATAGCTGTAATGAAGAAAAGGAAGCTGCTGAAGCCCGATTGGCATCTCTCCAAGATAGAGTGAATTTTCTTCAGGCCAACAACCAAGATTTGATCAATAATATCGGTAATTTAACCACCCTCTCTCAAAAAGGTGCTGAAAATCTAGAAATGTCTTTGGAAAGTATGAAAGAAAAAGACATGAGAATTCAAACCATGCAAGAAGCTGTTACCAAAAAGGATTCTGTTACCCTTGCATTGGTTACCAGTTTAAAAGGAGTTTTGGGTAATATGAGTGATGATGACATTGAAATCAATGTCGAAAAAGGTGTTGTTTATGTTTCTATTTCTGACAAACTTTTATTCAGAAGTGGAAGTCATACTGTAACTCAAAAAGCTAAAGAAGTTTTAGGAAAAGTGGCAAAAGTGGTAAATGACAAGCCCGAAATCGAGTTTATGGTTGAAGGACATACAGATAATGTACCAATTAAAATTGATGGAATTGAAGACAATTGGGATTTGAGTGTCAAAAGAGCTACTTCCGTTGTCAGAATTTTACAAAAAGATTTTGGCGTAAGTCCTGAGCGAATGACCGCTGCAGGTAGAAGCTATTATATCCCTCTTGTTGATAATGACAATGCCGCCAACAGAGCGAGAAACAGAAGAACCCGAATTGTTGTCCTTCCAAAGCTAGATCAGTTCTACGACTTGATCCAGCAAGGAATGAAATAAACAATCGATTAGAATCGTTTATTAAAAAACACCCGCCAAAAGCGGGTGTTTTTTTTTACAAAATGTTCAGGTTTCCTTTTCCTTCCCGAATAACAACAGGGGAATATTCGCAAAGGTCAATTACTGTTGAGGGAATGTTCCCGCCATATCCGTCGTCTAACATCAAATCAATATGATTTTCCCAACGCTCAAATATTAAATCTGGATCAGTACTGTATTCCAGTATTTCATCTTCATCGTGGAGAGAAGTAGTGATCAAGGGAGCGTTGAGAAAATCCATCAAAGACAACAAAATGGGATGATCGGCCATCCGAATGCCAATTGATTTTCTTTTTTCAAAAGGCTTTGGGAGCTTTAAACAGGGTAGAATAAAAGTATAGGGCCCTGGTAAACATCGTTTTAAAAGTTTGAATGTGGCGTTGTCCAAGGGTTTAACATGTTTGGACAAATCATTAAAATCCCTCATAAAAAAACTAAAAGGGGCTTTGTCTAATTTCACATTTTTAATATGAGATAAACGCTTTAGTCCTTTGATGTTATTACTCAAACATCCGAGAGCGTAAACAGTATCGGTAGGGTAAATAATAAGTCCTCCTTCCTCCAACACCTTGGCCGCTTTTCTTATGTGTTTTAGATTGGGCTTGGATTGGTAGAATTTTAAGAGTTTACACATTAATTTTTGATTTTTAGCTTTGCGAATCGTAACAAAAGATGTTTTTGTCCAACTCCTCTAAAATCGATAAGTGCTTTTTTATCATTGGCTTTACCCTCAACGGATATGACTTTACCATATCCAAAACGAGCATGTTCGACGGTCATCCCCTCCTCCAAATCGGTTAATCCTGAAGAAATGTTTGGTGTTGATGCATTGTCAACTGCATTGATTTTTCTGAGTTTCCCCATTTGATTCTGACTCGGAGTAGTATTCACCCTATCCTTAGAAACTCTTTCTTTAAATTGAGATTGGGGAGGTTCAAAACCTCCAAAGATGCCCTTGTCGATCATGGGTTTAAAAACATATTCCTCTTTGGGGATAGCATAATCTATGTATTGATCATCCATTTCATCAATAAATCGACTGGGTTCAGCATCTACCAGTTTACCCCAGCGATAGCGGGAAAGCGTATAAGTAAGAATTGCTCTTTGCTCTGCACGGGTTAGGGCTACATAAAAAAGCCTCCGCTCCTCCTCCAACTCGCTTCTGGTGTTGAGACTCAATGCAGATGGAAAAAGATCTTCCTCCAAGCCCACAATAAAGACTACAGGAAACTCTAGTCCCTTGGAAAGATGAATGGTCATTAAGTAAACACAATCAATATCCTCATCTTTTTGATT
>Ga0255753_1002562_pt1 | contig 19960 bp, 19 predicted proteins | sample 041ome_10_FD_179953 | JGI IMG/M metagenome (GOLD analysis project Ga0255753, IMG submission 179953) | Coastal salt marsh microbial communities from the Groves Creek Marsh, Skidaway Island, Georgia - 041412US metaG (version 2) | ecosystem: Environmental > Aquatic > Marine > Intertidal zone > Salt...
TCAACCGGCGGTACATACAAGCTTTTGAAAGAGGCTGGGCTCGCGGTGCGCGAAGTGTCAAGCTATACGGGCTTCCCCGAGATGATGGACGGTCGAGTTAAAACACTGCATCCCAAAGTGCATGGTGGAATCCTGGGTCGACGCGGCATCGACAATGAAATCATGTCAAAACACGAAATCGAGACAATTGATATGGTTGTTGTGAACCTCTACCCTTTCGAGGCGACAATTGCAAAGCCGGACTGCACTCAAGAAGATGCCATTGAGAACATTGATATCGGTGGTCCAACCATGGTTCGCTCAGCCGCGAAAAACCACAAAGACGTCACCATTGTTGTGGACGCTGCAGATTACTCTCGCATTATTGACGAGATGCAGAGTAACGACGGCTGTACCGCTTACCAAACCCGCTTCGATCTCGCCATAAAAGCGTTTGAACATACTGCCCGCTACGATGCCGCAATCGCAAACCATTTCGGTCAGTTTGTTGTGGGTGGAGAACCCCAATTCCCCCGCACCTACACACGTCAGTACCGTAAACTCCAAGGCATGCGCTACGGCGAGAACCCACACCAAAATGCCGCCTTTTATGCCGAGACACCCGCTGTTCCGGCCAGCATTGCAAATACAAGACAAGTTCAGGGCAAAGAACTCAGCTATAACAACGTAGCCGATACAGATGCCGCACTTGAATGCGTGAAAGTATTTAACGAGACCGCCTGCGTTATCGTCAAACATGCCAACCCTTGTGGCGTCGCGACCGGAGCCAGCACGCTTGAAGCCTATGAAAAAGCTTTCGCAACAGATCCGGAAAGCGCTTTTGGCGGTATCATTGCCTTCAACCGCGCCCTTGACGAAGCCACAGCAAAAGCGATTGTCGACCGCCAGTTCGTGGAAGTCATCATCGCGCCATCGGTCGACGAGTCGGCCTTACCGATACTCGCACAAAAGACAAATGTGCGCGTATTGACCACCTCAGGTTGGGAAGCAACGGCACCCGCTCTCGACATCAAGCAGGTTAACGGGGGCATTTTGCTGCAAGACCGCGATCTCGGTTTAATCACCGAAGCGGACGTACGGGTTGTATCAAAACGCACACCGAGCCCCAGCGAAATGGCCGATCTACTGTTTGCATGGCGTGTCGCTAAATTCGTAAAAAGTAACGCCATTGTGTACGCCAAGAATCAGCAGACGGTGGGTGTTGGTGCAGGCCAGATGTCGAGGGTGAATTCGGCACGTATCGCTGCGATCAAAGCCGAACACGCTGGGCTCGAAGTGAAGGGGTCGGTTATGGCGTCTGACGCTTTCTTTCCTTTCCGAGATGGAATCGACAACGCGGCAAGCGTTGGAATCGCGGCAGTCATCCAGCCCGGCGGATCCATTCGGGACGAAGAAGTGATCGCAGCGGCCGATGAAGCAGATATTGCCATGGTCTTCACCGGCATGCGCCATTTCCGCCATTAAGAGGAGCATTGCATGAACGTACTCATTATTGGCAGCGGCGGTCGCGAACACGCACTGGCCTACAAGGCGGCCCAGTCACCAGGGGTTGAAACGGTTTTCGTTGCGCCAGGAAACGCGGGAACCGCAAACGAAGCCGGCCTTCAGAATGTCGCGATTGATCCACTTGATTTCGACGCACTCGCGCAATTTGCTAGCCAAAACGATGTTGGGCTCACGATCGTGGGTCCCGAGGCACCTCTTGTTGCCGGTATTGTCGATGACTTCACCGCGCGCGGCCTGCCCTGTTTTGGTCCCAGTGCATTAGCTGCACGGCTTGAAGGCTCCAAGGCATTTACCAAGGAATTTCTAGCGCGACACAAGATCCCCACCGCTGCCTATCAAACGTTCACGGAAATTGAGCCCGCCGTGGCTTACATCAAAGAGCAAGGCGCACCGATTGTCGTAAAAGCAGACGGATTGGCTGCAGGCAAAGGGGTTATCGTGGCCCAAAGCGAACAAGAAGCCATCGATGCTGTTACCGATATGCTCTCGGGCAATGCCTTTGGCGACGCCGGTTGCCGCGTTGTCATTGAAGAGTGCCTGGTGGGCGAGGAGGCCAGCTTTATCGTCGTGTGCGACGGTCAATTCGCGAGCCCAATGGCAAGCAGTCAGGACCACAAACGCATAGGTGAAGGCGATACAGGCCCTAACACTGGAGGCATGGGCGCCTACTCACCGGCGCCCGTGGTCACGCCCGAAATACATGAAAGGATCATGAATGAGGTTATCTACCCAACACTCAGAGGCATGGCGAGTGAGGGCGCAGAATACACTGGTTTCTTATACGCCGGCTTGATGATCGACACCGATGGAACACCTAAAGTCATTGAATTTAACTGCCGCTTCGGCGACCCAGAAACCCAGCCAATCATGGTTCGCCTTCAGTCAGACTTAGTCGAGCTATGCCAAGCAGCGCTGAACAAGACACTTTCCACATTAGAGCCCAGGTGGGACCCAAGACCGAGCATGGGTGTTGTCCTCGCGGCGAAGGGCTACCCAGGGGACTATCCGAAAGGCGACATAATTCAGGGCTTGGACAGCAAGCACAAAGACGTCAAAGTGTTTCATGCGGGCACCAAACAAACGGACCAAGGCATTGCCACCAACGGTGGACGTGTTCTCTGCGTTACCGCATTGGGAGACGACTTGCAGTCCGCTCAAGCTCGCTGCTATGAAGCCATAGATTCGATATCATGGGAAGGGATGACCTACCGGCGTGATATCGGCTGGCGAGCACTCAACTCCCGCTAAGTGCAAGAGGTGACCTGAATGGCAACTTTACCCGCAATTCGACCTAATCGCAGGCGGCATAGCCTGCTCGATCTGCTTATCGGTGAAGTCGATGTCGTGGTTAAAACGCTCACGAATAAAGGCTTGCAGCCTTCAAGGCCAAATCCAGCAGAGGGTCACAGTGAGGGCCTCGAGTCAGAGCATGAAAAAAGGCACGTCGCTGGGCTTATGCGAGTCAATCACGCGGGCGAAGTGTGCGCTCAAGCTCTGTATCAAGGGCAGGCGCTGACGGCAAAGCTGCCCACGGTACGCTATGAAATGCAGCAAGCGGCGCAAGAAGAGGTTGATCACCTCGTTTGGTGTAAAGAACGCTTAGACGAGCTCAACAGCCATACTAGCGTACTTAATCCAGTATGGTATGGGCTTTCATTTGGCTTAGGCGCACTCGCAGGCGCCGCAGGTGACAAATGGTCGCTGGGTTTTGTTGCTGCGACTGAAGAGCGCGTTTGCAGGCACTTGAAAGAACACCTAAAACAACTCCCTGAGCGCGATCGAAAATCGCGCTTGATACTGCAAACTATGGTGGAAGATGAACAGCGCCATGGCGAAACAGCCATGCAGGCGGGGGGCGCCGAACTACCCGCACCGATAAAAAATGCGATGACGGCTGTTGCAAACGTAATGACAAAAAGCAGCTATTACCTCTAAGGGCAGAGAAATTGAGGCCTCTGGCTGCAACCGGAATGCTGTATTGGGGACCTAAAGCAAACAATCCCCTCTCATAGGGCGCGCACAACTCGGCTTTGATTACCGTAGCTATGCCCGCGGGTCAATATGACTGAGCCCAGGGGGATTACTTAGCGCCAAACTCTCTCGCTTCAAAGGTATGCGTTACCTCAACACCCGCTGCAGCAAGCATAATGGAAGCCGAGCAGTATTTCTCTGCTGAGAGCGCTACCGCTCTCTCTACCTGAGCTGCCTTCAAATTAACGCCCGTCACAACAAAGTGCATATTGATCTTAGTAAATACGGCAGGAACCGCATCAGCGCGCTCAGCAGAAAGCTCAACCTCGCAATCGACTACATTCTGGCGTCCTTTCTCAAGCATGCTGATCACATCAAAGCTCGCGCAGCCGCCCGCACCAATCAACAACATTTCCATCGGGCGAATACCCAAATTTTTGCCACCGAGCGACTCGGGGCCATCCATGACCACTGAATGCCCGCTACCGCTTTCTCCTAGAAACTGCTTACCCCCAGTCCACTTGACTCGCGCTTCCACGCCAACTCCTTACCTTGAAACTCAGACACCAAATAGAGTTTAGCACGGCGAAGCAGTTTACTTTGAATTGTTACACGCTACACTGTGCAAAAAGTTAAGGAAGAATCCGTCAGTGCTCGATCGCAAACAAGATTTAAGCTTTTATAAGCCCTTCATTCGCGAATGCGAGACGAAGCACTATGAAGCGAAATCAACGATCATTGTCGAGGGCACAGAGTCGGATCGACTGTATCTTATCCTCGAGGGCACGGTAGCGGTGCAGGTGGAAGAGGAAAGTGACCCTTCCCAGTTAATGGTTGTAGCCTATCTGAGCGAAGGTGAATTTGTTGGTGAACTGGGGTTTTTAAGCACCGAAGCCATCCATCGTAGTGCGAAAATTGTCACCAAAACCGACTGCTATATCGCATCTATAACCTACGAAAAACTTAATCAAATTCGCGGCAAATACCCAGAGATCATTTTTGCTATTGCCTCGCAAGTCGCTTCTCGGCTTGTTCAAACCACGCGCAAACTCAGAGACCTTACCTTCGTGGATGTCGCGGGCCGAGTCGCCCACGCACTGCTGGATTTAGCTCAGCAACCCGAGGCACAGGAACATCCAGAGGGTCGCCTAATTCGCATCACACGCCAGGAATTGGGCAACCTCGTAGGCTGCAGCCGGGAGATGGCGGGGCGCGTGCTCAAATCACTCGCCGACGACGGTCTAGTTGTAATTACGGGTCAGACGCTACTCGTCCGACTGCAAGACTAAGCCTGAAAAAGGTTGGTCAGAGCCTCGCCGGGATCAACTTCCCGCATAAAAGCTTCACCGATTAGAAACCCGTGAATCCCATTGCTTCGCATCATAGCGACATCGTCACGGGTGTGAATCCCGCTTTCCGTGATTAACGTCGTGCCCTGAGGTACCGCTTTCTGCAACTCAAGCGTCGTCTTCAGATCTGTATTGAAGGTGTGTAGATCGCGATTATTCACACCCAGCAAAGGCGCTTCAAGCGTAAGCGCTTGCTCGAGCTCTTTGTGATTATGAACCTCAACGAGAACGTGCAGACCGTAGGATTGCGCCGCCGCATAAAGATCGGTCATATGAGGGGTATCCAATACCGCCGCAATCAGCAAGATAGCATCGGCACCAATCGCGCGCGCTTCAGCAATTTGATAGGGGTCCACCGTAAAATCTTTACGTAGGACGGGCAGATTACATGCCTCCCTCGCCTCTTTTAAATACGCATCTGCACCTTGGAAAAAATCCACATCGGTTAACACCGACAAGCAGGCAGCGCCTGCCTTGGCATAGCTCTCCGCGATTTGTGCAGGCACGAAGTGTTCTCGAATCACCCCTTTGCTTGGGGAGGCCTTCTTCACTTCCGCAATAATCCCGGATTCAGCGCGCTCGCAGCGAGCAACCAGATTCCCGGTAAAATCCCGCACGGCGGTTTGCTCGCCTTGAAGCCCCTCTAAATCCCGCAGACTTAGCTGTTTTTTTCGCGCGGCAACCTCTTCCCATTTCCGACTGACGATGGTTTTTAGAATGGTTGGTGTACTCATTCGCTCTCAGCCGCCTTCATAGTTTGAGTGAGTTGAATAAAGGTAGCCAAACGCTCTTTCGCCTGGCCCGTTGCGATCACGTCATCTGCCAGAGCAACGCCCTTAGCAAGTGAGCTAGCACAGCCGGCCACGTACAGTGCCGCGCCCGCATTCATTGCAATCATCGCTCGCGCACGATCCAAAGCTTCGCCTTCTTTATTACCCAGAGCGTCTTTGATAAGTGCCGCCGATTCCGCCGCGCTGTGCACCACCAGGCCATCGAGCGCTGAACGCACCTGACCTAGCTCCTCGGGCGTGACTTCATATGTTGAGATCGCGCCATCTCTGAGTTCGGCTACTTTCGTAGTACCTGAGAGACTGAATTCATCTAGACCGCCATGACCGTGTACAACCAATACATGCTCGCTGCCCAGATTGTGAAGCACCTGCGCCATGAACTCGCACAGCTCAGGAGCAAACACACCCAAAACTTGGCGCTTCGCAAAGGCCGGATTGGTTAAAGGCCCAAGGACGTTGAAAATGGTTCGCATCGCCATATCACGACGCGGACCAACCGCGTAGCGCATCGCGCTGTGGTGCGCGGGGGCAAACAAAAACCCCAAACCGACGGTATCAACAGCGCGAGCTACTTGTTCTGAGTCCAAATCCAGGGGCATCCCCAATGCGCTCAAAACATCTGAGCTCCCGCTGGAACTCGAAACCGATCGGTTACCGTGCTTAGCGACATTAGCACCACCGGCTGCCGCGACGATACTTGCCGCTGTAGAAACATTGAACAAGTTTGTGCCATCACCGCCGGTACCCGCTAAATCAACCAGTGGTGCGCTCTGCGGGGTAACAGGAGCAACCAAATCACGCATAACCTGAGCCGCTGCGGTAACCTCATCGATGGTTTCGCCCTTAATGCGCAAACCCATCAAAAACGCCCCGATCTGGCTATCCGTGGCATCGCCAGACATGACTTGTGACATGACGGCTCGCATATCATCATAGCTGAGGTCCCGACCCTCAACTAGGTACTTTAAGGCGACCTGAATGCTCATGCTCGCTCCTCGAGTTTCAAAAAGTTTTCCAGCAAAGCATGGCCATGCTCGGTCAAAATTGACTCAGGGTGAAACTGCACCCCTTCAATAGCGAAGGCTTTGTGACGAAAACCCATAATTTCATCTACGCCACCATCCGCGGTTTGGGTCCAAGCCGTCATTTCAAGACAGTCTGGCAGCGTTGCTTTATCTACCACCAAACTGTGATAGCGCGTCGCAATGTAGGGGCTTGGCAAATTATGAAAAACGCCCTTGCCGGTGTGATAGATGGAGGACGTTTTGCCATGCATCACAGCCCGAGCGCGCACAACATCACCACCAAAGACCTGACCTATGCTCTGATGCCCAAGACAAATTCCCAATATAGGTAAACGACCCGCAAAGGCTCTGATCGTCTCCATTGAGATGCCGGCTTCATTGGGAGTACAAGGGCCGGGGGAAATCACAATCCGGTCGGGCTTGAGCGATTCGATATCTGCAACCGTAATTTCATCGTTTCGAACCACTTTAACTTCAGCACCCAGCTCGCCAAGATACTGGACCACGTTAAACGTGAACGAATCGTAGTTGTCGATCATTAACAACATGCAGCGTGTCCTAAGGCGCCTTCGCCATAGCGGCCGCGCGCAACATGGCGCGGGCCTTGTTCAATGTCTCTTTCCATTCGAGTGCTGGAACCGAATCGGCCACAATACCCGCCCCCGCCTGGATGTAGAGCGTCTCATTTTTGATTACTGCGGTTCGGATAGCGATGGCCGTATCCATGTCACCCGACCAAGAGATATAGCCCACCGCACCGCCGTAGACACCCCGCTTCACAGGCTCAAGCTCATCTATAATTTCCATTGCTCGAACCTTGGGTGCGCCCGACAAGGTGCCCGCAGGCAGAGTTGCTCGCAGCACATCAATCGGTGACAACCCGGGTTTTAGGTCACCGGTGACACTCGAGATGATATGCATCACATGGCTGTAGCGTTCAATGACCATATTGTCGCGCAAAACAACGCTGCCCGTATTCGCAATGCGGCCAACATCGTTGCGACCCAAATCGATAAGCATTAAATGCTCCGCAATTTCTTTCGGGTCGTTTTTGAGCTCTTCTTCCATAGCGCAATCTTCGGCTTCCGTGTGCCCTCTGCGACGCGTGCCTGCCATGGGCTTAACGGTCACTTCGTTATCTTGCAATCGCGCTAAGATTTCGGGCGAAGACCCTACAATGTAGAAATCCCCTAAATCGAGGTAATACATGTAAGGAGACGGATTCAAATTACGCAGAGCACGATATAAATTTATCGCAGGCTCCGTAAACGGTAGATTCATGCGTTGCGAGGGCACAACCTGCATGACATCGCCAGCTAGGACGTATTCCTTAACGCGATCGACAGCGCGTTCAAAGTCGTCTTGCTTAAAGCTGAACTGCGCGCTCGCTTCTATTGACTCGGCGTCATCTGGACTGAGACGAATACTTGGCAAGCTTGGGAAGGTTTCTGGCAACGCTTTCTCCAGGGCGTCCAGACGATCAATGGCTGCCTCGTACGCGCCATCCAACTCGGCGTCCGCATTTACCACAAGAGTCAAAGTACCAGCTAGGTTATCGAAGACCAGCACTTCTTCTGAAACCATCAACAGAATATCGGGGTTTCCGATATCGTCCGCAGGCATCGAATTAGCCAGTCGAGACTCGACGAAACGCACTGTGTCGTAACCAAAATAGCCCACCAAACCGCCGTGGAAAACGGGTAGGCCCTCGACAGGTGCACAGCTGAAGCGCTCGCGAAACCGATCCACTTCCGCAAGCGGGTCCTGAGCTTGCCAGGCCCGAATACAGTTCTCGTCTCGATGTTCGCTAAGCTCGCCGCCGCGAACGATAAGCCGGTGTGCACAAGGCAGCCCAATTATGGAAAATCGCCCCCACTTCTCGCCACCTTGAACGGATTCGAATAGATAAGAATACGGACCTTGAGCCAACTTAAGATAGGCCGTTAACGGGGTCTCCAAATCGGCCAAAATCGTTCGCGCCACGGGTATCCGAAGATAACCCTCACTCTGGTATGCCGCGAATGCCTTGGCTGAGATGGGCGCTAATGACGGGCTCATACGGCCGCGAGTTCCGAACGCATGGCGGCGATGGCTTGAGCGTAATCCGGCGCATTAAAAATCGCCGAACCCGCAACGAACATATCAGCACCCGCGGCTGCGATCTCGCGAATATTCGATGCCGACACGCCGCCGTCAATTTCAAGGCGAATATCGAAGCCTGATTCATCGATCAATTGTCTGACTTCAGCACATTTTTGCAGAGTGGACGGAATGAATTTTTGCCCTCCAAAACCCGGGTTAACCGACATCAACAGCACCACGTCGAGCTTGTCCATCACGTACTTCAGGCAGTCCGGGCTCACATGAGGATTCAGTACCAGCCCCGCTTTGCACCCCGCGGCACGAATAGCGCTGAGCGAACGATCAACATGTGTAGACGCATCAGGGTGAAAGGTGATGTATGAAGCGCCCGCGTCTGCAAACTGGGCAATAAGATCATCCACAGGCGAAACCATCAAGTGAACATCAATGGGCGCTGTGACGCCATAATTACGGAGCGCCTTACACACCATTGGACCAATGGTCAGATTAGGCACGTAGTGGTTATCCATTACATCAAAGTGAACCACATCAGCACCGGCCTCGAGAACGGCATCGACCTCTGCGCCAAGGCGCGCGAAGTCGGCTGACAGGATGGAGGGGGCAATTAGGTAGGGCTTCACGCTTTTCACTCGATAATAAAAGCGCCTAGTTTAACCGGTATTGCGCTAGCTGACACGCCCTGCCAGCATTTTGTCTAGGCTTGCCAAGCGCGCAGGGGTACCCACATCGCACCAATAGCCTCGAAAACGTTCACCAAAGACGAGCCCCTGCCGAATCCCTTGCTCTAAGACAGGGCGCAAGGGCAATACGCCCGATTCCCAACCCTCAAACAAGGCGGGGCTGTAAACACCTATGCCTGCATAGGTAAACGCAAAATCCGCGTCGCTGTTCTTGTTGGCCAACCGCCCACTGGGCGTAAAGGCGAAGTCGCCGATAGGATGATGCAGCGGATTGTCGACCATGATCAGAGAAGCAAGCCCTCCCGGCGGCAATCGCACCCAAGGAAACGGTTGATAATCGCACCACACATCGGCATTAATCACCCAGAATGGATCACTACCGAGCAAGGGTAAGGCCTGGATGATGCCGCCTGCTGTCTCGAGCCGCTCGGGCTCTGGCGAGTAGACGATATCCAAACCAAAGGCACTCCCATCACCACAAAAAGCGTGTATCTGATCCCCCAAATACGACGTATTAATCACAACTTCGCGGAAACCCATGGTGTGCAATTTCGCCAAGTGGTGCGCAATCAAGGGGCGCCCCGCCACCTCAAGCATGGGCTTAGGGCGATGCTCGGTGAGCGACCCCATTCGCTCGCCTCGACCGGCTGCTAACAGCATTACTCGCATGGGCGGTACCAACTCTGAACAAGGCACAGTGGCTTGACACAATCGAACCAAACTCGCTCGAACTCCGCAAGCTCAGGGTGACGGTGACGGTACAACGCTAGGGTCTCTTCGACATAGGCAATCACGCGAGGCAGATCCGCAAGATACCCGCTTTTACCGTCGCGCAGGTGCAACCGCGCGAACACTCCCAACACTTTTATGTGCCGCTGCAAACCCATAAGGTCAAACTGCTCTAAAAACACCTTAGCATCAACACCGAAGTCAAATACCTCGGAGGCAAACTCGAAGAATCGCGTCACTTGGCTTTCGACAAAATTGCGTGGCCAACGCTTGTAACAGTCCTTCAACAAAGAGACTAAATCGTAGGTATAGGGGCCCACTAGGGCATCCTGAAAATCAATAGCCACCAGCTCGTCAGGCGCTTTCACCATCAGATTACGGGCGTGAAAATCGCGATGCACCAGTATGCTCGGCTGCTCTAAGATCCGAGCCAAAAGCAGCTTGTGGAGAGCCTGCTGTGCCTGCACATATGCGCTATCCGGCACCCAATCCAACAAACCGCGCAAAAACCACTCCTCACAAACATCGAGCTCAATCTGGAGACGTCCGCGATCGTAGGGCGGCAAATCAATGCCGAGATTTTTGGTAAGGTAGAGTTGGCGCAACATAGGATAAGCCGCTCCGTACCAACGTGAGCCGGATTCTTCATCCTCGAGCAAGGGCAATAGCAATTGAGAGCCGGCGTCTTCCTGCAAAGACCAACCGCGATCGTTATCCCAGGCCAAAAGCTCAGGGACTCTCACCCCCGAGCGAGCAAAAATTTCGGCCGTTTTAGTAAAATGAGCGGTTACGCCTGGCTCTGCGCTGGCGTCAGCCAAAATGGCGCGCAAACCAGCCGACCGAAGACGATAGTATCTGCGGAGACTCGCATCCCCCGGCAGTGCTTCGAACATCAAATCCGGTTCAGCCGTACCAAGGTGGCCCGCAACCCATTCTAAAAACGGTGGATTCATCTTTTGGCTCGCGATTCCAGAAAATTAAGTCAGACAAGTACAGCCGCATGTTTTATCATGCGCACCTTAGCATGAAGACAATAATTGGCAATCATGATTCGGGCTCAACACGGTAGACAATTTACACGCGCGCGCATGGGGTTGGCTATTGCACCCGCTCTGCTCTGTTACGCGGGTATTGTGTCTGGCGCCGACGAGCTCAATTCAAAAGCGAGTCAGCTCAACAGCCTCTATCGATGCGTACCTAATGCATCGGGGGCAGCCTGGCAGTGCGCCGCCGCAAGTGGCGTTACTCCGCCAAAGCCCAGAGTGACCCCCAAGCACTCCGCCAAGCTCGGTCAGGAGCAAGCCGAGCTTACTGAGTTCTACGCACACGATTGGCAGCCGCTATCGAAAGTGCCGCTGAACGAGCGTGATCAAGACTGCCATCGATGTGAAGGTCGCTACTCAGAACCTGAGTATGAAGCGGATCCATCCGCTTCGGGCGACGATATCAAAGCCAGCGCTGATCGCTCTGAGACGACGGCGACAGGCTCTACACTCTCGGGAAATGTGCTACTAAAACAAGGCGCTCGGCGTATTGCCGCCAATAAGGTCTCTATTGAGACAGAACAGGAACGTTTGGATCTCAGCGGTAATGTAACCATCCGCGAGCCCGGTGTCTTGCTGAGCAGCGATAGCGCAACGCTCGCACGCGGCGACCAGTCTCTGCGCCTAGAAAACGCCCAATTCGTCCTTCACCAACAGGGTTTACACGGGCGCGCACAGACTCTAGAGCAAACTGAGTCGGGCGCAATACTGGTTAGCAAAGGCGCGCTGAGCTATTGCGCGCCAACGGACCCAAGCTGGGAATTGCGTGCCGAAGAACTCATACTGAACCGAGAAACGGGCGTAGGGCAAGCCAGAGGCGCGCAACTTCGCGTGCTCGATACACCATTGATTGCGCTACCCGCGGTCAGCTTCCCTATAGATGACCGACGCAAGTCTGGTGCTCTATGGCCGAGCATAAGCGATGACTCGACTAATGGCCTCAGCGTTTCCGCTCCGATTTACCTAAATTTAGCGCCGAATTACGATTTGCTTTACACGCCTAGCTACCTGCAAGAGCGTGGATTTCATCAAACGCTTCAAGGCCGCTATCTAAGCGCCAGTATTGGCGCTTGGGAAAGCGAAATGGGTTATCTCGATAGCGACGATTTGGGATTTTCGGGCGGCCAACCAGGAGATCGTCGCTGGCATATCAAGGCCAAGCAAGACGCGCAATATAACGACCACTGGTCATCGTCGATTGAACTTGCTCGAATCAGCGACCCAAATTACCTGCGCGATCTGGATAGCGGACAAAGTAACAGCCGTTATCAGGACCAATTGATTCAAGAAGGCGAATTACGCTATCAAAGCGAGCACCTTGACGCCGCACTGAGCGCACGCAAACTTCAGTCGACCGCGCTAGACCTGAGTGATGGCTATGCCTCGGCGCCCCAATTCGAGCTGCGCTATCGTTCGCAAACACGGGTGATCGAGCCATACGCTCAAATCCAATGGACTCAATTTGAACACAACGACAAATCACTTGCGCAGGGCGAGCGGCTCTACGCCAATGCGGGCGTTCAAGCAAATTGGCGGGCTGCGTCGGGCTATGCGAAGGTGCGTGCCACATGGCAAGAGCTACGCTATTCACTCGACACCAATCCTTTGATCGCGGATTTGAAGCCTTCGACTGCAGGTGAGCGTCAGTGGATCGATCTGGGCCTGCATTTTGACCGAATTGAAAAAGATTCCCGCACGACACTGACACCGCGACTTTTCTATGTGCATGCTACGCGCGACGAAGACATCGACGTACCGCTGTTTGACACCAAGGTGCGGACAATTCGTGCCGGCAACTGGTTTAATGACTCGCTGATTAACGGTCACGACCGTCTGACCGAAGAGCACCGTGCCATCGCAGCGCTTCACGTTAATCATGTAAGCAAGACGCTCGAAGTTGAGACACGGCTCGCATACATGTCATTCCTGGATGAACCGCAAGATCCTTTATTGCGGTCAACTTTGGCCTATCAAACAGACGAGCTGATCGGGCTCGATGCCAAAATCGCGTTTTCACAGGCATTGTCAGCAAACTTAGATGTGGTAAGCGACGCCAACTCCGGGGACCTACTGAGTCAATTCATCGAATTGCAATGGCGAGGTGCCGGCAATGATATCTTTTCGGTGGGCTACTCCAGCAATGATTCCTTCATCAGCCGGGAACAAATTCACGTCTCAGGCACATACCGACTCACATCGGACTGGCGGATGCTGTTTGCGGCGAATGTCGACACACGGCACAATGCTGATCTAGAGACCCTGTTTGGGATTGAATACGAAAGCTGCTGTTGGCGAGTAAGAATCATTCACAGCCAGTACCAAGATGTACCCGACGGATCGTACTTTTTGACCAAAGACGACTGGCGCGAGGAACAACAAACACAGATAGAGGTCGTACTCAAGGGGCTTGGCGGTTTTGGGCAAGCCATAGACTCGACCCTCAACCAAATGATCCGAGGTTTTCATGAATCCATTCGTTAAATATCTATCCGCGATTGTCTTAAGCGGCGCGATCCTGCCAGCTCAAGCTGCGGTCGAAATACTGGACAAGGTCATTGCGGTTGTTGATGACGATGTCGTTATGGAGAGCGAACTGCAAGAACGCCTTGCTTTGGTGAAAGGCAATATAGCAGCGCGCGGTGTTGAAGCCCCCCCAGAAGATGTTCTAATTCGGGAAACCATTGATCGGCTGATTCTGGAAAGCATCCAGCTCCAAATGGGGGCTCGCTACGGCATCCGGATCGAAGAACAGCAGATGGCGGCCGCGGTTGGTCGAATGGCCGCACAGAACGGTTTGACGCCCGAACAGTTTATCAACCAAATTGAAGCATCGGGCGGATCGTACGCAGAGCTGCGAGACAACATAGCGCGCGAAATGATCATCCAGCGCGTCCAAGCGGGCAACGTGAATCAGCGAATTGAAATCAGCCCAGCAGAAATTGAGGCTTTCTTGGGCTCCAGCGAAGGCCAAGAGCTGACGCAACCCGCTTATCGTCTGCTGCATGCGCGTTTAGACGTTCCGACAGACGGGGACATGGAAGCCGCAAGATCCCACGTAGATGCGCTAAAGCGACGCATTGAACAGGGCGAGGACTTCAACACCGTAATCGCCAGCTCAGAAGAGCCCTACCTATTCACTGGCGGCGATCTCGGGCTGCGTCCTGAATCCGAGCTCCCCTCACTGTTTGCACCTATCGCCCCGGAGATGAACGAAGGTGAAAGTCGCGGCCCCATCACCAATGGCCAAGCTTTTCACTTCATTTACCTGCTTGAGAAGCGCGGCGGGAAGCAAATCATTCCACAAACGAAAGTGCGCCATATCCTGATCAAGCCCAGCGAGATCCTGACACCCGATCAAGCCAAAGATCTTGCGGCAGAACTACGTGAACGAATTAACAATGGCGAAGATTTTGGCGATCTTGCGCGGGAGTACTCCGAGGATATCGGCTCAGCGCAGGAAGGAGGCGATCTAGGCTGGGCGAGTCCAGGCCAAATGGTCCCCGTGTTTGAGAATGCTATGGCTCAAGCCGAAATCAATGAAGTCACCCAACCCTTCGAGTCGCCCTACGGCTGGCACATATTACAGGTGCTGGAGCGTCGGCAACAAGACGTTACCGAACTCGTTAATCGTAATCGCGCCGAAGATTTCTTACACAACCGTAAGTATCAGGAAGAACTCGATGCCTGGCTTCGTCAAATAAGAGACGAAGCCTTCGTTGATATCAAATAACCTTGGCTACCATTGCGATTACATTGGGTGAGCCCGCAGGTATCGGCCCCGATACTGTAGCCGCATGCTTGCAAGAGCCGAGCCCTCACCAGCGCGTGATCATTGGGTGCGCTCGCACCTTACATGAGCGCGCGGAACAGCTGGGTATACCCCTTGCGCTTGCGCCTTACTCGGGGGCGAGCGAGCGCAGCGAGCCACAAATCATCGACTGTCCCTGCGCGAAAAAGGTTGAAGCTGGCCGACTCGACCCCGCAAACACGGAATCGGTTTTAAAGAGTTTGAAATTCGCTGCTGACGGAGCGTTACGCAGCGAGTTCGACGCAATCGTAACGGCACCCGTACAAAAATCGGTGATCAATGATTCGGGCTATCCATTTACAGGGCATACCGAATATTTTGCCGAAGCAGCAGGCTGTGCAAAAGTCGTTATGATGCTGGCGGCAAACACCCTACGAGTCGCGCTTGTCACCACGCACTTGCCTTTGCATGCCGTGCCCAAAGCCATTACGAGCGCCAACCTACGCGAAACTCTGTCCATCACACACGGCGCCCTGATTTCACAATTCGGGATAGCCAAGCCTCGCATCGCCGTGCTTGGATTAAATCCTCATGCGGGCGAAGGCGGCCATCTCGGCAGCGAAGAAATCGATGTCATAAGCCCAACGATCCGGGTTTTACAGGGTGAGGGTATGGACCTTCTAGGCCCCCTTCCCGCGGATACCGCTTTTCAGCCGTTTATCTTAGATCAAGTCGATGCCGTAGTAGCTCAGTACCACGATCAGGGCTTACCCGTTTTGAAATACGCCGGTTTCGGAGAAAGCGTCAACATTACGCTCGGCCTGCCTTTCATTCGAACGTCGGTGGATCACGGCACCGCGCTCGATCTTGCCGGTACCGGCAAAGCGAAGACAGGGAGCTTGATAGCGGCCTTCAGACTTGCCTGTTTGCTCGCAGAGAACCGGACATGAAACACACCGCATCCTTAGGCAAACACAAGGCGCGAAAGCGCTTTGGGCAAAATTTTTTGCACGATAGTCATATCATCGGATCGATTGTGCGCTCGATTAATCCGCAGCCCACAGACCACATTATTGAAATTGGCCCGGGGCAAGGCGCACTCACCGCCGAGATTGTCAGTCACTGCGAGCGCCTTGACGCCATCGAGCTTGATCGCGATTTGCTGACGCTGCTGCTGGCGAGCTTCTCGATTTACAAAGGGTTTCATCTACATAATCAGGACGCGCTGAAAACCGACTATCGGTCGCTCCATCAGGGCAGACCGATGCGGGTTGTAGGAAACTTGCCCTACAATATCTCGACTCCTTTGATCCTTGCGCTATTTGAGTATTCCGATCTGATTCAAGACATGCACTTTATGCTGCAATCCGAGGTGGTCGATCGGCTTTGCGCCTCCCCTAATACCAAAGCTTGGGGTAGGCTGGGCATTCTAGCGCAATACTTGTGTCGAGTTGAGCGCATATTGGATGTCCCTCCTGAGGCCTTTGACCCCCCACCCAAAGTACAATCCGCGGTCGTTCGTTTGCGTCCAAAACCGAGCGCAGAAATCGACCGTATACAGCTCGGAAAGCTCCAAAAACTCGTCAAACAAGCTTTCGCTCAGCGCAGAAAGACGCTGCGGAATAATTTGAAAGGATGGGTGTCCGATGCAGAAATGGAAACCGTGGGCATTGATCCTGGATCACGTGCCGAATCGATTAGCTTGCAACAATGGATAACACTCAGCGATGGCATCGAATCACAGTAATACGGACGCGAATACCAGTTTAGATATTCGCATCGTGACCAAACCGCACTATCTGCAGCAGCACTCCGAACCCACACGGCAGGTCTTTAGATTCGCGTATCAAATTCGAATCGAAAATCGCAGCGCTGTCACAGTCAAATTACTGCGCCGATACTGGAAAATCACCGATGCACTCGGTGAGGCCGAAGAAGTGGAGGGCCCTGGCGTTGTGGGGCAAACGCCCACTATCGAACCCGGCGAATTCTATCAATACACTAGCGGAGCCAGCTTTAAGACGCCGATAGGCTTCATGGAAGGCTATTACACCATGGTTGTTGTCGATTCCGACGCCAATTTTCCCGACACACACAAGGTGCCTATTCCGGTATTTCGACTGGAAGCACCCAATTCCATTCATTAACCGATGTCTCTCTTCGTTGCCGGTGACCTGCAGGGGTGTTTAAAACCCCTAAAATGCGTATTAAAGCAAGCTGATTTTTCCAGCGATCGGGATAAACTTTGGCTGGTTGGTGACTTGGTGAACAGAGGCCCCAAGAGTCTCAAGACCTTGCGCTACGTGTTCGAACGACGCGATCACATTGAGATTGTCTTGGGGAATCACGATTTGCATCTACTTGCAGTGGCACACGGTGTTCGCAGCCCCTCTAGAGGCGATACGATCGACGAAATCCTGAAAGCGAAAGACCGCGATATTTTGCTGAACTGGCTCACTCAACAGCCGCTTTTAGTCACCGAGGGCGACGTCACAATGACGCACGCGGGCGTCCCACCCAACTGGTCCCTGTCGGAAGCTCAAAGCTATGCAAAAGAAGTCGAAGCCGCGATTTCAGGCGGCAAGGCGAAGAATTTTTTTAAAGATATGTATGGCAATACGCCAAACTATTTCGACGTGGAACAGAGGGGAACGACCCGTTTACGATCTATAACAAACGCGTTCACACGCATGCGTTTTTGCACGGCTTCAGGGCGCCTCGACCTAAGCAGCAAAGGACCAAAGCCCAGCAATGAACACCTACTTAACCCGGATACTGGAGTGCACGAACTCGTGGATGCTTGGTTTAAACACACGCATCGCCTGCCAGAGAATCATCGCCTGATTTTTGGTCACTGGGCTGCGCTCGAGGGTCAAACGGGTGTCCCACACGCGATCGCCTTGGATACCGGGTGCGTGTGGGGCGGAGCCCTCACCTTGTATGACTTAACAAACGATCGCTATTTTCGATGTCCGTGCAAGAAGGGCAAACCGCTCCTGATCTAGTCACATTGCAAGTACTGCAAACCCAGCTTTGACTGAGATCCCCGCGCTCGACGATTTAGATCGTACAACCACAGAACCCAAGGCTCCGCATTGGCAAGACTGGTCGCGAGCAGAAATACAACCTAAACTGAAGCGATGGAAACGTATTTGGTAGGCGGCGCCGTCCGCGATAAGCTGTTGGGCCTCTCGGTGCATGAACGCGACTGGGTGGTCGTGGGTGCGCGACCGGAAGAACTTTTGGATGCGGGTTATCAAGCCGTCGGTAAAGACTTCCCCGTGTTTCTGCACCCAGAAACCAAAGAGGAATACGCTCTGGCTAGGACTGAGCGCAAGACGGGTAGCGGCTATCACGGTTTCGCATGCCATTTTTCCACCGACGTGACACTCGAAGAGGATCTCGCTCGTCGCGACCTCACCATCAATGCCATAGCACAAGATCAGGCGGGAAATCTGATCGACCCCTATAAGGGTCAAGTTGATTTGGCGAACAAGACACTACGGCACATTACCGAAGCCTTCAAAGAAGATCCTCTTCGGGTACTGCGTGTGGCGCGATTTTCGGCTCGATTCGAATATCTTGAGTTTTCAATTGCGACAGAAACGATGGCATTGATGCAACAAATCACCGCGTCTGGTGAGCTCAACACAATTTCGCGCGAGCGCGTTTGGCGGGAATTTGAGCGCGCCTTGCAATCTCGATCACCTGGCACGTTTCTGCGAGTATTGGCCGAATGCGGTGCGCTGGGAGCCTTGCTTAATCACAGATTCTGCGACCCAACTTTGATTACGGGCGCGGCACAATTATTAGATGACCTTGCGCCGCAGGGGCACCCCGCAACCCGTCTAGCGCAAGTTTGCTTACTCTACCTTGCGCTCGAGTCCGATGAGCACTTGCTGTGGCGCCAATTTGCGCTTGCATTCGGCCTTCCTAAGACCTTAGTTAAACAAACCGAAATCGCAATCGACAACCCGCTGCTGTTATCGGCGCCGTCACATCACGAGGGCGAAGCCATATATCAAGCGTTGCTCAATGCGGGCGCTTTTCGGCAAGGGGACACTTTTGACGCGCTGATGGAACTTCACGCCCTTTGGGCCCAGAGGCGACAGTCCAAGGGGGTGTCTTATAAAACGAAATGGGAACGGCTCGCTCAACTTGCGCGCAGCGTAGATAAATCCAACGTATCAGCTAACCTGATGGGCGCGGCAATAGGCCAAGCCATACAAGAGGCGCGCATCACCGTGCTGGGGCAATCAAGCTAAGGGGTTAATACGGCCGGCAAACAGCGCCCGTTAAACTGAAATGAGCGTGAAATCAAAGGCTGCCTCTGTTGGTCAAATCGAGACCAAAGCTCACCCAGGGTAATGTTAATGCTGGGAATAGTTAGGGTCGGAGCCAGCTCCGCTAGTGGTCTCAACACGAATGCGTTGTAGTGAATCTCCGGGCGAGGCAATTCAAGCGAGTCGAAATAGCCGCAGAAGTCACCGTACAATAAAATATCAATGTCGAGTGTGCGACTGCTGTTACGCGAGGCGTTTTCCGGTCGACCGTGTGCCAGCTCGATCGCCCTGAGCTGGGCACGCAAGTCCGCGAGCGCGAAGTCGGTTTCGAACCCGACCGCCAAGTTCAAAAAAGACGGCCCATCAAACCCTACAGCGGCTGATTCATATACGTTGGAGGCGTCCAAAGCTCCGAAGACATTGACTAAATCACGTAAACCCGCCTTTATATTCGGTTCGGGGTCGATGTTGCTGCCGATGCCAAGGTATACCTGCATATGTTAGCGTCGCTCTCTTCGAATCGACACACCAACCCATTCCGCTTCGGGAATGGCACCGGGCTTCTTGACGGTGACTTCAATCGAGGGCAAAGCGAACGCTTTCATGAGGCCCCGAGCTATTTCCTCTGCCGCAGTCTCAATCAAGTGATATTGCGCACCACCCAAATGCGAAATAACCCATTGACTCACTGCGGCGTAATCGAGGCAATAGCGCACATCATCAGTGGAAGCT
>Ga0255753_1002569_pt1 | contig 19924 bp, 17 predicted proteins | sample 041ome_10_FD_179953 | JGI IMG/M metagenome (GOLD analysis project Ga0255753, IMG submission 179953) | Coastal salt marsh microbial communities from the Groves Creek Marsh, Skidaway Island, Georgia - 041412US metaG (version 2) | ecosystem: Environmental > Aquatic > Marine > Intertidal zone > Salt...
GCCTTGCGGCTCGCAATTGCGGAGGCGCGCTACCACCGCGCGCTCCACAAGGTTGACACCCACGACAGGGAATCCAATTCCGCGCAGCAGGTGGCCAACAAGCTCCTCGCTGACGTGAGGCTCGTGCTGGATGGCATGCCAAGGAAAATCTCGGAGGGGCCGGCGGATCCCTTCGACCTGGAGTACGCCGAATTTGGCGTGCGCCAACTCGAGCGGCTCATGGTTGAGGTTGGCCGGGAGCGCAGGCTGTACCGTCGATACCTCGGCGAGGCGCGGGCGGAGCGCAGGAAAGCGCTACAAGCCTGGTGCGCCATCACTCGAGACGAAAACCTAAATTCCCGAAACGAACTCAAATTACACTCATAAGGAGATTTTGAAGCTGTATTGAGTTAATGCTTGCGAAGTTGGCGGTAGAGCAGCCCCAAGCCAATTCCCAAGATCACGCCGACAATGTCCGCGACCCAGTCGTTGACGTCGGCGCTGCGATTGAAGCTCGGCTGGATCAACTCAATGGCGCCCCCAAAGGCAGACGCGCCAATGAAGACCGGCAGCAGCCCAAAACGCCCCGTGCGGGCCAGCGGGAAGGCGAGTGCGGCGAAGGCGACGAAGTGCACGAGCTTGTCGCTGCCCTCAGGTGCGGGGGGCGGCACCTCCAAGGGCCAGAGCATCGCGACACTCAGCGTGAGCGTCACGGCGAGCGTTAGGGGGATGTCGAGGTACTTGCGCATATAATCGGCGTAACGGCGCCGGGCGCAGAACGCAAGCGGAAGCTGTCGCTTGGAGAGTTCGCGTTAAAAGTGAAAGGCGCGTCAAATCAGGGGCTTGGGGGTTCCGATAAGGGCCAGGGTTTGGGCAGGTGATCAAAGGTTGAATTCATGTGATCAACCATGTATATACTTAAATATATACGGAGTATAGTCATGTTTCAAACTAAAATTCGCAAAGTCGGAAATTCATCTGTCGTAACAATAAGCGCTGAAATGTTGGCAGCTTTAGACGTAAAAGATGGTGACACGGTATATGTGACGCGATCCGACGACAATGGGCTTAAAATCCAAGCGCATGATCCCGAACTGCTTGCGGCCTTGGCGGCAGCTGAAGAGGTGATGGATGAAAACCGCACGCTCCTTCAGGCCCTTACATGAGCGAACCGATTTGGGTGCCAGCCCAGGCCGTTTACATCATCCATGATCGCCAAATTGCGCGCCACGGCGGCGCGTCTGGGCTTCGAGACGAAGGGCTACTTCAAAACGCATTACAGCGACCTGTGAACAAGTGGCAGTATGAGAATGCTGACACATTTGAATGTGCTGCAGCCTATGCTTTTGGCATTGCCAAGGCGCATGCCTTCGTCGATGGAAACAAGCGAACTGCGTTCGTCACAAGTGTCACTTTCCTGCGGTTGAACGGGTGGCATTTCTTGACTGAGCCTGCTGAAGGTGTCGCATACATGGAAGATCTCGCATCGGGTGCAGTTTCCGAAGAAAGATTCAGAAATTGGCTCGAGCAGAGTTCAACTGTAATCAAATAATATCAGGTATTTGAGGGTTCCGATAAGCCAACGGTTCTATACAATAAATATGGGATACAAATGTTTTCAGAAGTTACACTTGATGTGGTAAGCATTAGATGTATCGGAATGGCGCTCACCAAAGTGAGCAAGTCGGCGTTCGTCGGCAAATTCATGTCCAGAAAAACATTTACTCGAATTTCTGAATGGAATTCCAAAACTTTTCTGGCACAAAAGTATTACGGAGATTATTGAAGGCCTCAAATTAGCAACCATTCATAAAATTTTCCATCTAATCTTAGAGCTTTGGATTTATGACTAAGCCTCAATCTATGAGTGGGAGATCTACTGGAAATGCATCATGGACATATTGTGCACCTGCTAGCGTAAGGTGACCTTCGTCTAAGTATAAAATTCGATCCAAATCTAAAACTTGACAAATACCACCTGTACAGAGCGAGGAATTTAAATCAATCAACGTTGCATCAACTGACATACTTTCGAACAAGGTTTTGACTATTGTATTTCTCGCATTTCGCAGATCGAAGTTGCAAACTTCTGTGTCGTATCCAAATGTAAGCACTTTGGCTCCACACCTTCCTAAGTCTGTACCTGTTTCTGCTGGCGGGAGCACCACAAACACTTTCTTTCCATTTTCTGTCAATTTCTCAATTAGATTTATAAACTCTAATTTGAAAATATTTTCTTGTTGATTTCCTCGAAGCGCCTTGCCAGCGCGACTGTATGTAAATTGTTTGTGTAGTGGAAATTGTGAAGCCAGAATAACGTTCTTGATGTGACTTGAAGAAATAATGTATTCATACGTTTCCTCGTTAAACGAAAAACAACGCTTATTCATTGCTTCAGCAGCTTTTGGAGATAGGCCAGGCACGTGCATCGAATAGTTCAACATTGGGACGCAGCTTGGGAAAGTTTTTTGTTGAAGACTTATCTTGGGGGACTGCTCTAATAATGCCTCCGCTATGTGCATGGCATAACTATCACCCCAGAGAATTGATTTGGGCTGTTTTTCGGTGGAGCATGCTTCAATATTTTGCGCACAGTTGTGAAATAGACCAGTATTGGGTTCTAATTGTGAACTGGCGAGCGAAATTGAGCTTTCGGGGTCTCTGAATCTCTCAAATCCATGATCATAAAAGCTGATGACACCAACAGTGCCTGCTGTTAATGAAACTACTAACCAGAGTGAAACAGTTTTCTTTGGTGACACTTTTGCCCAACCGGTTTGTTTTCTTATCGGCCACTCTATGAACCTCCAAGTGGTGTAAGAAACCACAAATGTTAACGATATCAATACTAATTTATTAAAAATGGTTAAGTCATTTGGGATAATTGCTCTGGCAAAAACAAATATTGGTTGATGCCATAGATAAAGGGCGTAGCTTAGCAGTCCAATTTGTACTAATATTTTCTGAGATAGTAGCTTTCCTACGCCTGTTTTGGCATTTGCATATTGTAAAAATAACATTGCCCCTGAAACAGGAAGAAGTGCGGTAATATTTGGGTACGATCCGATTTTATTTAAGAATAATATTGATAATAAAACTAAAGAGAAACCTAGCAAAGCTAATACTCTTGAAGTTAAGTTATCAACATTTTTGTTGGTGAATGCGAGCAGAGAACCAACTGCAAGTTCCCAAAATCGTGAAATGCTGTGGAAGTAGTTTTTCCCTGGGTCTTCGGTCACGCCCTGGAAGGTGTAATAAAGGCTGACGCTAATAAATAAAACTAACAAAGCGACCGTTAATTTGCGCCAACGACCGAAAAAGATAAGAAAAAAGGGTAAAATTAGATAATATTGCTCCTCTATGGATAGACTCCAAGTATGTAGTAAAGGTTGAAGCTTAGCAGAGGGTGCAAAGTATTCAATTTGTGTCATAAAGAAAAAATTTGAAAGGAAAACAAGATTTCCAAACACACTTCCTGAATACAATTTAAACTCTTCGGGAAGCAGTAAAAACCAAGCAGGTAAGGCTGTAACAAGTATCACAAGAAACAATTGTGGAAATATTCGCCTTAGCCTGCGATAGAAAAATTCTTTTACCGAAAAGGTATTAGTCAGGATGTGTTTTCTTACTAATGTTGTAATTAGAAACCCACTTATCACAAAAAAGATGTCGACACCTACAAAGCCGCCTGCGAATATTTTAAAATCAGCATGAAATAATATTACCGCAGTTACCGCAATTGCTCTCAGCCCATCAATTTCTGGTCGGTAGGTCGACTTCATGCTGCCCCCATTAGACTGAAAAACATGATATCAATAATTGTAATCCTGGTTATCTGTATGATAAATGAAACGCAAGACATTGCGAGTGAACAAAAATAGGTAGAATAAGATGGCGGTTAATCTCTTTAGGGGTGTAAGATTTTTCGCGCGCGCTTTGCGTTTGAGGTTTCAATTAACCCCTATCGATAGAAGGTCTCCTTTCAACGGCGTGTTATCAGACCAGGGTTTTCGTGAGCTCAATTTAGATAAATCAATATTTTCTGATCTATTAAAACTATACGAAAGCAATCCAGGTAAAAACCTTTACTTTAGTGCGGACGATTATCAAACAGTCGACAATTTATTTTTGGATGTAGCACCGCAAGTTAAGTCCTATCTAGGGGAAAGGGCATATCTTGATGGGATGATGTGGGTTGTAACTGATGCAATACAGGGCAGTAAGCGAGGGGCGTCGAACTGGCACACCGATAACGTTGGAAATAGGGTCAGGCTATTTTTGTGCATAAAAGGCGATGGGACACAGCCCACCCTCATAGTGCCGACAAAAAGAAGAATACCTGATTTCAAGGAATGGATGACAAATACTCTATTGGAAACAATACGTTGGATGGGTTTCAAGTTTAAGAAAAAATTTTCTAATGTTGTTGAAATGCGACATAAGACCGGCAGTGCGTTTTTGTGGGACTCGCAATTGTTCCATCGAGCAGGTCATGAAACAGGTCGAAGCGATAGAATTATTTTGTCGATAGAGTTTTCGGTTCCTGAAAAACATAAAATTGCCAAAGGCCCGATAGGAACAAAAGAACATTTAGAGTTTTCGTTTGATAACCAGCTTTTGGAAAGTAATGCTTTTTCCTCTATTTTAGATAGGGATCGCCTCAAACCAGATGGTGCGTCACTGGTGTATACAGAAAACGTTCTTTGATTTATCACGCTGAAGTTTTGGAATAGTAATGATGAACATCTCTGATTTTCAAAAAATAAAAATTTTTGACGGTTTAACTAGTGATCAGCGGATATATCCTGAATTTGATATTAATTTGCAGGAGATGAGTAAGGCTCGATTAACTTCTTACGAACTGCATTGGGGTAAAAATATTTATCCTCATTTGTGTCAGTTGATCCAGAAACATCCACATTTTGGGGACTTTTGGAAAAAGGCCTTGCAAGATGAATTTACGGTCCTTTCAAGTAGCGGCACGCGTTCGCTGCGAAATCATCTTGTTAAATTATTTTTCACTAACCCAGTTCAATTTTTGAAATTCGAAAAGAGAAACGATCTTAAGGCATTCGAAATGACATACTTGGGGGACACATTCAAGGTAGGTACTAACGAAAAAATTAACAAACTTTTGCAGGCTTATGAGCTGAAAATTAATCCTCTTCTGCAGGATGCAACCCTGTTTATTGACTTAGGTTCAGGTTGGGGGCGGTGGTCTACATATTTTGCATCAAAAAATGAGAAATTAAAAGTTTTGGCGGGTGAAGTTACCAATGCCGGCCAGAAAATCACTTCTGAGATATCGGAAAGATACAATCTAAATATTACCACCTTCGCTTTTGATTTCCTAAATTGGTCAAATTTGATGCATGAGTTGAAGCAAAACGACGTCTCCAATGTGGTAATATTTAGCAGTTTTGCTATCGAGCAAGCGAAATTGATAGATTGTCGTATGTTCGAGACTATTATCGATTTGTGTGAAAACGTCCATTTTTTCCATGTGGAGCCTGTAGGTTGGCAGCTGGATCCCTCGTATGGATCAAAATTTAATCCAGTGCCCGCAGGTAAAAGGCACTACTTTAATAGTAACTTTTTTCCGATCATGGATCATTTGATTTCTACAGAAAAGTTGAAGGTTGAAGAAATTTTACCAGATTTCGTTGGATTTGGTGCAGTTGGTACGCTTGCACGTTTTAGTAAAGTTTGAAATCTAAAGTATTAGATCGTATTGATTTTACTATTAGAATATTTTTTGTTTAGCCGTTTGAACAATTTTATATGAATATGTTCTTAATCATTTCTTCGGCTAGCGTTATCGAATAATTGATGCTCAGTGCAGTCGCATTAAAGTTAAGATTAATATACCTTAAGGCGTAGTACTAACGATAAGGCAATGAAATGGATTTCAATAATTCAACCATATTAGTTACCGGCGGAACTGGTTCATTCGGAAATATGTTTATTCCCATGACACTTGAAAAATTCAATCCAAAAAAGGTGATAGTCTTTTCAAGAGATGAAATGAAGCAGTGGGAGATGGCTCAACGTTTCAAAGATGAAAATCGCATTAGGTACTTCATTGGTGATGTGCGTGACCGCGAAAGATTATATAGGGCGATGGACGGCGTTGATTATGTTGTGCACGCTGCAGCAACAAAAATCGTACCGACGGCAGAATATAACCCGTTTGAGTGCGTTAAGACAAACGTCATGGGTGCCATGAACGTAATTGATGCGTGTATTGACAAGAAAATTAAACGCGTGGTTGCGCTTTCTACAGACAAAGCATCAAGTCCTGTTAACCTATATGGTGCTACAAAATTGACTTCAGACAAGTTATTTGTAGCGGGGAATGCATACTCTGGGGAGCATGGTAGTAGGTTCAGTGTTGTTCGTTATGGAAATGTTATGGGTTCGCGTGGCTCTGTCTTGCCGTTCTTTGCTTCTCTTATTGAAAAAGGTGCGACGGTTTTACCAATTACCGATGAGCGTATGACACGGTTCATGATCACGTTAGAGGAAGGTGTTGAGTTAGTTTGGCATGCCTTCGAAGATATGGTGGGGGGGGAAATATACGTACGCAAAATTCCGTCGATGAATATTGTGGAAATTGCAAAAGTGATCGCACCCAGGCTAGACAGAGAGATCATTGGAATTCGTCCAGGCGAGAAACTGCACGAGCAAATGATTGGATACGAGGATGCGCCCTTTACCTATGAGTACGACGACTACTTTAAAATTTTGCCCGTGATCAATAATTGGAGCTCAAGTGCATCACGTATAAAAAATGGTAAAAAAGTACCGTCTGGATTCACATATGATAGTGAAACCAACGCAGAATGGATGTCGAGTGAGAAATTACAAAGTTGGATCAACAAGAACCTTTCAAAAATGCGAGCATCTTCATGATCCCGTACGGTCGACAGGATATTAATCAAGATGACATTGACGCGGTTATTGATGTTCTTTCATCTAATTTTTTGACCCAGGGCCCGTTAGTACCCAAGTTTGAAAAAGCTATCTCAGAGCGATCTGATGCAAAATATGTCACTGCTGTGAACAGTGCTACATCTGCACTTCACATTGCATGCTTGGCATTAGATCTGAGACCAGATGATTCATTATGGACTGTACCCAATACTTTTGTGGCGACTGCTAATTGCGCTTTGTATTGCGGCGCGAAAGTTGATTTTGTGGATATTGATCCACACACATCAAATATGTCGATTTATCTTCTAGAGGAAAAACTGCGGGCTTCTCAGAAATTGGGTACACTACCAAAAATCGTGATACCTGTGCACCTCGCGGGCGAGCCATGTGATATGGCTGCCGTAAAAAAGCTTTCTGAAGAATATGGTTTTAAAATTATAGAGGATGCCTCACATGCAATTGGCGGGCGGTTTGGAAATAAACCGATTGGTTCATGTGAGTATTCTGATATTACGGTCTTTAGTTTTCATCCAGTCAAGATAGTAACAAGCGGAGAAGGCGGCGCTGCGTTAACAAACTGTCCGAAACTAGATAGCAAATTAAAGCTTTTACGCTCTCACGGTATCACTCGTGATGCAATATTAATGGAATATCCATCCGATGCTGGGTGGTACTACGAGCAAGTCGATTTAGGTTTCAATTACAGAATGACAGATATCCATGCTGCTTTGGGCTTGTCTCAATTGGCTCGCTTAAACAAATATATTGAGAGAAGGCACGAAATTGCAGTCAGGTATGATCAAGAATTTAATGGTGTCAATCTGCAGAAACCATGTAGAAATCCATTAAATAAATCCGCATTACATTTATATGTAATTCAAGTAGAACCTACACAACATAGGCATATTTTTCATAAACTGCGCGAAAGTGACGTGGGCGTTAACCTCCACTACATTCCAGTTCATACTCAGCCATATTACCAAAAATTAGGTTTTGCTTGGGGTGATTTCCCAAATTCGGAGGATTACTATAAAAGAGCTATAAGCCTGCCAATGTTTCCCACCTTAACAGAAAATGAGCAAACCTACGTGATTGAGACTGTCAAAAAGCTATGTGATGACTGAAAATATTTCTAAGTTGGCATTAGGGAGTGCAAATTTTGGACTTGATTACGGAGTAGCCAACAACTCTGGCAGAATATCAGAGCGCGAACTGGCTGATATCTTGTTATTTGCGCATGGAGCATGCATCAAAGTAATCGATACCGCGCAAGCGTACGGAGATAGTGAGGCTCGTATTGGCTCGCTATGTGATGATAATCAATTCAACTTTGTGACTAAGATTGGTGTCGAATTTAAAAATCAGTCTCTCAATCGTAATGTGATTGACAGCGTGAAGGAGAGTTGCAGTAGACTTAATCAATCGCGATTATACGCGGTTATGCTCCATCGTCCTGAAGTTCTTTTAAGCAACCAAGGTAGAGAAGTCATAAGAGAATTACATATATTGAAAGAGCAGGGCATCATTTCAAAAGTAGGCGTTTCTATTTATTCACCCGAAATACTTACGGCCATATTAAGACTTTTTAAAGTGGATATTGTGCAAGTTCCGTTCAATGTATTTGATCGACAAATATTGTCATCTGGTTGGAGCGACAAATTAAAAAGTAATGGGGTGGAAATTCATACACGATCAGCGTTTCTGCAAGGCTTATTGTTAATGCAACAGTCAAGTTTGCCAGACTATTTCATGAAATATTGGCCAGCTCATTTTGATGCTTGGTATAAATTTTTGGATCATAACAGGGCTGACGCTCTAGAAGTTGCACTCAAGTTTGTCCTTCAACATCATTGGATTGATAAGATAGTGGTAGGAGTTGATAGCGTCTCACAACTGAGAGAACTGGTGGAAATAGAAAAGTCCTTCGAGCCGATAGACTTTCCGCTATTGGGTTCTAAAGATCCAAACCTAATTAATCCTTCAAAGTGGGACCTGGCATGAAAATAGTCGCAATTGTTCAGGCAAGAATGGGATCCACCAGGTTACCCGGGAAAGTATTGAAGAAAATAGTTGGAATACCAGCACTCGAGATACTCTTAGCGCGGTTAAGTCGCTCTGAACTAATAAGTGAAATTTGCGTGGCGACTTCACATAATACTGAAAATGATCAGTTATGTAATGCAATTGAAGAGATAGGTTACCGCGTAATTCGTGGATCTGAAACTGATGTATTGCAACGGTTTTGGGACGCTGCTGCTGCAACCTCAGCCGATATTATCGTCAGGATTACTGGTGATTGCCCAATGATTGATCCTTCATTGGTAGATGAAGCTGTTCAGATTTTTTTAAATTCTGATGCCGATTACGTGTCAAATGTTGATCCCCCTACATTTCCTGATGGATTAGATATAGAGGTTTTTAGCATGCAGGCTCTTTCAATTGCGAGGCTTAGTGCAACTTCGGATTACGATCGGGAGCATGTTACACCGTTTATTCTGAATGGAAATTTTAAGCGAATAAATCTCAAGAATGCTATTGATACCTCTGAATTACGCTTGACGCTTGATGAGCCCGATGATCTGGATTTATTGCGCAAAGTTTTTGAACATTTTCAGCCTAATCTTTATTTTAATTTCCAAAAAGTTGAGAAATTTTTACATGAAAACCCAAATTTGAAGAAAATAAACGAAAAAATCAAACGAAACGAAGGGGCGGAAATGGGTTCAGGTCAAAAGCTTTGGAAGCGTGCAAAAAAAGTTATTCCCGGTGGAAACATGTTACTCTCAAAACGAGCTGAAATGCATCTACCTGAACAGTGGCCGAGCTATTTTTCAAAAACTGATGGTTGTTACGTATGGGATTTAGATGGCAACAAGTTTGTAGATACTTATTACATGGGGGTTGGCACAAATATTTTAGGGTATTCTCACCCTATCGTTGATCAAGCTGTTAAGAAAGTGATTTCCATGGGCAATATGTCGACATTGAATGCCCCTGAGGAAGTTTGGCTTGCAGAGAGACTTCTAGAAATTAATCCATGGGCCGGCGGAGTGCGATTTGCCCGATCTGGAGGAGAGGCAAATGCGATTGCAGTAAGAATCGCAAGAGCTATGTCTGGGAAAGAAGGGGTGGCCGTGTGTGGTTATCACGGTTGGCATGATTGGTACTTGTCTGCAAATCTAGGTACAGATGATAGCCTGGCGGGTCATTTATTGCCTGGACTTAGTACAGCTGGAGTCCCTACTTCTTTACGCGGTGTTGTACATCCCTTCGATTACAACGACTTTGAAAATTTAGCACAGTTGGTCAGGAAAAAAAATATCGGTGTTATTAAAATGGAAGTCATGCGAACTGTTGAACCGGCAGATAATTTTTTAACAAAGGTCAGACGGCTCTGCGATGAACACGGTATCGTGCTCGTATTTGACGAGTGCACGTCGGGTTTTAGGGAAACATTCGGTGGGCTACACATTAAATATGGTGTGCAACCAGACATAGCCGTTTTTGGTAAAACATTAGGAAATGGTTACGCTGTATCAGCAGTGGTTGGTCGTTCAGATGTAATGCAAATGGCTCAAACGACATTTATTAGTTCAACATTTTGGACCGAGAGAATAGGATCAGCGGCAGGGTTGACAACACTGGAAGTCATGGAACAAGAAAAACCTTGGGATACTATCTCAGAAATAGGAATAAAAGTACGTAAAATTTGGCAAAACTTATCTGATGATTATGATCTTAGAATTTCAATTGGAGGATTGCCGGCCATTTCGACATTTTCATTTCAAAGCCAAGACGCGATTAAATTTAAAACATATATCACTCAAGAAATGTTGAAGAAAGGTTTTTTAGCCGGCACAGCTTTTTATGCCTGTACAAAACATACGGATCAAATTTTGGAGCAATATGAAAATAATTTGAAACCCATATTCGAACAATTAAAGAAATGCGAAAAAAATAAAGATATCGATATGCATCTCGATGGTGAAGTCTGTCATGCTGGCTTTAAAAGGTTAAATTAATTGAAGATAGCAGTAAGAGTCGACGGAAACGCTGAGATTGGTGTTGGGCATGTCTTCAGGTGTATTACTCTCGCTAATAAGTTAGCTGAATATAGTATAAAATGTATCTTTTTTGTTCGCAACATATCCAAAAATTTACTCGAAATACTTGATAAAGAATTCGAGGTAATTTTATTAGATCGTTTAGACCATACATTTTCTACTACGGACGAATACTCACGTTGGCTTGGGGTCAATCAAAGATTTGATGCTGAAGAATTCATTGCATGTGCGCGGCCAGGCAATTTTAAAGGTGTAGTTGTTGATCACTATGGACTAGGGCATCATTGGGAACGCGCAGTCCAAGATAACTTCCGATTTGTATTAGTTTTGGATGATTTAGCTAATAGAGAGCACATCTGTAACCTATTAGTAGATCAAAGCATCGGACGCAAAGCCTCTTGTTATTCTTCTCTTGCACCGCAAATTTGCACTCTATTGGTTGGACCTAAATATGCATTATTGCGAGATGAATTTTCCTCCGATTTCAGCGGATGTAAAAAACGATACGATATACTGATAAATTTCGGTGGCGCAGACAAAGATAATTACACTGAACATGTACTTGGTAAATTAGCTAAGTCCGCCAATATGCATAAGCACAGTATCAAGATTATCATCGGTAGTGATTACCCATACACCCTTGGCTTAGAACGACGAATTGAGGAGCTTGGCTTAAAATTTAAATTGGTTGAAAATCCAAATAATGTAGCAAGGGAAATATCAGAGTGCCGCATTGCAATCGGAGCCGGGGGTGTATCACTACTCGAAAGAAGTGCGTTGGGCGTTCCGTCGATTATTTATGCAGTCGCAGATAATCAAAAGCATATTTGTGCTGAATATGAGCGCCAAGGATTGGGTAGCGTGATTAGAAAAGGTGAGAGCGATGAACATGTCAGATTGGCCTCAATCGTGGACGCAACCCTAAATCCACAAATATTGTCCAATAGGTCTCACTTAAATAGTGATTTTGTCGATGCCAATGGGACAGATCGAGTTGTAGCGAGGTTATTAAAAGAATTTGAATTCCTTACTGAAGTTGAGGCAACAATTGAGGATACAAAGTTCGTATATGAGTGTCGTTATGAAAAGACTGATACGTCACTTTATGTCAATTCTACTGTTCCAAGTTATGATTGCCATATGAATTGGTTTTCAAAAAACTTGGTAAAAAAAGATTGTATTCATATCATTTTTAAATGTGGTTTAGAGAAGATTGGTTATGTCAGATTAGACCGTGAAAAAAATTATTCTGACGTAAGCATATATATACATGTAAAATACCGACGAAGAGGTTTTGCTGAGATCATGTTAAGTAAAATACTTAATCGATTTGAAACTCAGAGGCTTCGAGCATCAGTACACGTTAAAAATGAAGCTTCATTGCGAGTTTTTTTGAACTGTGCTTTTAATATAATCTCTAAGGAGCAGAATTTTTTGAGGCTGGAATATTGTTGAATTACATAATTGCGACCGACAAGTCATGGCACGTCGATTACTTTATGTCGAATAGGCAAAAGTTATCAGGCAATTGGTCTTTAGCTACCTGTCCTGCAGATTTAGAAGAGCAAGCATCAAAATTGTCACCGAGGTACATTTTTTTTCCACATTGGTCTGATATTGTTCCGGCAACGTTATTCGAAAAATATGATTGCGTTTGTTTTCACATGACCGATGTTCCTTTCGGCCGTGGTGGTTCACCATTGCAAAATTTAATTGTCCGAGGGCACACCAAAACAGTCATTTCAGCTTTGAAAATGAATGAAGGAATTGACGCTGGACCAGTCTATTTAAAGTATGAACTCGATCTCACAGGATCTGCTTTAGATATCTTCAAAAGATCAGCTCCGGTTTGCTTTGAGATGATGCATAAAATACACATTGAGGAAATTACTCCAGTCGAACAGCAGGGTAACCCCACAATTTACAAGCGAAGAACACCCGAAGAGAGCCGAATTCCAGAATCGTTGTCTATCAATAAATTATATGATTTCGTGAGAATGTTGGATGCTCCAAGTTACCCCAAAGCGTTTTTATCGTATGGGGACTTGCGAATTGAAATGTTTGATGCCCGTATCAATAACGATAAAACGTTAAGTGCTGAGGTGAGAGTCATTAAGCATGACAAATAAGGTTTTGATAGTTGCTGCGCACAGCGATGATGAGGTTTTAGGTTGTGGTGGGACTATCGCAAAACTAGCAAAGCAGGGAAATGAAGTTGCCGTTATTTTTATGACAAATGGCGTAAGTTCTAGAAACGAAAAAGACGAATTAATTAAAATCAAAGAGCGAAAGTTACACTCCGAACACGCCGCTGAAATCCTTGGTATTTCTCGGATAATCCAATATGACTATCCCGATAACTGTATGGACACAGTCCCATTATTGCATGTTACAAAGTCAATTGAAGAAGAGCTGCGTGAATTTCAGCCTGAAATTGTAATAACCCATTTCGCAAACGACTTGAATATTGACCATGCGACCGTTGCACGCGCCACATTAACAGCGACTAGGCCTTTAGCAGGATCATCGGTTAAAAAAGTGCTTGGATTCGAGGTGAATTCATCCACGGAATGGGCTTTTGATGCGCCGCATTTTAGACCTAATTACTTTGTGAATATCAGTGAGACTTTCAATATGAAAATTGATGCGATGCGGGCTTATGAGAACGAATTGAGAGCGAGACCGCATCCTAGATCTTTAGAAGGTATTGAGGCATTAGCTTCGTTGAGAGGTAACTCATCCGGATATCGATACGCGGAAGCTTTCAAAATTTATCGTTTAACGGAGGACTAAGGTGTTACCAGAGTTGAAAATTGGGGATCGAAAAATTGGAGCCAACTATGAGCCATATATAATTTGTGAGATTTCAGCTAACCATAATGGATGCATTAAGACAGCCCTTGAACTAATCACAGTCGCTGCTTCAACTGGTTGTGATGCTATAAAATTACAAACTTACACACCAGATACCATGACTATCGATCATGACTCAGAAGATTTTATGATCCATGGAGGTTTATGGGACGGATACAAACTTTATGACCTTTATGCAGAAGCGCAAACGCCGTTCGAATGGCATAAAGAATTGTTTGAGCATGCCAGAAAACTGGGCGTTGAAATATTGTCAACACCTTTTGACGAAAGTGCAGCAGATTTATTAGAATCTCTTGATGCGCAAGTATATAAAATCGCCTCGTTTGAACTTACTGACCTACCTTTGATCCGTCACGTTGCGCAAAAAGGGAAGCCTATGATAATGTCGACTGGGTTAGCATCTCTTCATGAAATAAGTAGCGCAGTGAACGCTGCATATGCCGAGGGAAATGAGCAAATTATATTGCTGCACTGTATTTCGAGTTACCCAGCTCCAATAGAGCAATCAAATATAAGAACGGTGAAACATTTGTCTGATACCTTTGGTGTTGTTTCCGGTTTGTCAGACCATACGTTATCCAATGCCGCTTCAGTCGCTTCAGTCGCGATTGGTGGAGCAGTCGTAGAGAAGCACTTCACACTGAAAAGATCGGATGGTGGTCCAGACGCGGCATTCAGTTTGGAGCCGAAAGAGTTCACGAGCCTCGCGAAAGAATGTAAAGAAGCATGGCGATCCTTAGGAAAAGTAGATTATTCGTTAAAAGTTGCCGAACAACAAAACTTAAAATTCAGACGATCAATATATTTTGTTAGCGACTTATCTGCTGGTAGTGTAGTCACGAAAAAAAATGTAAGAATTATCAGACCAGGTTTCGGCCTTCCTCCTGTTGAAATCGATAACGTCATAGGACGCCGTGTGAAGGTTGATGTACAAAGGGGGCAAGCAACAAGATGGAATCATTTTAATTAACTTGGGCGATGTTAAATTAATTGAAAAATTTATCATTACATTCAGGATGTGACTGAAGTTTGAGTTTTGTCGAAAATAATGGTCATGAAGCAAGCGCTTTAGCAGTCTGGGGTAGGTCCAAATTGGCCTTTACTCTGTAGGTTGGGCTCAAAATCTCGATTTTGTGAGGTAATTCTGGTAAGAAGTAAATGTAGCTCGGTCTATTAGAACACTAAAAGTATAGAAAGTAAGGGAAAATTTGAGTTGAAAGGCTTTTAGAGGGTTCCAATGTTTTTCACAAATGTTTAACTTAAATTTTACTAGTTAATCCCACACTGATTTAATATCTTAGATGAAATATAACGCAAGAGATGAAAATTTGATAATATTTATTCAAACAGAAAATCTGGATTTGTGTGTTCCATCTCGAGAAAATCTAAATACTTGGACAAAGTGGATAAATAGCGCATTCGTTAGAAAAACAGTTCTTTCGACAAAAACTCCTACTACAACTGATATGCAGTGGGATTTTATTCAGTCACATCTTCGTTCGCGACAACGAATTCTGTTGGAGATCCATGACCGTGAAAATCAAGAATTTATAGGTGTGATTAGTCTTTCTACCATTGATTATGAGGCACGCAGTGCTCAAATAGCCACTATCTCACCAATGCACAAAAATTCTAAAAACTTATACAGCGTTTACGAAGCACGAGTTGCGCTGCTGAACTATGCATTCAAGGACCTTAACTTGAATAAGGTATGGGGTTCAATGTTATATCCAGATAATGAAAGCTTTTTGGTCAATAATATGTGTTTAGGCTTTGAAGTAGAAGGTATTATACATGATCGATATTGGCATGATGATAATCCGCAAATGGCAGTCAACTACTTTATGACCAAGAGTATGTTTACTAAAAATTCGTATACTTTAAATAATATCAGGAATGAACTTAGTAAGAAAAATAGAAATGCAAAAGTTACCAAATTGCGTGATGTTATTAAATTTTTAAAAATCAACTAAATCCAAATGAAAAATCTTAACAAAGAATAATTGTATTGAAATAATGAAATAGATTTTTTTTCTGAAATCTATATTATGGCGATTGCTTCATAAAATAAGTAACTTAGTGTGTATTATTTACGGTAAGTAAAAAATTTACCATTAAAATAATATTAATAGTTTTTAGGTGGAAGGCTCTGTATAAATATAAAAATTATTCAAAGATAGAATTCTGAAAAATCATAAATTTTCACATAATTGTATAAACTAAGATTAAATTTTAAGTGTTGCGAAAGTGGGTATTTTATCGTTGTGAGATTTATGGTAGATGGTTTATAATACATGAGATGTATGGTGTTCAATTATACAGAAGACTTGTAAAATAGAGCTTGGAAAATAGCTTATTAACGGGAAGTTTTATGTCAATTCGATTGCTTGCTGAAGCACGGGGAAAATATCGTACAGATTTTTTGAAGCAAATGTTACTTCAGTCCGATGGGGAAATAGAATTGGCATTGCACTTTGGTGATCAAAACTCAGATTTTGACGTACCCAGCATGTTTAGACAAGAGATAAAGGCCGCGAAGAAAGGCAGACTTTTATCTAATGTGAAGTACTCTGGGGCAAATATTGACTTATTGATGAGTGATGATTTTCAGCAAAGTCTAGAAAGATTTTCTGATCACCTACATCGTGTAAACAGAAAATATAATAGACGTGGACATTTAATGAATCACTTTCACGAATATTTTGACTATTTTCATATTTTGACTGATGCAGTTGCTGAAAAAATATTAGATGCAAATATAACTCATGTTTTATTTTTTGATGTCCCTCATCTTGCTATCGATAGCATAATTTATTCAGTCGCAAAGAGCTTAAATTTAAAAATACTGATAATAAAACAACCTTTTCCGAATGCAGTGTATTCTGTCAATAATTTTGAGGACATAGGTTGTATTGATTTAAGCTCTGTTGAGATTAGTGGATCAGAAACAATGCAGCCAACTAGTACCTGGTACATGGATGGTAGCTGGCAAGAAAAAGCAGAGCGAGGGCAGCTAGGACTTTCTGGGATTTTAAATTTTTATTTTGCGCTTGCAAAAGATCAGCCAAGGGCCTTGTTTGATTTTCGCTATCAGAAAGAATTGCTAGGCGTGTTGCGTAGTACCATGAATACTCTTCCCCATTGGCGTTCACCATTTAATCGGTTTTTTAGTTTTAATTGGTTAGAATATCTGAACCAATTATCGGAAGCTCAAAGTGAATATCTAGACTTAACGTCAGATTATGTTTACGTGCCGCTGCACCTTCAACCCGAAATGACAACGTCAACTCTAGGTGGAATGCATCGTGATCAACTTCTAATGATTGAAAAATTGTGTGCAAAGCTTCCAGATAGTTGGAAGATTTATGTAAAAGAGAATCCGAAACAAGGATGCTTTGCTAGAGAACCAATGTTTTTTCACCGGTTTAATCGGTTAAAGAACGTGCATATGGTTCCTGCAGATACTTCATCAGAAAGCTTAATTAAACACAGCAAATTAGTTGCAACCGTTACAGGTACTGCTGGTGTGGAGGCCATCGAAAAAGGTAAACCAGCGTTAATTTTTGGGCACGCGTGGTATCGAAGTCTGGAGGGAGTGTTTGAGTTTGACATGAACACTGATCTTGAAAGTATATCTAAAGCTACAATTGATAAAAGCTTAGTAGCTGCGCAGAAAAATTTTCTTTTGAGTAGAATGTATTATATTAACATAGATAAAGCGTATTTCAAAAGAGTGGATAGCTTTGATCCAAAAGAAAACAGTCGTAAAGTTGGAAAAATTTTGTGCGATTTACTTTTGGACCGTCACAAAACGATATTTTATAGTTTCGAGAGCCAATCGAATGTTCGTTCCCAGTTATAGCAGCAATACCTATTAAGTGGATTACAAGAGAATGCATTGCGTGCAACCCAAATAGCGGATTTTCACGGGTTAATTTGGATATGAAAAGAGTAATCTGTTAAAATTACGAGCTTAAGCTACAAGAAGAATTTTCATAACAATGATTTGAAAAGTTGTAGAGAGGGAACTCAAAAGGTAGAATTTGTTTGTTGATCTATAATTTTAACATTCGATCTCCACAGCCTTTGAAGTTCGTTTCGGCGTTGTCTATTCAGAGATCGTGCTGCGCCGGTTATCAAGTTGTTTTCGCTCTCAATTCGCATCATTGTATTTTTTTCAAATTTAATTTTTAATCCTAGGAAGACTTTGCTTTTCCTAGAATTCGTATTGCCTGATACACCAAAGTAAGCTGTCGTATCATGGAATCTGTGTTCCAATTGTAAACCTAATAATGGATCGGCATCACTGAAGCCAAACTCGGCCAATAGGTTACCGTCCCGGATCACGTCGAACCAACGCCATCCATAACCAACTCGTGATTGATTTAAAGTTGAGGATATTGTCCAGATCTTTTCGTGCGTTTCGTTCGCGCTGAGTTGTGTGCGTGCCAAAAACACATCCATCGATGAATTTGAAAGAGTTAGGGAGCCTTGCTGTAATCCCTTATGGCTTGTAATAGTAAGAACTTCGCCGGCAATTGAGGGAGTAATTACATCTTGCTCTTGCGTGATTCCTATGTTGACTGTCACTGCCTTAGTGAGGGCGTGGCGATAATGAACGCTAGATTGTTTTGGTTTTATGTAAAAAGTAAAGGCGCTGTATTCATCGGCCACAAGCGATAGACCGTTATCATGCAAGTGCGACAAATAGAATAGTGGTGCAGTATCGCGGTATTGGATTGCCTCTTGGATGCCATGCGTCGGCAGCATGAGGGAATAGCGAGAAAGTCTGTTTGAAATTGGCTTCCAAATGATAGGTTTTCTAGTTTCTTTGGTGTAGTGCACTCCACCTACTTCTAACGCTAGCTCCGATTGGGTTTCCGCCGCGGAAGCTGATCCAAAAACAACTAGCAGGGCAAATTTAGAAATGAATTTATTGAACATTGTTGATTGCGAGTACAGATGTTGCAATATTTCCAAGCACCCTTGAAATAAGATCCGTTAACCCCAAGACGCTCAGGCGATCCGTTTTTGGTGGTACAACAATAACGGCGCCAGGCGGAATGATGCTGTCATCGTTGGCAGTTATACTTTCACCATTGGGGAGCAAGATGTACGTTCGCTTTAAATCAGCGATCCGATTCGCTCCACCGGCAGCTGAGAGATATGCATTCAAGCGCTTCCCAGATGAATAACTTGCGACCGTGTCTTTCTGCACGCTTCCAATAACCGAAACATGCGCTGGGCGCTTGGGAATTACCAACTCGTCACCCGCCTGCAGATATACTGGGGCGGAGACGTCGCTTAATACCACATTAACAGAAAGCCGACCGGTTACGTCTTGCAGTCGTAACTGTTGTGCGTAGCCCAGCACTGCTTTTACTTGCTCACCGACACCTTCAACGTCTGATTGTGCAACTTGCAGGACAGCCTGCTCCAGCTGATCTGCCAAGAGTGCATTGCTCTCGCGCTGGCTCTCCTTCAGGCTTTCCCGCGTGAAGACGGCACCCAATGGATACGCGACGTCGCTCAATCCTCCCGCCCGCTCTATCACGTCATGCAAAGTTTCATTTCGTGCAAATAAATAGTCCCCAGGCCGCTGGACCTCACCTTTAAGTGTTATGAGCCCTGTCGCTACTTCGTTGATGAGGTTTGGAATGTTCAAGCTATATCGATCAGTGAGGCGCACTTCGCTTGCATCAGTTTTTGTAAGGTCGACGCGCGCAATTTTATCGGCAACAATTCTACCGGCCATGGCCTTTTGCTTGATCACCTCAATATTCGAAATATCCGCATTCTCCGTAATACCGCCAGTCGCGGCGAGGAGTTGCGACAGCGTAACGGAACCCGTGACCGGGTAGTATCCGGGCCGTTCGACGGCACCCGCGACATAGCGGGAGGCGGAGAGGATAAACTGCAAATTTGGCGTCAAGACGTCGGTTTCGGCCTCCGCAGAGATGGCGCGTTCAGCATTTTCTATAAGCTCATTCAGGAGGGCCTTTTGATCCTCTTTATTCACGTCTGCGGAGTTGAGGTCAGAGCCGAGTGCTTGCAAGCCGATAAGTTGTTGCGTC
>Ga0255753_1002576_pt1 | contig 19877 bp, 19 predicted proteins | sample 041ome_10_FD_179953 | JGI IMG/M metagenome (GOLD analysis project Ga0255753, IMG submission 179953) | Coastal salt marsh microbial communities from the Groves Creek Marsh, Skidaway Island, Georgia - 041412US metaG (version 2) | ecosystem: Environmental > Aquatic > Marine > Intertidal zone > Salt...
TAAAGGCAGCGTTAGATGCTGGAAAACTGACGCGCGCGCAATGTGATGCAGCAATTGCGGCCTGTGCAGAGGGGTATCCTTTCCCAACAAATCTTGACACCGATCCGCCGATTGGTGGCAACGCCCCCAAAAGCCAAGCTGATATTTTACGTCAGGCCCTAGATGAAAGATGGGACCAAGACGCGCTGGACCAAGCGTTACGCGCTTTAAGCCATCGCCAAATTCCGTAACGAGAAAAGCGTTTAATCGGTTTTCTAAGGGGGGCATTTTCGCCCCCTTGTGCGATGCAGGGCCACACGTAACGATTGACTATATCCCGTAGAATGTTCATCAATGCAGCATCCTCGGACAGATTGTATGTGTGTCTGGTTGTGTTTGCTGGTTTTTTTGGATGCGTTTGGTATTTGGATGACGATTGAGAATGAGCAAGCAAACCAAAGGGTTCTCTGCCCTGCTGCACCCTAATTTTAGAAGATATTTTTTGGCCGCGGTCTGCGCGACAAATGCGACTTGGATTTTTCGTGTCCTGATTGCTTGGACGGCATGGGACTTGACCCAAAGCACCAGCTTTGCGGGATTGGTTACAACGTTGATGTTGTTGCCGGTTGCCATTGCTAGCCCGATATTTGGCGTTTTGATCGATCGCAGCGATCCAGTCCGCACATATTTCTGGGTCTCTGTCGGGTATTTGCTGTGCCCTTTGTTTTATGTGGCTGCGCATTATTTCGACATATTGCAGCCGTGGGTTTTATTATTGTTGGCAGGCTTTTACAGTCTGGTTGTGGCGGTCTATCAGCCGCTGCGCCAATCATTAGGGCCTCGGCTGGTTGATCCAGATCTGATTGGGTCTGTGATGGTACTTGCATCATTGAACCACAATACGGGACGCTTGGTTGCGCCTGCCGTTGCCGGCATTGGCATTGCCACCCTTGGGACCGAGATCACCAGCCTTATGTCAATCCTTTTATATGTGCCCAGCCTATTGGTTGGGTTCGCCCTTGCCCCGCGTCCTGTCCAAAAGCAAAACAAACAAGCGCGGTTTTGGGATCATCTTGTGCACGGTTTTGTATTTGCTTGGAAAAGCTGGCCCATACGTCAGGCATTGTTGTAGGGCGTGTTCACATTTGGCCCGCTTACATCTCTCTCAGAAATGTTGGTATTGGTGGCGGATGGTATCTTTTCCAAAGGGGCTGACGGTTTGGGTTTGATGACATCGTGCATTGGGATTGGCGCGCTGGGCGCGGCGGGGTTACAGATGATTTTGGACCCCAACCTGTTGCAGAGGACTTGGTTACGGTTAACGCTTATCCTTCTGGGGATTGCATCGGGTGTTGTTATGGTAAGCGTTTCATCGTTTGAAATTGCATCTGCCTGCACCGCAGTTTTGGGGTTCACAGGTATCATGTCTGCCGTGTCCTTGCAGGCCGGCATGCAAGCCGTGTTACCAGATGACATGCGTGGACGCGTTATGGCCTTGTGGATGATGGCGGCATCACTTGCAACGGCGGTTTGTGCGTTGGGGATTACAACCCTTGCCGAATTTTATGGTTTTGCGATGGTCACCCAAAGCGTGTTGGTCATATGTGCGATCGCTATTGTGACAGTTGCCCTGATCAAACATGGCCGCTGAGTTAGCTGGCTTGGGCAAGTACGTTCAAAAACGCTTGACCAAACCGTTCTGCACGCCGTTCCCCCAAGATACGAACCAAGGTATTGTGGTCGCGCGGCCGCATCTGGGCAACCTTGGCCAAAAGAGCGGCGGAACAACTTAGCGGTTTTTCGGTGCCATCGTACCCCCGCGAAAGATCTGCTTGCGCTTCTAAGAGCTGATCATAAAGGTTGGCTTCGCTGCGGCCCGCAATTTTACGTCGAGCGGGGTGAATATGTTCGACGCTGCCAGTGATGACGGATAAAAACGCCGCGCCATAGGTTTCCAGCTTTTTCGCGCCAACACCACTGATATGGGCCATATCGTCCAGTGTTTGCGGGCGTTTTTCTGCCATTTCAATGAGGGTTTTATCATTGAAAACGATATATGCGGGGACATCTGCTGCTTCGGCCAGCGCGCGGCGTTTGGCCTTGAGTGCAGAAAGCAACGGCGCATCGTCTTCTGAAACAAGTGTTTTGATTTTGGGTGTTTTGTGATCTGACTTTATTGTGTCCAACCTAAGCTGAATGGTGGCCTCATCCCTCAGTATGGGAAGCGCACTCTCAGTCATTCGGAGTGCGCCGTGTCGTTCGCGATCCGGTCGGATAAGGTCATGCCCCATCATTTGGCGGAACACACCATTCCATTGTTGCGTGTTCAAGGCACGCCCAACACCAAAAGTGGGCAGGGTTTCGTGCCCGCGTGCGCGGACCTTATCCGTTGCTTTCCCAATCAGAATATCGATCAGGTGGCCTGCGCCAAAGCTTTCTTCTGTTCGTAAAATCGCAGACAGAGCCATGCGAACATTCTGGGTACCATCAAAAATTTCGGCAGGTGCATCGCACAGGTCGCATTTCCCACAGTTTTCAATCTCCTCGCCGAAATAACGCAACAATGTCTGCCGCCGACAGGTCAGCGCCTCGGCTAATCCAAGAAGCGCGTTTAGCCGTCCATGGTCCGCTAAACGCCTATCGGCAGGGGCAAGACCTTCATCAATTTGGGTGCGGCGTAGGCGAATGTCCTCTGCGCCATAAAGCGTCAAGGTTTCGGCGGGCGCGCCATCGCGGCCTGCGCGACCGATCTCTTGGTAATAGGCTTCGATCGATTTTGGTAAATCTGCATGCGCAACCCAACGAATGTCAGGTTTGTCTACGCCCATACCAAAGGCGACGGTCGCGACAACAATCAATCCGTCCTCTTTTGCAAAACGGGTTTCGACAAAGCGACGTGCTTCGGGATCCATGCCGCCATGATAAAAGCATGCGTTATGCCCCGCTTCGGTCAAGGCTTTTGCCAAGCCTTCGGTTTTTGCGCGTGTCGCACAATAGACGATGCCCGATTGGCCCTTGCGCGCACCTGCAAAGGCAAGGATTTGCTGTCGCGGATTGTTTTTGATTTCAAACGCAAGGTGGATATTTGGACGATCAAATCCCCTTAAAAAGGTCACAGGAGCGGTGCCATCAAATAGGCGGTCTACAATCTCTTGACGGGTTTCGGCATCCGCTGTTGCGGTAAACGCAGATAACGGAACATCAAGAGTGCGGCGCAGCTCACCAATTTTTAGGTAATCAGGCCGGAAATCGTGACCCCATTGGCTCACGCAGTGGGCTTCGTCGACGGCGATCATCGATATGTTATAGCGCTTTAGCAGCGCATATGTCGCTGATGATCCAAGTCGTTCAGGCGCGAGATACAGCAACTTGAGCGATCCATTTTCAAGCATATCATAGACATACTGGGTTTCTTCGTTGGTATTGGCAGACGTCAACGCCCCGGCCACCACACCGACAGCTTGCAAGGCGCGCACTTGATCGCGCATCAGTGCGATCAAAGGGGAAACAACCAATACAACGCCAGTTCTTGCAAATGCGGGCAGTTGGTAACATAAAGATTTACCACCACCCGTTGGCATGATCGCCAACACGTTTTTCCCACCGATAACGGTGTCTACGATTTCTTGTTGTCCCGGGCGAAAGTCGTCGAATCCAAAAATAGTCCGCAAAATTTCGGAGACGTTGGCCATTTTGTTCCTATGCGTGCTGCTCTTTTGTTGTTGAGCAAGACATAGCATAACGATTTTCTGGTGTCATCCAACCAAACCGTCATGAGATGTGTTTTGATGTCAAAGATCGGAGCAACCCCGTCAATACCAGCCATTTCGTGCCGTCTGGTGGCGTGATTATTATGGTACAAAGTATTGTTTATTGGCCAAAAGTTAAAAAGTGATCGCGACTATGGTCATAAGGCGGCATAAATGTGGCTAAAATGGGGCAAACTGATTTTATCGGTTTTACGGAAAAATATGTGGACAATGTATCCACATGTTCCAGCGAGTGAGGCAAAATATGATCGTTTCGATCATGGTGGCAGTGGTGCGTGCATCTTTGGTTGCGCTTGCGATTTCAGTACCTTCGTTGTTGTTGGTGCCGACATCGTCAGATGGGTCATATATCGTGCTTTTGGGCGCGTTATTGATCGGCGCGCTTGTGTGTTTGGAATATCTTAACACATACCCCTGTTTGTTAGAGTTTCGGGACGCGCCGCCGTTTAATCGATTTCGATTTGCGCATGCCGCCATCGTTATTTCGGGGACCAGTCTTTTGTTACGCGGTGCCCTTGGGGTCGATCCAAGCCCATTTTTAGAAAACATCTCTGTTATCTTGGGGCATACTCTGGATTTTCCGTATTCGCCGGTTCATCTTGTCGTTCTTATGTTGCCGCAAAATCTTCCGTCTGTATTTCTTGATGCGATGCGACTTGCTGCGGGATTTAGCGCTTTTGTCTTGGCTGTAAATATTCTTGTATTTTACTCAGTCATGAAAACAACTAGATGGCCGTTGTCGCGTGGCGCGTTTAATGTCTGGGTCAATTTACCTTTGTTAGACCCTACATCTGGTGGAGATATTGTCGTCCGCCTTTTACGCGATGGTCGGTTGAACATCATGTTTGCCCTCTTGACCCCCTTTCTTTTTCCAGCAGGGATCAAGATTTTGGGCATCATCTTGGGCGCTCATTTCTTTTATGATGCGCAATCCTTGGCATGGCTTATTATTCTTTGGTCTATCATACCAACAACATTTGCCATGCGTGGGATCGGAATGATGCGCATCGCTGATTTGATCCATCAAAAACGTTAATCCAACGATGAAAATCACTTGATGCAAATGGCCTGAGACAGAGCATCCCGCAAAGGAGTTTGGCGAAAGCTCGGCAAATGATGAGACAATGCGCGGCCATCTAATTCATGCGGATGCGACCACAGATACCTCATTGCGATGATATGCCGTGCGACGGGCCAAACAGGGGACAGCACGCGAAAAAACGTCCATGACATCGGTCTGACGACAACATCACGATTTAATATCTGGGCAAATGTATCTGCCATTTCTTGTGCCGATATCGCATAACCTGGTACTGCAATATCAACGAAATGGCCAAGGTCGCTGCGCATTTCTGCCAAATCCACTGCGGCACGCGCGATATCTGGCAAATATCCCCACGCATGGCGCGCAGTGGGATCGCCTGGATATGTCAAAATTCCCCTTCCCAGTTTTTTGCTGACCACCATGTCGAACCATGTGCCCGATTGTTCGGTGTCAACGAAGTCGCCTGAGCGAACGATAATCGTTTGAACCCCAGAGGATTCAAGGCGGGCTTCGATCCGACTGCGTACTTTGCACGGGGTGTTCGCGGCGTGATGCGCTGTGTTTCGTCCCCAAACGGGATCAGGATTTTTTCCATAGATATAAACATTTCCAGGGAACAAAATCGTCGCATTGTTGATCTGCGCCGCGGCGATGACGGTATCGACCAAAGCGTCGTACTGCGCTTCCCAGTCTGAATATTTCAAATGCCACTCAAAAACGATGACATCCGCGTTCGCGGCAAGCATTTTCGTGGCCCATTTTGTTTGGCCCAGGATTGTCGCAGAAATCCGCGGCGACAATCCTGATATCGCGATTGAGGTGATCCCAAGCGATCACACCGAAAACCTGTTGCGCCGCGAAGCTGACATTGCCTTGCGCATGTATCGGCCCACGCAACTTGATACGATTGCCCGCAAGCTGGGGGATGTACAAATGGCCGCGGTTGCAAGTCGTCCGTATTTGTCGCGATATGGCCATCCGAAATCGGCCGACGATTTAGCAAACCATTGCTTGATTGGTTATGATCGGAATACCCAAATTATCGACCAAATGACCCAGAATGGAATTCCAGCCACGCGTGATTTGTTTGGCGTACGGTGCGACGATGGTGCGCTTTATGCACAGATGATCCAGGCAGGATGTGGCATTGGCTTTTGTCCTAAAATGATCCTTGCGACTGATACTAACCTAATTGACGTGTTTGAGGGTTTGCCGATCCCACCGCTTGAGATGTGGATTGCTGCACATGAGTCTATTTACAAAACACAGGCGGTAAAAGCGGTGTGGGACCATCTAACGCGCTCAATCATTCCCTTGCTTTCTTGACCATTCGCGTCGAAATCGTTAGGCCGTTGTCAAAGTTTTGAAACCCAAGGACGTGAGCATATGAGCAACCCTTCTTTATTAATCCTACCAGGTGACGGTATCGGCCCCGAAGTCATGGCCGAAGTACGCAAAATCATTGATTGGTTTGGCGCAAAACGTGATCTGGTTTTCGACGTCTCCGAAGATTTGGTGGGCGGCTGTGCATATGATGCGCACGGTACACCTCTACATGATGACACATTGGCCAAAGCCCAAGAGGTAGACGCCGTTTTGTTGGGTGCTGTAGGTGGTCCAAAATACGACAATCTAGATTTTTCGGTAAAGCCGGAACGCGGTCTTTTGCGGTTGCGTAAAGAAATGGATCTTTATTCTAATTTGCGTCCTGCCCAGTGTTTTGATGCATTGGCCGATTTTTCGTCTTTGAAAAAAGACGTCGTTGCTGGTCTGGATATCATGATCGTGCGTGAACTGACATCGGGCATTTATTTCGGTGAACCAAGGGGTATCTTTGAAGAAGGTAACCAGCGTGTTGGCATTAACACACAACGTTATACCGAGTCTGAAATCGAACGTGTCGCGCGTTCTGCGTTTGAATTGGCGCGTCGTCGCAACAATAAAGTTTGCTCGATGGAAAAAGCAAACGTTATGGAATCGGGTATTTTGTGGCGCGAAGTTGTTCAAAAAGTTCATGACGAGGAATACCCAGACGTCGAGCTGTCACATATGTATGCTGATGCAGGTGCGATGCAGTTGTGCCGCTGGCCCAAGCAATTCGACGTGATCGTTACGGATAACCTGTTTGGCGACTTGTTGTCAGACGCGGCTGCGATGTTGACTGGATCGTTGGGCATGTTGCCATCCGCGTCCTTGGGTGCACCGATGGCAAATGGCCGTCCAAAAGCATTGTATGAACCTGTCCACGGCTCTGCGCCGGATATCACTGGCCAAGGTAAAGCAAACCCAATCGCATGTATTTTGTCATTCGCGATGGCGCTGCGTTATAGCTTTGATCAGGGTGCCGAAGCGGACCGTTTGGAAAAAGCGGTTGAAAAAGTGTTGGCCGATGGCGCACGCACAGCAGACCTATTGGGCGAAGAAGGTGTGACACCTTTATCGACCTCTGAAATGGGCGACGCGATTTTGGGCGCTTTGGACGCAAGCCTATAAAACATTCATGGCAAGGGGAAATCCCCTTGCCAACTTTCCCCAAAATGTGGTTTTGCTTGGATGTTAGCGAAAACACAGATTGGTCATTTCTCATGTCCCCGAACGCAAAAGGCGCCATATTCGCCCTTCTTGGATTTGCGATTTTTTCAGCGCATGACGTTATCGTCAAATATCTTGGCGCGCATTATTCGACGTTTCAAGTCATCTTTTTTTCGGTTTTGTTTAGTTTCCCGATGATCTTCACCATGCACCTGCGTGAGCGAAGCGAAGAAAACCTGGTTCCAAAGCACCCTTGGTGGTCGACCTTGCGCGTGATTACGACCGTTATCACTGGGATGTCTGCATTCTATGCCTTTTCAGTGCTGCCCTTGGCCCAGACCTATGCGTTTTTGTTCGGAATGCCGCTTGTTATCACGATTTTATCGATTCCCATGCTAGGGGAAAAAGTGGGCGTGCATCGTGGTGGTGCGGTGATTGTTGGGTTGATTGGCGTTATGGTTGTTTTGCGACCCGGCACAAGTGACCTTTCGATGGGTCACATTGCGGCACTAAGTGCGGCCGTCTTTGGTGCGGTGAGTTCGTTGATTGTGCGCAAAATCGGCAGTGAAGAACGCAATATTGTTTTGTTGATTTACCCGATGTTTGCAAACCTGATTATCATGGCGGTTTTAATGCCGCCAAGCTATGTCCCGCTTGCCCTGTTTGATTTGGGGGCCTTAGCTTTAATGGCGCTCATGGCATCGATTGCGTCTTTGTGTATTATTTTAGCTTACAAAACGGGTGAAGCAGCTGTCGTTGCGCCTATGCATTATTCACAAATGATTTGGGCGATTATCTATGGGTTTCTCTTTTTTGATGAATTGCCCGATCGCGTCACCTTACTTGGAAGTGCCATTATCATCGCCAGTGGCATTTATGTCGTGTTTCGTGAAAGCCGCAAAAAGGTATCAAAAACCACCCCGGTATTACGAAATCGAAGCCGCGCCGATACTGGGATCATGCCCCGTATCAGCGTGTTGATCCGTGGCGGCAAAAATTAAACTGACAAAAAACTAGAGATTTTTTGATCCAGCGTAGCGATTTCAATCGGCTTAGCGATATAGTCGTCCATGCCAGATGCAAAACATTTATAAGCATCGCCTTTTAGTGCGTTGGCTGTAATCGCAATGATTGGTGTGCGGGATCTGTTATTCTCTGCTTCGATGGAACGGATATGACGTGTCATTTCAAAGCCGTCCATAATTGGCATGTGGCAATCTGACAGGATCACATCATAGGTCTGCGTTTCCCACAATCCAATTGCGTCACGACCATTATGCGCAACATCTGCGCTGTATCCTAAAATTTCGAGCTGTTTTTGAAGCACGATTTGATTGATTTCGTTGTCCTCGACGATCAACAGTTTTTTAGCGCCGCGTAATTCAAGCTGCTCTTCGGTCGGGTTTGCATGGTTGATGATTGTTTCGGTGTCATCATCTGCCTGTGCAAGCCCCGATAAAACTGCGATAGATCGAACAATCTCGCTTGGCAGCATCGGGAACATCTGTGTGCGGATGACATCGTCTTGTAATCGGCCAAGGCCTTCGGAACGCACACCGGTTAGCAACAGAAACTTTGGTGATGTGTTGTGGCGCCGTATTTGTTCCTGCCATAGCGCAATTGTTTGGGGGCTATTTGGTGCGATCATGAAAATCGTATTTGGTTTCGCTTTGATATCATCGGGTTCTAGGGCATCGCCCGCACGGACAACGCGAAACGATGTTTTCATGTGTTTAAAGAATTTGTCGATGTTCCAAGGCAGGATTCCGTTTATCCCCGTGAGCCAAATAACATTGATTCCAGAAAAGCTTATCGGCTCGAGTGTTAGGTCTTGCGCAGGTCTGCTGGCCGGCATGTCAAGCGTAACAGTTATCCCGATGTTGGGTTCACTGTCCACCAGTATTTTTCCACCTAGGTGTTCGACCAAACGTAACGAAATCGCCAGCCCCAAACCCGTGCCAGATACGCGCCGCGTCGATGACGGGTCCGCTTGCATAAAGGGTTGAAATAATTTGGACTGTGTCTGTTGGTCCATGCCGATACCTGTATCCTTGATAATGATACGCATGCGCGATGAGCTTAACATTTCAACGGAAAGGTACACTTCGCTTTCGCGATCTATCAATTCTTTTGCGGAATACTTGATCGCGTTAGAGTATAAATTCAAAAGGATTTGCCGTAATCGGCCTGGATCACTGAGGATGCGATTTGGTACATTTGGATCAATATACAAACGCACCCGCACGTCAAAATTATCCGCCATATTTTGAAGTGTGAGAACGACACCCTCGATCAGTGGCCTAAGTTCAGTTGGGGCGGAAACCACCTCTAACTTGCCGGCTTCAATTTTACTGGTGTCTAAAATGTCGTCAATGATCCGAAGCAGCGAGTAGGCACAGTTACGAATAATCCCCAGCACCCGCTGTTGTTCGTTCGACGGCCCCATAGCTTCTAGGACGTCAATCATGCCCACCATACCGTTCATCGGTGTTCTGATTTCATGGCTCATGTTGGCCAAAAAATCCCCTTTTGCGCTTGCAGCTCCTTCGGCTTTGATTTGTGCGGTGCGTAATTCATTTTCGGCGGCGACGTTTAATTTTGAAAAATAGGTCAGTTCAGCGCACAACAGCACGCAAATGGTCAGTTCAAGACCTCGATTGATGGTCTGTGGGTCTATGTTCGTCGATATCGTCGGCAATCCAAATATGTCTGATGAACTGGACGACAAATCAAGAAAGACGATCAATGCCCAAATGAAAAGTGGTAATGCCACAAATACGAACAAAAGAAGCTTTTCCGACCGCCAATAAAAAGACAAAAAAGGCAAACACATTAAAGGTAAAAATAACAATTCGACATGTACACCGGGCTGGGCAAAAATGGTCCCGACCAGCAATGCGACAGAACCATTTAGAAGCCAAAGCAACCGTGCGGGGGTTTGTTTTTGCTTGAAAAACAAAAACAGACAAAGTCCATTGGCCGCCGTCACGGTTGCCGAAATAATCGTGCCACCCAGATCTCCGGCCAAAAGCAGGATCATTGCCCAAATGCTTGCGGCGATAACAATGACGTAGACAGCCAGCTGGATCTCGCGGATCCGCCTTACGAGCTCGCGATCGTGGAAAAATCCGTCATTATTCATAATGTTCGCCCTTTATCAACGTCATGGGTTATTGGGTGTTCCCCATTCGTCCCAGCACCGCTTTTCCGCCTGCGGAGTATGGCAAAACGTAAATGGTATTCCAAAGCTGTTGCAGGCGAATAATTTATTTTCCCTTGCGCTTGGTTATTAAAAACGCCACATTTTCGGCGCGTTATAAAGGGCGAGGACATTTTTTGATATGCGTGCATTATTGGCAATTGATATTCAAAATGATTTTTGCCCTCATGGCAAACTTGCTGTGACAAACGGTGATCAAATTATTCGTGGGATAAACCAGTTGATGGCCGACTACGACGTCGTTGTGTTGACCCAAGATTGGCATCCTGCAGGGCATTCATCTTTTGCATCTTCGCATGCGGGGCAATCGCCATTTTCTATGGTTGAAATGGATTACGGCCAACAGGTTCTTTGGCCTGATCATTGTGTCCAAGGCTCGCATGGTGCCGATTTTCATGCGGATGTGCGCGTCGACCGCGCAAATGCGATTATTAGAAAAGGCATGGATCCCAAAATTGATAGTTATTCGGCGTTTTTTGAAAATGATCATAAAACGCCGACTGGGTTGCATGGGTACCTGAATGCGCTAGGCATCGACAGGGTCGACTTGGTAGGGCTTGCCACCGATTACTGTGTAAACTATTCCGCCGTAGACGCGGCTAAATTAGGGTATCAAACCCGTGTGATCCTGGATTTATGTCGTGCTATTGATTTAGATGGGTCCTTAACGGTCGCGCTTAGGGAAATGCAACTCGCAGGGGTGGACATAGTTTAATGGTGGATATTGCAACCCGCGTTTGGAACCACAAATGGAAAATTGATCCTGTGGTTCGGTCGTTGATCGACACAGATTTTTATAAATTGTTGATGTGCCAATCGGTCTTTCGCAACAAACCAAATACCAATGTCACATTCAGTTTGATCAATCGCAGCGACGATTTGCGTCTGGCTGATCTTATCGACGAAGGTGAATTGCGTGAACAACTTGATCACATCCGCAGCCTATCATTAGCCCGCGGCGAAAGCACTTGGCTGCGGGGCAACACCTTTTACGGTAAACGCCAAATGTTCCGATCCGATTTCATGGAATGGTTCGAGAATATGCGATTGCCAGATTATCATTTGGAAAAGCGCGACGGCCAGTATGAATTGACATTCGAAGGATCTTGGCCCGAGGTTATGTTATGGGAAATTCCTGCGTTGGCGGTCTTAATGGAATTGCGTGGCCGCGCAGTGTTGAAACATATGGGCAAGTTTGAATTGCAGGTGCTTTACGCCCGCGCGATGACCAAGCTATGGGAAAAAATCGAGAGCTTGCGTAAAATTGACGGTCTTCGGATTGCCGATTTTGGGACCCGCCGTCGCCATTCATATCTCTGGCAAGATTGGTGCGTCCAAGCCATGGTCGAAGGGCTGGGCAACAAATTCATCGGCACATCGAATTGCTTGATTGCGATGAAGCGTGACATCGAAGCGATTGGAACAAATGCGCATGAATTGCCGATGGTTTATTCTGCGCTTGCCCAAAGTGATGAAGATCTAGCCAAAGCGCCCTATCAAGTTTTGGCTGATTGGCACGAAGAACATGATGGAAACCTAAGGATTATCTTGCCAGACACCTATGGCACCAAAGGGTTTTTGGAAAATGCCCCTGATTGGTTGGCAGGTTGGACAGGAATTCGTATCGATAGCGGCGATCCTGCCGAGGGCGCAGAAACTGCGATCCAGTGGTGGAAATCGCGTGGCGAAGACCCAACGCAAAAGCTGGTAATTTTTTCTGATGGTCTAGACTGCGCCGAAATCCACGCCCTTTATGCAAAATTCGCGGGCCGCGTCAAAGTATCGTTTGGTTGGGGCACCAACCTAACCAATGATTTTCGGGGTCTCGTTCCTGACGCCGGACTGGATGCCTTTTCACTTGTGTGCAAGGCAGTTTCTGCGAACGGACGACCAACTGTCAAATTGTCTGATAATCCAAACAAAGCTATGGGACCTGACCATGAGGTTGAACGCTATAAACGCGTTTTCAATGTTGGCCAACAACAGGCCTATCAAGTGCTGGTGTGACGCCAAGCTGTCAAAGGAATAATAATGTATCCAATACTTCGCCTGATTAAAGAGGTGGCTAAATTTGGCCGCTCTGAACCGCTTGCGTTTGGCGAACGGCATATTTCGCATCATCTGTGTTGGCCTTGGGACCTGGACCCATGGATGGAACTGAACAACGGTCGGACCCTGACCCTTTATGATTTGGGTCGTATTCCATTGATTGGGCGCAGTGGCTTGGACAAGATCATGCGGGAAAAGAAATGGGGCATGACAATGGCGGGTGCCTGCGTGCGTTACCGTCGCCGCATTCGGATGTTTGAGCGCATTGAAATGCACAGTCGCGCACTTTGTTGGGATGACCGATTTATTTATGTCGAACAGTCTATGTGGAAAAAAAATGGCGAATGCGCCAACCACATTGTCTATCGTGCCGCGCTTGTTGATCAAAATGGTATTGTGACCCCAAAGCATGCTGCTGATGCGATGGGATTTACGGATCAAGCGCCAGAAATACCAGAGTGGATCCGATCATGGTCCTTGGCTGAAACAAAAAGGCCGTGGCCCCCAATGCAAGATTAGCTTGCCAACACAATGAATTCACGGCTTAATCAGGCAAAAACAGGGGATGTTTATGTCTGATAAAAAACGGATCTGGGGTTGGTTTATGTTCGATTGGGCATGTCAGCCCTATAACACCCTGATGTTGACCTTTATTTTCGGCCCCTTTTTCGCGACTGTGGCGGTTGACTATTACATGTCACTTGGTCTTGGCGAAGATGCCGCAGATGCCACCGCGCAGACGTTGTGGTCCAATGCTTTAACGATTGTGGGTCTGTTGATTGGTATATCTGCCCCTATTTTGGGCGCGATTGCTGACTCATCCGGGCGTCGTATGCCATGGATCACTTTCTTTACTGCGCTTTTAATCCTCGGTGGTTTTGCAACTTGGTTTTCGGATCCAAATGGCGGCAATCTCATTTTTATGCTGGCCGCATTTTGTCTGGGTTTTATTGGTGCTGAACTGGCTTATATTTTTGCGAACGCGCAATTACCCGAACTGGGCGAAGGGGATGATATCGGGGCATTGTCTGGATCAGGTTTTGCCACGGGCTATATCGGTGGTGTGATTTCTCTGATCATTGTGTTGACGTTATTTGTTGCCCAAGGAAATGGCAAAACTATCATCGGTCTTGATCCATTGTTTGGTTTTGATCCTGCAATGAAAGAGGGCACGCGTTTTGTCGGCCCGTTCGTGGCCCTGTGGGCGATTGTGTTTTCCATTCCCTATTTCAGATGGATGAAGGAAAGCGGTATCAAGCACGCCCGCACCAGCTTTTCTGGTGCGATGTCTAATCTCAAGACGTCTATCGTTGCGCTAAAAACTAGAAAATCACAGGCGTGGTTTTTGATTTCTTCAATGTTTTATCGCGATGCCTTAAATGGGCTTTACACTTTTGGCGGCATTTACGCGACACTTGTCTTAAATTGGAACGTCACCAAGATCGGAACGTTTGGCATAATTGCTGCTATTTCTGCGGCAGTGTTTAGCTGGCTTGGTGGAAAAATTGACCGTAGGGTTGGGCCAAAGCCTGTTGTTTTTGGTGCCATCACCATATTGATCGCGGTTTGTATTGTGATTGTGAACTTAACACCCAATTCGTTTTTTGGATCCGCCCTTCCGCAAGGGTCCAACCTGCCTGATATTATTTTCTATATTTGTGGATCTTTGATTGGTGGATTGGGTGGGGTTCTGCAGTCTTCCAGCCGAACCTTGATGGTCCGTCATGCGCGCAAAGGCCAAGAAACGATGGAGTTTGGGTTATACGGCCTATCAGGACGGGCGACTGCGTTTTTGGCACCTTTGTTGATTTCAATTGCAACCTATGCCACGGGCAGCGCGCGTTTGGGCGTGTCTCCGCTGATCGGGCTTTTCATAATTGGGTTGATTTTGCTATCCTTTGTTCACCCAAAAGGAGATGCGAACCAATGGTCCGATACTTAGTTATTTTCATCTCGCTGTGCGTTTTGGGCGCATGCGCACAAACATCCGCCACGGATACGCCGTCAACGCGCCTAAGCTCGAAAGAGGCCAAATACCTCTTTGGCGCCGTAGAAACGCCCAGTAAACAGCGCGCCGAACCTTTCGGCAGCTATGCCAAAGGCTGCGTCGCAGGTGCTGTCCAGTTGCCTGAAACTGGCCCAACATGGCAAGCGATGCGGTTGTCGCGCAATCGTAATTGGGGTGATCCAGAAATGATTGATTACCTCAAGACCCTTTCCGCAAAAGCGGCACAGCAACCAGGGTGGCGTGGTCTTTACATCGGAGACATTTCGCAACCCCGTGGTGGACCGATGCTTAGCGGCCATGCAAGCCACCAGATGGGTCTGGATGCGGACATTTGGATGTTGCCAGCAAATGATTTGGCATTATCGGTAACGGATCGCGAAAATATTTCCTCAATTTCCATGCGTCGTGCCAATGGTGCCTATACAAATGATAAATGGACACGCCAGCACCATGAAATTCTAAAGGCCGCCGCCCAAGACCCACGTGTCGCGCGTATCTTTGTTTTCGCGGGCGCAAAGGTGCAAATGTGCAAGGATGAAAAGGGAGATCGTGCTTGGCTCAGGAAAATTCGGCCTTGGTACGGGCATCATTACCATTTTCACGTCCGTCTGAGCTGTCCAGAGGGTGCACCTGGCTGTGAAAACCAGGCACCGCCACCAGCGGGTGATGGATGTGAGGATGCAGAGGTTTGGGTGAAAAATATTCTTAACCCGCCAAAACCTGATCCTAACGCGCCAAAACCCAAACCAAAGCCACCATTGACCTTGGCACGTTTGCCCAACCAATGTGCGGCGATTTTACGGTCCAATTAATAACAACGCCCCGGTTTGGGGCGTTTATTTTTCTTGCTAAACCTACAGAATTCGCCTAAAGCCCCCCAGTCCTCGATGGTCGGGGGCCAAGTCTCCGAGCACCTTGAGAAAACGGATGAACATTATGCAAAGACTTCTACCTGGCGTTATCGCCATGGCCGCCATTGTCGTGGCCTCAAATATCCTCGTGCAATATTTGATCCTTGATGGATTGTTGACATGGGGCGCCTTTACTTATCCCTTCGCGTTTTTGGTAACCGATTTGATGAACCGTGCATATGGCGCAGCAGCCGCACGCAAAGTTGTCTTTGTCGGCTTTATCGTCGGCGTTATCTGTTCCTTGATTGGCAGCCAAATCATGTTGCAAGGCGACGGTTATGAATATGCTGCTGTTGCCCTGCGCATTGCGGTTGGGTCCGGCGTTGCGTTTTTGATCGCGCAATTGGTCGACGTTGCGATTTTCGATCGTATGCGGTCTGGGGCATGGTGGCGCGCGCCATTGGTATCAACTGTTATCGGATCAGCATTGGACACAACCTTGTTTTTCACGATCGCGTTCGCGCAAAGCGTTCCGTTCTTTTCCGAAAATGCGAACATGGAAATTTCATGGGCATGGGACACTATGCCATTACTTACAATCGGGTCTGATGCACCGCTTTGGGTATCATTGGCGATCGCCGATTGGATGGTGAAAATGGCCATCGCATTAATCGCCTTGATCCCTTTCCGTGTTTTAACGGCAAAATTTCATACTGCCGTTTCATAAAACATTTTGACATTTCTGGAAACTGTGCCACCATACCTAGTATTGAAACATACTGAAAGGAGGTGGTCCAGTGTCTAGAGAGGTATTGGAGAGAGGGGTCGGAACAGTTTGGAGGAATGTTAACTAAGGCAGTCCTTAGATGACTTTTTCAACAAGTTGGTGCGCCTAACCGCCCACCTCCGAAGTTCTCGAGGGTCGTCCGCAATGGACGGCCCTTTTCGTTAAACACTTAGGTCGATAATATACATACATGTTGCGTATCACCGATGATATTTCCATCCAAGATTGGGAATTGAGCGAACAGTTTGTTCGTTCATCGGGTCCTGGTGGGCAAAATGTAAACAAGGTCAGTAGCGCGGTTGAGCTGCGGTTTGAAGCGGCACGTTCGCCGTCCTTGACGCCCTATATTAAGGCACGCCTACAAAAAATCGCGGGACAAAAATGGACCAAAGAGGGTGCCATCGTCATATTCTGCGACGAAACGCGACATCAGGTCAGAAATCGTGAAATTGCCCGCAACCGTCTGATCGATATGATCCAAAAAGCGACTGTGCGTCCAAAGCGGCGCATTGCAACCAAACCGACCAAATCTGCCCAAGCTCGGCGCGTCGCAGCCAAAAAACACCGCGGCGAAATCAAGAAAAACAGAAGTTCAGTTTCTGATGGCCTGGATTAGTTTAATACACAGACCCCTTTTGCCCATGTGGATCGGTCTTTTGCCCAAGCAGGTCACGATAGGTTTTGATCGCATCTGCTGCGCCCAACGACAGATACCGCACGTCATTGCCAACCGTTGTCATATCAAAACCCCACCCAACGGCCTGCGCGGCATATTCGGGCGTGGCACAGTGCAGTGCTGATTTGATACCTGCTGTTTTGCACACGGATACAATACGTTTTAACGCGTCGATAACGGTTGGATGCGTTGGGTCCAACATGGGTGTGACCGTTCCGTTTAAAAGGGAAAAAGTCAGATCTGATGGACCAACATATATACCGTCTAAACCAGGCGTGTTGGCGATCGCTTCTAGATTGTCAAAGGCTTCTTTGGTTTCGACCATAGCCCAGCCCAGCACTTTGGCGTTGGCTTCGGCGGCAATATTAGGTCCTTGGACAAAATGCGCGCGTGTTGGCCCGAAACTGCGTTGCCCCAAGGGCGGATATCTTAGATAGCTCACGAATTCTGCTGCTTGTTCTGGTGTATTGATCATCGGGCAAATGACCTGAAGCGCGCCTGCGTCCATCACTTTCATAATCATGGCGGGGTCCAACCATGGCACACGCGCCCCGATCACGACGCCGCTTGCCCGCATCGCCTGAAAGATCGGCAAAAGATCAGAGTAATCCAACGCACCGTGCTGCATATCAACGCTGATGGCATCGAACCCTTGTTCCGCCATGATCTCGGCGACAAATGCATTCCCGATTGAAAGCCAGCCATGTAAAACAGGACTACCACTTTTCCACATTGAGATAAGCTTGTTGTCGATCATAGATGTCTCCTGTTTTTGATTATTGCTATTTCCACATGTTTTCTAGCAGACAGCAAGCATTTTGAGAGAATGCACGCAAGTCAGAACGATATTTTAGTCGAACCACCAACAAAGCAAGTGCCACCCCAATAAGCACCCCAACGCAGTCGGCTACAAAATCTAGAAACTCACCGCTTCTGTTAACATAGGGTTGGATGATCTCAATGGCGCCACCGAATGCTGTGGACGCTAAAACAATCGGCCATGAAAACCGCTGTATATGTGCCGACGCCGGATATGAGAGCGCGGCAAAAGCTAAAAAATGATGCAGCTTGTCTGAGCCCGGCGCATCGATAGCGGTTGGTAATGGCGTCAATGTTGCCACGGCAATGACCGCAGTTATTATGGCCGTCACCAAAGTTGCTGTGCCGCGGCTGTCAAAACTAACAAAACGCCAAAACATTTGCCCGATCCTTATACAGTGGAACCAGCGTATAAAGCCCACGTGGTCAGCGGATTGCAAAGGCAAAATGCTGGTCCCGCCAAGATATGTAAAAACTTTAATGTCTTAGCCCCGAGGGCCATAATTATAGGGGTTTGCTGTTTTTGGTAGGGGCCGTTTTACATAATAGTCAGGATTTGTGCGTTGTTTCCATAGAGCGGGTAACATTTCCTTGAAGCTTGCAAAAATTGACGAACAGGGCGCCGGAAAATCATCGCGGCAAATTTTATGTAGGTCTTCAAGCCGATAATATGGCACAAGCGGGAACATATGATGTTCAATATGATAGTTCATATCCCAATAAATGAAACGGCTTATCGGGTTCATATAAACTGTCCTGCAATTTAGCCGATGATCAATGACATTGTCCGCCAATCCGCCGTGCTGAAGCCAGCCAACAAAAGTCATGTGCCACGCGCCATACAGCCGTGGTGTTCCTATCAACAGGATGGGTATCCATGACGAAAACAAAACAGACACGATCACAGTGGCTGCGTAAATCGCTACCCAAACACGCGAACAAAAATACACTTGTTCAAAGAAAACTGGTTCGACGTACTCCATTTCGTCACGGCACATCCGACCAGAGGCATGAACACACATCCGTTTTACGCCGTCTATAACATCGATGATGCCAAAAATATTCAAAACCATTTTAAACAAGACGACGGGACGCATGATTGCCACTTCGGGATCGCGACCAACAATGACAGTGTCCGAGTGGTGCCTTGCATGACTAAATTTCCAACAATATGGATCACGTATCATGCAAAAACACGCGATTTGGTAAACAATCATATTGTAACGGCGTGTTTTGAACGCGGTCCCATGCCCGCATTCATGCCAACGACTGTCCATTGCAGACCCATAGAGCACGCCATATATCAGCCAGAATGGCAATGATAACCACGAAGGCATCAGATAAATGGCCAGGCTTGCCGATGAAATCATTATGGCGAACAAGATGACACTATCCCTTATGGCAGGGTAATCACTTCGCTGCATGAGGGATTTCATTATTTTGCGATCTATTGGTGTGCGATACCAGTCTTCGGTTACTAAGCCATCCGCGATGGCACGTTGGGTATCGTGACCAAAAAGGCTATAATCGCGCGACATGTGTTAGTCCTTTGCTTACCAGATCTGTGAACGGTTTTTGTCCGAACGTCCGGGTGTTTGAGGTGGGGTGCGTATCCCATGTTTTTTTACGGTTAACCAAAATGCTACGCGTTTAGGCCGTTCCGTCAATAGTCCTTTTAGGATTGGTCTTTCGGTCACGACCGACCCGCGCATGTCATTTTTCATTGCAATCTTCCTTTGGGGGTCCTCGGCGCGACAGATGAAACCATGAACCGGACTTGCCCGGGTCAGGGGCCAAGTCTGGATTTACGTGGCTGGCTTGCCCGCCTTGGTGACCTGCTTTGCGCGCAGTTTTTCTTTCTTTTTCCGAAAACGTTCTTTCATGCGTTCGTCTGCCTCTTTCGAACCGTCGTGCCATGTACCGAACAGCATATCCAAAGGTATGACGCCGTCACCGCCGTAATTCACCTCGAAATATTTGTGGTGCAGATAATGGACATAGGCGTGGCTTTTTAGCGTTGTCGTCTTGGTAATCTGGAATTTTTCAAAGCCAAGATGACCGTTGACCGCGCCGAACCCAGAGGAATGCAGTGTAAAGTATGCGCAGACAGGATTGGACGGGAACAACAAATGTAACCATGC
>Ga0255753_1002581_pt1 | contig 19852 bp, 18 predicted proteins | sample 041ome_10_FD_179953 | JGI IMG/M metagenome (GOLD analysis project Ga0255753, IMG submission 179953) | Coastal salt marsh microbial communities from the Groves Creek Marsh, Skidaway Island, Georgia - 041412US metaG (version 2) | ecosystem: Environmental > Aquatic > Marine > Intertidal zone > Salt...
CTGAAAACTAAAAAACCAGCAATTTCAAAATAGCTTGAAAGTACTGGTTTAGTTAGTGACCTCGGCAGGATTCAAACCTGCAACCTCTTGAGCCGTAATTAAGTTTACCCCCTAAAAATCACTATTTATTTTTAGCTACATATTAAGGTATACCCTATTAACATTGAATTATTGAAAATTAGTTAATAAAAGTTACCTAAATATTTTGGTTCGATTCTAGTTCGAGTTATATTTGCATAAGAGAAACTAAAAAACCTTATATGTCGAATCATACCTTTTGGCTGCGCTTTAACTTTCCTAAAAAAAATATGGAATCGCCACAGCGAGTGATCATATATTACAAGAATCCAAACGGCACAAAAAAGCAAATCAAAACTGATTATTTTGTAGCTCCTATTCATTGGGATCCAAAAGAAAAGATGATACATAAGCAGTATGTTCATTTGTATCCTCACGAGTTCGATCAGTTAACAGATCTTAAAAGAAATTATGCCTTATTGATTTCTCAGCTCAATAAAGGCGATATTGATTATAATACAGCATTTGAGAAACTTACTTTTAAAAGAGATTTATCTAAACCAATAAGAGAGTTTTTAGAAAGATCAAATTATTCTAAACAATCAAAGCGTTCTTATTTAGATCAACTGGCGGGTATAGAAAAGCATACAGGGATAAAATCATTGCCTATATCAGTCCTCAATGATAGGGCGCAATTAGAAAAAATTAGCAGAAAACTACAGGAATCATCTTTGGGTAATGGCGCCTGGAACTATGTAAGTTCAATGAGAAATTGGAGTAGTAGCCTCGGATTTGACAAAGATTTACTTTATAAATCAATCATTCCTAAAAAAAGAGTTTCCTTTAAACCTCCTATAAGTCCAAAAAGTTTTAAAAACAGTTTCAGCAAGATTAATACAGTAGGGCAATTAGCTGCCTTTTTGTATTGGCTTTATTCCTTTTGTTTAAAAGGGATGACAGGAAATGATATTCCTAACCTAGAAAAAAAATGGTTAGAATTTGAGGGTATAGATGAAGCTCTAAATCATTATCACCAATTTGGCTTTATGATTAAAAGCGAGGATCCATCAATTCCAAATTTTAACTCCAAGGTAAACTATAAGCTATACAGAGGTAAAGCAGGTACACAGCTATTTGGCGTTTATAATCTATTCCCAGTGCTACTGATACAAAAATGGCTGAAACATTGTTTATCTATTAGCCATCCAAAATATGTTTACAAAGGAGATGATCCAATTAGATTATTCAACTTTAAAACAAAGGATGATAATGGTAATATGATTCCAGCGGGAGTTGCAAAATGGGATTCATTAAGAGATACTTTCTACCATATTTACAAGAAAAAATTCAATGGCACTTTAAATCAAGCTAGGCACACTTACACCAATCAACAGATTCGATTAGGGCATAGCGATACTGATCAGAGGCGAGCTAAAGGGCATAAGCCAAAAGGTTCTTTAAAAAACTATTCAGAAGGCACTGGACAGCTTATTACAGATGAGATTAGGCAAATAAGTGTTAATGATAGTTTTGGAGTAGATAGGATGGTTGAGATACTTTTAAAATCATTCTTAGGTAAAAAGGATATTAATGGCGATCCATATTCTAATCCAGGGATTCTAGAAGAGTATTGGCTTTTTAGCGCATTAAAAAAGATTGAGATTAACGATCAGTGGTCGAAAGAGGATAATTTCAACTATCATAAATTATTAGATGATTTAAGGCATACTGGCGTAGATTATCAAGATGAAGAAACAGGAAAATGGGTTACTCGTGATCCTCTTGAATCTGATTTCACTGGTAGGTTAGCAATCCTGCATAATAGGCAAAAGGAGTTAGTTAAATCTGGTGGATTCAAGTTCGTAAAACCCAAAAAAGGAGGTAGCATAGCTATTGAGTTTGAAAAGCCAGATTGGGTTGAGCCAGGAGGTTTAAGCACAAAAGATTCAATAACAACTCTACTGAATCTTAAAGAGGCAATAGAGAATGGAGTTATTCAAGGAGATCTTGAATGGGTAAATCAACAGTTGGATATTATCAACAGTAAAGCAATAGAAAAGTTAATAAAATAGGCTTTTATAGGCGTTAACGCTAAAAAATAAAAGCCGTATATTTGTAAAAGAAAAAGAGCAGCTCTCCGCAAAAAGAATACTGCTCTTAATAGTGTAAAACAGAAACCTGTCTTATGACAAAGGTAAATAATTTTTGGGTTCCAAAGATTGACTCATTTAAAATATGGGTTAATCAAAGTGATCTTGAAATTATTGATAATACGATCATTGAAAATTTGTATGTTGTTGATTCTCTTGGCGAAATTGTAGATGAGATAGAGGGCAAGAGTAAAAACATTGATTATGTAGATGGGAGAGCATTTAAGTTCTGGCGTAGGAGGCATAATGATATAAATACTAAAATTACTACAGAATACATTGGTATTATTATAAATGCCAAGCATCTCAAAGAAAGGTATTTTGAGGGTATTACTTTAAATAATTTAGATATCATAGTTAATGAGATAAATGCACAAAACATTATTAAAATCAAAAAAGAAGCCCTCTTATCATCATCGATTGGAGATTTAGATATTTGCGTTGATTTTGATGCCTCAACTGATGCTTTCAGTAAACTAATCAAGAGGCAATACCCTATGGTTCAGCAAAGCAGCAGGGATACCTTTTCATCAGAGCAAAAAGCTACACATTTAGGGTTGTACTTAAATTCTAGACATAATTGCTATCCTAGTAAACCATTTTTTAAGTTCTATCACAAAACAATAGAGCTTGAAACCAAATCAAATGATTTTGCTAATAAATTCCTCAAAAATTTGGATTTTCAAAATATTGGCAGATGTGAGGTTAACCTAAAAAACACAAAGCACTTAAACCATTACAAGATTAAGGCAAGGCAGTTAGGCGATATTTTAACTAGAGTTGATTTTGTTCCAGTTTTACAAAAAGCATATAAGAATTGGTTTATTCAGAGAAATGTAGTTATTGATAGAAAGGATTGTTGGAAAATGATAATTATTAAAACTTACTGGAGATGGTTTGCTGAGGAAAATCTAATGATTTTTAGGCAAGCACAAACAGAAACAGAAAACAGGAACCAAAAGAAAAAAATGATGGATTGTTATAATGAAATAAATAATCAAAAAGATGCACGCCTCCAAGAGATTGAGAGAGTTGAATTAGTTGAGCGAATTGAGAAATTCTTTAGAGGGGATAAACGAACGTATGATGTTCGTACCGGTGTAACCGAATCGAGTACAAAACAGAAATAATAAAAGTGTAAATAAATTAACAGAAATGCCAAAAACAAAAACCACTTACAGTAAATACAAAGCAGTAAGATTATCAGACAAAGGGAATCAAATGCTAGCAAGTTTATGGCGCTTTGATGAATCAGATAGTGAGGCGCAATTTATTAGAGATGCGATTGTATTCTATATGAAAGAAACAATGCCCAAAGAGTTAGTTTCATTCTGGGAAAATGAGAATGTTCCTGAGATTGCTGACTATATAAAATCTAAAAGCCAAGGTGCTGTAAAAAAAACCAGGGAAAAAACTCAAAAGTATTTAAATGAAAGAGTTGCTGGCGTAATAGAATATACTAAGGCGAGCCCAGGGGAAAAGAAAAAGATTGATGAGCATTTTAAAAACAGAAAAAAATAAAGCACAAGAATTTATAAAATCAGTTGTTTCACCCAAAAAGTCCCATAACATCAAGAATCCAATAAAAAGGATAAATAGTTAATAAAGAAATTATTGTTAAAATAAGTCCAAAAATTGGTAGAAATACTAACAACATAAAATACCACCAAAAAAATGGATTGTCGTTTTTTTCTAAATAATCGTTAATGCCAAGTCTTTTAAAAACTTTTTCTATATCAATCACTTTATAAAAATATGAAAAATATAGAAAGAATAGCAATAAAACCAAATAAAAAGAAGCCCTACAAAATCCGCTGATGACAACGAGGATACATATTAAGGATTTTAGCGAGGGACTCCGAGCGTGTAAGAGCGTAAGCTCGGTAAATTCACCCTCCTGGGATGTTTTTTATATTCCTACAGAGGGTGGATTCATTCTACTCCCTGATTTTAGAATAACACACTGAGCCGTAGCGATACACTCAGCTTTAGAATGCCGATCGCCCCAGATCACATTCCATTGACTTAAAATAAATAATAACTTAAAACTACTTAAAATGTTAGATGAAAATGCTAAAAAAGCACTTGACCAGGTTTCTGAGGTTATTGACCAAAAAATCAATAGTCGTTTTGACGAAATCGAAATCAATGCAAAAAAGTCGAGTTTATTCCAAACTCAAAAAGAAACAGTACAAAGTTTCATTAAAAAGGGGCTGGTTGCTAATAAAAGTAATCCCCAGAAATTCGAAATAAAAGCTGGCGAATTATTTACAGGAAATGCTACTGGTTCACTTGTTGCTCCTCAGTATATTGATGGGATCAAAGCTAGCCCATTTGAGAGCGATTTAAGAACGTTTCTCCCACAATCAACAACAACTAGTAACACAGTTGTAGTAAATAGCGCTGTGCTTACTAATGCGGCTGCTGCGGTTGCTGAGGGAGCTACTAAACCAACATCAACTAATGCACTTACTGCAACTAGTTACACAGTTGGGAAATTTGCTCATTCCTTTACAGTATCTACTGAATTTTTAGATGATGTTCAGGGAGCGAGTCAATTCATAACTAACCAAATTACAGGGGGTTTAATTGAGATTTTAAATGATAATATAATAACCCAGATATTAGCTAATGATACAGCTTTTTCAGCAGGGGCTTTTGCCAATGCTATTGAGTCAGCCAATGAATTCGACGTTCTTATGGTGGCTATTAATCAATTGAGATTAGGCAACTATAATCCATCGATTATCCTGGTAAATCCTAATGACTTTGTAAAAATGAGTTTACTCAAAGATTCTAATAATTCCTACTTGAGAGGAACTACTGGATCCTCATTAAGTGCAAACATTGAGGGAGTTCCTGTAGTTCAATCCGCTGCAATTACATCTGGTGACTATCACGTTATGGATTCAAATCGTTTTGGCGCTTGGTATTCCAGGGAATCTCTAAGAGTAGAGATAGGAGAATCTGGAACTGACTTTATAGAGAATCAGAAAACTGTTCTTTGTGAGTCTAGAGGAGTATTAGCTGTAATGGATTCTGGAGCTGCGGTTACTGGAGATTTTACAACTGATAAAGCTGCTTTAGAAACAGCATAATTATAAATGATTGTTTGATTTAGAGTGTTAAACAATGAAGTGTGTTAGGGGGGTACCTCCATACCCTCTTAGCTGCTTCTTAAATTCCAGGTATATGGGGAGTCAACATAGATCAGCGGACAAAGTAAAAGTTAATACAGATAACAATGGCAAGATTCACATCGGATACAGCAAGGGAAGCGGGAAAGAAAAGCAAAAGGGGTCCAAGTAAGATATCTCTTACAATGAGGCAATTCATTTTTGAGCTACTTAATGAAAATAGAGAAAAGCTTATCTATATGATGAGTGAGCTGACACCACGCCAGTTTGTAGACACGTATCTCCGGCTTATTCCATTTATAATCTCACAAAGGCATTTACAGTCATTTGATATCAATGAGCTGAATAAAGAGGAAATAAATGAGTTAATTAAAGATATAATGGAGCAAAATGAAACTAATCCAGGCAATTAAAGCAATCCAGTGTGGAAAGGGAGTAGTTCGCTGCATAGATGAAAATGGCGTAGTATATAGTGAGCATAAAACCGATGGAATATCTATTGACTTTGTAGATGCCCGCTGGTGCATTAAACAAGGCGAATTAAAGCCCCCCAAAACTTACCAAAACTAATACTATGAAGTGGATGGTTTATTTATAGCTTAAAAAGTATACACTACAGTCACAAAAACTACCATTATTTGCTTCATATCTGTCAATACAAGTTTTCAAGCATTCATAGAAATCTTTTCCTTGACCAATGCTAATTGGATTTTTAATATTCTTGTCTGTTACATTACCATTAAAAAAATTATAGGCACCTTGTGATATAGAAATAGTAAATTCAATATCTCCTATTTCCTCACTGTTATTTGATGTAAATCGTATATCATAAGAATCATAATACCTTTCCTTGTTTTTCATTTGACCCAGGAAAAGTAATGTATTGTCTTGAAAATTTTTTTCCAAAAAAATATCATTAGCTATATTTTCCTGTCTGTTTTGGCTATCCTTTTCATCTACCCATTCGTCTGCTTCACCTGATCCCAGCCAATAAATTAATATAATTACTGCAAACAATAAAATCAAGCCAACTAATTTCCCTGCTTTATCTGACATATGGTCTCGTTTATTAAAGCAAGATATTAAAAAAAATCTCCATCTCTCAACTAGACACCCCCTGTCGTTTTACTATCGAAAAAAAACGGAATTAAGTTTACCCCCTAGAAGTGTAAAAATAGTTACATTAGGTAGATGAAAAATACAAGATAGTTCGAGTATAGTTCGAGTTCTAAAATAAAAAAGGGACAACATTGCTGCGATCCCTTACTATATCTGTGACCTCGGCAGGATTCAAACCTGCAACCTCTTGAGCCGTAATCAAGTGCACTATTCAGTTATGCTACGAGGCCATTTTTACGATTGCAAATATAGCTATTTTCTTTTTTCACCACAGCAGAATGTGCTTTCATTTTTTTAAAAATAAAAATGATTTAGGTAACTATAATGTATCTTGTGCTCTTTTTATTATGGACTTTATAGCAATTGGATTGGGATTATTTCTTCTTATAAAAGGAGGGGACTGGTTGATGGAGGCGTCAGTTTCATTATCATTACAATTAAATATTCCTAAAATCATTATAGGAATGACGGTTGTTTCTTTTGCTACTTCTGCGCCAGAGTTGATTGTTAGTATAAAAGCAGCTCTTATGGGTCATCCCGATTTGGCTATGGGAAATGTGGTGGGTTCAAATGTTGCAAATTTGGCTTTTGTTCTTGGAATTGTGATATTGATATCTCCTATTTATGTTACTAAAAATTTCTATAAGTTGGATTGGCCCATGATGTATGTGGCTTCACTAATTTTTTATTTTTTCGTAGTTCAAGATGGAATTCTAAGTCGTTTTGAGGGGGTTATATTATTGATTCTTCTTTTTGGCTTTTTGATTTTTTTACTTTTTTTCCAAGGAAAAGCTGTACTCGAAGAAGGTGCGATTCAAAGCGCAACGACTAGCTTCAAAATGATAGGGTTTTTACTTTTTACTGGGGGTTGTTCATTGTGGTTAGGATCGGAGGTGCTGATCAAAAGTGCCGTCTCTTTAGCTCAGAACTTAGGGGTAAGTGAACGTGTCATAAGTATTTCTATTATTTCAGTTGGTACCAGTATCCCTGAGCTTACAGCTTCAGTTATTGCTATCATCAACAAAGAAAAAGCATTGTCATTGGGTAATTTGATCGGGTCAAATATCTTTAATATCCTTGCGGTAATGGGTATTACTTCGGTTATACAGCCAATAGTAGTTCAAGATCAGAATCTATTGAACGTTGACTTTATATGGATGCTTTCAATTTCTTTACTGATTCTACCTTTAGTTTTTGTATTTACTAAATTCAAATTAGGACGTTATGAAGGGCTTATCTTACTGGGTTTATATACATTATTTATTCTTCAGATGATTTCATAAAAAAACACCCTAATACTGTTTAGGGTGTTTAATTTTCAACAAATCTACTTTACATTAAAGTTTAGCCGATTTTACAGTTTTTATGATTCTTGCTGCGATTTTGTAAGGATCACCATTTGAAGAAGGTCTTCTGTCTTCTAGCCATCCTTTCCAACCTTTTTCAACAGTCATAATTGGAATTCTAATAGACGCTCCTCTGTCGGATACACCAAAACTAAATTCATGAATAGATTGTGTTTCATGCTTTCCAGTCAAACGCAGCTCATTATGAGCCCCATATACATCGATGTGTTCTTTAACAACAGGTCTGAATGCTTCACATATTTTACTGTAGACTTCTTCAGAACCACAGGTTCTTAGGATTTCATTTGAGAAGTTAGCGTGCATACCAGATCCATTCCAATCTGTATCACCTAGTGGTTTTGGGTGCCATTCAATAGCAAGACCATATTTTTCTCCTAGACGTTCAAGTAAATATCGAGAAACCCACATTTCATCTCCCGCTTTTTGAGCACCCTCAGCAAAACACTGGTATTCCCATTGGCCAGATGCAACTTCAGCATTAATTCCTTCTACATTGATTCCTGCCTCAAGGCATTGGTCTAAATGCTCTTCAATCATTTCTCTACCAAAAGAATTTTTGGCACCAACAGAACAGTAAAATTGTCCCTGAGGTGTTTGATCTTTAGGAAATCCAAAAGGGAGGTTTGTTTCTGGATCCCACAAGAAATACTCTTGTTCAAAGCCAAACCAAAAATCATCATCATCATCATCAATGGTAGCTCTACCATTAGTTGGGTGTGGTGTACCATCAGCATTTAAAACTTCAGTCATTACTAACCATCCATTTTTACGATCAGGATCTTCATATAATGCCACAGGTTTAAGAAGACAGTCTGAAGCGTTTCCTTCTGCTTGTCTAGTTGAAGAACCATCAAAAGACCACATTGGACAATCGTCTAATGTTCCTTTAAAATCTGTTACAATTTTGGTTTTACTGCGGAGATTTGCAGTTGGTTGATAACCATCTAACCAAATATATTCTAGTTTAGCTTTACTCATGATTAATTAATTTTTTGCTAAAATAAAATTTTTAAGGCACCCCAAATAAAAGAATGATGCAAAGAAATTAACAATATTATATTTTTATTAACCCCCTATAAATTTGGGGGTAAAATTTAATATATCTCATTTTTTTTGATTTTGACCGTCAAATATTCAAAATGACTATCTTTGATGCAATAATTTTATCCTTTCCTTTTCATGCAAACCCTACGTAAAAAAAGTCTTTTTAAGTTATCCTCAGCCTCTGAAGAGGTTCCTATGACAACGGCAAATAGTTTAGATTTTGGAGCTCATGTTTTTGATATACCTAAGTTAAAACAATTTTTAAGCGAGAAAGCTTTCAAGCAAATGCTTCAATCAATTGATAAAGGGATACCTATTAACATAGTACTTGCTGATCAAATTGCTTCTGCGATAAAGGCTTGGGCAATTTCAAAGGGAGCAACTCATTACACACATTGGTTTCAGCCCATAACGGGCGCTACTGCAGAAAAACATGACTCTTTTTTTAATCTTGACGAAACGGGAATACAAATCGAAAAGTTTGAGGGTGAGCAGTTGGTTCAACAAGTACCCGATGCTTCAAGTTTTCCGGGCGAAAGTTTAAGAAATACTTTTGAGGCAAGGGGTTTTACGACTTGGGATCCTACCTCACCTGTTTTTATTTATGAGGGTACGCTATGTATACCATCGCTTTTTATGTCCTACACTGGTGAGGCACTTGATTTTAAAGCTCCTCTTATTAAATCTCTGCAAAAATTAGATACTGCCGCTACTGATGTTTGCCAATATTTTGATAAAGGAGTTGGTAAAGTAAATGCCACCTTAGGTTGGGAACAAGAATATTTTTTAATCGACAGAAGTTTGGCTGCAAGTCGACCTGACTTGATGCTCACAGGAAGAACATTATTAGGACATCCCCCTTCAAAAGATCAAGAATTGAATGATCATTACTTTGGTTCTATTCCAGGTCGTGTAAGCCGTTTTTTAAAAGACTTGGAGTCTGAAAGCAATGCCTTGGGTATTCCAATTAAAACATATCATAATGAAGCGGCTCCAAGTCAATATGAGATAGCTCCAGTGTATGAAGTTGCTAATCTTGCCGTTGATCACAATGCGCTTTTGATGGATTTAATGAATAAAATGTCGTTCAAGCATAATTTTATTGTGCTTTTTCATGAAAAGCCTTTTGAGAAAATAAACGGTTCTGGAAAGCACACAAACTGGTCTTTAGTTACTAATTCTAAGATTAATCTATTGAGTCCAGGAAAGACCCCCATGGGTAATTTGCAGTTTTTATCCTTTTTCATCAATACAATTGCTGCTGTTTTAAAACACGAAGCCCTACTTAGAGCCTCTTCAGTTTCTGCAAGTAATGATCTACGGATTGGATTACATGAAGCTCCGTCTGCAATTCTTTCGATTTTTATCGGAAAGCATTTGATGCAAGTTTTAGAAGAGTTAGAAAACGTTTCTAAAGGAAAGCTTTCTCCACAAGAAAAAACAGATATTAAACTAAATGTAATTGGTAAAATTCCAGAAATCTTGTTGGACAATACCGATGAAAATAGAACTTCTCCGTTTGCTTTTACAGGGAATAAATTTGAATTTAGAACAGTAGGTTCAAAAGCAAATTGTGCAAAATCCATCACAGTGCTCAATACTATTGTTGCTGAGCAATTATTTTTATTTAGAGATTCGGTGGATGAATTGATAGAGAATAAAAACATGAAGAAAGACGATGCGATTTTTAATACGCTGAGAGAGATTATCACTTCAATTAAAGATATTTTTTACGCCTCCGAAAATGAAAAGGAAAAAGCAGAGTCATTGGCAAAAAAGAAGGGATTAAGTAACAATAAAACTACTCCTGAAGCATTACCTGCCTACATAAATGAGAGTTCAATTAAGCTCTTTGAAAGCTTAGGAGTTTTTTCGGAAAATGAACTTCAAACACGATATCAAATTGATCTAGAAGAATACATATCTTCTATTCAAATAGAATCAAGGACGCTAGGTGATCTGGCTCAGAATCACATTATCCCAACGGCGATTAAGTATCAAAACATTTTGATTGAAAATGTCAAGGGGATTAAAGAAATATATGGGTCTAGCTTTAAAGAACATGCTAGTGAACAGATTTTAATTTTGGAAAGAATTTCAAAACATATAACTGAAATAAATAGTGGAATTTATGCTATGGTGGAGGCTAGAAAAAAAGCTAATGTTATAAAAAATCATCATAAAAAGGCAATGGCTTATTGTGAAAATATTTTGCCATTTCTTTCGAGTATTCGTTATCATTGTGATAAGCTTGAGCTTACGGTCGATGATGAAATTTGGCCGATGGCCAAATACCGCGAATTGTTGTTTATTCGTTAATAACTATATCGAGATTTGAATGCCTTGTTTTATCAAAAAAATTATTTTTGTATAAAATAATTATATGTCAGATCGTTACAGCCGTCGAGGTGTTTCTGCTCAAAAAGAAGATGTCCATAATGCCATAAAAAAAATCGATAAAGGATTATTTCCCAAAGCTTTTTGTAAAGTTATTCCAGACGTTTTAACGGGTAGTGATGATCATGCTATCGTTATGCATGCAGATGGGGCAGGAACCAAGTCAGCTTTAGCGTACATGTATTGGAAAGAAACAGCAGACCTCTCTGTTTGGAAAGGGATTGCCCAAGATGCTCTAATCATGAATATTGATGACTTACTTTGTGTCGGTGTGACCCAAGATATTTTACTTTCTTCAACTATTGGGCGAAATAAAAATCATATTCCGGGAGAGGTAATCGCTGCAATTATAGAAGGTACAGAAGAGCTGCTTGAAAACTTGAAGGAATGGGGAGTTTCGATTTACAGTACAGGAGGGGAGACAGCCGATGTAGGTGATTTGGTAAGAACAATCATTGTTGATTCTACAGTAACGGCTAGAATATCTAGGGCTAAAATTATTGACAATGCTAATATTAAAGACGGCGATGTGATTGTAGGACTTGCTTCCTATGGACAGGCTACTTATGAAACTTCATACAACGGAGGGATGGGAAGTAATGGCTTGACATCAGCTAGACACGACGTATTTGCTAAAACGTTAGCTGAAAAATATCCCGAAAGCTTCGATCCTGAAGTCCCTGAGGACTTGATTTATTCTGGTTCACGTGAGTTAACGGAAACATTAGAAGGAGTGCCAATTGATATTGGAAAATTGGTATTGTCTCCAACACGAACCTACGCACCTATCATTCAAAAAATATTTTCAGAAATGGGATCAAACTCAATTCATGGAATGGTACATTGTAGCGGTGGTGCACAGACTAAAATTTTACATTTTGTGGACAATCTTCATATTGTAAAAGACAACCTTTTTCCAGTTCCTCCTTTATTTGATATGATTCAAAAAGAGTCTGGCACCTCCGGAAGAGAAATGTATCAGGTTTTTAATATGGGACATCGGATGGAATTATATGTTTCTCCAGATAAAGCAGAAGAAATTATCGCTATTTCTAAGTCTTTCAATGTTGATGCTCAAGTTGTTGGCCACGTAGCTTCAGCGCCTATTAAAAAATTGACTTTAAAAACACCTTATGGTGTTTTTGAATACAATTAAAACGACATTAGTCTTTACAAAAGTTTCTAACTATTATTCGCAAGACAATTTGTAAATTTGCACTATCATGATAGAAAAACTTCAAATCATTCAACAACGATTCGATGAAGTCTCTGACTTAATCATTCAACCCGATGTGATTACGGATCAAAAGCGATATATTCAACTAAACAAAGAATATAAAGAGCTTTCAGTGATGGTTGAAAAGATGAATCAGTACAAAATTATCATCTCTAATCTTGAGGAAGCAGAACTCCTTCTGAAGGATGAGCAAGATGAAGAAATGATTGCAATGGCTAAAATGGAAATTGAATCTGCAAAGGAAAATCTTCCAAAGCTAGAAGAAGAAATTAAATTTCTATTGATCCCTAAAGATCCTGAAGACGCTAAGAATGTTGTTGTTGAGATTCGCGCAGGTACAGGAGGAGATGAGGCAAGTATTTTTGCGGGTGATTTATATCGTATGTATACTAAATATTGCCAATCACAAAATTGGCAAGTTAGTTTTGTAGATTCAAGTGAAGGGACAGCAGGTGGATTCAAAGAGGTTATTTTTGAGGTTTCAGGCGATGATGTTTACGGCACATTGAAATATGAATCTGGTGTTCACCGTGTTCAGCGTGTTCCTCAAACAGAAACGCAAGGACGTGTGCATACCTCTGCGGCAACCGTAATGGTATTGCCGGAAGCAGAAGAATTTGATATTGAAATTGACATGAATGAAGTGCGGGTTGATTATTTTTGTTCTTCTGGTCCAGGAGGACAGTCAGTTAACACCACCTATTCTGCAGTTCGTTTAACCCACGAGCCTTCAGGAATAGTAGCACAATGTCAAGATCAAAAATCACAACACAAAAATAAAGATAAGGCCCTTAAGGTATTACGCTCTCGTTTGTACGAGTTAGAATTATCTAAAAAATTAGCTTTGGATTCAGAAAAGAGAAATTCACTGGTTTCTTCTGGGGATCGATCAGCAAAAATAAGAACCTATAATTACCCTCAGGGAAGGGTTACAGATCATCGCATAGGCTTAACGCTTTATGATCTGCCAAATGTGATCAATGGTGATGTTCAGAAACTCATTGATGAACTTCAGTTATATCAAAATACCGAAAAACTTAAAGAGGCTGGAGAAGTATTATGACCACTGAGAAACTAGTTGATCAAATCAAGAAAAAAAAGTCATTCCTATGTGTCGGTCTTGATATTGATTTGGATAAAATTCCTCCACATTTAAAAGATGAGGAGGATCCAATTTTTTCTTTTGCAAAGGCAATAATTGATGCCACTCATAAATTTGCAGTTGCTTACAAGCCAAACTTAGCTTTCTTTGAATCTTATGGAGTTGAAGGATGGCAGGCTTTCCGTAGGATTATGGATTATTTAAACACGCATTTTTCAGATCATTTCACCATTGCAGATGCTAAAAGAGGGGATATTGGAAATACTGCAAACCGATATGCTAAAGCTTTTTTTGAAACGTATAATGCAGATTCTGTTACGGTTGCTCCTTACATGGGAAAGGATGCTGTTGAGCCGTTTTTGACTTTTGAAGGAAAACATGCTATACTTTTAGCTTTAACGTCTAATCCAGGGGCATTTGATTTTCAATACACCAAGGAAAATAATGACACATTATTTCAAAAGGTTTTAAAGACTAGTTTGACATGGAATAATGCAGAAAGACTTATGTATGTTGTGGGTGCCACTAAAGCCGATGCCTTAACTTCAATCAGGGAAATTGTCCCTAATTCTTTTCTTCTTGTTCCAGGCGTGGGGGCTCAGGGAGGTAGTTTGTCGGAGGTTGCTCGAGCTGGAATGAATTCACAGTGTGGACTATTGGTAAATTCCTCTAGGGGAATACTCTATTCTTCCAAAGGCACTGATTTTGCTGAGGCTGCTGCAAAAGAAGCAAGTCAACTTCAAAAAGAGATGGCAGTTTACTTAGAAGAAAAAGGAATTATATAGTGCTTTATCACTCGATATATCCTGCCGAAAATAATTCAAAAAAATGGATCTGTTTTGTTCATGGAGCAGGAGGTAATTCTTCAATTTGGTTCAATCAAGTTCGATTTTTTAAAACCTATTTCAATGTTTTGCTGATTGATCTTCGCGGTCATGGAAAGTCAGAAGTATCTCCAGAAGGAACAGAATATACCTTCAATATTATTATTGATGATATCCTAAATGTTTTGGATGAAAACAAAATCAAAAAATCCCATTTTGTAGGGATTTCCTTGGGGAGTATTTTAATTCAGAAAATGCTTCAAAACCACAGTAATCGTGTTGAAAAAATTGGTTTGGGAGGTGCAATTTTGAATTTAAATCCACAATCACGATTTTTAATGCTCATGGGTAAATTGACCCAAAGTATTTTACCTTTTATTTGGATCTATACCTTTTTTGCTTACGTTATTATGCCGTACAAAGCGCACAGAAAATCAAGAGCACTTTTTATTAAAGAAGCAAAAAAAATTTCACATAACGAATTTAAACGCTGGTATCGGTTAACGGCAACCATTCTTCCTGTGCTGAAGCGTATTCGAGATAAAGAAATGAGAACACCAATTTTGTATATTATGGGTTCACATGACTATATGTTTTTGCCTTTTGTTAAAAAGATTGTTGCTTTACATCGGTCTTCCAGTTTAATAACTGTTGCTAATTCAGGACACGTTGTTAATATAGATCAGCCTGAGGAGTTTAATATTCAATTGTTATCTTTTCTCCTAAGTGACTAACTATGAGTTTTACTTTAGTTGAAAAGTGTTTCTGAGTTTTCAAGTGATTTCACTTTTTAAATCCCATTTCTTTTACAAAATTCATGAGTTGCTTATACTACTTAGAGTAAATATTTATTCATGATACATTAATTACCTGGCTGAATTATTTTGAAGTTCTCTTTGATTTTAGCTTCATCAACCATTTCCTTTACTTCTCTAAGAAGTTGTTTTGCATCATAAATGACTCCCTCACGAATGGTATATTTTACACCACCCACTCTAACCACTTCATTATCTTCATTGAGTTTTATGGCTCCTGTTCCGTAGAGTACTTTGAAGTTTTGTAATGGGTTTTCTTCAACAATTACAAAGTCAGCACTTTTTCCAATTTCAATTGAACCTGTTTCGTCTGAAATCCCAAGTGCCTCTGCACCATTCAAGGTAGCTGATCGGATAATTTCAAGAGGATGAAAACCTGCTTCTCGAAGTAATTCCATTTCACGGATGTATGCAAATCCATAAAGCTGAAATATAAAACCAGAATCTGAACCTGTTGCAATACGCCCCCCTCGGTTTTTGTATTCGTTAATAAAAGTCATCCAAAGTTTAAAGTTTTCTTTCCAGGCGACCTCTTCTTCTGTACCCCAATAATGCCAATAAGATCCATGTGATATTTTACTCGGTTGATAAAAACGCCAAAGAGATGGAAGCGTATAGTCCTCATGCCACTCTGCTCTTCTCGCGCGATGTAAGTCTCTACTAGCCTCATAGATATTAAATGTGGGTACCATAGTAAAATCTAGTGATATCAATTCATTCATAACGGCATTCCAGTGATCTGAATAGGGTTCAGCAGCTTGTTTCCATAATTTTCCTGCTTCTCCAAAACGGTGTTGTTCGTTTTGATAATTATAATCCAAAGGGTAATCCTGTACGGTACGATCTTCAAACAAAGCTTCAGGGAGTCCATACCAATGCTCCATTGATGTAAGTCCTGCTCTTGCAGAATGTAAAACGTTCCATCGTGCAACACTAAGTTGAGCATGGTGTGCTGCAGAGCGTAATCCTAACTTATTATTTTCATTTAATGCCGCAGACATGATTTTGGGTTCAGCACCAAAAAATTTAATACCATCGGCTCCATTTTTTGCATTTTCTCTAACCCATTCTCTAGCTTGCTCTTCAGTACTTATAGGCTTTTTACTACCCTGACCAAAACCGGTGTAAGCTAAAATTCTTGGAGCAATAATTTCATTTTTTGAACTTCGCTTTTTCAAATCAACAGCATATTCAACTCCCCTGCCACTGGGCTCTCTCACCGTTGTGACACCGTGAGCAAGCCAAAGCTTAAATACATAATCCCAATCTGCTCCTTGCGATACACCTCCTATATGTCCGTGCATATCAATGAATCCTGGAAGGACAAACATACCGTTTGCATTAATTTCTTTGCCTCCTTTTTTTAATTTTGGTCTTTTGTTTTCTTGAATAGAAACACCGGGATAGCCCACCACATTTATAGCAGTTATTTTATTATTTTCAACTGTTATGTCAACTGGGCCCAGCGGGGGAGCACCATTTCCGTTTATTAATGTTGCCCCTCTAATAATAAGTTGTGAAAAGGGGCCTTCAGAAGAATTGGTAGCTTGCGAAATGCCAAGGGTTGTGATAAAAAAGAAAAGAATTGATAAAATGAATGAAGATCTCATGATTATTTTTTTTCAAGATAAACAAAAAAACCTCCTGATTCAACAGGAGGTTTTTCAAAAGTTAAAAATTTAATCTTAACTATTAGTGTTGGTTTAATCTAAAATCTGCATAAGCATCCATGCCATGTTCAGCTAAGTCTAAACCTTTTGATTCTTCTTCGGCATCAACACGTAAACCGATCGTGTATTTGATCACTAATAGAATAATTCCAGCTGTAATTACAGAGAATGCACCTACAATACCAACGCCCGCTAATTGAATTAAAAATTGATCAACGCTTGCCATAGCACCAAATATACCTACCGCCAGGGTTCCCCATATACCACAAATTAAGTGTACGGCAACAGCCCCTACAGGATCATCTAATTTTAATTTATCAATTAGTGCTACTCCTAGAACGATGATTACTCCAGCAATAAGCCCAATTAAAATAGCGTCGGTAGGACTCATTTGGTCTGCGCCAGCTGTAATCCCTACAAGTCCTCCCAAAACGCCGTTCATAAACATAGTTAAATCAAAATTTTTGTACATAATATTAGAAAATATTGCAGCAGAAACACCTCCTGCAGCCGCAGCTAAGCAAGTTGTTACTAATGTTAATGAGGTTAATTCTGGATCTGCTGATAGCACTGAGCCTCCATTAAATCCAAACCATCCTAGCCAAAGAATTAATACTCCTGCCGCTGCCAGTGGGATGTTGTGCCCAGGAATCGCATTGGGTTTTCCATCTTTACCAAATTTTCCAATTCGAGCTCCTAATAAATAGATTGCTACAAGTGCAGCCCATCCACCCACAGAGTGAACTAAGGTAGAACCTGCAAAATCATAAAACCCCCAAGAATCTAGGAATCCACCTCCCCATTTCCAAGAACCGATAATGGGGTAAACAAGTCCAACATAGAGAATTGAGAATAACATAAATGCATTTAGTTTAATTCGCTCTGCTACTGCTCCAGAAACAATCGTAGCAGCGGTAGCAGCAAACATCCCTTGGAATAAAAAGTCTGTCCACCAAGTGTACCCGCCACTAGCATATTCAACAGTCATTCCACCTTCAGGTGCTGCAATCCCGAAGCCTGCAAATTTTAAAATTCCTAGAGAACCTTCTTCAAAACCTGGATACATGAGGTTGAAGCCTCCAAGGCAGTAAAGTAGCAGCCCTACGGAGATCACAAAAAAGTTTTTAAATAAAATATTGATTGTATTTTTCTGGCGTGTCAATCCTATTTCTAGAAATGAGAAACCAAGGTGCATAAAAAAGACTAGGGCTGTACAGATCATCATCCATACGTTGTTGGCAGTAAAAAGTGCAGTACTTTCCATAAAATTGATTTTAAAGTTTATTTTTTAATTTAAAGATTTTCCTCCCTTTTCACCGGTACGAATTCTATAGGCTTCGTCTACAGGTAGGATGAATATTTTTCCGTCTCCAACATTGTCAGTTGCTGCAGATTTTATAATTGCATCAATAGTTGGCTTTACAAAATCGTCATTTACTACGATGGATAAATAGCGTCTTTGGATTTCAGAAGTACTGTAGCTAATACCACGGTATACATGACCTTCCTTCTCGTTTCCTACACCAGTTACATCCCAATAGCTAAAGAAATTTACCTCAACATTGTGAAGAGCTTCTTTTACTTGATCAAATTTTGACTTACGGATAATTGCTTCGATTTTTTTCATGAGTTATTAGTTTTAATGTTGTTAAATTTTTATGAATATACATTTAAACATTTAAAAAGAATAAATAGCTGCAACTACAAATGAAGCAAGGCTATCAGCAGTTTCTGTTGGAGAAATAGCAAAGATTTCAGCAGAAGCAGAGTCGATTCTAAATTCAGGCTTAAAAATAAAGTTTCCAGCAGTGTAGCTACCCGTAAGTGTCAGTGAGAAATTATCAGCATCTCCATTATCAACGAGTGCTCCATAACCATCTGTTTCTGAGAAAAATTCTCCTCTAAGTCCTATTGCAAAGGAATCTGAGGTTGTAATTTGTGGATATAAAGCAACACCAGCAAAACCTTTGTCGCCATCAAGAGCAGCAGTAGTAGCATTGATTCCCAGGAAGAAACTATCTGATAAATCAAATCCTCCTGTATAGTCAAGCTGGAAATAATCTTCTCCTGCTAATAAATTAATAAATTGACCATAAAGCCCTAGTTGAGCACCAAAGGCAGTATATCTGTCATAATTTGCTTCTGTCTGATCTGTTTGATTAAAGATACCTAGCATTAATGAAATGTCATCTGACAAGGTAAAGTCTGCTTTTACCCCAGTGTGAGAAAAGGGACCATAGGAGAACATGTATGAAGTAGAGTAGTTGAAATTTGCAGCAGGAGAAATAACTTCATATCCTAAGAAGGTATTGAAATTTCCTAAAGTAATTTTTACTCCCTTAGCAAGATTGTAATATGCATAAAGTTGATTTACAAGCTCCGAGGAATTACCAGAAGAACCAAATACTGCATCAGTACCTCTAGGTCCAAAAACAACATCGGCAACAAAGCCTGATTTTTCTCCTTCATAGGAAACGATAAAGTTTGCCATTCCTAAAGCAAAACCGTTTAGGTTAGCAAAAGAAGTTCCCGGTGCTACTGGGTCTTCAGAGAAGCTTGCTCTGAAGTAGGTATCAACAGTTCCACTAAAATTAAAGCTTGGCGCATCTTGAGTTTCATCCGTTTCTTGGGCGTTTACTGCTGAGATGTTTAACAGCGTAATAGAAAGACCAAGAATAAATAAGTGTTTTAAGTTTTTCATAAAATTAATAGTTAAATATTTTTAACAAAAATAGATATGAATCAAAATTACCCCCTAAATTATAGGGGGGTACTTTTATATTTTTATTTATTTAAAAATATATACCCTATAAAAATAGGGGTACTATAAAAAAAAAGCTATGAATTTATGAAAATAACAGAAAATAGAGATTCGTTTACGAATTTGTAAGTCGAATTAAAGAAAAACCTAGTACAACCATAATTAGGCCTCCAATAAGGCTTAATAAGGCATAAGAAAGAAAAGTGGTGTA
>Ga0255753_1002586_pt1 | contig 19822 bp, 18 predicted proteins | sample 041ome_10_FD_179953 | JGI IMG/M metagenome (GOLD analysis project Ga0255753, IMG submission 179953) | Coastal salt marsh microbial communities from the Groves Creek Marsh, Skidaway Island, Georgia - 041412US metaG (version 2) | ecosystem: Environmental > Aquatic > Marine > Intertidal zone > Salt...
CAGAATCTGTTATATCTTGAAACCAAATTGTTGATTGCAGGTCAATTTCATAGGGAACAGGCCGCGGTATGCCTGTTACATTCTTAACGCCCCTTGTTAACCAATCCTCGTTTTTAAACATGAAAATAACAATTTCTGAAATACCGAGCGTAGCAATAGCAAGATAGTCGGATCGCAAACCAAGAGTGATTTTTCCAATAATAAATGCGACACAACCAGCTAATATTCCGCCAACACCCCATGACAGCAAAACAGGCAGTCCTGCACCACCTAGATACCCAGAAGAAGCTGGCTCAAACGATTCAATTCTGAGGATCGCGGGATCTAGAACAAATCGGGAGAATATATAGCCTGCACTAGCGATAATGATTACATACCAGTATCGCCGTCTGCCCTTAAATCTTAACCATACAATATAGGCTAAAATACTGCTCATTATCCAAATAATTACCCCGAGCAACACCCCAAATCCGCCTGCCTGCCAAGCGCCCATAATAGGCGCTTTTGAAACTAGCATTGCAGCCAAACCACCAAGCGCGGCAAACCCCATAATTCCAGCGTTAAACAGGCCTGCATATCCCCATTGTAAATTTACACCAAGCGCCATAATAGCTGAAATCAAACATAAATTCAGGATTGCGAGCATTAAATTCCAGCTTTGGAAAACACCCACAAGCGCTAATGCACCTAGCATAAGCGCGAATAGTAAAACTGCTTTTCTGCTCGAACTAGGAATTGATAGTTTCATAATGTCTTCCCACGAAATAATCCAGTAGGCCGAACCAGCAATACAATGACAAGTAGAACAAACGAGACAGCAAATTTATATTCAGTAGATAATATTTGAACAAGGCCTTCTGGCGCCCATTCTTCTGGCAAAAGATAGGTAAAAAAACGTTTATAAGCAAACGTTATGAAAGCCTCTGAAAAAGCTATTACATATCCTCCAATTACAGCCCCTATAGGATTGCCAACACCGCCAACAATAGCCGCTGCAAATATCGGTAATACCAGTTGCAAATATACAAATGGTTTATAGCCTTTATCAAGCCCATATAATGTCCCTGCAACCGCTGCCAATGCGCCTACCAGCATCCAAGTAATAATAATGACACGTTCCGGCTTTATCCCCGACAAGAGAGCAAGATCCTCATTATCAGAAAATGCGCGCATTGATTTACCTGTCCTGGTTTTATTCAGAAACCAGAAAACAGCAGTAACCAGTACCAGTGTTACAATAACGGTAATAGCCTGAGTTGTGCGGATTGACACCCCCTCTGCCAATCCAGTTATTTGTTTAAACTCAGATGCCTTGATAATAAATCGTTCCCCATCCGCAAAATTCTTTTTAGACGTTCCAATGAAAAACCGAATAAAACCAGCTAGAAAGAACATTACACCAACAGATACAATCATAAAGGTAACAGGTTGAACACGCTGAGCCTGATAATATCTAAACACCGTTCTGTCTAAAATCAGCAATAACATAATAGTTATCATAATGGAGACAGGAAGTGCTAACAACGCTGTCGGTAGAGGATGGATTGAAATCCCTACCGACTGAAACAGCCAAATGGTAAAAATGGATATCATCGTGCCAAAAGACATCATCTCGCCATGTGCAAAATTTGAAAACCGAAGCACAGCATATACTAACGTAATTCCAAGTGCGCCAAGTGCAAGCTGACTTCCATAAGCAAGAGAAGGAACAATAATATAATTTGCCAAAAGCGTTATCGCATTTAAAATATCTATCATTATACTATCAGCCTCCTAAAAAAGCTTGTCGTACTTCAGGATTATTGAGTAGCGCAGTGCCAGCATCCTTAAATTTGTTTTCGCCTTGTACTAATACATATCCTATATCTGCTATTTGCAAGGCTTGCTTGGCATTCTGTTCAACCATTAAAATGGCAACTCCTGTATCAGCTATATCAATGATTCTATCGAACAATTCATCCATTACGATAGGGGAGACGCCGGCCGTTGGCTCATCTAGCATTAAGATATTGGGCTTCGTCATCATGGCTCTGGCAACGGCAACTTGTTGTCTTTGTCCTCCTGATAACTCCCCGGCTGCTTGGTGCTGTTTGGTCTTTAAAATAGGGAATAGCTCAAACATCTCTGAAATCGTCTGGCTTAAATCATCACAGCGCACAAACCCGCCCATTTCAAGGTTTTCTAGAACTGTCATAGATGGAAATACATTATTGGTTTGAGGCACATAACCCATGCCAAGCAATACGCGTTGTTCTGGTCGGAGCTGTGTTATATCCCTGCCATCACTAAAAACAGATCCTTCTCGCAGCGGAAGCATTCCAAATAATGCCTTCATAGCGGTAGATTTGCCTGCTCCATTTGGGCCTACGATTACAGCAATTTGTCCTTTTTCAACCGATATAGAGCAGCCGTTTAAAATCATACTGGCACCATAGCCTGCATGCATACCAATTCCTTCAAAAAAGGTCATTTAACTTTACTCTCTGACGTTTTTTTACCAGAATTCACGATTTATTTTTCATCCCGCGCCCCAGATAGGCTTCAATTACATCTGGATTTGCCTTAATCGCCTCAATGCTGTCTGTTGCTAATACGCTTCCTTCTGCCATCACCACGACTTCATCACATAATTTGCCGATAAATTCCATATCATGTTCGATCATGCAAAATGTATAGCCACGCTCTCGGTTAAGACGGATTATAGCATCGCCTAGGTGGCCGAGAAGCGTTCTGTTAACGCCTGCTCCAACCTCATCTAGAAATACAATTTTCGCATCAACCATCATGCATCTTCCAAGCTCAAGTAATTTTTTCTGGCCCCCAGATAAGTTGCCTGCAGGCTCATCAGCAAGTGCCTTTAGATTTAAAAACTCTAACACCTCTTCTACTTTTTGTGTGAGCTGTGCTTCTTCTTGCTTTATTTTTCCTGGACGCAACCAGACATTTAGCAACGTCTCACCTGACTGATGTGATGGAACCATCATCAGATTATCTCGAACAGGCAATGTTGAAAACTCATGTGCTATCTGAAACGTTCGCAACACCCCCTTAGCAAACAGCGCGTGAGGGGGAAGTCCCGTAATTTCCACCTCATCGAGAAAAACCCGCCCTGAAGTTGGGGGGTGCAATCCTGCTACAATATTGAATAAGGTTGTTTTACCAGCACCGTTTGGGCCAATTAGCCCCGTTATTTTGCCAGACTCAAAGGATAGAGAAACATCATTAACAGCATGAATCCCGCCAAACCATTTATCTAAATGTTGTACTGTCAACATATCATCGATAATCTTAAATAATTAATTTTTGACATAAAAAAAGCGACCCAGTAAATTCTGAGTCGCTTTTTTTTATTAAAATTAGCGATATCCTACCGTCGCGAATTTTCCGTTTTGAACTTCATATTGCAGGTAAGCACCGCCAGACTCGCCAGGCTCGATAAGCTCCACAGCAGATGCACCGACATAGTCGATTTCGCCACCATCCGCTAGAATCTTCAGCGCTTTGGCTAATTCACCAGGATAGATTTTCTCACCTGGTGCATTTGCAACATCCATCACATGGTCTTTTAAATCTGACGATGAGGAAGAGTTTGCGGCCTGCATGGCTAGCATGATAAGGGCTGCTGCATCATAATATTCGCCTGCATATACGTTATATTCATGACCTGCTTCAGCAAATAGTGTTTTAAAGGTTGCATCCCCTGGGCTGTCGGTGCCAGCAGAGGCTCCAAATGAGCCATCAATATCAGAGCCAAATGTGGCTGTAAGACTATCTGCATACATGCCATCAGGTAGGAAGAATGTCTCAAATGATCCTAAATCTAAGGAGCCTTGAATGATAGCGCCGCCGCCGCCATCTGCGTAACCTGCTACAACAAGAATATCACCTCCAGCTTGCGCTAAAGCTGCAGCATCCGCGCTGTAATCGCCTTTATTCTCTTCATGTCCAGCATTTATAGTTACGGTGCCACCCCCTGCTACAAAATTAGCTTCGATAGCACTACCAAGACCCTTACCGTAATCATTATTTACGTAAGTAATCGCAGCAGATTTATATCCTTGCTCGATTAATATTTCTGCTAACACCTCTGCAGAACGTGCATCTGAAGGAGCTGTTCTAAAAAATAAACCATTATCCTCGACGGTTGACAGAACAGGTGCTGTTGCAGATCCAGAAATCATAACAATACCGTTAGGCATAGCCACCCCTTCCAACATGGCTTGTGTTGCACCTGAACACATAGCTCCTACGATCGCATTTACATTTTCAGAAGTAACCAATCGCTCCCCTGTTGCAACAGCTGCTGCTGTATCTGCACAGGTTGAATCGCCTGTAACGGCAACAACATTGCTGCCACCAAGCAACGATTTGCTTTCAGCAACCTCTGAAATTGCCATCTGTGCTCCATTATTCATGGCTGGGGCCAGTGATTCTAATGGGCCTGTAAAGCCTAGTGAAATTCCAATTTTTATATCTTCTGCATATGCTGGAGAAGCCAGCATTAAAATAGCCGCAGAAACACCCATAATTTTTTTCATAATTGTCTCCCATTTAATATTCAGCTTAGAAAAATTTAATATTTAAGAAGTAACTTTAATAAATAAGCTTGCAATAAGAAACTACCCATGAAATTGGCAAAAAGGAAAGAAAATCTTGTTCTTACCCAATATTAAAGTCAATTTATTGCCGTTACCCGATGTTCAACTTAATTTTAGCTTGGAAATAGGTTTAATTGATTCTCGTGATTCGTCAGTCCAATCTATCATACCAACATCGTGGCATTTCGGACAAATCGGCTCATATTGCGCAGTTAAAGTTGAGCATGTAGAACACCGCCAGGTTTTTCCACGCGGAGCGCGTGCAGCATCCTGCAAAGCGGTTTTTGCGCCAACAGGGTCAATCTGCTTTTCTGCTAGTTCTGCCGCTAGTAAATAATCTTCATTTGTCATTTGATCCTGCGGTATTTCTGATAATAAACTGGTTGCAGGAGGCAGAATATCTTCGTCAAGTGAGGCTGCAATTACTAATCTGTTTGCATCTATCTTTTGCTCACTCTGACGGGCTAATTTTGTAAGATGGGCAATGAATTTTCCAATATTATCACTAAATGCATCTCGCAATATGTCGATATAATCTTGATGTGGTTTTAAGATAAATCCCCGTTCTATTATTTTAATCATCTGCTTTGTTGATTCGCTCTTTTGGTATAATCTGGCAAGGGCAACACGCACGGCAATATGGGACTGATCTAACTTTAGGGCACGCTCCAGCCAGTTGGTCTTATCTCGAACTTCAGAAACTTCCCGTGCGAGGAGATAACATAGTCCGATTTCTCGACTTTGAAACAGATGTTTTTGTTCCGGTAAATTCGCCAGCTGAGGTATTAACCGCCCTAATATATTCACAGCATTATGCCAATTTTTTTCCTCAACTTCTCGCCAGAAAATATGGGTTAATGCAACCGCTGAGTCAGGTTGTATCTCCAATGCCTTTTGAGCAGCTGCTCGGCTTTTCTCAGGATCATTATTCTGAAATTGCAAGTTCATTATTCCGATAAGACCATAATAAGCAGTGTCTTTATGCTTTGATAGCTGTGCGAAATATCGTCTTGCGGCGTTTTTATCTCCTGCCAGATGAGCTGCTTGCGCTGCTAGCAAATCAGGAAGAAGTCCCCTGCCAAGTAGTTTTTCTGCTTTCCTTGCTTGTTTTTGTGCAGAACGACTATCACCTGCGGCCAAGGCAACAAGACCAAGTCCAAGCGCACGCTCGCCATTAGTGCGGCGCCTATATTGCCAGCCATGCGCCATCATTTTGGGCCAATTTCGAATAAGACGCCATAGCCTGTCAAACAGCATTACAAAAATGGCAAAAGCAATCACAAAACCAACAAGCAGGCTTGTTGAAATCTGAATTTCATAGCCAAGCCATTGAATTTGGCTTTCACCTGTTTGCTGATTAAACCAGCTAACAACCAGCGCAACCAGACCGCCCATCAGAATTAAGCGTGTGATTTGTATCATGGCTTTTCTCTTTTGGGTAATGAGCTGTAGTTTTGAAAAATTTCAGTTATTATTTTATCAACCTGTTGCCGGGATTTAATTTGGGATAGATGCCTATTAAGTTTTGATAGCTGCTGTGAGCTTATATTGGAGGTATCATTATCTAAAAAATCTTTCAGATACATAATTGCCTCTGATAATGTTTCTGGGATTTTATTTGCACGCACTAGCAACTGATTAGCATCGCTCAGAATTGGTTTTTGGGAAGCTTCATCCCTGTTACCGTGCCTTTCCTCACTATCAGACTGTACGGCATTATCATTCGATAATTTTCTAAGATTTAAAAGGCCTGCAAAATAGTCAGCCCAAGACAGCTCAGATAATTCATTGGTATCTTCTATTTTATTTGTATTTATCTCTGTATCTGTCTTTATCTTTGGCTTTTCTGTGGGTTTGAGTATTTTATCATACGCTACCGAATCCCATGTAACTTCAGAAATCTGATAGTTTAATTGAGCTAGCAGACGTGCATGGCTAGATAAATTTCCGCTGAGTGCATGCTCAATAGAGCGCACAACTTCATCTGAATTATCCTCAACCAAGTTAGATTTTAGCGTCTCAATCAATGGTCGATAGATTGCAAGGCTTTTGCCTGTTTGACTATCAAGCCATAAACTATCTAAAAATTGTTTTATCTGGTGCGAGCCAAAATTTATATTCTCGAGCGGCTTGCTACCCTCTATTTGGGTGCGCGATATCTCATTACCTAAATCCTCAAGCCTAGCTTCTAGGTCATTAAGCTGGACTAGCAGTGTATCTGGGCTTACATCCTGCGCTTCTGCTTCAACATATTCTTCTAAACTGCCTATATTTGTTTTCAAATTATCAACTTGGTCTTGTAGCTCAGCTAGCTGCTGCTGAGTTTGTAATGTACGTTCCGTAACTTCATTTAGGATTGTTGAAAGTTTCAGGCTATCTTGTGAAGGGGGCATCACATTATTCAGCACCCAATACCCACCTGCTATGGCAACCAGTGCAAACATAAAAAATCCCATTAGATTTCTCAGTGAAAATAATGTCCTAGCCGAAGAAGAGCGAGACTGATGAGTGTGATTGCTCTTATTGCCAGACGCTTTTTTTCGGCCAGAGCGCGGGATTGCCTCACCTTCAATCACCGTCTCGGATGCGTCTTTATCTGGATCCTGCATACGGATTATCTGCCTATTCGAGTTCTCTTATCTCAGAGTACCAGTCTTTTATTACTTTAAACAAGTGCTCAAAATTAGCTTCTTCAGATTTTGTAATGCCAGAGAAAAAAGACACCTCCTCTGGCACAAATGGTATTTGATCAAATGTAAAGAGCTGCCATTTTTTGTGATATTCCCAAATATTGGCCGCAATCATTAATGCTCTAAAGCACTGAAAATTTCGTTTTGATAGAATAATAATTCCCGTGATCTTATTTGATTTAACCAGCTCTATAAACCCGTTAGGAAGATGGTCTGAAGGTCTCATATAGTAACTAATGACTCTATCTATATTGAACTTTTTAGGTGTTAAATAAGCTTCGATATCAAATGCAATATCAGCTCCTGAAACCCATAATAATGGCCCTTTTGCCCTGTCTGTCTTATGGGCTATATTCTTAGCCAAAGTCTGGGCGTTACCTGAAGATGTAATGACATTCGTATATCCTGCATTTTTCGCTGCTTGTGCTGTGGTGCTTCCAACACACCAAGCTGGCAGATCATAAAATGAGTTTTGATGCAGAATTGCGTGTTTGCTTGTAAAAATCAGGGCCTGATAATTTATCTCGAATATCGCGCTATCTAGCGCAATTGGCTCGTAAGCTAAAACCGCAAGTGGCATAGCAGATATTCCAGAAGCCGAAAGAAGATTAGCATTACTAGTAGCAGCTTCGATATCGCGAATAACAATAATCATCTTTTTGCTTATTTCATTCCTCTAAAAAGCACTTAAACTAGCTCGAAAGAAACGACTTTCCACCACATTTTCCCAGAAGATCTTGGGCAATTTTTTGACCTAATTCCAGCGCATTTTCAGGCCTACCCGAAGAAGAGGCACTATAGCTTTCCGCCCCGTCAGGAGAATATATATGGGCCTGAAGATGCAACCTCCCAGATGAGCTTATATAGGCATAAGCAGAAATCGGCGTGCGACAAGACCCATCCAGATTTGCTAGAGTTGCGCGCTCTGCTGTTACACAAGAACGTGTATTATTGCAATTCAAGCGCGAAAAGGTCTGCTTGATAAACTTATAATCTGGATGACGGTTATAAATCTGAACTGCGAGTGTTCCTTGCGAGGCAGCCGGTGGCATTTTATCAATATCAATTGGGGTATATGCAATATTCAAATTCAGCCTTTTTAGGCCAGCGACAGCCAAAATAATGGCATCATATTCATTATTTTCAAGGCAAGCTATTCTTCGGTTTATATTTCCTCTTAATAGCTGAACATCTAAATCAGGGCGATATTTTAATAATTGTGCTTTGCGTCTTACAGAAGCTGTGCCCACTTTTGCATTTATCGCAAGCTCATCAAGACTTGCAGCCCCTAATATTGCATCTCTTGGATCTTCTCTTGGTAAAATAGAGGCAATTTGTGTATCTGCTGCAAACTGGGTTTCCATATCTTTTAAGGAATGTACAGCGCAATCAGCACTGCCAGATAACAGTGCTTGCTCAAGTGTTTTAATAAACACTCCTTTACCACCAACTTCGACTAACGGTTTTACAAGGTTTTCATCCCCAGGCGTTGACATACCAAGAAGGCGTGCTTGCACTGGCGCAATTAAATCACGCACTAGTTGAGCTTGAGCCATTGCTAGGTTTGATTTTCGGGTGGCGATCGTTAACAAACGGGAGGTTTTAGAATTTTTCTTGTCTTGCATATACTCTGTCTAATAGTATGACGGAAGTTTTCAAAGGAAAAAAATGACAAAACAGTCAATCATATTAGGAATAGAAAGCAGTTGTGATGAGACTGCTTGCGCTATTATTAGGCAGGATGGTGAAATCCTTGCTAATATTATCTCCTCGCAAGCATCTATTCATGCCTCTCACGGCGGTGTTGTACCAGAGGTTGCGGCAAGAGAACATTTATCTGCAATAAGGCCAGTAATTGAGCAAGCCCTTAAACAATCAGGACTATCCTTTGATAAAATCGATGGTATTGCTGCAACAGGTGGGCCTGGATTAATAGGTGGCGTTTTAGTTGGTACCGTAACAGCCAAAGCAATAGCCAGCGCAAGTAATCTGCCCTATTACGCTGTCAACCATCTCGAAGGTCACGCATTGACACCAAGATTCACACATAATCTGGATTTTCCGTACCTATTATTGCTAGTCTCTGGCGGTCACACCCAGCTGTTAAATATCAAGGGGCTGGGAAAGTATGAGCGATATGGCACTACATTGGACGATGCCGCTGGTGAAGCATTTGATAAAGCCGCAAAAATCTTAGGACTTGGCTACCCAGGCGGGCCAGCGATACAAGAAGCCGCCAAGTCGGGAAATCCAACGGCTATAAAATTGCCTATTCCAAGGCAACGATATCATGATTGTCATTTCTCTTTTTCTGGCCTTAAAACAGCACTTGCAAATGCAGCATTAACTCATCCAGAACCACTTCCGATTTCCGACTTTGCTGCAAGCATGCAATCGGCTATATCTGCTTGTCTTGTTAATCGCTCAGCAATTGCGCTGAAGGCGTTTATCTCTTCTTATAAACATATGGAACAACCCTCCTTTGTAGTGGCTGGCGGTGTAGCTGCAAACACACAAATTCGGGAGGATTTACAAAACCTTGCCAGCTCCTTGAACTTCACTATGGTTTTGCCACCTTTAGAATTTTGCACTGATAATGCTGCTATGATTGCTTGGGTTGGCATGGAATACCATCAAATTGGTATGAACACCGAACTTGATTTCGCACCAAGACCGCGATGGCCACTTGATAATAATGCAACACCGCCACCAGGGCGAGGTGTAAGACAATGACAACTAGCAACTCAAAAACTGGAAAAATAGTCGTCATTGGAGGCGGAAGCTGGGGAGGCGCGCTTGCCGACCAGCTGCAAAAAGCAAAAAATAGCGTTACGGTGCTTACCCGGCGCCAAGAAACAGCAGATGCCCTTAATCAAGCACATCTTTTGGCATTGCCTCAGCTTAGACTTAACCAGCCCATATCATCGACACTACAGCCAGAATGTCTGAGGTCAGCTGAACTGATAGTGATAGCTGTCCCTGTGTCAGCAACCGCTAAGGCAATTCAATTAGTGCGCTCTTATGCATCCAAAAAGGCAATTATACTATTTACTGGTAAAGGACTGCTACCTCACTCTCAAAAGGGCGGCGTGTTCCTGCCAGAATGGGTAAATGAAAGCCTAGGCGAATTTAACCCATATGGGCTCTTAAGTGGGCCATCATTTGCGGATGAGGTAATCTTAGATAAGCCTGCCGCTGTTATTATTTCTTCTAATTCTCTTTCGCTATCTTATATAATTGCTGATTATTTCTCAATGAGTTGTTTGAGGTGTTATGTTGGGGACGACGTTATGGGGGTTGCTGTTGGAGGTGCTGTTAAAAATATTATTGCCATCTCAGCTGGTATTGCTACTGGATTAGAACTTGGGGATAATGCGCGTGCTGCATTGGTAACACGAGGTCTTGCCGAAATTTCGCGACTAGCTGTAAAAATAGGCGGCAGGGGCAAAACGCTAAATGGTTTGGCAGGAATGGGGGATTTAATGCTATCCTGTTCTGGTCCTCATTCTCGCAATATGGCTTATGGAATGGCCCTTGCAAAAAAACAGCATCCTGAACAGAAATTAGCAGAAGGAAGCAAAGCAGCTGCCCTTCTTAACGCAAGAGCAGAATTTGAAGATATCGAATTACCAATTGCGCAATCTGTTTATCGTATTTTGCAACATCCTGAGACCATAGAGAGCGAAATTAGGACGCTTTTATCAAGAACCGTAACGATTGAATAGAATGGCGAAATTATCGTCGCTTGTTTAAAATAAAAAAACACTAAAAAGAGGCTTACATGGCATATTGGCTATTTAAATCAGAACCGAACACATGGTCATTTAATGATCAGCTGGCTAAGGGAGATGAAGGCGAAGGCTGGGATGGCGTTCGCAATCATCAAGCTGGCAATAATATGAAAGCTATGGAGATAGGAGATCTTGGATTTTTCTATCACTCTGTAATTGAAAAACGCATTGTCGGGATAGTACGTGTTACCGAGAAATGGCACCTTGATCCAACCGATGCAACAGGGCGCTTTGGAATGGTTACCGTAGTTGCGGTAAAAGAGGTTGTGAAACCTGTTACACTTGCAGATATCAAAAATGAGCCATTGCTGGAAAATTTCGCACTCGTGCGTCAATCGCGTCTATCGGTAGTATCTGTATCACAAGATGAATGGGGTATATTACTAAATATGAGTAATACAATTATGTAATGCCTACTATAACATTCAAGCTTTAAGATTGGGCATCGTTACTAGAATTACGGTGAATAAAATACAAATTACGCGCATATATAAATAACCCCAGACCCTGGCCGCATATGATAACAGGGTCTTTGCGCCATAGTGCATATAATAAAAGCACCAATCCACCACCTATTGAGAAATACCAAAATGCAAGTGGAATGATCGATTTCTTTTCACCTTCAGATTTAATCCATTGGATAATAAACCTCATAGCGAATAAAAACTGTCCGCCAAAACCAACAATGACCATCAAAGTTGCTGGATTTTCAGAAATTGAAGCAGGCAGGAATGGAATAGCGGTGTGCAGAAAGCTACCCGTTGCTAGTGCAGACGTACCTATTATATTTGAGATGATATCAAGCATTTAGTTTTTCACTACTTCTCGGTTGCATTATTATGTGATGTTTTTGGAGAAATCTCTTTAACGTCTTCTGGATGGTTTGTGCGACTAAGAAGCCACATAACGCCCATAATATCAGAAATTCCAACCAGTAATCTATCTAAAATTCCATATTTGGAATTGCCTTTCTCCCGAGCACGGTGGCCAACTGGCACTTCAACTACCACCCCCCCTTCTCTTCGAATCAGAACTGACATAAACCGATGCATATGATTAAAAAAGGGAAGCCGCAAAAATACCTCCCTATCTACTATTTTAATCCCACAGCCAGAGTCAGGGTGAGAATCTTTTAGCAACCAACCTCTTAGGTTCTTAGCCCTGCGAGAAGCAAATTTCTTCATTGCTGAATCTTTTCTTCCCTGTCGCACGCCCCCTGCCATGCCCCTATTAGGGCGCGCTGCCAATAACGCTTTTTCTAACGCAGGCAGGTCAGCTGGGATATTTTGACCATCCCCATCTAAAACAGCAATGAGCGGTGCTCTTGAGGCAAGCAGACCTGTGCGAATGGCAACGCTTTGTCCACTTCGCTTTTTATGACGTAAAACACGCAACTCTTTAATTTCAGACAAACATTTTTGTAATTCAGCCTCTGTTTCATCTGTACTGCCATCATCAATATAAATAATTTCAAAGGGTCTTCCTTGAAACGTATCGCAGATCTCCTCAATCAAGGGCTTGACATTTCCAGCCTCGTTCATAACTGGCACAAGCACTGATATCTCTGGTGCTAACACAGCATGCGATGCATTCTCTGGATAGGTGATAAATTGTGCCATAAAACAAAATCTTAAGACGGTTTTTTAGAGGTCTTAGCCGTTCAAACTCTTATCGTCAAATTTAATCGAAGAAATAAAATATAATTCAACAAATTGTCCTTTAGAGATATTGAATCCGTCAATCTTAGATAGCTGATGGGTTGGTATATCTAGCTTTAACGCAGCTGCCTGAAATTCTTCTAAATGGCGTGATTCAACGATGATTATTGCCTCTGGCGCCTCTGCCAAAAGTAAGGCGGCTTCATCTGCAGAAAGCAATAAAATTTCTTCTCCTAATGTGAATACAGCAGATGGTTCGTGATAACCTGCCAGTGCAATAATGTTAGCATTTACGGGAAGTGCCTCTAGTTCCTGTTCGATTAAGGACGCAATATGAACAGATTTTAAGTTCCCAATAATGCCAGAAAACAACACACAATTAAACGCAATTCCAAGAATACTAGCTACAAGCACGAGCTGGCCACGTTTTATAATCTGAGGTGAATCATCCCTGATCCATCTACAGACAAATGCAAAAATACCAAAAATTAGTAATAATGCAAAAAGCACAAACGCAAATGCAAAGCCTCCATTTTCTGCCCCCAATTTTGCGGCACCCCACAATCCAGCTGAAAGCAGCAAAACCCCGCACAAAGCAGATATCACAAATATTATCACTTCAGTGATACGGCGCCATTTCAATAAGGAGACGGGCAGGAATACGGCTCTGCCAATAAGCATAATAAGCGCTGGTAGTATCGGTAACATATAATGCGGCAATTTAGTTGGAATTAATTCGATCACAAACCAATAACCCACAAACCATACAAAACAGAACTTAGTTGCATCAGACCGCCAGAATTGAGCGTTTGTTCTACTAAAAGAGCCTAGAAAAATAGAAACTGGAAACATCAATAACAGAATAGTTAACAGATAACTGCCAGGGGGTGCACCATGAGATTCCTGCCCACTAGCGAGTTTTGGCAAAAGGTCTTTTGTCACCGCTTGAGCAAGAAAACTGCCATCTGTAGCGATTGAAACAGCTAAAACCCAGGGAAGACAAATTACGCTAATAATAAGCAAGCCAGATACAAAACGAAGTTCTCTTATCCAGCGCCATTCGCGCTCCATAATCACCAATCCAAGCACTGTCGTAAGTGCCAGAAAAGGCGCGACAGGCCCTTTAACCAATATAGCAAATGCCATTGAGACCCAAAACCAACCCCGACCAGATATATTATTTGGAAGGTGTTTATCAAGATGTCTATTTTTGTAAAATAACCATAAAGAGAACTGTTGAGCCATGATTAGGCTCAATAATAGTGAATCTGTTTTAGCGATATGCGCTTCGGCAAGCACAATAAAACAACTAGCAAGTAAAGACGAAGAGACAAGTTGCTGTAAATGGCGTGAATCAGGCCATAAATTTTTCACAAACAAATAGCATAGAACCAGACTTACAATATAACCAAGTAAGCTTGGGAGCCGATAGGATGATATGTCTTCTGATCCGAATAAGGCGGCTGATGCAGATTGCATCCAATAAATGCCAATTGGTTTTTTTGCTCGTAATTCATCTTGAAACTTAACCGTTATAATATCTGCTGTTTCCACCATTTGCTTACTAGCCTGCGCAAATCGTGCTTCGTCGCGATCAATGACGTTGATTGTAGCATGGCCAATTAGGATTAAAAGACTGGCAAATATCACAAGAATCCATAGGCTCAACCGGCGGTGGCTAAACCATTGTGCATTAGCAAGCATTTCTGAACGGGAATTTAACAACCAAACTCTCTTCTAACTATTTTGATATCAACCGACAATTACATCTAGAAACATTGTCTATTTATTTGCCCATTTGATAGTTAGATTTAGCCGATTTGAGAAATTTTGACCATTGCCTACTATAAATATTTCCTCTTTTTACAAAATTTGTTTTAGTTATCATTTAAAACAGCACTGCATTTTATTTCTTCCTAATGTGAAAGAAACTTATAAAATATATAAATCAAGATAATTTCCCACTTGCTTAATCTGCTAATCACAGCACAATAGACGTGAAAATTCGGCTACGATTATAAAGGACAGCTATATTGGATTATCTTCAAGTTAAGACGGGGCTAACCTCTGATAATGATGGTCTGAGGCCAATTTACCTGATTATTTCCTCCGAATTTCATAAATGGGTAGAGAATACACCTTCCTATTGGCAATCCTGGATAAAGCAAAATAATTTTCAGCCTGACTCTGGCAGCTTTTTGCTTTTTCCGAATACGCATGGAAGAGTTGAAGCAGCGTTATTGATAATCTCTGTATCATCTTCTGCTGTTTTAAATAACGCAGACACAAGCTGGGCTGATGTAAATTGGACTTGCATTTGGGAAATGGCTATTGCTGCAAAAAAATGCCCCGCTGGTATCTGGAAAATAGAATTCGGAACTAAAGAATTTGAAAAAACGCCGTTCATTTTAGGGTGGGGATTAGCCCAATATACTTATGATTTTCCTAAAAAACCGATTGTTCCTCACAATAGCCTCCCTAAAGATAAAAACCAAAATACAGACCAAAATATAGAAAAGCCTGAATCTGCACGGCTATATGCACCTGATGCAGGAGACGTGCCTGCATTAATTAAGGCTATATCGCTTTGCCGAAATCTTATTAATTTACCAGCAAACTATCTAAACACTACAAAATTAGCACACATAGCTTCACAGCTTGCTGACAGGTTTTCAGCAGATTTCACATTATATTCTGGTGCAAAGCTCGCAACACATGCACCAGCAATTGATGTGGTTGGACGCGCTGCAGAAACGCCTCCGTGTTTAATAGATATTAAATGGGGCACAAAAGGCCCTAAAATAACCCTAATAGGCAAGGGCATAACCTTTGATACTGGGGGCCTTGACCTTAAACCGTCAAAAGCCATGGAGATCATGAAAAAAGATATGGGGGGAGCAGCACATGCCCTTGGTCTGGCATCGGCCATTATGGAAGCTGGCCTTCGCGTACAATTACGTGTTTTAATACCAGCTGCTGAAAATTCAGTTTCTGAGAAATCCATGCGGCCTCTTGATATTATTGAAACTGCTGCAGGAATTCCTGTTGAGATAGGCAACACCGACGCAGAAGGACGCCTTGTATTAGCAGACGCATTATTCTACGCCAAAAAGGATAATCCAGATTTTGTGGTTGATTTTGCAACCCTAACGGGCGCTGCCAGAGTAGCTCTTGGCACAGAATGCCCTGCTGTTTTTTGCAACAAAACAGAGACTGCAAGACAGCTTATGTCGATAGGCGAGAAAATAGATGATCCGATTTGGCATCTGCCCTTATTTGCGCCTTATGAGCGATTTTTAAAAACAGAAACATCCGCGGTTTCAAGCACAGGTCAATCAGGATATGGCGGCGCTATAACAGCCGCTCTATTCTTGCAAAAGTTCATTGGCAAGGATTTAAATTGGGCGCATATCGATGTTATGGCATGGAATCTTTCGAGCAGACCAGGCAGGCCAAAAGGAGGAGAAGCGATGGGACTTCGAGCTGTTTATCAATATATTGCAGAACTCGCCAAAAATCATTAGCGTTATTTAAAGACTATTAAATTCAGTAAATTATAGATTTAAGGGGAATAAAAATGGCTAATTCTGGAAAAAAGGAAATCGGGCTTGCGATAGTGGGTTGCGGTGCTATCGGAAGGATAAGAGCCATCATGGCACGCGATTATCCAGGAATAGACTGGATTGGCTTATGTGATATCGACACAGAGCTTGGCAAGACATTACAAAATGACACAAACGCAGATTTCTTTACAGATGATTATAATAAACTTCTCGCAAGAAGTGAGGTAGACGCCGTAATTATTGCAACTGATGAAAATCATCATTTTGGACCTACAATGGCAGCCGTAGAAGCTGGAGCAAGTTTATTTATCGAAAAACCCCTAGCTACTGATATTCAGGAATCAGCAAAGATTTTAGCCGCAATAGAAGCAGCAGGGCTAGATGCAGTGATGGGATATACTCAGCGTTTCAGAAGACGGTTTCTTACGGTAAAACAACGACTTCAAGAAGGCCGAATAGGCGATGTGACCTCTGTTGTAACGCGTGCATTTATGAACTCTATGGTACCGATTGCGACCGTAAGACGCACAAATGAGCGTGAAAACCTTACCCCGATGGTTGTATCTGGAACACATAGTCTGGATATGTCGCTATGGTTACTAGAAGGCAAAACACCTGCGCAAATTTTTGCCAAATCAGTTGATAAGTCACTCTCTCAATATGGAACAAAAGACGCAACTTTCGGTCTGTTTACAATGGATGATGGTACTATTTTTAGTATGAATATAAGCTGGGCGTTACCACAGGTATGGCCAGGTTCTGTTTATGGTCTAGAAATTGGAATTGTTGGAACCGAGGGTGTGATTGATATTGAAGATACCCATCGTGACTTGGTTCTTGCGAGTACAAAATCCCAAGGGGGCGGTTATGTGCCTCATGGGTTTGAGCCGCCGCAAAGACATGTTGACTTTCTTACATCATACCCCCCTGGGGACATTTTTGGAGGCCAGCTATGGGGTCCAATGCGTGAAGAGACAAACTCCTGGTATCAACGACTTGTTACAGGTCAGTCAACACCTCACGCCACAGCCAAAGATGGTCATCGCAATCTAGTACTAACAATGGCAATGGATGCATCAGCCTATACAGGAGAGGCTCTTGATTTGACCGATAATTTGGAGAATCATGTGCTAGAGATCCAATCTTCAGCTAGAAACAAAGGATGACATTATGAAAGCGCTTATGTTGCATGGCCCTGGCCAACCATTCTCTCTTGAAACAGTTGCTGACCCCAAACCTAGCCCAGGAGAGGCTGTTGCCAAAGTTATTGCATGTGGAGCAGGCCTTACCGTACAGCACGTAAAAGCGGGCAGAACTACTGTTCCGTTTCCAAGAATATTAGGGCACGAAATTGCAGCCGAAATTGTAGAAACAAACGGTGATTGCGGTAGCCTTAAAGTGGGAATGCCTGTTACAGCCTATTTCTACCTTACTTGTGGGCATTGCAAATGGTGTTTGATTAACCGCCAAACTTTATGCAAGAATTTTGGAGGTTATATCGGAAGAGCCTGTGACGGCGGATATGCTGAATATATCAAATTACCTGCCAAAAATTTTGTTCCTATACCAGAGACCTTAAATATCTATGAGAATGCAGCGGAAATTGGCGTTATCTGTGATGCAATAGCAACACCTTATAAAGTACTTCGTAGAGGCAGAATAGCGCCTCTTGAACGTGTTGCGGTATTTGGTGCTGGCGGCGGGCTTGGTATCCAAATGTTAAAAATGGCCAGATGGGCAAATTGTCATGTTACAGCTGTCGACGTTGATAAAAGCAAGTTTGCTGCCTGTCTTGAACATGGCGCAGATATCTGTGTTGATGCTACTACCAATGATGCTCATGAAGCCCTACTTGATGCATCCGGCGGTGGTTTCGACGCTGTGATAGATTTTGTATCCTCGACCAAAAGTCTTGAAATGGCGGCAGATAGTCTTGGTACTGGCGGCAGATTACTTACACTTGGCGGTGGCGGTGGCTCTAAAGCTGATTTTAAGCTGAACGCAATGACATTACTCAATAAGGAAATTGAGGTAATGGGAAGCCGATATTGCTCTTATCAAGAAGTACTTGAGAGTTTGCAACTTGTAGGGGAACAAGCAGATAAAGGGCTAATGCCCCTTGTTACTAGGACATCTGGATTTGATGGACTAGAAGATATTCATAATGATCTAGAACATAGCCGTATCACAGGTCGTGCAGCACTCGTACTATAAATTTGGACTACTCTTATGAATAAATCTGCTGCCATTATTGGACTAGGTGTTCTAGGTTCAGCCATAACAGAATATCTGCTAAAAAATGAATTTGAAATTTATGGGTTCGATATCTTGCCAGAGGCAATGGCAAAGTTTGATAGCTTTGAGAATTTTTCTGCGTGCAGCTCTTTGGCTAGCCTATTCTCAAAGCAGAAAAACATTCTGTTATGTCTGCCGACGCCGGCAAATTTGAATTCTGTAATGCACGCAATGCCTAGCCTGAAGGATTTACACAAAACAGCTGATAGCCCTCTCCTAATTGAGTTATCAACGCTACCTGTCGACGCAAAACAAGATGCGTTATTATTGGCACGTGATAAACAAATTCGGATGGTAGATTCTCCTGTCTCAGGAAACCGGGTCGTTGCATTGCAGGGCAAATTATCTGCCTATCTTTCTGGTAATGAAGAAGATGTTCTAGCTGCCAAACCCCTATTAGAAGCATTCTGCCAGAAAGTTACGCAAGTTGGCGCATTCGGTAATGGTAGCAAGATGAAACTTATCGGCAATATTCTTAATCTGGTTCATAATAGCGTTACTGCTGAAGTGATGGTTCTTGGCATGAAAGTCGGATTAGAGCCAGAATTAATTCATAAGGCAATTAGTGGTACTTTCTCAAGCTCAGCTGTATTTGAAGGGCGCGGCAAATTAATGGTTGAGAATGATTATGCCGTTGAGGGAATGAATTTTTCAACGCCTATCAAGGATAGTGACTATATTACCAAACTTGCGAAAGATAATTATGTGCCGCTTCCTATTTATCAAGTAGCGTTGCAATATTACCTAGCTGCAATGGCGCAAGGATATCAGGATATGGATGCTGCCGCTGTTTGTGCTGTTATTGAGAAAAATACAAATTTAAAAAGATAATAATGATATCCTTATTTCTCCAATATCTGTTTTAGATGCGGATAGATAAGCATAAAATCATCATTCTCAAACGTAGGATCTAGCATATTCAGAAGATTCAGACTATGTGCTAGATAGCTTTGTTCTACCTCATCACCTTTGAGTAGCTCATCTAATAAACCGAGGTCTTTTTTTAAGTTAGCAGGCGTTGAGCGTCCGTCAAATGTTCCTGATAGTATGTGATCTGGAAATCGTTTTTCTGATATATAGCTGCGTGCATTTGAGCAATTAAACACTTCTATCATTTGCGCAAGGTCAAGTCCATTCTGTTCTCCCTTGATACAAATCTCACTCAAAAGCAAAAAATTTCCATGGCAAACAGCATTGTGAAATAATTTCATAAGCTGACCCTTTCCA
>Ga0255753_1002589_pt1 | contig 19803 bp, 8 predicted proteins | sample 041ome_10_FD_179953 | JGI IMG/M metagenome (GOLD analysis project Ga0255753, IMG submission 179953) | Coastal salt marsh microbial communities from the Groves Creek Marsh, Skidaway Island, Georgia - 041412US metaG (version 2) | ecosystem: Environmental > Aquatic > Marine > Intertidal zone > Salt...
CGCGTGCGCGCTCGACCGCGCGCTCAGAGCGCGCGCGCGACGCGCGCGACCGATGGGCGCGCGCGACGACGATTTGAAACCGAATCGACAGACGGCGTCGATCGCGTCGTTCTTCGCGACGACGCGCGCGACGACGGCGACGCGCGCGACGCGCGACGACGCGGAGGACGATGGCGGTGGGAAGCGCGCGCGAGCGGGCGAACGCGCGACGGAGGCGATCGCGGTGGACGAGGAGGAGGCGACGCGAGACGACGCGGGCGCGGCGAGACGCGACGACGCGGTGGATCTCACGATGGAGGGCGAGGAGACGATCGCGACGGCGAGCGGAGGGGAAGAAGGGGGGGGGGGCGGGGGGGGGGGGGGGGGGGGGGGGGGGGGGGGGGGGGGGGGGGGGGGGGGGGGGGGGGGGGACGCGGCGCGCGACGGCGCGAGGGCGTCGAGGGAGGGCGAGGGATCGAGGGTGAAGGTGCATAGTTTTTTTACGAATTTCGCGAAGAGACGCAAAGCCGCGGCGACGGCGAGGGAGGGCGAGGGAGGGACGGTGAGGGAGACGCAGGCGGAATTCGTGCGGGTGAAACCGGCACCGATCGAGGAGGCGTTGGGACCGGTGCACGTGGGGTACGTGCCGATCGCGTACGAACGGCGGACGGACGCGACGTCGACGACGGTTTCGTTTTCGACTCGCGTCGACGACGGCGAGAGACGTCCGATGACGACGCACGCGTTCGAGTTGGTGCAACTCGGGCGAACCGCGCGAGAGGATGTGACGGCGACGCGCGGTGGCGCCGTTTCACGGCCGTCGACGTCGACGGAGTCGGAGGAGGACGCGTACTTGGCGGACGTCGCCGTCGCGGCGAATCGCGTCGACGTCGAGCTGGACGGTGTCGCGATGGCGACCGAGAGCGAGCTCGCGCGTGCGCGAGGTGAATGTAGGAATGCGTTGTTAGGGTTGAAGGAACGCGGCGGTCAAAGTCAGGCTGCGTTTCAGTGGGTCGATCGATTCAAGCCGACGCGCGGTTCCGACACCATCGGTCAAAACGCCGGCGTGGTGGAATCGCTACAGAATTGGTTTCGCGCTTGGCAGGGTCGCATTGCGATGCAGGCGAAAGGGAAAGTACCACCATCGCCGTCGCGACCGTGCATCCCTCGTAAGGTGTACGATTCGGACGACGAAGAGTTTTGGCACAGCGACGAAGAAGAGGATGACGGCCTCGGAAGCGGCGAATCCGTGGCAAACGGCGTTTTGATTAGTGGTCCGGTGGGGTGCGGTAAGACGGCCACGGTATACGCGTTGGCGAAGGAGTTTGGATTTAAAGTGCTCGAGGTGAATGCGTTGGACAGACGCAGTGGTCAAGAAGTCTTGGGGCGATTCACGGAGGCGACTCAATCAAAGCGTTTCGGTAAAAAGGCGAAAGCCGGCGCTGAGCGGCCGGCGCCGGCGAATGGTGGATTGAAGGCGTTTTTTGGTGGCGCGAGCGATGATGAAACGAAACGAAAAGAAGCGATTGCGGCGAAGACGAAAGAGGATAACGAAAAAGCAGATGCGCAATCGTTGATTTTGTTTGAAGAGATTGATATTCAACTCGCCTCGGAGCGCGGATTCATGGCGGCGCTTTCGCAACTCGTCGAGAACACGAAGCGACCGATTGTTTTTACGTCGAATACGTCAATTTTACCAGATCTTTCGATGAATTTACCTCTGGCGCGTGTGCGATTCGACGCGCCGGGCATTCGCGAATGTGCGACGTACGCCGCGCTCGTGTCAGCTGCGGCAAAGTCGGCGCTCAGACCGAGCGACGCGACGTCAATTTCGCTCGCGTGCAAGGGAGATCTGCGTAGAACTTTGCACAACGCTCAATTTGCGTCGTTCAGCGACAGTGAAGTCCACTTTGACTCGATCGCTAGCGATCGTCACTCTACCGCGCTCATCGACGCCGCTCGCGCCGCTGTGCTCGACGGCGTCAAGCATTTGGGCGCAATACCTGTCGACGCGGCAAAAGAGCTACACGCGAGTTTAGTCGAGCGAGAGCGAGCTGATTTTGAGTCGATGATGCAGGAAGTGGAATGTGGATTGATCAGGCACCAATCGCGGTTGGCGCGTTGGGACGCCATGAAAGAGGCGAAAAGAATTGAACGAATCGAGGCGAAGAAAAAGTTGCTCGGCATTCCGGCGGACAAAAATCCACTCGATCTCGTGGACTCGACCAAGAAAGAAGTAATCGTGGACGAACGCACAAAAGAAGACGAGGCCGAAGCTCGGATTCAAGCCGCGCTCGCGGTGTTTGAGCCGCGAGTCCCCTTGCCAGCCCCCGATTGGACGACCTTCGACGCCGAGGCGCCCGCGGGCGGGTGGGATCGAGCGCGTGACGAACTCACCGCGCTAGCCGCGCTCGCGCGATCGATGTCGCAAGTTGATGTGTTGCGATCGGCGACGTGCGTCGGAATCACGGGTCCGTGTCGACGAGACGTGCCGTGGAGTAAGGAAACCATCGGCGACGCGCAAGCGTTAGAAGATTGCGCGCCGAGTGAAGATTTCTACCTAAGCAACGGACCCGCGCGACAGACGCTCGGTGGAAGCGATAATGTGAGCGTAATGGCGTCGGAATTTATAACGGTCCACTGCACGCAGCGTTACACGTCCACAAGGCTGTCGCTACGCGAATCTCATCCCGAATCCGAGCCCACGGCGTCGCAACCGATGTGCGCGCCGGCGACGCCAGTGAAGGCTTCCAAGCGTGCGCGAGGGTCTACTCGAGCTCCCTTGATCATTCAGAGCGGATCTATGCACTCGACGTGGCGCGCGCGAGTTCTCGCCGAATCCGCGGGTGGGCACACGGTAAATTCGAAGGAGACGACTGATCGATTGGGATTCTTGTCGCGAATGGTTCGCCTTCAGAGCGCGCCAAAGGCGCTCTCGTCGCCCAACTCTCGAGACTCGCGACGCCGCACCAGAAATAGACGAAAACACTTGGCATTAGCTAGCGAAACGCACGCCGATTTGCTCGACATTTCGAACTTTGGCGGTAGCAATCATATGTAGCAAGTACGTACCGGCGCGATGAAATCAGAAAGTCAACCGATGTCGGCGCCGCACTTCGAGGCGCACATGACGTTCGAGCTCACGCCCCGCGCGCTCAAACGCGCGTGCTTAGATCAAAACGGGTGCGTCAAACGAATGCGCGGCTGCGACCCTTCGAAATTCGCGCACGCGAGCCGCGCGAATGCCACCGCTGAACGCTCTCGTTTGACTCGCGCGCAGATATTCCACTCCAGAGCTCAACGAGGTGCTCTACCTTCATCACAGAGGCATCGTCGAGCTGCGGCACTTCGAGCCGTATTCAAATTTACGGTGCTTGCACCTCGAGTGCAACGCCATATCTTCGCTCGACGGTTTGCGAGCTTTGACCGAGCTCTCGCAGCTGTGCGTCGACGGCAACGCGTTGCGCGACTTGCGCGGCGTCGAACGCTTGACAAAACTTCGGCATCTCAACGCGAACGATAACGTGATCGAGACCTTGGAACACGCGCGCGGCCACGGGGCGTTAGAAACGCTGTGCGTGCGCGGGAACCGTCTTCGAGACGTGGGCAAGGCGTTGGAGCCGCTGCGAGCGTGCGCGGCGCTGCGATCGCTCGACGTCTCTCGCAACGACATCGACATCGACGCGGCCACGGACGACGACGCCCGCCGAGGCTTGCTCGAGGCGTTATCACACGTCTCAAACGTCGAACTGCTGTATTTCGCCGACGGTAACCCCGCGTCGCGCTCGACCGAGGCCTATCGCGCCGTCGTCGTCGAAGCCCTCCCTCGCCTCCGCTGGCTCGACGACGCGCCCGTCGACGCCACCTCCCGCCGACTCGCCGCCGCTCGCCTCCTCGACGGCGTTCGAGGCGAAATCCAAGCCCAACGAGACGTCGCCGTCGAGCGTCGTCGCCGCGCCGACGCCGAGCACGCCGCCTTCCCCGTCGCGTGCGCCGCCGTCGCGCGCGCCCGCCGCGCGCGTCCCGTCGCCGACGTCGACGCCCTCGACGCCCTCGACGCCCATCTCGCGTGACCGCGCGCGCCGCCTCATTTTTCCTCGCGCGTCCCTCGCGCGTCGCGCCCCACCGCCGTCGCGCGTGCCTCCAATCGTCGAAATCATCAAATCTCAAATCTCAAATCTCAAATCTCAAATCTCAAATCTCAAATCCAAAAGTCGTTACGCGTGCGCGTCCGAGCCGTCGTTCGCACTCACCGCCGCGATGCCCGCCGTCGCCGTCAACGCCGCGTCGCACAACCAGGACTTCACGTACGTCGCCCTGGCGACGTCTCGCGGGTACGTCATCCACAGCACGCTCGACGGCCAGCGGTACCACGGCGACGACGCGCTCGGCGGTTTAAAACTCGTCGAGATGCTCTTCACGTCGTCGCTGTTGTGCGTCGTCGGCGACGGCGACAGCGCGCGCATGAGCCCGAGACGGGTGAAAATACTCGACGCGCGATGCCACAGAGTGCTGGGGGAGATCGCGTGCGCGAGCACGGTGCTGGCGGTGCGATTGAACCGAGCGAGGGTGATCGCGCGAGAGCGAACGCGGTGCACGATATACGAATTGGGGACGCTGGCGAGACAACAGACGATCGATACGGTGGCGTGCGAACGAGGATTGGTGGCGCTGAGCGCGGATGCGGAGAGCTCGGTGCTGGCGTTCGCGGGAAGCGCGAGCGAGGGGAAGGTGGTGGTGCACGATGCGTTGAATTTGTGCGGGATTTGCGAGGTGCGAGCGCACCGAACGCCGCTGGCGGCGTTGGCGTTGAACGCGGATGGGACGATGTTGGCCACGGCGAGCGTGAAAGGAACGGTGATTCGAGTGACGGCGCTGCCGAGTGGGACGAAGATGTGGAGTTTTCGACGAGGGGCGACGAGTTCGGTGATACAGAGTTTGAATTTTGGGGCGACGGCGTTTCAACCGCCGCTGTTGTGCGTTTCGAGCGATAAAGGAACGGCGCACGTGTTCGCGATTGAGGGCGAACCGAAGGAGTGCGAATCGTTCGAGGATCGCGTCGGAGAGACCATCGATGGTGCGCGCGAGACGTCTAACGGGGAAAGTGCGGACGATGTCGCGCCAACAGTGCTCTCGACGGCGGCGACGACGGTTTCGAACGCGCTCGCGAAGTCGCGCGCGGGCGTCTTTGGCAAGCTTGCCAACGCCGCTGGGGCCACTGTGCGAGGCATATCGAGCCGTGTGAAACCTGGTAAAGTGTTTGCCGCCGCGCGAAACGCCATGGAACCATCTCGCGCGATCGCGACGGTGAAACTTCCGCACACTTCTTCCACGAAGTGGTCGCTGTGCGCGCTGCAACCGACGCCGGGCACCGCGGCGGATAAGTGGGCGCCACCCTCGCTCGATTCTTCCCAGCCCGCGCGTCAGCTCGAGGCGCAAGTCTCAGTCGTGACATCAGACGCTGTTTTTTACGATTACAACGTCCGTCTGACCTCAGATCGCGCTGGATTCTTCTCTCGCGGCGAGGAAGCCGTCGCGCGACTCGAGCGCGAGTGCAAACTCATCGACGAGACGGACTCGTTCGGCACTTCATCCACCGTCGGTGATTTACCGTCCAACGGACGGTGGATCGAAAGCGCCATCGCCGCCGGTTCAAATCCCGAGTCGGCGCAGGAGTTGCGCACGAACGTCAGCGAGTCCATGTCGCAGTCCATGTTCGGCTGAGCGCGAGCCGACGCCGACGCCGACGAACATTCTTTCCTTTCCCATCATCACTTTTACCGACGACGACGACCAACGACGACGATCGCGCATCATTCATTTCATTTCACGCCCCGTCGGCACTCCGCGCGTCGATCGCTCGCTCGACCGACGCTTTGTAAAACGCAGCCTCGCCGTCGCCGCGTCCGCACAGTCTCGCTCGCCATGCCTCCCGCACGCCGACGAACATGATCCCCGACCACTACGCCGTCCTCGGCGTCTCTCCCACGGCGACGTCGTCGGAGATCAAGCGCGCGTACCTCAGGCTCGCCAAGGAGCACCACCCCGACGTCGCGTCGTCGGGACGTTCGGACGACCAAACCTTTGCCTTGATATCCCACGCGTACGACGTGCTGAAGAACCCAGCGTCGAGGCGCGCGTACGATGGGTCGAGAGGCGACGTCGCGTCGTCGTCGTCCGCGCGCGCGAGCGGCGCGGGCGGCGCGGAGGCGTGGCGCGCGCAGTGGAGGTCGAACGCGAACTGGCGACGACGACCGGGCGGCGACGGCGCGGGCGGGACAAAGTCGAATTCGTACGCGTTCGACGACGACGAGGACTGGGATGGGAACACGTCGTATACCGCGGCTGAGGTCGAGCGAAGGAACGCGAGCGAGCGGACGCGGGCGCGGGAGAAGGCGGACGCGGCGAGGTGGTGGAAGCACGAACGGTTGAGCGCCGAGCGGCGACGACGACAGTTTCGAGAAGCGGACGCGGCGAAAACAGCGAGGCGTAGCGAACGCACGCTGCATAAAGTTTCAAGTTTATGGCACGCGCGCGCGAGGGTGGTTTGGCAGGATGTCGCCGTGCTCGCCGTCGGCGCGGCGGTGTGTCTGTACGCTGGGTTCAGATACGCCGGCGCCGGTGCGCGGAATGGTGGCGAACGCGAACGCGAACGCGGCGACGATCGTTCGTGATCCTAGTCGCGAATCTTAGAATATTTCATTTCAATCGTAGCATAGCGTTCATAGAGCACCGCTCGCTCAACCGCAATGAAATTTCTCGCGCGAAAATGTTGAAAATCGATAGCTTGAAAAGTCTTGAAAAGTCTTGAATCGATCGGAATCGATCGTTGGGGCAAGGTCAGATCATAACGTAGCACCGTACGAGATTTTCCCTGACGCAGTGTGTTTTGCCAACGTCTCGTTGTCAAAAGCTTCTTCGCCGCGTCGACGACGACGGAGCAGGATGACGGAGAAAATTACGACAACTGGAACGGTGCACGCAAGGAATGCTGTTCTTATCGCCGACTTTGACAGTTTGCGCGCTGTGACAGCGTGCGAAGGCGCCGCACCGAGCGCTGGAGCGCCACTAAGCGAGGAATCATCGCATCTCGTTGGCGGCGAGTTTGTCGATTCGCTCCGACGCACGTGGGTGATGAATTCAAACGCGTTTCGTGCGCCCATCGGTGGGCTCACTGCGTTTCCGGCGATATCGGTGACACCCTCGACGCGAACACGATATGTTCCTGAAATCTCTTGCGGGAAAGATGCCACCCAGCCGACGCGGCCTTCAGTGTTCGGGCACGCAAACGTAAAACGGCGAAGGTCCTCATCGGAAACCTCTGTACCCGGACAACCATTATCGACATTCCAAACGCGCACGTTTTGATTGTCACAATTGAGTTGCTCGCTAAAGTGTACAGCGAACGAATCCCATCCAGCCCAGTTGAGCATTTGCAACGGTGGCTTAGTATCGGCGACGAGACGAAGTCGCTGATCGGAGACGTATTCATGCACTGAAGTATCCGCGAACGCGTCGCCATTGTTGCAGAAAGTTTTCACTCGAACTTCGTACACATCATCCTTGAACCCACTCAGTAGCTTGTCAAAGTCATTGTTGATGTTCCAGTCGAACGCGCATCCATCTATACGCGAGTTTCCGCAAATTATATTTTTCCTGTAGCTATCGGCGCGGTGCGTCTCAGAGTCATCCTTGGCCGTGATCCACTCACCCCCAGACACTGGACGGTATTGAATCACGACTTTGGCTAGATTTTCGTTGACTAAATCATCATGCGCATCGCCTCCCGGCCACAGGTTATCGGGGTCCGGGTTGATGATGTTGACACGCAACGTGCTCGATCCAGATTTGCTGAAGCTCGTGGTGAGGCGTTCGTTCATCGTGGTCGTATCAAACAGCGCTCGCGGGCACGATTGACTCCATGAAATGTCCCCGAGTGGGTAGAGATCCTCTATAATCGGACGGTACATTTCAAGCTCGACTTCGGCTTCGCACAAACTGACGAGCGATAATTGAATAAACTTGCTCACTGCTTTGGAGCCTTGGTTGATTCCTAGCGCAAACTTGGTGACCACGGAGCGTCTTTGCACATGGAGGGAGTCTCCAGGCAAAGACATTATTGGCACAATTTCACCGAGTGACGATAGTCTTCTCGCACCGATCATGAACTGAGAGCCAGAGAATTCGGCATTCGCTCCGACTCCACCCAGACGGTCGGCTTCATCAAACACCGCGAGCGCCACGTCTATGGCACTGTTGCTTTGAACTTTGGAAGCGTCGTCCGCGACTGTTATTAATGAGTCGATGACGCCCTTCGCAATTGACGCACTCGCTTCCTTGCGCACAGCCGCAACGACTTCCTGGACACCGTTAGACTCGTTCGTTGCTTGAATGAAGGCCGCCTTTACGACGCTTTGGAGCGACACGGCGTGCGCGTCAACAATCCGAAGACCCATATTTGTGCTCTCTCGATACGGCGACATATTGGTGATGGACACTTCGAACAATGCCTGTTCACCCGGATTTATCAGCTCGCGCTTGATTGCTTTGATGGACAATTTGATGTCGCTCTCGCGGAAAACGGTGCCCAATTCTCCAGGACACTTGCTGCGACCGCCGATTGTTTCAAACACAGGTGTGCCGAAGCGCTTGTCAGACATGACGTGGATCACAAATTTGTCCCCAAAATTTTCGTCACCCAGCGAGTAACGCACATTCATTGCCGCGTACTTGGCCCATGCAAACGCTCGCTCGCCACCCATTTCTTTATGCTGAGCCCATCCGCCGCCACCACCGATCAGAAATTCAGGTCCAAGGCTAGTCTCGAACCCAGTAGAGCCTCTGAAAGATGTTTCTCGCGCTTGTTCAATAGATGCTTCCCATACCACGTCTTCGCCGCCTAAGTTTTCTTTGCTTGTAAACAAGTACTCTGTGGAGTGACCGCCACCGCTGAAAGTAAGCATTATGTCCGTCCCGTTAAACTGTGAGCCTGTGAACGCAGCCATCGGTCGAGACGACGAATCGGTGTAGCCCCACGAGTACAACTTTGAGTCCAAACCGTCGTCCATGTTCTCGAAAAACGCGCCGGCGGCGAATCGTCCGATAACCCAAGCACCACGATCAAACGAAAAGAGGTTATTAGACCCCTTCGCAAGACCCTCTTTGAATCTGGGTAGCGATAAATAATTTCCGCCGTATGCACGGAAAGCGGGACCATTGGTTGCATCTGTGTTAAACGCTTCGCTCCAGGCTTCTTTTACGTCATGAAGGGGTCCGTAATTCGAATCGTACCAGCTGTGCGACTGGTCGTCATCTAGTTGATCCGCTAGTCCGCCTTCCGAGTCGAATTGTTGACCGAATGCCGATCCACTTGTTCCAGGCTGGAAAAACGGCTGAGAAATTGGCGTCAAATTTGTCGGCGCAGACAGCTCCAGCACTTGATTCCAAGCATTCATGCGAAGAGAGATATAGTTCTTCCATATTTGTTTCTTGTCGCAATTATCCGTACAGCTGTCTCCGTACGGCAAAGAAGAACTCGCCTCATCGATTTCGTCAGCTTGAATGGAAGATAGCAACGACATCAAATTCGGTATAATTTGATGTTCTATCGTGTGTACGTTGACGGAATACGTCGTCGGTTTGCTCGGTTTCCAGGTAATTTTTTTTCGCACGGCGAGACAGTTGTCGACAAGATCGAGGACGTCGGCTTGGATGTACTGAATCTCAACACCGCCTCCGAGTATGACATCGCCTTGACGACCCGGAATGTTTGGATCTTCGCTCGTACGAATGGTTCTATCTAGCGTTAATGTCATGTCCCAGCCCACTTCTTTTGAAGTGGAGAGCGTGACATCCGGGCCCGACCAACCGAAACTAAAGCCAAAGCTCCCTTCTAATTCGAAATCAAACGCTGACGTAACAACATTGACGTAACCGCTTCCGACACTGAGTCCGATTTCAGTGCCCGTCGACCAACCGATATCAAAATCCATGTTTTCGAAAGACGACGCGGTTACTGCGCCGGTATTTGTCAATATGTAAGAAACGCTCAATTCGACACCGGTCTGCAGTTCTGCGTACGAGTTCCCACCTGGTGGGTCGTGCACGACAGTGTAAACCAGTCCATCGAGTGGAACGGTGGCCCAAAATGTGGAATCGCTCAGTCCATCCCCGCCTCGAACTTTTGAGCCGAGCGAAATTTGCGGTCTCGACGAGGCTACCTTCAACGCTCGCGAGCCATCATTTCTCTCGACTTGGACATCAATCGATCGACGATAGTTGAACGCTAGGTTTGGGGTGCCGCTGCTGATGTTGTATGTCGAACTCGTATTCTTACCGGACGTAGGGAACTGTACGTAACCGTCGTCATCGAGTTCGACTTCAAAGTCGCACGAGGCGCCGCCACCACGACGGGGATGACATTCGTTCACATCAGGGTCGGACACAGTTTGACGCAAACTCAACTTTGTACTGCCGGTGCCGTCTTGCGAAGAGGGCAACGTCAAACACTTGAGCAGCTGATCGCCATTTTTGTGAACTTCGTAAACTTTCACGCGGATTTCTCTGCTCATCGGCACGACCACGTTACTCGCCGTCGTCCCTATGAGATGGACGTCGTGTATTCCTCCCGGTTCATCTGGGCCGTAGCACGTATTATCATCCGACGCAATTTTCAAAATGTTCACAATCTCGGTGCAGATGTAGCCGTGGAACTTGAAACGAACATCATACACTTCTTCGTCGTTTCGTTTCATTGGAACAATGCGCTGCAAGGTGTCGCGAGAGCGGAAGTATTGCACGACGCTCGAAGGCTCCGTTTGGCAGTCTGCATTCGAGTACGTCGAGCGATAACTGTTCGATTGCATGAGTTCTTTCACGCCGCTCAGGAGAGGACCAGACCAAAGCGAGATGGAATAATCCATCGCGGCGAAGTCCCATCGCCTTGCGTTTTGCGGCGCGTTGTCGTAGTTCGACAAAGGTGTCCAGGCGCGTATTTCTTCATCAGTAACGAGCACTGGTGTGTGACAACCGTTCACTGGCTCGAGTTTAAAGGTTGCACCTGTGTACGTGCGATCGCATTCGCCATGGAACAAGCCCAAATTTATGTCAACCTTCGTCACATCCGTGAAGAACACGTATGTTGTCTTGCGCACAAACCGCACGATGGCGGTTACCTCTTTCGCGTCGCACCTCCATGTGCTCGTGGCGTCAGCGATGGTGCTTCCGCTGTGACAAATTGTATGATTTTCGAGCTTCGCGGTAATCGTGTAAGACTTTCCAATCGAAAGTGCGGCGTCAAACCATCCCGATTCATCGGTATCGTACTCGAGCGGCTCAGACTCAGATCCAACTTCATTCACAAGTATCTTGGCTCCATGCAAACCGCAAGATGTCGAACCCATGGTTTTGCGTTTCGGGAACATGATAGCTCCTCTGAGTGGAATGGATGTATGATCTTCAAAGTCCATCGCGTTCACTCCGAGATGCAGCAATTTCACCGTCTTTGACTCCATGGCTCTCGGACGCGTCTTAGAGTTGGTCGGATGACGAGGCTGGTCGCCAAGTCTTTTGTCAGTAGATACGTCTGCATCTGTACCCTCATTCGCGTCATCGCCTTTTGAGAATGCATGCACAATATCCGAGTATCTTCGCGTTGCAGAAAGGTGAAATGTTGACGCTCCAGAGATCGCACGGTACGGGGTCTCATCAGCAGACGGCGTGCCGCTCGGCGCAAAACCAAATCCAACGATTGGGAATGCGTATCGCCGTGGTTCGTTTACGTAACGTGGCGCGTGCGATGACCCAGTGCGTCCAGTACAATCGGGTGCTTCCGAGCTGAACATCGCATCGATTGCGTTTGTCAAGTAGTGATAGCCATCTTCCCAGCTTACTGCCATACTATCAGCGTGGTAGAAGAACATGTCTTGACATCGAGAACCCGCATTTGCGGCGTTGAAGACTACCTCAAAATCACTCAATGTTTCAGTATCGATGACTGGGTAAAGGATCATAGCTCGAATCTTGGGAGCAGTCGCTACGTCTTGGAAGATTGCAGCCTCGACAGAGCCGTCGCTGTCCTCGTCAAGAGCGCTCCAAACGGAGTCTGATATCAAAACCTTTGCGCGCGCACCAAATCCAGACGACAACTCGATGTGAGATCGGAGTTGGTCGCGATTCATGGTAGATTCCATGCCAGATATCGAAATAGCGATTGTTCCCGGCACCGACACATCTCCTGGCGTCACCACTAGCAGCACGCTCGTGACTTCCGTGTTCGAGTCTATTATCGGTTCGTCATCTGGATCCTGAACTTCTTCCTTGTACGCACCGACGAGAACATTGCTAGTCTTAGTGAGCCTCCCCGATGTATCCATCAGCGTGATCGCATAAGTCCCGTCGATGTCCGTGACAGCTGAAAACTTGCAACGTGTTTCAAAACCAAAGGCTCGGATTTCAGAAACATGAACCGACGCTTGCATCGCTACAACGGTGACAAATTGTCCGCGATACGCTGGAACGATTGTGCCTCGGCATGCGAATACGACACATACGTCGTCATTTGACGTCGCTGCATTGCTGAAACATTGGGCTCCGTGGTCGCCGGTGTCCTTGGGATCAAAATCTTGCACGTGGACAGTGACGCTTGCCGGAGACACATTCCGCCCGCACACTTGAATGTTTTCAATAACGGACCAGCCCGCGAGATCCACGCGCAAATACTCATCCATTCCAATCGTAGAGAAACCCGTTCCTTGACCGTGTGCTCCGTCGGTGACGACGTATGAGCTCACCGAAGATGATTCTGCAGAGGAGTGCATCACTCGACGATTTAGCGCAATGTTCGTACTCAAATCGGCAGCGTAGTCGTCCAGCGAGTGGTTGGTGTCGCCAAAATCAGCACATATTCGCACGAACGGAACACCTGTTTCTGAGTTGTGCACGATAACGTTTCCTTCGACAGTACCGGTCCACGGTGCTTTGAACACGAGCGTCGTCGAGACACGGTCTGATGACGATTCCTTTGTACGCACCGCGTAGTTCCACACTGCGTAAGGCTCAGTTCCAGCGTCTCGATCGAGATATGTCATGGAGTTGAAGACTGCGGCGCAACCTGAGAGACTTCCTTCGACAAGAATTGCGACTTCAAACGCTTGTGTCGATCCTCGGTCACTCGAAGGACGTCGAAGAATCTCAAACGATAGTTCATCGCTGGAAGTGTCGCGGAACGAAAAGCTCACGCCCGCCGTAATGAGGTCGGCTGACAAATCGATGGCAGCGCCGTCGTAGTACATCGCTTCCGCGCAAACGACGCTCTCTGATCGTGATTCGAAACGTCCTTGAACACAGACAGTCCTTCGAGATGATGGCGTCGCGTGTGCTCGAGTCGAGCAGTAGGCAAAATGTCCACAGCGGAAGGTATCCACAAAAGTTGCCTTCGTGACACTTCCCGTGTAGAGACGTACGTCGTCGAACTCGACATGAATCGCCTGAAAAAACACCATATCACTAGTCAAAAGGCGATTGACTGCGGTCGGCCAACTCGGATCATTCGCAAAATTTGAACTGGACGTGCTCTGCGACAGCGAGCTTGGATTCGCGAACAACGTCATGCCATCGATGGCATTCACGGCGAAGCCGACGAGATGCCACTTGTTACACGCAAGTTTTCCGTTCAGCTCCATAGATTTACGGGTCGAACCGGCCTGGCCGCCTCCAAAGTTTGAACTTTGGTATTTATTGTATTCAATCTTCAGAGTCATTTGGCTGTTGCTATCTGGTGTCGACAACGTGAGCGATAGCTTGTGTTCGTACGTGTTTTGCACTCCCTTTAGTTCGACCAAAGATGTTCTAGTCGAGTATTGACTGTACTGACTACCACAACGTCCATGCACCCAAAACGACATGGCAAAGTCATCTGGCAAATCGTCTCCTTTGTATGAGTAAGGCGCAAGCACGCTCAAATCGTTAAATGGCTTCAAGCATAACGCCCCGTGACCGTTGGTGCACAGCTCAGTCTGCCTTGTGGCATCGAAGCGCGGAACTAGCTTCGGTATCTGTGACTGCCCGGAGACTAAAGGCGCCGTCGAGATGAACTCTCGACGGTTGAAGTCGGTGTCAAAGTTGAAACTCGCGATGAGCGACATGTGCGCGTCCGTGAAGCCGCCGCTGAAGGGGCGTATGTCGCTCGTTGAAGTCGCAGAGAGTACGTTTCCAGTCGTGACGTAATCAGAAGTGGATGTTTGCGTTCCAAGTGGCTTTGAATCGAGCTTTTCGAACAAGATTCCGTCAATGTACACGCATACGAAATCACCAGCCACTGGCTGCATGTTGTACTCCCACGAGGCTTTCATCTCGTTCGTGTCCGCCAGGCATCTCTTCTTACTCGTGACCATCCCGGGCGCATTCGTAGGATAAACGACTGTGCCAGGAACAAACTGTAAAGGTTCATTGGTCTGACCTTTCCTACATCGCAGCGGTACGACCGTAGATTTCATAAAGTGGGACATCGGAATGAGGAGTCCACCCTTGATGGAATCCCACAGTCTCAACGAGTAGCTGTCTTGCCCTTGCTTGCTGAAAGCTCGAGTAAGCTCTTCGAGCGAAAGAGACCCATCTCTGGGATAGATATCGTAACGTCTGAAAATCGATTCTTTCAAGTCGTACAGCGTATTTTCGTCACAGTTCGCGCTGTTAAACTCGTCCGAAGAGAGAAAGAAGTGGTTCACGATGTGTGCGAACGGCGACGTGTCGTCGCCGGCAGAAAGGACTGCATCGCAACCTCGAAGAATTTCGAACTCGTGCAAAACGCCTTGAATATCGGTGTAAGTCAAATGTGCTCCCAATGTATCTGTCCAGTAACACTTGTATCGAATCCGGTAATGTCCCGGCACAAGTTTGCCGTTTTGACGCGCGAGCGGCAATAAACTTGGATAAAAGTTTCCCCAATTCATGCATGGGAGATAGGCACCGTGCGTCGAACAGGCAACATCTTTTTGTTCAACGAATACTTCACAACGTAAACGCCAGTGTCTATGATAGATCCCGACACCATCACCGTTGTAAAGCTTGAAACAATCGTTCGGATCGTCGCACATGGGGTGCTTTACTTTGATGGAGAAGTCGTGCGCGTACTGACCGATCCTCGTTGCCGAATCTCCAACCGCGACTGTCGTGGGAGAGTTTTGATGTAAGAGCGAGTAAGGCATCAACCAAGCGCCTCCGTTCGAATCCGTTTCGGCCGTACCGAAGCCACGTCCCAAGGCGCCGACGAGTACGCTCGATTTGCCGACTGAGACGGAGGCGCCAAACTTGTTCGGGTGATTACCCTTGGGCTCAATGACGCCATCTGGTCGCCATAAGCCGTCCATGCCGATCATTTTGAACACGTACACTCGACCTCGCCCACCATTCTCGTTCGGGGAACCGATCAGTGCGCGCAAGTCGCCGCCTGTTTCGGTGATGGAGATGCTCGAACCAAATCCATTGCTCCATTCAAATCCGCGCAGGGCCTCTTGTTCGACGTACGCTCGACTGGTTTCCCAATTGCAGTTTCTCGCGCATTGTCTTTTGTATGCGAAGACGCAGCTGTAACGTGAATCTTGCACCAACGCGAACTCGCGATACATCGCGATAGGGCCGGTGCCTCGAGCGCCTCCGACCATAAAAATCCCCCAACATGTAGGATGATTGCAGAACAAGTTGTAAAACCACATGTAACCATCGTTTCGTCCGGTGTTCGTCGCGAACCAGTGCCATAGCCCTGCTTCACCTTGGTCTTGTGATATCGCGACGTTGGTACCGAAACCTGGGTGTGTGCTTGTATACGGCCCACGATAGTCCCAAGAACCGCCATTCCATCTGTAAATGTAAATCGCGTTGACCGAACTTCCGACCAAACCGTACTCGCCGTTGATGGAGATTGAGATCCCGAACTGTCCACCGTTGCCACCGTTGGCTGCAGACTGTACGAACGACCATTGATCGTTACTCTGAAGCGTGTACATGTACACTTGACCTACTGCCGAAGTTTGCGGCGCGCCGATCCAGAGAAAGTTTCCAAACATAGCGACTGAATAACCGAAGCGATCGTGCCAGCCGATGCACGTTTCCGACCCTGATTTGTATAAAGTTTGATGATAGTTCCACCCGCCACCTGGTGTTCGAACGTATACAAAAGCGCGTCCGCAGTTGTTGTCGAACGCCGGCGCGCCGACGACGGCGAAACGGTCGCCGACGGCGACGGCTTGCGACGAGCCTCCATACATCCACGAATACCCGTTTGGGGCTTGCACGAGCTCGTTCGACTTCAACGGCAACATAAACGGTGTTGTCGTTCGAAAATCCATCCAATAATCGTCTTGTTGAACTCTGAAGTCGTACCGGTAGACAAGATTTCCCGCGGAGTTGAAGAAGTCCAAGTGCCCGCCCACGAGACGCGGACCGAAGTACGACCCACGCATGTTTCTCACGATAACCTGATCGAATGAAACGTCGCTGTTGTCACCCATGAGGAAAAGATGCCACCACGCGCCGCCGCAGACGTTCGTCGAGGCCCACGAGTTGACGTCGCCGTCCACTACGAGCGAGCGCGGGAGCCCGTTGAAATCCGAGCAGCCGTTCGCGTGGTTGATCGTTTTCCCGAGCGCGAGGTTCCGACCGCTCGAGTCCAGAACTTCAATCTCACGCAAATTCAAGTGCGTGTACCGCGAAAGCGTCACGCGCAGCGACGTCGCGCGCAGCGACGCCTCCACCGCGACGAACGCCGTCGAAGCCACCGCGACGAACGCCATCAACGCCACCGACGCGCGTGCGAACGTCGACCTCCGTCCATTTCGCCCCCCAAGCCGCGCCGTGCGTCCGCGGCGCGCTCGATCGCGCGCCGCGTCGCCAGCCTCGTCAGCACATTTCGCGCCCGCGCGCCATCGTTCGACGTCTTCGCGCGCCCGCGCGTCGCGCGCGCGTCGTCGTCGAAGCATGCGGATCCGATCGCGCGTCGCGCCGCGATCGTTCGCGATCCCGCGCGGCGCGCCGCGCCGTCGCTCTGGCGTCGCGCGTCGATCGCTCGGAGTAACACTATTACGTGTGCCTCCTACATTTTATCGGACGCATCGAACACAAGTCTACGTGTATTCATCGTAACCGCCCTATACAATAACATCGTGGTAGATACATCAGTGCTACTAAATACATATACCCGAGTGTCCGATAAACACGTTGCGGTGTCGCGAGAAAAAGCGCACTTCGTAAAGTGCCGCATTGCGTCGCGAACGCGCCCGCGCGTCGACGTCTCGCCCCGCGCGAGCGCACGCGCGCGCGCGAACGATCGAGCGAAACACTCCCGTCCGTCTTTCGCCCATCGCGCGCATCGCGCGTCGTCGCGCGCGTCGTCGCGCGCGATGTTTCACCACGCCGCGACCGGCGCGTTCGCGCCGCGGCGAATGCCGACGCCGCGCGACGACGCGCGCGGGAACGCGAGCGCGCGCGCGTCGAACGACGCGATGCAACGCATTTCGTGCGACGCGCGCGTGGGATCGGAGGGCATCGTCAGGCGACCGACGCCGAGACTCGGTGGGAAAGGTGCGACGAGGGACAATCCGACGTGGACGCGCGGCGAGGGTTTCCTGGACGCGACGCGAACGCGAACGCGAACGCGAACGCGGACTGACGACGCGCGAGCGAGCGATGACGCAGGACCGAGCGCGCTGGAACGAGAGTTGAAGGCGATGCAACGAGGAGGGAGCGAACGGGACGGCGGGGACGCGTCGGGGCGAGAGGCGGAGCGAGCGTTTCACAGCGTGCACGATTTGGTGCACTACGCGATTTTGTCGCAACCGAACGCGTTGGCGAGCCTGCGGATGATTTATTCGATTTGTCAGCGCGCGGGGAGGATCGCGAGCAAGCATGGTGCGGGATCGAGGTTGATCACGGCGAATGAACACTGGAAATCGCAGATTAGACACGCGTTGTATACGTCGCCGAGGTTTAAGAGAATCGGGAGCGACGATTGGGGCGTCGCCGCGGGGCACTCGGCGATGCCGGATACGACGACGGTCTACGTGAGTAAGGATGAACGGAAGAACGCAGAAAAGACGCATGCGGTGAGTCGCGCTTCGACGGTTTCATCGTATTCGCATAAGTCGCTCTCGTCGCCGAAAAAGCGACGCTTGTCGACGAGCGCGTCTGTGAAGCCGGCGTCCAAGGCCGATGAATATAGATCATCCACTGAGCCGGAGACGGTTTCCATGCTCGCGCTCGAGGGCGAGAAAGCGTTAAAACTACTTCATTCGGCGAGTGGGCACTCAGGAAGCGCGCAAAGCGCGTTGTCGATGGAAGACGCCGTTGGCGCCGGATCGAGAACGGGCCGAACGATGACGAAGAGTCCGAGCCCAAGACAGCGTTCGCACTCACGCTCGCGCTCGCGCTCGTGCTCGCCCGAGCCACGTGAAAGCTCCACGCTCGTGGTCGTGGCAGGGCTATTAGAGCACGAGGGCAAGGTTCTGCCACGCGATTTTCGTCGAAACAGACGTAAACCTTTCGGTGGAGGGCATCACGCCGCCATGCCCGCGGACAGCGAGTGCCGCGTGGACCAGTCGCCCTGCCCCGTGACCGGGCTAGATTCGTACTAGCCAACCATTTTTTGCTTGATTTTGATTGTTTTGGTCTGCATCCTCGCGATGTCGAATGACATTTTGTACCATTTTTGTAGCCTACTTTTGCGGAGGGAAGAGCTGACCGTAAAAAAGAATTCTTTTGCAATGAAGAAATTTTTTCATTAAACGACTCGTTGCCGATGTCCTACGTTTCTATCACGCGCACGCCCCGAGCGATGCGCCTTGTACTGCCGCCTGAAGAAGTTCTTTGGGCGTCATCTTATCGCTCGATCCCGTTTCACGCCAACTCGCCTGCTTCGATCTCCACTCGCGCGCGAGCTTGGCGAGACGCAAAAATCGTTCCTCCTCGCTATCTTCAATCGCTTTAATCGTCGAGTAGTGCACGCCGGTGTGCGCTTCTTCATCGGGCGATACTTCCGGTGCCTCCATGCGCGCCTTGATGTTCCTCTTACGATGCAAACCCTCCAATTGCGCGCTCAAAGCGTCGTGCGCCGAGTTCGTGCTACTCCTACTCGCCCGCCCTTTCCCAAACGACGTCTTCGCGTTCGAATCCATCGCCGCGATCTCCTCCGCGCTCGGTATCCTCTGCGCCGCGATCGGCTTAATCACCCGTTTACCGCGCTTCTTCGCCGCCCCCAGATCCCCAGCCTTCATCCGATTCAACTGCGCCGCCACCTCGCCGCGTCGCTCCTCCTCCGTCTTTCGCCTCGACGTCGCCTCCTCCCGCCCATCCCCATACCGCGCCTTCCACCGCCAATCGTGCTCCGCCCACTCCACGTCGTCCTCCCCTAGCACCGCCGCCGCGCTCGGCGACCCCTCGCGCTCGAGCAAAGCCACCCGGAGCGTTCGATACGCGCTCTGCGCGCGCTTAAACGCCTCCCCGCTCGCGTCGCCCGCGATGTCCGGGTGCGTTCGCATCGCGCTCGCTCGAAACGCCCGTTTCAGTTTCCGTTCATCCTGCGCGTCGCCCATCGATATCTCTAATTCCGCGCACGCCTTCTCCACCGCGTCTCGCGTGCGTATCGCGCGCGTCGTCGTCGTCGTCGTCGTCGCGCGTCCGCCCCGCCTCGCCATTCGTCGCGCGTTCCCGCGTTCCCTCGCGCTCGCGCGCGGGAATTCGCGCGCGTTCGACACCGCGCGCGCGAAGCTCGGACGCATCGTCGTTTCGTCGCCGCGCGTCGCCGCGCGCGTCGGCGCGCGCGTCGTCGTCCGC
>Ga0255753_1002590_pt1 | contig 19801 bp, 10 predicted proteins | sample 041ome_10_FD_179953 | JGI IMG/M metagenome (GOLD analysis project Ga0255753, IMG submission 179953) | Coastal salt marsh microbial communities from the Groves Creek Marsh, Skidaway Island, Georgia - 041412US metaG (version 2) | ecosystem: Environmental > Aquatic > Marine > Intertidal zone > Salt...
TTACATTAACAGAAGTTGGATAGATTACTTCCAAATTCATAAAACATGCCCCACCTTTAAAGATTTTCTCTCTCTGCTTTTCGGATAACTTTGAAATGGCTTGGGTCAAATCTTTCATTGCGAAGTTATACGCTTTCTCCAATTCCCCTCTTCCTGCAAACTTCATAGCTACACCATTGATATCCAATGCCCCAGCTCCTTTGTTTTTCAAATGTCCTTTGTTTCTCGCTGCAACTAATCTTCCATCTCTCCAACTAACTGCTAATGCCTGTCCATCAGTTTTCTCTCTGGTAAGTTCTAAGTTACCTTCTAATGCTCTATTTACAATATCTTTTAATTGTCCGAAAGTTAAATTGATTTCGGTATCAAATGGGTGATTCATATGTCCGTATGCACCCCCTTCGGTTAGTAAACCTTCACTAATGTTTGTATCGGTTTTTAAGAATGGTCCTCTTCTGATTGTTTTGAATGGAACATTCATTTCCTCTCCGAATAAATTCTTTGGAGATAAAACTTTAAGTTTAACTAACTGAGATTTATTATCAATACCCAACACCTCAAATTCAATATCAGAATACTTCTTACCCTTTAGTGTAAGATTTTTACCAGTGATAAATTTATTAACCTTACCACCACTTACCGCTTGTGCTTCGTTTACTTTTTCCTTATCAAATTTCTTTCTTAATCTTTTTAATTCTTTGTTATGGTCATCAATCCATTTTTGGTCTGGGTAACCATGTGGTGCTACCTCATCAATTTCATCACCGAACCCACCTTTATCTTTTGGATACATTTTGTGAGTACGATACATTACATACTCCTCAATATCTTTAAGTTTAGTGTAATACTTTGGGTCCTCATACAAATGGTCTAATGCAATTTCCTTAGCTACCTCTCTATCAGTAGTGTGTTCCATTTCAACCGAGATACCTTTTTTAAACTCATCTACTAATACATCCACACTTACATTGTGATGTTTAGCAATATCAGTTAATCCCATTCCACCGGCCAATCCACCAGGAATTTTATCTTCAAAGTTATACTCAGGTGATGAAGTTTTGAAATCATCTTTTCTCATTATGGTTTTAGCGATTACTTTGTTCGCTTGTTTCATAAATGGAATATTGATTTTACTTCTATTATCTTTTGCTACAATTTGTCCGTATAGATTTAAGAAGTTGATGAATTCTTTTTTCTTCTTTGCTAATCTTTTGAAGAATCCGATTAGTTCAGCAGGTGTAATTTCTTTTTTGTTTCTTGGGTCTGTCAACCTATCAAAGAAATGTTTATCAGTTAGAACTACATCTACTGGATTTAATTGTTTATCAGCGTATGTATCAATCTTAACCAAATCCGCCATTGGGATTTCGTTGATTGGTAATTTATTCCAATCTTTACCTTTGGTGAAAGTTTTTGGTTTTTTAATAGTTCCTAAGTGATGTTTATCGTAGTACACTTCGATATATTCAACACCCTTACCACTTTTGAATAATTTATCAGCTGCGGAATGTACAATATTTTTCACAAACCCATTGTTTGCTCTTGGAAGGTACATATCAACTTCTTTACCATTCTTATCGTATCCAATAGCATTAAATCTAACACCACCAAATTCGTTAAGTTCAACTCCAACACCTTCTTTTAGAATTCTAAAGGTTACAACTTTTTTACCATTGATGGTTGGCATTCCATGTTCATCTTTACCAATAGTTTTAACAACCACCTTTTTGTTTTTGAATCTACCAGTTAGAATTGTATCACCAACTTCAACAGGCAATGTAATTGCTTCAGTAATTGTTGGTAGTTTAAGACCAGGAATCTTTTTCGTTTTTTTAGCTTGCTCTTTATCAACCTTATCCGAAAGTGATTTAACCAAAGAATACCCAACTAAACCAGCTACTCTCGTTACATGTCTCCACCATTTACCATATGCATCTGAACCATAGAAGTCCTTTTGGTTTGATGCCGTTGTTTTACCAATCACACCAGCAGGGAATGGGGTTACTGCTTTTACAGGTCCATCGGGATAAATTGGATGTGGGTCAATATCGGTAAGTTCATCATTCATTATTTGAGCCAACACAGTGTATCCAATTTTTTCCGCTCTTCTTTGTGAAATTTTATCAAAGGTGGCATATGATGGGAATAAAAAGTTTGGTCCATCATCCACTTCAGCTTTACCAATAGTTTGAGATGCCTCTACGATTAAATCCAAATTATCAACCAACCATTCTTCTACTACTTCCTTTGGAATAGTAAATTCTTCGTTTAATGTATTGGTTATAAAATCAAAAATCTTTTGATTGAATTTAGGATATGCTCTTGTTGAAAAGAATTTTTTCTTATCTTCCTCTGAACCAGATGATAATCCTTTACGAACTTCAGTTCCACTTACACCACCCCCACCTTCAGGAGCAATGTAAACATATCCTCTATCTTCGTATCCCTCAAAATCTAAGTTATCTTTGTAAGGGGTAAAGAACTTACCACCTAATCTACTAGCATCCTTTTTACCCACAACAGTAATGAATGCCGTTTTATCTTTATTAAATTTTTTAAGTACCTCAGTTGGTACATATGGGTTCTTTACTTCAACGATTTGATTTTTTGGAATACCAAACATCGTTGTCATAATCATCACCTTTTCTTTGAAGTTAAATGGTGATTTATCGTTATCGGTTTTGTTAGATGTTCCGATATAAACATTATCTTTACCAAACTTCTTTACTAAATGAGAATAAGTTGCGTAATGGCCCTTATGAAAAGGTTGAAAGCGGCCAGCGTAAACAACAATCTTCTTGTCTACACTGTCCGCTTCCGTTAAAATACTCTCTACTAAAAATTGAGATAATTCGTTCATTATAATAGTACTATTGTGTTTGTACTATATAAATATACGATTTTATTCTTTTACCTTATGATTAAGAAAATGGGTCAGTTACAACATCACCACCATCAATCCCATTTGGTGAACCACCAAACTGACCTTGCTGTTGTTGTTGCATCATTTGCTCTTTAAGAGCTTTGTTGTAAGTGATTGTACCCTTTTCCAAATCTAACTGACCTCTTGGGTAATCTCTCTCCAACTTATTCAACTCTTTTCTCATTTCAGAATTAGTTGATTTGAAATCTTCTTCAGCTTGAGTAAACGCTTGTTCGATTCTTTCCAACTCAGAATGCATTTCATTCTTTCTGATATGAAGTTGTCCAATTTGAGTCATTAACTGATTCAATTGCGCATTGTATTGTTTGATTTCGTTAAGCTTTTCCTCAGATAACTCAACTGTTACCAATTCAATTTGGTTTTTTTGTTCTTTTGCCATATGACCTTAAAATTAATTAATTTGTTTTGAATTCATATATAAATATATAATTTATAAATTTTCGTAATCTATTGTTGTTACACCTCGTTTTTGTACAACTTGTGCTGAACAACGATTTCCGAATTGTATTGATTTTGGAATATCTTCAGAATCCAAGAACTCTTTCACAAAGCCGGCTACGAAAGTATCCCCTGCTCCTGAAATATCCATTATCTCCACTTGTTCGGTTGGATACATTGTACCTTTGTACATACATCCATCCTTATCTAATGTAATTATTAACTTTTCCAAAATCCAATCGTTTTGCTCTATGAATTCTTTGTTGTTTTCATATTCAGAACGATTGAGTTTTATGAATCGTAAATCCTTACACCAATCACCCAACTTTTTCTTTGTATCACAAATTACATTTGGGTGCTTGTATGCTATGTAAGCAATATCTTCTTCAGTTAGGAATCCTTTGTTGTAATCAGCGATTACTACCATTGGATATTCCCAATAATCAATGTTGGTGAGAGTTTCGTTTGTTACTCTATCCACACTATCTTCTTCATCGACTCTAAGTAATAAAGTGTTTGAAGATTCGTGCACATACCTCAACTTTGTAATGTAGTTTTTTTGATGATGAAAATCGGAATCTACTTTTAGAGCTTGTAAGTTTGTACAAACATTCATTCCCATCCCACCATTGTAAGTTTCTCTCGTTGAAATAAATACAGGAGCCGGTCCTTCAGGTGAAAGACGAGGAGTATCTCCATAAACGAAGATATCCATACAACTCTCCCCAATAACCAATACCTTACTCATCATCTAAAAGTTTTGTTGTTGATAATCCATCAATCTTTTTGTAGAATTTAATTTCTTTTGCAAATTCACCACCAACTATGGGTTTGTACATATACTCATCTCCTATCACAAAAATATCAGGTGAATATAATTCAATTTGTTTTCTGAGTTCATCTTCACTATCAAATGTTACAACCGCATCTACTCCACTTACTTGCATTAGGTTAAACCTTCTTTGCTCTTGTGTGTGAAATGGTCTATCCATTCCTTTAAGATATTTTACTCGTTCATCTGAATCAATTCCGATAACCAATTTACCATCAAATGATTTGGCATATTCAATTAACTTAAAGTGCCCATAGTGTAGAACATCAAAACAACCATTCATCCAAACTTTCATTTACAAAAACTTTTCTAATTCGTTAATTACCATTTTTGATGTGATTGATTTAGTACACTCAAATTGACGAGGTGTATCTTTGTGGTCAGGACACCAATTCCAATCTCCACTATCCAATCTTAATCTATTGAAACAACCACTACACATATCTTTTGGTGGAGATATTCTTACACAATCTTGCATCTCTGCCCAATCGTATGAGAATCCACTTATCAATACGGTCTTAGTTCCCAATGCCCAACTTAACCAACTTAAACCACTACCAATACCAATGAACGCTTTTGATTTAGCCATTTCATCCATTACTAATTCAATAGGGCCCCAAGGATGTTTTTCAATTCCTTTGGGTTCAAAGTTACCCATATAACCACTTTGTTCTTTTGAAAGTAATCGTACTCTATAACCTTTACCAGTCAACCAATCAACAACTTCTTGCCAACCGGTTGAGTTATTCCAATATTTTGATTGTGCGGTTCCATGCATTGCTATGGTGATTAACTTATCATCCTTTTCAACATTTCGTTTTGGTAATATTGGTTTAATCTCTTTGTATTCTAATCCCAAAATATCAATAGCCATACCCTGCATTGATAATGTTTTTGGGTCTCTTGGATTCTTATGCATATTTACTGAACCATCTTCATTATAAAATAACCCCAACCCATACATAGCGTACAAATTTTCAGCTATATCTCCAGGATTTATAAATTCTATATTTGGATATTGTTGGATTAACATATCATTATGGAATGTAGATGTTATCATTTTACAATTATGTTTTTTTCCAAATTCCTCAACATAAGGAAACCATGCCAAAGTATCACCCAATGCTTTTGAATCTAACGCAATATAAACTCGTTTATTAGATGCATTATAATCCTCTTCATAAAACAATTCACTCCCTCTCCACACTCTGATTCTCCAATCTACAAAGTATCGTATATTAGCAGATGCCCAATGATTATTTTGTATTTCTGTTTCAAAGTGGATAAAATTTGTTTTCTTATCAATAAATTCAACTCTATAAGTTTCATTGATTTTTCCTAAAATTTCAACTTTAGGCCCATATACATACGATATAGAAACTGTATTTTTGATATCAATTATATTATTTGGATTTCTTTTTATTTTATCGTAAATCATTTCCAATTTTTATTTGTTTCATCAATTAATGATAATCCTTCTGCTTGTTTAACAAACGGATAATGAGTAGTATATCTAACTCTATCTCTATTATTGTAGAAAATTTCATTTAACCACAAATCATACCCATCCCAAGGTGTATCTTCGATTCTGTCCATATACCATTGTTTTTCTCTATTGGGAATTAAATAAGCATGTGCCCAATCTTGATTATAATCAGTTTTTACAAAATTAGAATCAATATTCCATTTACACCAAGTTGGATTTTTAGCTAAACTAATATATGGTATGTTATCTCTTTCCGAAATAAAACACGCCTTATATACAATATCTGCGAAATCTCTTAAAGTTGAATAGATAAATGCATCTGCTTCAAAAATGAGAGTATAATCATAATGTTCGGTATCTATTTCTTTTAATGCATTTATGTGCGCTAAAAAACAACCATAATGTCTTGGTGTAAGTGTACCAATTCCTTCTTCACCAACATAATGCGGTTTATCCGAAATCATATCAGGTCTCCTACAAAATTCAGATGGTGGTGTATCATTATAAACATCATTTATCATTGGTTTGTAATCAAATCCCAATCGTTGAAGTTGTTTTAATGAGTTTTGACTTATTTGTTCTCGTACATCGTTAGGCCTTGTCATTAAATGAATTATTTGAATACGAGGTCTTTTTCTATACCAGCCAGTAGTTGTTCTTTGAATCTGTCCGTAAAAATATTCATTAACATAATCAATCACACCTTGAAATAATGGAATGTAATCATCTCCAGCAATAATCCCACCAGGTTTAACTTTATAAAACCAAGCATTTATATCAATTTTTAAATCATCATATGTATGACCAGCATCAATCATTATGAAATCCAAAGAGTTGTTCAAAAATGAATCTTTAGCGTTTATTGAAGTATCTTTTATTACATTTATATTAGATAAGTTATCCAACAATATGGTTGAATGCATAAACTCCGAGTAGATATCATTATCAAATACTCTTAAAGTATTATTGTGTACATCTTCAGTTGGTGAACCCTTAAATGTATCAACAGTTGTAAAATTTATATTCTTACCACTTTCCTTTATTTTATTAGCCATAAAGTTTGTGGATTTTCCAAACCATGCACCTACTTCAACTATATTAGCATTATTAGGAAGTTTATCAACCACTTCGTTATATAGTTCTTCATATGAGAACCAACCAGGAATTTCATTAAATTCAGGTTCTAACTTTTCCAGTAATAGGTTCTTAATATTATGAATATCACCATCAATATAAGTAACCAATTCGTTATCATCGTATGTATCCAAATAGGTGTGTAACTTTCTAAAGATTGATGGTAACCCATATGAAAGTGCTTCTTTAATTGAAAGTGGATTTAACTCCAACTTAGAACTGAAGTAGAACAAATCAGATGCTTTGTAGAATTTATCAGTATCAGTTCTTTCACCCCAAACAATACAATTTGAAGGTTTGAATTTCATCAATGGTCCCCAATACTCTTCGAAGTTCATAGCTTGGTTTCCTACAAAGTGAAATTTAATTTTATACTTTTCTAATAATCTTGCTACATCAAATATCTCACTTTGGTTCTTACCTTCTGAGAATAATCCAACCATAAGAACATGCTTCCAATCTTTTTCAAATTCCAATTCTTCTTTAGCAGAATCTTTATCATATTTGAAATTTTCAATTGGATATTCCCATACCTTAGTATCAATACCCAAATGTTCAAATTTTCTTCTACTCCATTCAGATACTAAAACATATCTATCGGGTTGATATTTGATTTCATCGGGGTTTGTAAATGAGCCATGAGTTGAACAAACAATATTAAACTTTCGTTTGTTGTTTCCAAAAATTTTATCTAATGTTTGGTGTTCGATAAAGTGCTCTGGTATTTCGGTGAAGTGTATAATATCAGGAGATTCATCTGATATGATTCTAAGTAATTCATCTCCTTTGTTTTCATAAAGAGTATGCAGTTTAACCAAATCGTTTATTTGATTTTTTTGAACTACAAATACACCACCACTATGGTCGTTGTATTCAACAACTTGAATTTCAAACTTATCTTTGAAAGTTTGAATTTGTTTAAGAAGATATTGTGGCATTCCACCCGTTGATAGGTGAGATGCCACATACATTAGTTTTTTCTTTGCCATAACTTATTAGATACACTATTGTGTAAAGATAAGAAAAATATTTTAAATATCCAAATTATTCTTCAAAAGTAATTGTACCTTTATCCAAATCAACTTGTCCGTTTTTGTACTTCTTATCCAATTCACCAAGTTTTTCTTCCAATTCAACAATGTACTTATCATTCATTGAACCATATTTTTCTTGGTTATCTTCGATTTCTCTTAATCTTCTTTTAAGAGTTCTTTCTTGTACTGCAAGCTGACCTAAGAAAATTACAATCTTATCGGTTTCATCTCTAAGGAATCGTAATCTTTCAACGATTTCATTTTCTAAGTTCTCTGTCTTTTGTGCCATAATTAACCTTTATATATAAGTATATATGAATTTAGTTTAACGAAATTATTCTGGTTGTGTTGGTAAAGTATATGGTGGGGTTTGATTTGTTATATCTCTCAATGCCTGTCTATAAGTTATCCACTCATCTAATTTAGAACCTGTTATGGGTGAATGGGGTAAAACTACCCAATCGCATTGTTGTAATAACCTATCCCTTTGCCTTCTAATAGAATTAAGTTCTTCCTCATCCGTTTTAACATACGGAGTCAATACACCATCAGAAATAATGTGTAAACTACCAATAGCGGTTTGCCACTCATCAAAAGTAATTTCTATGTTTGGAGTTGGTATATCATCAATATTTGGATATAAATCAGTTGGATAAAATCCATTAATATGTCCACTTCCACTATCGTAATATGCAAAATATCTTATATCATTCATACTTTATACAGTTTTTGTTCCAATTGCTATTACAAATCCATTTCTACTACTATCATTCACATCAATATAGTAATTTGAAGTTGTATAAGAAACGGTTGCGGCATTTGTAGCACTTTCATATGTACTACTAGCATTACCCTTACTAACAACCGCACCATAAACAGCAGTAAATGATGTTGGCCAAGTACCAGTAAACTGATTTGTCTTATTTGTAAATCTAACCCATTGGACTATAACATCATCATATAAACGAGCATATCCACTACTACTTTTAGATGCAATGAATTGAATAGCAGTTCCATTCAATTCATTAACCCACATATTAGCCCACCTATGGGATGAATCACCCAATGAATGTTTATCATTTTGACCAGGCCATATTTTGTAAGCGGTTGTGTATGCGGTATCTGTTGAACCAAATGACATATTACCACCAACAACTTCAAGAATATCGTTAGTACCGGCATCAAATCTCTCCATTCTAACATATTGGTTTTCACCAGAAAGTACTTGAATACCTTTTGATGTGATTTCCGTAATGTTAGTTGGAATATCAATTTGTAGTGTTTGGTCTAATGTCGGTACAGATGTTAAGTTTGAAACCGATGTGGACATTGTTTGATATCCATATGTAGGAATACTACTATATTCACCAACTATACTGTATCTACCAGACCCCGCACCAAATCTCGCCTTATATCTCATTTTGTAACTACCACCAGTAACACTAAAATTAAAGTTTTTGGTATAAGTATATGCCGAATGTGTTCCATTTTGAGCTGCTCGGGTTTCATAATTTGCACTCAACTCCCAAGTACCAAAAGCAGGGTTGTGTGATAGAATGTTTGCTGATATATAGTTGTAGTAATTTGGAATTGTGAATGTATATACCATTACACTATCCGAACTATCAACTAAAACTTTAGTAACATTAACCACCAATTCTTTAATTAGAATTCCATCTTTGTAAACATAGATTTCATCTTCGCCAGCAATCAACTCTTGAACAGGTTTTTCAACATTTCCATCTAAATAGAATGCGTGCGAATCGGATACCTTAACACTTTCAGTTTCAGTTTCTACTAAGAAGTAAAAATCAACAGGTCTCTCAATCTTATTTCCAATCTGAGATGGTACTAACTGATTGTTTTGTTCATCCCAAACCAATAACCAATCGTTTCCATCAATCTCCTCTGCTAACTTAGTAGAACCATCCGCTAATTGGATTGGGGTATCTCCAGTTACAGATATAGGGTTATTTGTCCAATAATAGATATCATTGTATTCATATGATGAATATGCATACATCGTAACCAAAGTTTGAGATTCCAACGGAATATAACCACCACCGTCATCCCACATTAATTCAGCAACAAGTTGGTAAATTCTACTACCCCTAGTTGCTGTCCAAGAACCATGATTCTGCCCCTCATACGAACCATTGTAAATTGGGTAACTCACATTATCATTCACAGCAGACATACCAGCTGAACTCAAAGTACCGGCACCAATAGTAAAGTTCATTGGATAAGTACCAGCAGAAGATACTACGAATGTATCACTCGTATTTGTGTATGCATAACTACCATATTGTGTAGAAGTAGTACCGGCGGCAGAACTTACAGTTGGAATAGTACTCAAAAATGCGTAAGAACCAGTACCTCCACCAACATTAATAGTAACAGCAGATGCATCGGTTGGGGATAATCCACCGGTTGGGGATAACCTAACCTTTTTAGAATTTTCATTATATAATGCAATTTCAGGTATGTTTGGTTCAAACACAATCTCAGAATTATCATCTCTCAGAGCTTGAGTATTTGCATCAATTACCCAATCACCGATATTACCATCAGTTGCTTGGATTGTACCCCTTACAGTTGCGGATTCTGCGGTTAAGTTACCATTTATATCAACTGAGAATGATGGTGCGTTTTGCGATGGTACATAAATCCCAGAACCTTCAACAATTGAACCAGTTCCAAATAAACCACCACCTTCAATTCTACCATCAATAATCAATGAATTACCATCCCATTGTAGTGCACCAGCCGGCCCTTTTAATGAAAGTAATCCATCATCGGACCCACTTATGTATCCAATGAATATACCATCCTCATCATAACTCTGAGTGGTTTGTCCCATTGATAGGTATGGTCTATTATTACCAGCTGAACCAGATGAGTGTAATCTTACAATCTCAATTGATTCTGATACTTCTTGTTGGAAACCAACAGTAACAGTACCACCAGGAGATGAAACCGATACTAAATCATTTATTTGTAATTGTGCGTTCAACCAAACCGAACATCGGTTAGGGTCTGCGGTTGTATATGATTGACCATCTGCCCAAGTATCTACACCTATTGTTGCTTGTGAAAATCTAACAGTATCCTCAAATACTAAGTTCTGGTCATGTATAGATTGTCCCAATACGAATGAATCATATCCAGATGTAGAAGTTGCATCTGATGAGTTGATGATATCCAATACATGGAATCCCACTCTTGTATTTGTAGAACCAGTATCAAAGAATAAATCACCACCACCATCATTTTGAGATTCTACATATAATACAAGTGGGTATTCAGAGGATGCCCTTGCTCTTACATCGATTGCTTCAGAAGAACCACCCGGAGCTGATGGTAGGATGTTTCCACCACTATCACCTCTCCATTTATTTACATCATCATCTGAGATTGAAAATTCTGTGTTTAATCCGCTTGTTTTAACAACCGAATATTCACCACTACCACCTTGTGCGTTATTAGTTACAACCAAATTTGTATAAGTAGCTGCTAGGTCAATTGACCAATCAACATACCAAACTTCACTTGAAGCGGGGTCATTTTTATCAGCAAAATCTTGTCTCCAACTTGCCTTTTCATATAATCCAGAAATTGGACTTGCGGGCCCTCCAACTGCAATTTGGTATGAAGATGAGAAATAAGTTAAACTCCAGTTTGTTTGTGCAATTGAATATAGTGGTGAGGTTATACTTACACTATTTGCCGTAAGTTTACTACTTACATATCGTTCGTTTCCACCTATGGTCAGTACGCCACCATTTTCAACTAAATTGGGGAAAGTATAAGTAGATGCGGATACAATAGAACCAGCAGTTGGTGTTATACCAATTACCACCTCTTCGGTAAAGTATAATCCACTTTTGTTTACTTTCAATCCACCGATGTTAGCTTTAGCACCAGCGGTTAATAATGAGAATGATGCAGTACCTTCGGAGTATCCTAAGAAAATACCATCTTCTCCAAATCCAGTTGGATTTTGTCCTATTGAAATATATGGGTTAGCGTATCCAGAACCAGAATCCGCATTAAGTGCAATAACAGGATTACCACCCTGCCCAGTACCAATGTTTATAGTTCTATTAGCGTAAACATCTTGTGAGAAAAGAATATCAGTTGAAACCGATTCAAATTCTGCGCCAAATGTTTCCCAATCCGTTGGAGGTGTACCCCAAGTTGATGTACCATTCTTAGATTCATTATTAGCTAAATAATAAGTACCAGCATATAATACAACATCTCGTCTTGCAGCAGAATGATAATAAATTTCACCACTATCGTAATTTCCTCTATAAACAACACCAGCACCAGTACCATCTTGTCCATTCGAACCACTAGCACCCGTCTTTCCTTTAACGAATGATTGTATTTTTGTTATAGATATATCACCACCATTTACTCTCTTACCTGTAATTGCGTAAGAAACCGATGCCGAATCTTCATTCATTGTGTTATGAACACCAACTCTTGCAAAATCACCTTGGTCGGTTATTGAACCAGCGGTTATGTTATCACCAGTTGCTACAACTTTCCAAGTACCATTTGAAGTACCAACTCCATCATATACCAATGAACCAGTTCCTTCGTAGAGGTAGATATCAGTTCCACTACCTTGATATGATGAAACATTACCATTAGCATCCGCAGGTACAGTATGAGTTTCATTTGTAAGGATTATGGTAAGTGCACCCAATCCATCTTGTCCATCTGAAACAATGTAGAAAGTTTCGTTGATTGTAGTTGTTTGTGATGTAGCAGGGTCAGTAAATACTGCGGTTAAAACTACATCTTTGGTTGGTACAGAAGAACCACCTAATGTAATTGTACCACCATCACCATCTCCAGCAGTTATGGTTACTTCAGAATCACCAGCTTTAGCACTAACTGCCATTCTATCAACGCCACCACTAAACGATGGAGTTATTTGAACTCTACCTTGATATTCCGTACCAGAAGTATCATAGAATGATGCGGTTGCTGATAAGAACGATGGTGTAAATGTGTTTGAAATTGGGTTTCTATTAGTTTTTAAGTTTGGTGAGATAAATGACCCACCACCTAAACCATCGGTTACATCAACCAATGTAATAGTATCCAATACATTATTACTACCATCCTTTAATGTAAGTGTCTTACTACCATTGATAAAAGATGAAGCGATAATTGGGTTATATGCTACACCATTACCGCCATCAGTAACACCAGTCTGAGCTGCAAGTAATGTTCCACCGTCCCAGATTCTTGCATCAGTTCCAGAAGTTACATCGGTTAATCCAGTTGAATCCGATTTCTGAACTTGTAGTTCGATAGTTCCCGTACTATTTTTTATTTGAGTACCACCCGCTATCGATGTAATCATATATTGTGGGTCTACATCAGCACCATTCTTTACAGCAAATACATTGATAGTATCACTAATTAATTCAGTTTGGTCTTGTCCACTCAATCCACCATCAGCAACACCTACTCTAAATTGTAAAGGAGTTGAGAATATAGTAGTTGGAACTGTAATTGGTCCAGCCGAATCATAATTACCATCAGCACCATTTGTAAATGAAGTTTCATCGGTGAAGTTTGCACCACCACCCGTAAACTTAAAGTATGGGTCTACAAAGTTTGATGAAGATGCAATTAAGTTTATTGTAGATGGTGATGGGTTATTACCATCAGCATCATATGCAATAACAAATGAAGTTGCACCTAATGTTACAGTCTTACCAGTTCCAGATGCGGCTGTCCAAGGACCTGTACCCGGAGGTCCATCGGTTACACCACCAGATATAGCAGATGTGTGAGCTGAATCAGCTGTCCAACTCTGTCCATTGTATGTTACTAAATCACCAGCATTGTAATCAGTAGCATCTTGCCAAATACCTCTTAACGCTGGTTCAATAAGTCCAGCAGATGTTTGTCTAATTGCTCCTCTAATCGTAAGAGTATCACCATCCCATTCTAATGATTTGTAAGTACCACCAGCAGGTGTTGATTTCAATGACATGATACCAGTTGTTCCAGCAGTACCACTACCACCATAATCATTCGTCATACCAATGAATACACCGGGTTGTCTGAAACCTTGTGTTCCTGTCTGTCCAATTGCAAGGTATGGTTCATCAGTACCACCAACAATTGCAATATTAGCGTTAGTATTTCCAGCAGGTGGAGTACCAACATTAATTGTATTTTTAACAAATGATTCTTCGAAGATTGCTATTTTAGCTGCTACAAAGAATTCTTCTTGTCCTAATGATTCCCAATAATCCGAGTTAAGAACACCACCAACAGTTGGAGGTTGAGTTCCAGCTGGAATTGTATAAGATGAACCGCTCTCTTTAGTAGCGTAGTAAGTATCGTATGGTTCTAATCCGTTTGCCGAATAAAGAACCGAATCTCTTCTCTTTTGTTCTAAACTATAAATGTATTCAATTGAACCAGTGTAAGGTCCTCTAAATACAATACCCGGTCCAGTTGCTCCCTCAAAAACAGTTGAGAATGATTGTTGTATAAATTGAGTACCTCTACCATTTTCAAAATCAATTTTGTAAATGATATATCCTTGTGTATTATCCTGCGGTAATACCCAATCTGCAACACCAGATGAACTACCATATGTTTGACCCGATTGAGATACAATTCTACCATCAGCATGAGTTAAGAATGATGATATATCGTATATAGATGCGGAGAATTGTCCAAATGTACCAATTGGTAAGAAGGTTACCGGGTCTACTGCCGATTCATCGTAGAATTCAACAAATTGGAGTTCAGTTCCACCTTTATATGCTCTGATTAAAGTTCCACTATTATCAAAGTAAGTTGTACCATCAACTTCCACAGTTACCGAAGATGCGGGATTAGATAATACAGCCGAATATGCGGTTGAACCTTCTTGTACACCAGATACAGTTACACTATCGGTATCAAATATAGCTCCAGCAGGATTACCATCTCTAAGATTTACAGTAAATAAACTTGATGAACCAGGTCCCGGTAAGTAGTTATCAACATTAGCGGTTGTTGTTGTAGATGAACCCGCACCAATAGCGTTTCCTTCCGGGTCTAAGAATTCGTAATAAGAAGAACCGGTGGTATTATAAGAAGTTGCGGTTAGTATTACAGAACCAACAGGGGCAACTTTTACACCATCACCATCATATATCACAGTATCTACTGAAGATACCAATGATACTTTTCTAGCAGCTCTACCATCATTAACCTTAGAGAAGGTTTGTGTTTTTGAAACTATTCTCGGTACACCAGCCACACCACCTGTCAATGAGTATGGATAAACTTTAAAGTTGTATGTAATACTAGCTGATGGTTGTGTTCTAACAAACCCACCAAATCCTTTAAAGTGTAAAATCTCATCACCACTACCACTAACTTCCAAATCTCTATTTGAAGATGATACCTCTGAGAATGTAATTCCAGATGCTGATATTGATGCGGTTAAGAATGTACCAGGTGTTCCAGCATCCGTTGGGTCATAAAGTAAGAACTCATCATTTTGTTTAATGAATACTTCAGTTGATGCTAATGAATAGTTGGATATCCAACCACTTTCATCCGCATTAAATGCAACTGCAATAGGGTCTAATGTTACTTCAATTGCACCACCACCCTCAATAACTTTTGTGAACTTTTGAGTTCTACTCGCAGTAACTAAAGATGCGGTAAAGTATGGATAGATATCAAAATCATATAAGATACTTGCACTCAATGCTGACATTGATACAAATCCACCCAAACTCATTGTAGTTGAGGAATCACCATCTAAAGTTGTGAATTGAATATTAGTTGGTGTAATCGAACGAGTGGTAAATGTACCAGGGTCACCCGATGCGGTGTTTATTAAGAATAAATCACCCTGTGTGATTTGAATATCAGTATTAGCTAATGAATAGTTATAAACCTCACCTTTGTGATTTGAACCCAACGCTACTGGTTGTGGGTCTATATCGATAATGATTGCATTTTGACCCGGCAAACCATCAGGTGTAATAAAGAATGATTTATTTGCGGTTACTGATGCTGAAGTAATTGGTTCAGTATAAGTAAACTCTAAATTAAGTTGTTTTGTTTCAACTGCCGAATAATATGGTACACTTCCACCAGGAATACCACTACTAATCGAATTACCCAAATAATCGGTTACCGCAACAGTAATTGTATTATCAAATGCCCCAGTTTCATAGAACATATAGAAATGAGGTAATTCGGTTTTTGGCTCTATCGAAGATGATGGATAAATTACCAAACTCGCCGATAGCGGATTTAAAGTTGTACCTCTTCTTTGGAAAGATGCGGTTACAATTGATTGGTTTGGATTAAATGGTGATAATTGTCTTGGTTGATATTTGATGTTAAATTGCTCAGTAGTAGAATTAACAATACCATTATTCAAACCATCTTTTAAATCAGTTAGGATAACCGATGTTAAAATGGATTCGGATGTTGGACCATCCATTAAGTAAAGGGTCAACTCGTTATCAATCGCATCTCTCGTAAAGATAGCGTTGTAATCAATTTCACCACTACCAGTCAAACCAGCAGATACACCTTCTAAGAAATTAGGATTAGTGATTGCTTGTGAAAGAGATACATAAGTTTGAGTACCATCCAACGATGATGAAAGTACATGCAGTTTTGCCTCAGACCAACCTCTAGTCAATCCATCTCTAAGTTGAATTCTATTGATACCATCAACTCTTACCGCTTGTACTTCTAATGTTTTAGATTCTTTGTTTTTGATTTGCAAACCTCTGAATGGTACAATTTCAAAACTCACACCACCCTTACCATCTTCAACTCTTGTGATTACAAACGAATCGGATACACCTTCAACCTCACCAGTGAATCTGATAAATTGAACAGTGATATCATCTCTTGAACCAGTAAAATCTTGTACTCTTAAAAATGGTTGTCTACCATTATCAACATCCCAATCCGTTAAATAACCAGGATATTGACCAGCTGAATAGGATACCTCTGGAATTAAATTACCATAAAAATCATATGCACCAGATGTGTAGGTAATTGAACCAGTTATCAAAGTAGTCTCTACATCAAAGTTTATTATTAATGGAGGTACTGCGTTTGCTGGATTAGATGCCGAATCAAATGAGAAATATAAATTATCAGGAGTAATTGATATACTCTTATTGAATAAGTTGGTATTACCACCTACGAATGTTTTTGTTGTTTCAACCCTAACAGGAATAAAGTTGTTATTTATATCGTAAAATTCGAATCTATAATCAAATGTTTCAGATACCAAAGTTTTTGGTACTTGTTGAATGAATGTGATTTCATCAGGAGAAAAGGATGTTTCTTGTGATGCTTTTAAACTTACATTATTGATATACCAATCACTACCACTTACTTCAAAATATAAACTAGCCGTTTGAATATTATCGGCTATAATATTTTCATTAAAATTTGTTTTTTGTAATAAGGTATTTGATGAATCAATAGTAGTGATTGTTTGTGAAACAGAACTACCATTTGTAGAACCACTTAAAAATACCTTTAAATAATCACCAGAAGTATTAACACCCTTTCTTACATTTAAATCCAATGTATATTCAACACCACTTTGTACTGAAAAACTCTGAGAAGTAAAGAAGTAATTATTTGGAGAAGAATCTAAATTTACTGAATTGTATAAGAAATCTTGATTCAATTGTATCACCATATCATTTGATGATGTTACCCAATATGAATCTAAAACATCTTGCGTAAAGATACCATAGTTTTCTTCTTTTTTAGCAAAGGTTTCAATATCTCTAAGGAGTTCATTTGATTCTAATTGAATTTCTTGTACAAACTCATAATCAGTTAAGTTTGATTGAGACCTTCTATACACCTTAACTCTTGCCGCATCACCAACAAAAGTTTTCATATCGGTGATACTAATCTTAGCAAATGAACCAGTTAATGCGGTTGCCAAATCACCAACACCTTCTATATATGGGAATGTTAAAGAGTAATTCTCATCGATAAATGATTTTACTATATTGTTTTCCGTATATGGTGGTGATACAATTATTTCAGTTTCATTCACCACATCATTAATAGTTGGTGAATAACTTATATTATCAAATGTTATAGTTTGTCCTTCTGCTGAACCCGTCCATTTACTACCACTAGCAAAAACTAATCGGTAGCTGGTTGGTAATGTAAAATTAGATAGATTGATATTTTCGTTTGGAACTAATGGAATACCATCAACCGAACCAGTTTGAGTTACCGATGGTGGATTACCACTAAAGATTGGTTTTACAATCTCATCAATTGTTACCCTAGGTCTACGATAGAATCTAACCTTATCTTCATTAGCAAGATTTTTATTAATTTGGAAAGTTCGTTCCCATTTAACATTATAAGCACCTTGCCATTCGGGTGGAATCTGTCTGATAACACCATTATCATCATATTGTTTAAGTTCACCTAAAACAGTAATCTTACCCAAACCAATTGGAGTATCTTCATAGATATAAACAGCTACTAACTTAGAAATACCCTCATAGTATTCTGGAATACCATTACCGGGTTCATAGTAAATTGGGTCTCCATTTACATCCAAAATATCAATCTTAATCTCAGTTGATTCTTTTAGATATTCAGAACCTTCAATTAGGAATCCGTTCTTACCACCTGTAAATGTATCCTTAAATTCGGTAATACGAAAGTAGTCCGAATTCGGATTATCATCTACTATGAAAGTTTGAAATGAAGATAATTTTTGCTCAGGTGCGAATTTCTTAATTCTAGCCATTAACCAATAGTTCCTTTAATGTTTGGATATAAATATTGAAAAAAATAGAATTGAAATATTTATTCTAAAGAAAACTAAAGAGTTCTAAAGAATGGGAGAAAAGAAGCCCGATAATGTAGTTTACGATAAAGAAAAAGGTTATAATGCAGCACTTTTACCATATGCTACTAATGTAGGAGCACCGGCAATAAAGTTGGATGATGTTCCAACTTGGAAAGGTGTAAGTGTTAACAAAGTCAACAAACAATTCTCTGCTAAGTTTAATGAATTAAAGGAGGAGTATCAAAAGTTGGTTGAAGAATACCAATGGAACGATTTAGTATATAAATCAAAATTTAATTTTGAACCTGTTATGGGTGAGAACTATCATTTGTATGTTGGTAACGATGGGGAGTTATTCTTATCGTTAATTGAACCAACTCAATGGAATAGAGAACACATTGGTTCATTTACCCTTAATAGTGAAAGAAAATGGATAAAGATATGAGTAAGAAATATGCAATGTTACAAATAGATGCTGAGGTTCATCAAATGCTCAAAGAGTTTTGTAAGGATAAAGGATATAAAATGAATGGGTTAGTGGAATCCCTTATAAAAGAAAAGGTTTCACCAAATGTGAAACCCCTTCCTTCTAATGTATTAAAATCTAATAACTAACCGCTCTTCCCTTCATATGTTCCCAATCTCTATTAGTTCTAACTTCGTTATTAGTTTGTTGAGCAGCAACTAAAACATTATTACAAGTTATCAATTCATGGGATAACTTAATTAATGCTGATAAATCTTTGGGGAAACAATGTCCACCAAATCCGAAATCACCATCATGCCCCGGAACATTCCAATGTGATTTTCCCAACCTCTCATCATAGGTTGCATATTCAATTACTTTATCGTAATCAATATCTAACTCATCACACATTTCATAAATCTCATTTGCAAATGATACCTTTACCGATAGGAATGTATTGGTTAGATATTTTACCATTTCCGCATGAGTTGAATCAGTTTTAATGATATGTGCCTTTGGGAATACCTTAGAGAACACCCCCTTTAATTCGGTTGTTGTTGGTCTTGGTCCACCCAATATAATACGATTTTGATTTTCATAATCCTTCACCGCATTTCTTTCAGTTAA
>Ga0255753_1002592_pt1 | contig 19797 bp, 19 predicted proteins | sample 041ome_10_FD_179953 | JGI IMG/M metagenome (GOLD analysis project Ga0255753, IMG submission 179953) | Coastal salt marsh microbial communities from the Groves Creek Marsh, Skidaway Island, Georgia - 041412US metaG (version 2) | ecosystem: Environmental > Aquatic > Marine > Intertidal zone > Salt...
ACCAGATCAAGCCTGCGATATTTCAGATTGTATTTTTCATTTGGCATCAGATGCCTTTGCTCAAGCAACAATTGATGTGCAGCAAATGCTTCATTCTGTTTGTGATAAAATTAGCACGTTGATGCCATTTGAAAATCAAATTGAAATATATAAAGGGGCATATTTAGAATGGCGTGAAGCCTTTAGAATTATTCAAGCCTATGAGGTTAAATCTACCACTCTTAAATGGGTAAAGGCGCATCAACCAACACTTGGCCCTGGTATCAAAGAGCGATTTGAAATGGCAGAGCAGATAACAGATACAGAATATAAACACGCTCAAAACATCAGAAAATCTGTCTGCGAGAGGCTAGATGAGATTATGGAAGATGGCTGTATATTAGTGATACCTACGGCTCCTGTTATTGCACCATTAGTAACAACGCCTGCTGCTGAGCTAGAGACATTTAGACAAAATACGATGGCACTGACCTGTATTTCAGGATTAACAGGATTGCCGCAAGTAACCATGCCGGTTGCAGAAGTATCGAATTGTCCGATAGGCTTGTCTATGATTGGTAAAAAACATTCTGATAAAATGTTATTGCGCCTATCATATGAGCTATCAAAGCACCTAAATTAGAGTATAAAAAGGCAAGTTTCAATATATCAAGGCAACATCAAAAGGGGCATATTATGCATGATCTTAAGCAATTGGGACGCGATCTTCAGCAACCTGGCCGCTCACCTGTATATGCTTCAAATGCAATGGTTAGTACCTCGCATCCATTATCGACCACTGCGGCCTTAGATGTGCTCAGAAAAGGGGGTAATGCGGTTGATGCTGCTATTGCAGCTGTATCAGTACAATGTGTTGTAGAGCCTTCCTCTACAAGCGTTGGCGGGGATTGCTTTTGTTTATATTTGCCAGCAGATAGCAAAATACCAATTGCAATAAATGGCTCTGGCCGTGCGCCAAAACGATTATCTGCTGACTGGCTCATTGCTAATGGTTTTGATACTATCCCGCAGCAATCACCGCATTCCGTAACGGTCCCAACAGCGGTAGATGCGTGGGTGAATTTAAATAAGGATTATGGCAGAAAACCACTTGGAGACCTTTTTGAATATGCGATCGGATATGCAAATGACGGATATCCGGTGGGGCAACGTGTTGCCTTTGATTTTTGCAACACTTCTGAGTTGATAAAAGGAGATCAAGAATTATCAGATCTGTTTTTGGTAAACGGAAAAACACTACCAATTGGTTTTCTGCATAAACAGCCAAATCTTGCAAAGACACTCTCTGAAATAGCCAAGAAGGGCAGGGAAGGTTTTTATTCTGGCTGGGTCGTTGATGATATACTTGCAAAATTAACAGCCCTTGGCGGCCTGCATCAAAAAGACGATTTCGATGCGGCTATTGCCAATTATGTAACGCCGATCAGTTCCGAATTTAGAGGTCATAAAGTCTGGCAATGTCCTCCAAACGGTCAGGGTATTATTGCGCTACTTTTATTAAATATGGTCTCTGAGATAAGTTGCTTTGGCAATGATCCTATTAATACTGAGCGTATTCATTATGAAATCGAGGCTGGAAAACTTGCCTACCGTGATAGAGCTGCTATTCTTGCAGATCCAGAGTTTAGCACTGTGCCAGTCCAGCAATTATTATCACAAGAATATGCATCAGAACTGGTAAGCCAGATTAAAGTAGACAGGTCGATATCCCCGCTGCCACCTTCTTCTCTGCCGCGCCATTCAAGCACCGTTTACATTACTGTCATTGATAAGGAACGCAATGCTTGCTCACTTATAAATACAGTATATAACTCATTTGGCTCAGGGCTGCTTGCCCCGAAATCAGGCGTTTTGCTTCACAATAGAGGAATGGGATTTGTTCTCGAAGAGGGGCATCCAAATCGCTTAGAACCATCCAAACGCCCGTTGCATACTATAATTCCAAGTATTATAACCAAGGATGATAATCTTGTTATGTCCTATGGCGTTATGGGGGGAGAATATCAGGCTTTTGGACATATGCAGTTTCTATCTCGTTATTTTGATTATGGATTAGATATTCAAATGGCACAGGACAAACCGCGCTTCTTCCCAGATCCATTTACTGAGCAAATAGATCTTGAAACGACTATTCCGCAATCAATACAGCATGCGCTAGCAAATATGGGGCATAAAATCAGGCAGACTAAAATACCGATAGGAGGCTCTCAAGCCATTTATTTAAACCGCGAAACAAACGTTCTGAGCGCAGGTTCCGACCCTCGTAAAGATGGAATGGCGGCAGGGTTTTAGTCTTATTCTAGAACCAATAGTTATTCTGCATTTGTGCCTGCGTTAAATTTGAACCCAACCTCTTTGAATTTTTCAACAAGGTTAGGCTGAACCGCATTTATTTTATCGGCAGCAGCCGGGGTAAAGGCAATATCATTCATATCATGAACACCGCCAGATATGATTACCTGAAGAAGGCCATCTGTCTCACCAGAATTTTTAAACGAACGGCACACGCCAGGTGGAACGGAAATAGTGTCGAACTTTTCCAGAGTGACAGTGCCTGAACCATCGTCATTCCAGCACACATCAAACCTTCCTTCCAAAACAGTGAATGTTTCAACCGTATTAACATGATTATGCAAACCAGGGCCTTGACCTGGAGGGCATTTTGCAAGTGTCATTGTTATCCCGCCCGCCCCAACAATCGGAGCACCTGAATTTATGGGCGTGCTACCTTCTTTAGGATCAAGTCCAATGACAGATAAAAGTTGTCTTGCATAAACCACATCGCGCCCTTCCAAGGGGATGTTAGTGTCTTTCTGAATTGAAAGTGGCTTAAGGTTTTTAAATTTTGAAACTCTGTTGGCCATTGCTTCGTTGGTTATATGGGATGTTTTCATGACAGGCTCACTTTGGCTATGTTTAATAGGTTGATTTTATGATGCATATTCACAATAACTATCTGCTTATAATTTTGCGTTAATCTGTTTTGACAATAAACAGAAAATTATCTTTTATAAATAGGAACATTGACTATTATACAGCTTGAGTAAAAAAAAATTAGGGGATTAAAAATGAAGTTGGTTAGATTTGGTGCGGCAGGGTATGAAAAGCCAGGAGTGATTGACGAGCATGGAAATCTTCGTGATTTATCGGGATATATAGATGATATAACAGCCCAAAATCTATCTGATGAGAAGCTGTTTGAACTCTCCAAAATTAATCTCAACACCCTGCCAATTATGGATAAATCCACTCGGCTTGGCCCATGTGTGAGTGGGGTTGGCAAGTTTATTTGTATTGGACTTAATTATGCAGATCACGCAAAGGAAGCTGGTATGGAAGTGCCTCCGGAGCCTGTTATTTTTATGAAGGCAACAAGCGCTATTTGTGGGCCAACAGACCCTATTTTACTGCCTCGCGGAAGTGTTAAAACTGACTGGGAGGTTGAGTTGGCTGTAGTCATTGGCAAGAAAGCAAAATATGTAGAGCTCGAAGATGCGATGTCTTATGTTGCAGGATATGCGGCCAGTAACGATATATCGGAGCGCACCTATCAGCTAGAGGGCTCGGGGCATTGGACGAAAGGGAAATCATGTGATAGCTTTGGTCCGCTTGGTCCGTATCTCGTAACGAAAGATGAAATTCCAGACCCGCAGAATTTATCTATGTGGTTGAGCGTAAATGGTCAAAAAATGCAGGATGGCTCGACCTCTACGATGGTATATGGCGTTGCATTTCTAGTTCATTATATCAGTCAATTTATGAGCTTAATGCCAGGGGACATCATTTCTACTGGCACCCCGCCCGGTGTTGGGCTTGGCATGACACCACCTGTTTATCTAAAGCCGGGCGATATCGTAACGCTCGGCGTTGAAGGATTGGGGGAGCATAATCAAATGGTAATCCCTGAATAGAGATATAAGAATAGAGGTCTAATGATAGAATTTGGAAAAAATCTTTAAATATGAGATGGTTGTTATAGCCAAAAGCGTGTTTTAGGCCAACTTTTTGGTGCTTCTGATAAATAAGTAATTGTTTGGCCGTTGAAATTTCGCCAAAATTATACAAACGTCACATCAGTTAATTAGCATAATGGTCTGTAGGAGCTAAATTTGATTTGAACAGAAAAAATTAGGTTAATAAAAAATTAGGTTAATATAGACAGTCCTGTTTCGGTGAGGAGATAAATGATGGAAAGAAGATTAGCGACAATACTTGCCTTGGACGTTGTGAATTTCAGCAAATTAATGTCAGAGGATGAAGTTAGAACACTTAAAAATCTAGGCACAGCGCGCGCTCTTATTGATGCCTCCATCGATGAATATGAAGGGCGCATATTCAATACAGCTGGTGATAGCGTTTTGGCTGAATTTCTTAGCCCGGTAAAAGCGCTAGAATGCGCGGTAAAGATCCAGAATGCTACTAAGGTAAAAAATAGTGAGCTGGCAGATTCTGACAAAATGGACTTTCGAATTGGGCTCAATATTGGAGATGTAATGGTGCAGGAGGGCAATTTGTTTGGCGATTCTGTAAATATCGCAGCTAGGTTGGAATCTCAGGCAATTTCTGGCGGTATCTGTATTTCACAGGGCGTTTTTGATATGGTGAGTATGAAAGTTAAGGTATCTTATGAAGATGCAGGCGAGCTTGAACTCAAAAATATTGGAAGACCAATTAAGGCGTATAATGTTCTGAAATGCAAGGGTGCGCAACGTGGGTTTGTCAGCCCCGAAAACAAACCGAAGATTCAGATTTCAGGAAAAGAGCCAGGGTCTTTAGCGGTACTCTTATTCAAGAATTTATCAAATGATGAGGAACAGGCCTATTTTTGTGAGGGCTTTTCTGAAGATTTAATTTCAGCGTTATCACGATATCGAAAACTTTTGGTAATTTCCAGCAATGCTAGTTTTTCCTACGCATTTAAAGAAAAAAGTCATTCAGATATTGGAACTGAACTTGGGGTCAGATACCTGCTTGAAGGAAAAGTTCGTAAGCTTGGCAACCGTATGAGGATTAGCGCAAGTCTGCTATCCACAGAAACAGCAGAAACATTATGGTCTGATAATTTTGATACAAATATGGACGAGGTTTTTGATGTTCAAGATAGCCTGGTTGAAACCATTGTTTCGACCATTGTAGGTAATGTTGAAAGAGATGAAATTAAGAAAATTTCAAATGTAAAACCAGAAAATCTAAAAGCATATGATTTAGTTCTTCAAGGTTTAGAGTATCACAAAAGAAGCTCTATCTCTGCAGAGAATAATAAAAAAGCGTTAAGTCTATTTACACAAGCAACAGAGTTAGATCCATCTTATGCAAGAGCTTTTGCGTGGAAAACCTGTTCGCTTGCAAATAATGCTGAGTGGTTTCAAGATGAAATGCCAGAAGGCTGGATGCAAGAGGCCTTTGCCTCTGTGAATAAAGCCATGGAGTTGGACCCCAATGACCCAGAGGCACACCGTATTATGGGTGCCATTAAACTCATGTTTGAAGGGGATATGGAGAAGGCAATTTTTCATCATGAAAAGGCAATTGAGATTTGCCCAAGTGATACCTATCACATTGCAAGATACGCAATATTACTTTGTTACTTAGGGGAGCCTGATAGGGCGCTTGTTGAGATTGAACGTGCAATGAGGATCGACCCATTCTGCTCTGAGCTTATTCTAGAAACACATGGCATGTGCTATTATTTACTGGGTGAGTATGAAAAGGCCATTTCAAGTTTTAAGAAGATGCAAATAGATACTAGGACAAGCCTTTTTTACAAAGCAGCGTGCCTTCAAAAATTAGAGCAAAAAGATCTTGCGAATAATGTTTTAGAACTTGCTTATAATGAGAGTGGCATGAGTATTGAGAAATTCATTACTACGCAATTTTACCAAGATGAAGCGATAAAAAATACGCTTACAACTGCTTTGGAAGCAATAACAGCCTAATTTTTTAAAATAGTGAACGTGCAGTAATTTGGATACCTCTCGTTGATATGTTTTCTATCTTGATTGTTCAACTTGTTGTTTCATCTGCAGGTATATCTTCTCAAGGTTTGTTAAATCATCTTCCCCGAAAGCGCTTGCATCTATTTCTAACTTTAAGTGGCTTGTATTTATTTTTAGAGGCGCCATTTCTGACTTTTGTTCGCTTATAACCTCATAATATTTTACAGGGCGCGAAATTCCTTTGAGTTTTATTTCTCCAATCTCCTCTAATTTAAACAAATCTCGAACTAAAAGATATGTCTCCTCCGATACAATAATATTGTTGGGCTTAGCAGTGCTCTCCAATCTTGATGCCAGGTTCACAGGAGAGCCAATGACTGTATAATCCAGCCGATTATCAGAGCCAAAATTTCCCACCGTACAAAAACCAGTATTAATACCAATTCGTATGCTCAAAGCAGATTTTAAGCTGAAGTTTTTGCCCCAGACATCGGTGAGCGCTCGCATTTTTTCTTGCATTTCAATTGCCATTTTAAGGCAGTTGCTTGCATCTTCTGCATAGCCGTTAGATTCTGGATCACCAAAGAATATAAGAATAGCATCTCCAATATACTTATCAATGGTTCCTCCATATTTGAGTGCAATCGTTGACATTTCATTTAGGTAAAAATTTATAAGGCTAGTTAGTTCTTCTGATTCTAGGTGCTCTGTTATGTCAGTAAAGCCAACAATATCAGAAAAAAATATGGTCAGCTTCTTTCTTTGACTTGTAACATTGGCATCTTGATGACCTGAGAAAATTTGCTCATAAATCTGCGGAGAGAGATATTTTGCTAATTTGGCAGAGAGCACTTCAAGCTCAGCAGATTTCTCTTGAGCTTCTTGTTTTGCCTCATCTGCAATTTTTTTTTGTTTTTCCAGCTGACTAGATAATGACCTACGTAAATTGGCCTCTAATTTTAATTTGGAATTTTCTTTTTTTAATTGGGCGAATGCTTCAGCAGTTAGCTCTATATCTGACATATTAAATTCCACAATATTAACTATATAAATTTCTGAGGATAAATTTTTTAGGTTTCTACCAATTATTTCGATAGTTCAACTTCCATCAGATGAGTATATTCTCAGCGCTTTTGATACGCAATCAATTCAGAACATCATTTCTTAAAAAATTAGCTTGGATAGCCAGATTGGTTTTGACCCAAATGAATAATAATGCCAATCTTTATGTGACGCTTAATTGGTGGAAATGTTGTCTTGAAAAAACCTCTAATAATAATGTTACTAATAGCGGGCCTTCTAGGTGGCGGGTATGTTTTGGTGCCCTTCCTGCTAAAACAAAATGCGATTGAAGCAATAGAAGAGCTTAATCAGACATCACAATCAATATTTGCTGGATCCCAGATAGATTATGATGACATTAGGGTAAATATATTTAAACGATCCGCAATTCTCGAAAATCCTGTTTATCATATTGCTGGCAAGCAAATATTAATAGCAGATGAGATTGAAATTGCAGGCGGCTCCGACAAATTAGAATATGCTGACATATCAAATATGGAAATGACTTTTTCATATAATGATCTGCTCTTTTCACTAACAGCATCACATCTTCAAATTGAGGAATTAAGTTTCGATTTGGAGGAAACTTTATTATCTATGAATGATGACGCGTTTAATACAATCCTTTCAATATCACAAGCATTGGATATTGGTAAGTTTGAGATTGAAGATTTTTTGCTTAACGCTCAAGAGAACTCGCAAGACGATGTGATAACCGCTTCAGGTAATCTATTGGTTAGTGAGGTTAAAAACGCAATTGTAGAGCACATAAATATTGATGGTTCAATCGTAGACAATAGCAGAATCCTTGCTGGGGACCGCTATCAATTTGAAGCTGGCCAAGTCGAATTATCAGATCTAGATTTAGACTCTGTCATCACGGCTATTGTTTCAAATGAAACTGAAATCATGCCCAACATTAATCATGCATTTGGTATTTCGAAAATGAATGTTGAAGACGTTCTTTTTTTATTACCAGAAGTTGAAATTAAAACCGTCATAGAAGAAGGTAAATTAGAAATCGATGAGAATATCTTGCAGGCGTTATTAATTGAGGGGTTTGAATTTGAGGTAAAACCTGAAGAAACAAATATAACGATAGCTGAATTTCATGTCGAAGGGTTAGATTTAGGCATAGATTTTAGTTCACAAGAAGCGGTTTACCAAAATGCATCGCAGCTTTTTGGTATAAATGATCTGGGCTTCACAGATGTTGCTATTTTGTCTGAGGGCTTCCCAATCTATATAGCAGAGCTTCGAATGTCAGATATAGTGACTGATTCAGGCGTAATAATAAGCGGTAATAGTATGTTGTCTGAACTTGAAATACCAATATCTGCTGTTAAGAACTTTAATAAAGCGACAGCTGAAAAAATTCGCAAGGATGTTAAATCAGATAATCTAAAGGTAAGTTTCAGAAACGAATTTAATTATGAAATAGATGAAAAACACTATAGCAATTTTATCGCGTTAGAGCTTGATGGCCTAGCTGAGTTGGATATTAATCTAGAATTTGGCTCTTTAAATTTGGGTTTTATGAAAGAGGGAGTTGGCAATCCCTCTATAGCCTTGTTAGCTGATTCAGCAAAAGAGATTATGTTAGAACAAGTTCATTTTGAATATAGAGATTTCGAATTAGTAGATATCCTATTTGAGACTTATCCGAAAATAGCACAGGGTATAGATTTGCTTGAGATTCAGGCGTCCTTGCTGCTTCTTCAATATCCAGAGCAGCAACAGGCACTGATAACCGCGTTAAATGATTTTCAGAGAGAGAAGAATAAATTTGGATTTTCTGTTGATGCTATAAACGAATTGAAAATCTCCAGCATTCCTGGATTATTTGTATCTGGCCGCTTGGCAGAGCATGCATTAATTGATTTTTATGGTAAGTAGTATCATTGTAAAATACATTAAATGTTCGTTTTTATATGATATCACTAGCAGAAACGTAACCTCAAAATTAGAGGCTCTAAGATTGCTGTATTAATTTCTCAAGCGCATTCAAAAAACCAGACTTATCCGACTTCGAAAATTGTTTATGATTTTGTTTGGTAAACGGATCTGCAGACCTTAAATCAGTCATCAGATCGCGCATCGCTAATATATTTCCAACATTATTTTCTGTTATTATTTCCCCATTATGCTTAATAACGCGCCCGCCATTTTCAATAACACGGGCAGCTAGCGGAATGTCAGCAGTTACAACAATATCACCAGCGATAATGGCATTTGCAATATATTTATCAGCTTCATCTGGCCCTTTATCAACTACAATTATGTGCATAATTGGATTTTGAGAAGGTCTTATACCGCCATTGCTCACAATGATTACATTTATTCCGTGGCGTGTGGCTACTTGCTCAACTTCTTTTTTTACCGGACAAGCATCTGCATCTACATATATGTGCACACCTATTTACACCTTTTTGTTTTTATTAGGCTATCATTAATAGAATGTCTTTATCATCCATATGATAGCTGATAATAGCTTAGTGATAGATTATGACTATAGCGATAAATATTTTATTTAATATTGAATTCGTGTTTAAAAATTTTTAAATTCGACAAAAAAATTTCTGTATCGTATCATATCTTACTTGTTACATTAATTTTGGCGCGAAGCTGATTATGATTAAACAAACATCACCCTTAATATCCGTCGGTGGGATAGATATTCCGTCTATCGGCTTTGGAACCATGTTGTTTCCTGAGCCTGAAAAGGCGGTTGAATTAATATCTTTTGCGATTGATTCTGGTTATCGCCATATTGATACAGCTCGGAAATATGGTTCTGAAGCATGGGTGGGTGAAGCAATATCAGCTGCGTCTGTACCAAGAAAAGATATCTGGGTTACCACAAAGGTGACAGAGGAAAACGCAAAAGCAAATGATTTTGCAAGGTCAGTTGAGCTGAGTCTAAAAACACTGCAACTAGATTATGTTGATTTATTGTTAATTCATTGGCCACAGCCTGCTGTTCCTATGGAAGAGACGATAGGAGCACTCGTAAAAGCTAAGCAAGAGGGTCTTGCAAAGAATATTGGCATCTCAAATTTCACCGTTGAATTGGTTCATAAAGCAGCTCAGCTTTCGTCTGAGCCTTTATTCACAAATCAAGTTGAATATCATCCCTATATTAATCAGGACAAAATTCTGGCTGTCTGCCGTCATTATGGTATTTCAGTTACGTGCCATGTTCCATTAGCACGTGGAAGGGTATTAACAGATCCAGAAATTATAAAAATCGCTCAATTTCATAATAAATCGGCAGCACAAATCACCCTTAAATGGCTTACTCAACAAGAAAATGTGATTGCTGTACCTCGTGCTCTAAGCGAAAAACAGATTGCTGAGAATATAAGTATTTATGATTTTAATCTGTCAGATGGCGAGATGGACATAATTTCTAGTCTGAGAAAAAAGAATATGCGTCTTGTAGATCCAGAAGTAAGGCGTCCTGTTTGGGACACCCCATAGTTTTAGCATTATTTAAGTACCTATGTTTTCACTACTGGATAATCAGCCTCTATCCATTCCGAAAGGCCGACTTCTAAATCAAATATGCGCACAGACCCCATCTCCATAGGTGTTTTAGCGGAAAGTGCTAAGCGCCAGCCAGAAGTGGAAAACAACATAACCGCTTTATCGGTATTAAAAACTGGTTTGTGATACGGACTATTGGGCCGATCAAAAATTCAAGCATTCCCCGCGGCGCCTGGATGGCATCTTCAATCCTTCCAGTTCGAGCAAGTTCAAGAATGTCACGTAAATCCACCAGAATTCCAGTTTCGTTTTTGAGCATCTCAAAAGCTTGATGCGGCGTAAATCGTTTTATTATTTTCTCATTATTGGCAACAAGTTCAGATACTGGTGTGATTTCTCTCTTTTGTTTGTTCCTTAAATTCACTTTTTTCGATAGGTCTCGATAGGTAATTTAAACTGATATATATGATTTTAACTATATCTGCCTAAATCAAGCTTGAGGCTAAATTAGGATTTATCTTATTTTATTATTTTTGTTAGGCTATCTTTATTTTAGCGTTTCCTTTTTTAAAAACCGAAAAGAAGTTCTGATTTACTACAACGACTATCATAATTTTGAGGATATTTATATGGTAAGTTATCAATCCATTTATGATTATGAAAAACAGGATAAAGAAGCGTTTTGGCTTCAGGCTGCAAAGCTAATTGACTGGATGATAGAGCCTAAAACAGCGCTTGATAATAGCAATAAGCTTGTAAAACAATGGTTTTCTGATGGTCAGATGAATAGCTGTTTTAATGCTGTGGATAGGCATGTGCTCGCAGGACGTGGAGAGCAAATAGCTATTCAATATGAGTCACCCATAACAGGGACAGCCTCTTCACTAAGTTTCGCAGAATTGCAAGAAGCAACTGCCAAATTTGCAGGTATGCTTCTAAAGCAGGGCCTTACCAAAGGCGACAGGGTAATCATCTATATGCCAATGATTAGCGAGGCGGTAATTGCCATGCTTGGATGTGCTCGTATTGGTGTTGTACATTCGGTTGTATTTGGTGGATTTGCGGCTGCTGAATTGGCAAAGCGTATTGATGACTGTCAGCCAATGCTAATTGTAAGCGCATCATGTGGGCATGAGCCAAACAGAATAGTCTATTATAAGCCGTTATTAGATGAAGCCATTAAACAGGCAAATCACAAGCCACATACCTGTATTATCTATCAGCGTGACGCTGTAACGGCAGAAATGCTAGCAGGCAGGGATGTAGAGTGGCACGAAGCGATAGACCCTGCATTACCAGCAGAACCTGTTGGAGTTATGGCAACCGACCCTTTATATATTTTATATACATCAGGAACCACCGGACAGCCCAAAGGCGTTGTAAGAGATAATGGCGGGCATGCAGTGGCTTTGTGCTGGAGTATGTCACATATTTATGATGTCCATCAAGGCGAGGTGTTTTGGGCAGCATCTGATATTGGCTGGGTAGTTGGGCATTCTTACATCGTTTACGGGCCATTATTTGCGGGCTGCACCACTATTTTATTCGAAGGAAAACCAGTTGGCACCCCAGATGCAGCTGCATTCTGGCGTGTGATTGAAAAAAATAACGTAAAAGTGCTATTTACGGCCCCAACGGCATTTAGAGCAATCAAAAGGGAAGATCCAAGCGGCAAGCTAATTAAGGAACATGATATCAGTTCTTTGAAATATCTTTTTCTAGCAGGAGAGCGGGCAGACCCAAATACCATTATTTGGGCTCAAGAGAATTTATCTATTCCAGTTATTGATCACTGGTGGCAAACTGAGACGGGCTGGTCAATTTGTTCTAACCCTGTCGGGGTTGAGCTATTGCCGGTAAAATTGGGTTCGCCTTGTGTAGCCATGCCTGGATATCTAATAGAAATATTTGATGATTTTGGTAATGCGACCGATTTAAATACCCTAGGGTCAATTGCAATTAAGCTTCCGCTGCCACCCTCTTGTCTGTCGACAATTTGGGGTGCTAACGATGCATTTACCGAAAAATATTTGACCCGGTTTCCTGGATATTATGAAACAGGCGATGCTGGATATATCGATGAGGATGGTTACATTTATATAATGGCTAGAACAGACGATGTGATTAATGTTGCTGGCCATAGACTATCTACTGGGCAGATAGAAGAAATCTTGTCAGGACATCCAGATGTTGCTGAATGTGCTGTAATCGGCATCGCAGATGACCTAAAAGGTCAAATACCGCTTGGTTTTATTTGCCTATACCCAGATAAACAGAAATCCCATGAACAAATCTGCACAGAAATAGTTCAACTAGTTATTGATAAAATAGGCCGTGTTTCTGCCTTTAAACAGGTGGTAATTATAGACAGGCTTCCAAAAACAAGGTCTGGAAAAATCGTTCGCTCTACAATGGTTAAGATAGCGAATGGCGAAGAATGGGTAATGCCGGCTACCATCGATGACCCAGCTATACTTGATGAGATTTCAGACGCTTTGGCTATGCAAATCGGATAGTGTGAAGCTTTTATTTCAGAAAAATTGTTAAAAAATATGCAAAATTGGCTGGTTTTTGGCATTTTTGTCAAAATAATGCAGGTTTTGGGTGTGTCTTTTATTAAAAAGCATTGCGTAAAGCTCTAAAAAACCGTAATTAACCTACTCTGTTAATAAAACAGAAAATAACTAATTGATACGAATAGCTAGTTTTTTATAAGACCAGTTTTTTGTGTTAATAAAAACTGAGGATAAAAAATGGCTAACGGAAAAGTAAAATGGTTTAATTCACAAAAAGGTTATGGGTTTATTGAGCCTGAAGACGGAACGCAAGATGTGTTTGTGCATATCTCTGCTGTAAAAGCTGCTGGAATGGATGATTTATCAGATGGACAGTCTCTTTCTTATGAGTTGGAAACGGGTCAAAATGGTAAGACATCAGCTGTGAATTTAACATCGCTGTAATCATTTTCTGATTAAGAACAAAGCGTCAGATATGAAAATATCTGGCGTTTTTTTATTTTCATTGATAGGAATAGTAGGCAATAGTGTTGTTATTATCGCAAGTTTAGTTAAAAAATGGGCAGATAGGATTTGCAGATAGAGTTTGGGGGAATATTCTTCCAATAATTAAATATAAATCTTTCAGAATTCTGTGTCATATTGGATTTTGATATTTTACAGTATTTTTCAAACCATTTTTTACGGCATTTCAAATGATATTTTGATTGCCTAAAACAAATAGTGAACGCAATAGTCGTTATGAAAGTGTGAGGAATCAGTTAGGTTTGCTAAATTTTGTTATGAAAATTGGCATAGAAACAAATATAAGGATTACTCGCACCAAATGATGGAACACAACAAACGCAACGTCGAAGCCAAAGATGATAGCCAAAATGGTGGCTTCGTATAAGCCGCCTGGAACAAAAGCAAGCCAAATCGATAAAAATGCAACGTCTGATATTAGCGTTATCAAAATGGCAACTACCAAATAGGTGCCTATAATTAGCCCAGACGTTACAAAGGCATCGCCAAGCACATTTTTGATCTCCAGTAACGATATTTGCGCTAATCTTGCGCCTACGGATGCGCCTATTGTCAGTTGCGCTATAATGACGAATTCACTAATTCTAGGCAGTTCTATTATGCCTGTGAAATGTAGCATACTGCTTAAGAATATAGGGCCTAATAAATGTGGCATTGGCATTCTAATTAGTCGGGCAATCCAATAGCCGCTTACACATAATCCAATAAATAGGCATGCTTGAAATAAAGATAGATCAAAAATAGTTGGCATTTCTTGAAGTATCACGTTAGAGCGCTCGACCGCATCTTGGCCTTCAATTACTATCAAAAATAAGGGGGTAGAAATAAAAACTATAGCTACTCTAACAAGGTGAAATAAAGCAACGACATAATCTCTCTCTACCAATTCACGCGCCATAACTAATGCTTCCGCCTGTCCGCCAGGAATGCTGCATAAGAAGGCTTGTTTTGGTTCATATTGTTTCACTCTCGTCAAAAACTGAAATGCTATGATGGTTACACATATTGTAGCAATTATCATGATGCTGACGGTGGCCAGCCATTTTTGAGCACTTTCCAGTATCTCTGGTGTAAAATTAGTGCCGATAAGTACAGAAATGCCAATAATTACGGGAAGGTAAAACCAACCTGGTATAACAAGAACTCGTCGTGTGTGGCTAACACATGCGCCAATAACCCATACACCTAAAAGGCTTCCTAGAAAATATGGTGCTGGGACATTCAATGCCAAAAATATTTGCGCGGAAATAAAGGCAATCGATAGGGTAGATAGAATTTTATATAGGTCAGAAAATAATGTCTTGCCAGAAAACTGCATATATTTGTCCTTGTGGGGATTTGAGCAGCGGCTCAACAATTTTGAATGACTAAATTGTTATGTATCACAATTTATATTTTGAAAAGAGTATTCTAACTTGTAGAATTAATTAAATAGTAGTAGCAGAATTAATTTGCTTCAACGGACTAAGAAAAAATCATAAAACGAATATGTTCTAAAATTAATGGCGGTTTTTTAAAATATTATTAGGCGTGCACTGCACAAACTACAGATATGCTGGACAATAATAATGGATAGAATAAAAGCATTTATAAATGGCCACTTTCAGAACTCTGACGGGGAAATTTTAATTAAAATTAATCCAGTTTCGGGTGCGCCAATAGCAGAAGTTGAAAAGACTAATACCGCACTGTTAGAGCAAGCAATCACCGCTGCAAAAAATGCGCAGATCGAATGGTCTTCTTTTACAGGTCAGGAGCGCGGTCACATAATGATGCGTGCAGCAAGGATGCTGGCAAGTTCTCTAGAAGAATTAACAAGGCTAGAGGTGAGAGATGTTGGAAAAGCGTGGTCGGAGGCAATTTCAGCTGATGTTCCGTGCGGTGCAGAAGCATATGAATATTTTGGCTCACTGGCGGCCACATTAACAGGGACTTCTCATAAATGGTCTGGCGCAAGAGGCTTTACAGAGCGCGTTCCGCTTGGGATTTGCGCTGGTATTGGGGCTTGGAATTATCCAACTCAAATAGCATGTTGGAAATCAGCACCTGCATTAGCTATGGGGAATGCCTTTATATTAAAGCCTTCAGAAATGACCCCCTATACCGCAAATGCCATAGCGGAGATATTACAAGAAGCAGGGTTGCCATCTGGCCTTTTTCAGGTAGTACATGGTGATTTCTCGGTAGGTCGTGCATTATGTGAACATCCAGAAATCGCCAAAATATCATTGACTGGTGGTGTTGAAACTGGAAAGAAAATCCTAGCGCAATCTGCCTCTACTTTAAAGAAAGTAACACTTGAGTTAGGTGGCAAAGCGCCTTTAATAGTGTTTGCAGATGCTGATTTCGATGCAGCAGTGCAAATCGCGCTAGATGCAAATTTCTATACAGCAGGTGAGGTTTGCTCAAACGCAACACGCGTTTTTGTTAATGAAAAAATCTTGGATGAATTTGTGGAAGCGATGAGAGACAAAACGCAGGCATTAAAAATTGGTGATCCTATGAAAGAGGAAACTCAAATTGGGGCACTTATTTCAGAACATCACCTAGAAAAAGTATTATCCTATATTTCAATTGGCAAATCTGAGGGTGCTCATCTAGTTACAGGGGGAGAAAGGCAATTTCCAGATGGGTGCGAGGGCGGTTTTTTTATAAGTCCTGCGATTTTTACAGATTGCAAAGATGATATGCGAATTGTAAAGGAGGAGATTTTTGGGCCTGTTATGGCAGTATTAAGTTTTAGGAGTGAGGAAGAGGTTATTAAGAGGGCGAATAATACCCAATTTGGGTTAGGGGCAGGAATAATGACGTCTGATCTATCACGAGCACACCGTGTTGCAGATAAGCTTGATGCTGGTAATATTTGGATAAATAGTTACAACCTAATTCCCCCTGACTGGCCTTTTGGAGGCGTCAAGCAATCTGGTTTTGGCAGAGAGTCGTCCGTTTTTGCCTTGGAAAGTTATAGTCAGGTCAAGGCAACCTATATCAATTATTAAAATTTTTTCACAGGCTTTTTAAATTATTTTTGATGAAACAATAGACCTTAAAGGGCTATCTTTGTTTCTTCAGGAGTGTTTACCGTTTTACGCACAAATTCTCGCCATACAATTACAAGACTACTTGCAAAAATAGCCGAAGCTCCGATGAGCTCAAGGGATGTTGGGGTTTCAGAAAAATATAAAAATCCTGCTATCCCAGCGGCAGGAAGCTGTAAATATCTGAGAGTAGTCACAACTACAGCATCAGCATATCGGTAAGCAAGTGTTACAGAGAGTTGTAGGAACGAAGCAAGGATTCCTAGTATTAGTAAAAGTAACCAGACATTTCCTTCGTGCGAAGCAGTTAATTGTGTTGGAAAAATTGTTAACCCAACGATTGAGACTGTAAAAGCTCCAAAAAAATTATGAATTAGAGTAATAGTAAATGGAGAATCAGATTTACCTAGTTTTCTCAAAATTATTGATAATGCTGCTCCGGTAAAAGCGGCTAATATTCCATATATAATCCCCACACTCAGCTCGCTAGAAAAAGGATTTGTGATGAAAAGTACACCAATCATGCCAATAACCACCGCTGACCATCTATAAACACCAATTTTTTCTCCTAATAAGACTGGTGAAGCCAGTGTGACAAAGATGATTGAGCTTTGAAAAAGAGCTGTCGCCAATCCGAGGGATATATTTTGTAAAGTAAGGAAAACAAGAGTTATACTGCTAAGTCCTAAAATAACTCTAAGGGCCATTGCGAGTTTGTTATTTACAAAAAATAATTTCTTTTTATGTATAAGAAATGCGGACAAGATGAGTATTGGTAGCGCAAACCAAAAACGGAAAATTAATATACGAATAATCGACAATTCTTGGGCAAGTTCCTTGACAAGCATGCTAGTCAATACACCGAATATCACGGTTAATATCGAAAACATTACACCTCTTGCTAAATCAGACATTTTTAAACTTTTTGAACAAAGCCATTTGCGGTTGAAACGAAAATACCGATTTTTAAGTATCTGATATTTACAAAGGCTCTAAGATTGTTAAACCATTAAACGTAAACTATTATTTGGGTGTTCCGGAAGCAAACTCATTACTCACTCTTGCCAGAAGTACATATTTTTGCATCATTGTTTTCCTTATAATATTTATTACCTGAGTTAAGATAATGTGCAGAATCTCCACCCTAGCAATTTTTAAAATACAGGTGGGATTTTTTATGATTAGATAAAATCAAAATATCCAGTTTTTCCAACGAACGATAGAAAAAATTCTCTCCTAGCTTAAAATAGTTTAATTTTTTAATTCGGCTTCTAGTTCGGCTAATTCTGCGCCACCTGCCATCAAACTTCTTAAATTATCAGTATCAATAGCTTCGCGATTCCCATTTGCTAAAATTCGCCCTCTATTTAGGAATGTAAATCTATCTCCAATTAATCGTGCATGAAGGTCGTTATGAGTAATAAAAATTATTGCTATGTCTTTCCTATTTCGGACTTCATTGATAGTCCTCAATACTTCTAATTGTTGTTTCTGTCCAAGTGCGGAAGTTGGCTCATCAAGTATCAAGACTTTTGCTCCAAAATAAATGGCTCGAGATATTGCAAGTGTTTGTCTTTGACCCCCTGATAACGTTCCAATAGGTTGATTTGGATCTGCAACATCAATTCCAAGTTTAGCCATTTCTCGCCTGGTTATTTTGCTCATTTTATCCAAATCTAAAAATAACCGTTTGTTTATTTCGCGACCTAAAAAAAAATTTCGAGATACACTCATTAGTGGCTGTAACGCTAAATCTTGATAGACTGTCCCTATACCAGCGGCGGCAGCTTGGCGAGGAGAGCTAAATTTCACTGGCTTTCCTTCAATAATAATTTCACCCTCATCTGGAGCGTGAACTCCGGAAAGACACTTGATTAATGTAGATTTTCCAGCACCATTATCCCCTAATAAAGCTGTTACTTCACCCTTATGGGCTTCAAAAGAAATATCCTTCAAAGCTATTATATTTCCAAAAAATTTTGATACTCCGTTTAATTGTATGGTTGGCGTCATGTCACCCTCTCAAAACCCTGTTTCTCAAAAACTGATTTAGAAGAGCAGCACCAAGAACCATCATGCCTAGCATAACCCTGAACAAATTATTATCGATGAATGGAACGAAGTTTATTCCTCTACTAGCAATTGCAAATATAAATGCTCCGAGAACGGCGCCTATAACAGAGCCATATCCTCCCATGAGTGCGCAACCACCTATAACTGCCGCCGCTATAGCATGTAATTCACGAACGTCTCCTGCCTTTGGATCTGATGCCCCCGAAGTCATAACAGTTAAGACGCCTAATAAACACGCCAAGCAAGTTGAAATCATAAATAAACTTATTTTAACTCGATTTACTGGTACACCAACCGCTCTCGCAGCTTGTGCATCGCCGCCTGACGCATATATCCAGTTACCGAATCTAGTTCGATGCAGCATGAAAGCGGTTATTATTACAAGAATGGCAAAATAATACACTTCAACATCAAAGGGAAGTCCGAAAGCTTTATCGAAAGCAAATATATTGTCGATCAATGTAGGGTCTTCACCACCGCCAGCGGGGGGTTTGAGATATGGCTTAACAGATAGACGAGATTGATTTACGAGTGTTTGCGATAGAAAAACGGCAAACCCCCTACTCGCAAACCAAAAACCTAGCGTTACTATAAAACTAGGAAGACCAGTTCTAACAACTATGGTCCCCATTATAAAACCCAAAAATGCTAATTCAATAAATGTAATAAGTATAGCGGGTAAAACGGGATCACCAAAAGTTAATAATAAGGCAAACGAATGACCCGCCAAGGCTATATTTGCAAATAGTTTGGGGTTCATTTCTTGGATGGCTTTTATTTTCAGAGAAAGTTGAATTTAATGTGGTATTTGGCGCAACTATTATTATAACTAGTGGACTTTTTATAGTTTTTAGGGAAGCACAAAAAAATATTATTATAGCCTCTCCGACAAGTCATACCAGATAACCAGTGCCTATTAAAATATGAAATTGTAACATCTGGCTAACTTTGGACTATGGTAGGAATTGAGATGATTGAATTGATAAAAAAAATTATAAATAAAGTTAACTTAGTTTTTTATCATTCAAAACGTTTTAAAATCAATTTGGTATTTTTTTATATTTTTAATAATATATTAACTTTACGAATTTAATATTTATACAATAGCATTATAAAATAATGGACAAAATTATCGATAATGTTACGATATTTTAGATTGTT
>Ga0255753_1002604_pt1 | contig 19765 bp, 7 predicted proteins | sample 041ome_10_FD_179953 | JGI IMG/M metagenome (GOLD analysis project Ga0255753, IMG submission 179953) | Coastal salt marsh microbial communities from the Groves Creek Marsh, Skidaway Island, Georgia - 041412US metaG (version 2) | ecosystem: Environmental > Aquatic > Marine > Intertidal zone > Salt...
TAGTACTATCAAAAGAAATCATCACCTTTTGAGCAAAAACAAAAACAGTCAAGGTGAGCGCGCGTCAACAAATGTGCTTTCCGCGCAAGGCTACGTCAAAGACGAACGAGACGATCCACACTATTCGCAAAAAGCGAGGAGAGGGAGAGAGAAAGTCGCCGAACAGCTTCTGAGAGATATGCAGAAAGAAGAATCTCACTCGGGAGAGAGAAAGAGCAGGCGGCACCACCATCGACACGGAGGAGGAGGAGCGCAAAATGAGGCCGCGGAATTCAATGCTGGATTTCCCCGAGGGAGAAGCGCAACCACGCCTTCGTACGGGAGCAACAGCGAGTATCATCAGTATCAACACGACGGATTGAACACATCTGCGACAATGACTTCGTCAACATCGTATTCTCGATTGGTTGGTGGGTGTTTGATCGCCGGTTCCGTTGCCATGGTCTGTACGGCATCTTCGGACTCAGTGCTTGGACACTTGCTCCTTTCGTCTTCAAGCGCGAAAGACGACTTTAACATCAACGCTTCGAACAATCGAGGCGGCGTCGCGTCCGGGTCTAAACGAAAATCTGCATCATCCAGAGGAGGAGGAGGAGGAGGTGATGGACGAGGAGGAATATCAGGATGGTCGAACGAATACGCCACGAACTTTCTCGGCGCGGTGACGAAGAACGCGGACGATAACGAGGACGACAAACTTTTTGAAGGAGACTCGAGCAACGCTGCCATCGCTTTGGCAAACGGCGAAACCTTACTCGAGAAATTCGATGCCGACGCGTTTGAGAGGGATCTCGCGTCAACCTCGGGAGATTTTGATGACGAAGAGAAGAGAGACGTGCAGTTATCCGACGACGATCTGCTCACGACGTGCGAAACGTGGAGAGTGCAAATTAAAAACGACGCGACGATGTTTCAAGCTCGACTGTTGAAACTTTCGGCTATTTTAGACGCAACGAGTGATGATTCGAACAGGTTGCCGCACGACGATGTTGTCAATTCGATCAAAAGTGTCCGTAAGTGGCACACGACTACGGACGTGGACGCCACCGCGAAAGTGAAGGAGTTGACACGCAGAGCGAAAATGGAGAAAGCCGGCGACGGTAACAAGTCTTTGCGAAGAAAGAAGCTCGAGGCTGAAGCCATAAAAGTCGAAGAGCTCGCGTCGACGTCTTTGCCCAAGCTTGAAAATGCTTTGAACGAAATCGAGGAGAAGTTTATCCCGGCTTCGGCGCAATCGGAACCAGTCCGACAAAGAGCTGAACTTGGTGCTGCACCGACGCGATCTTCGTGGTTATCGAGTCTTTTCGGTGGCGTAAAACAACCTAAGAGAATGGCACAACTCGGGGCGGCTACAAATTTGGACGCGAGCGCTGAATTAGGTGCCGGGTACGGCGGCGATCCCTGGGGGGCGCACAGTAAATTCGACGATGAACTCGACATGGAAGAGGAGCGCGATGTCAAGAATGAACGCAGGAAAAACGTAGCTTCTCTTCACGAACGTCAACGACTACAAAAGGAAAAAGAGCGATTCGGGTTAGTGGATGAAAAAGTCGTTGAATCCCCCGTTCGTGCAACCTCGTTCGCGAAAGGACTTTCGAACCGGCGAAGCCGTCGTGTAGGTCCATTTTATGACGCGATGGAAAATAGCGAGCAACAACAACAACAACAACGGCGGCAAATTACGCCTTCTTCTATCACTCCTTCAACACCGGGCGGACGTATTTCTGAAGCAGATATAGAGAGAAGAGCGCAAGAGCTTGTGGATGAAGCGCACGGTGGCATCGAAGAAGGAGAGGAAGAGCGAGTCAACGAAGGAGAAGAAGTTTTCGACGACGATGAAGTCGCGGACGCAGAAGCAGAAGAGCAATCAGAAGACGAACAGCTCGTAGAAGAAGATGAAGAAAAAGAAGAATTGGTGAGGTCGTCGCGAGTGAAGAAATCGCGCGGACTTACGGATCGAATTTCAGATACCGTACGAAGGGCCTTTGGATACGCAGACCCGGGAGAAGAGTTTCTAGAAGAGGCGAGCGAAGATATCCAAGAAGAAGAAATGGAAGAAGAGACGAAACAAGCTCAGCGCGCGCAACAAAGATCTTCCAGAAACGGGAGAAGAAGTGGCAACATCAACAGCAAGAAGAAGGGATCATCATCTTCTTCATCGTCGCCCTCTGCCTCGACGACTGGGACGACAACGTCGAAAGAGAGAAGGCAGCAGGAAAAGAGAGGGTCAGCGGCGACGACGGCGAGTATTGCCACGGACGAGAAGACAAAGAAAAGCTCGAGCTTTGAAAATGCGTCGACGAAGCAATCTTCGAAATCCAACAACAAGGACGACAACACAGAGCCCGTGGACACGTTCGCCGCTCGCATGAAGGCTGCCAAGAAATTGAAGGAAGTGAAAGAAGGCGGCGCGGCGACAAAATCGTGGAACTCGGCTGGGGAAGCTCACCAGATGAAGTTTAAACCAGGTCAAAAGCTCATCGTTCAAGAGGATGGTACTTTTGCGTTTGCCGACGAAGATGACGTCAACTCGAAGGATTCCGACGCCGGTTTGCAAAAAAGAAACGAGGAAACCTCGAAAGTCTTGCGCTCGCTCTCGGAGGAGCAAGGTTCGTCGTCGTCGTCGTCGAGCGACGTGACTGACAAAGAAGTTCAATCCCCACCTCCGGCTATCTCACCACCTCCGCCATCTCCATCGCCTCCTCCGCCAAACGCGCCAGTTGCTCAACCCGCTGTAGTTCAACCTGCCGCAATCGATCCCACCCAGACGGCGCAAATGTTGTACCAACAAAATATTGCCGCCATGAACAATCAGATGATGATGAATGCTGCGGCGGCTGGCACTAATAACAACAACAACAACGCGAACTCGAACGCAAACGTGGGAAATAATTTTAAGTTGACGTCGGAGAATCTAGATGCTGTCGCTATGGCAAAGCTCGAACACGATACGGCGAACAGAAACGCTTTGGAACTGTATGACATCTCCAACCAAAATCGGGACGCGGCTGAGTTGGCGAGATCGGAGCACGAAACTGCTATGCACTGGAGACAAGAAGCACAAAAGAATCTTGAACGCTTAGAAGCAACTGCCGCGAAAAAGGCCATTTCGGAAGAAAACGCGGCGCAGCAACAAGAAAAGTTACAGAATTTGAACGCTTTAGTCTCTGAATTTAAAAAGGCTCTGGTGGAAGAAACCGCGTTGCGACGCAAAGCTGACATCGAGAAGGAAAATTTGGCCCGCGATTACGAACAAAAGAAGATCGAAATTGCCACGAAAGCATCCGAAGCTCAAGGTCGTTTAATTGAGCACGCCAAAGACAAGATCTTGGAGGCTCGCCGCACTGCCGCGTTGGCGACGCAACAAGCGAACGAGTATTTGGAACAGGCGAAGAGAGAAGCGATAGCGAGGAGAAGAATCGGCGAGTTTGCCAAAAGGTCAAACTCAAAAATGAGCGAGGATAAGAAAGCTTTGGCTGAGCGATTGCATGCTGAGAAGGATGAAATCTCGCAAGCCGCGAAAGAGGTTCAAAAATCTGCCGAGGAAGCGTTGATGAGGTTGAACTCTGCCAACTCGCAAGCGCAAAAGGAAAGGGATCTCGCTTTGAGCGATCGTCAGCAAGCGATAGAAGAGGCTAAACAAGCCGTCGATACGGCCAAAATGAGTTTAGATGGTATGAAGGAAATGTCGAAGAAAGCGCAAAAGTACAAGAGACGTCAAGAAGAGACGGTGGATTCGGTTAAAGAGTATATAAAAAACGACGGAGAGGGCAAGTTTGACAAGTTGGATAAATTGTTGCGCAAAGCCGAAGCCGAAGACTTCTCTTCTGACTCTGGTGGAAAGAAGTCTAAATCTTCCTCATCGTCTAGCAAGAAGAAGAAAACGAGCAGCGACAAGAAAAGTGAAAACGACGACGACGACGACGACAACGATGCAATGAGCGACGAAGAAGCGGCGGCGGAGAAAGTGAAGAAGCTCTTGGGCGGCGGCGGCGGCGCAGAAATTCCGGACGACGTTTCCAACGACGCGGATGATACAGTGGAAGGAGCGACAGTAGAGGACGATGCAATCTTGGAACCAATGACGGATGATGTCGATTCTATTTTAGCTAACGCGGGAAAGAACGGCGAATCGAGTGAAAACAACTCTGAAGTTTCCACTGCGGAAGACGTCCGATCTTCGGTTGAAAATTCTGCCGCCCTCACGGATGCGGAAGCGGAGAAGAATCTCGCCGCATACTTCGGAGAGACGACCCCGTCACCAACGACTTCTTCTTCAGACGATGATGAGAAGAAAAGCGACGCCAACATCGACGAGAAATCTTCCACTGAAGAAAGCGAAGAAGCGAAAGAAGAAAAAGAGGAAGAGGCGGAGCGAGGCGATACCGACGCCGAAACGACGCGAGCGCAAAACGCCGCCGACGACGAGAACGCCTCGGATCCGTCTTCTTTGATTACTTTGGACGACCAGGAAGTTAAAAACATCCCCAGGACTGGAGTCGTCGCCTCTTTAGGCTTTCCGAGCATAACTCGGATCGCGTTTGGTGAGCCGGAACAAAAAGCGTTTAAAGAGGTGTTCTTCGCCTACTTACGAGAGCAAGCTCCAGACTCGTGCGCGAATGTAGACGATATGGAAACGTACGTGCAAGAGCGAACGAAAAAGACTGGCACCAAAGCTGAGCATTTGCGCGTGACTTTAGTGTGCGCCTCGGCGACTTCCGAAGCGGACACTTTGAAAGCGCAGCAAGTCGTCCGCGCCGGCGTTTCGGACGGGTCCCTCTTGAAAAAGCTCAACGCTTCCGGCATGAAGAGCCGCGTATTTATGGACGACTACGTCGAGGACAAAGAAGACGGGGCGAAAGAAGACAAAGACGAAGACGAAGTTGCTGTTAACGCTGATATTGCTACGATTAAAGGACTAAAAGTAGAAGAAGTAGAAGAAAAAGAAGAGGTGAAGGAAGACGAATAATAATAGTAAAATATTAGTTCCGAGTATCGGAAAAGGCGTTTTGTATTTATTAATGTATAAATGCAAAACAACAACTCTTTCTGTGCCCCTTTCCCTGCCTGTTAAAATGTATAACGGACATCTGTTGGACAGCTAGGAATTTAAAAAATTTTCTCGCCTCTTGACTCGCGTCATAATAAGCCCAAATAATACTATTTCATCACAAAAGAAGACATACTATAATAATGGCTACTTATTGCGTCGGCGATCTCGCCTTCATGGTCGATGGTACCAACTCGCAAGGTGAGCAATTTCGAAATCATCTATATCGTCTGATTTTTCTTCTCCGTCGTCGTTTTCTTTTTCTCTCTCGTCGTCTCAATGAGTGATGAGATTTCCCGGTCTTCTTCGCCGCCAATAATTATTGGATAATAATTGGGGGGGGGGGTCTCAATTCTCTCTTGGAAAAAGGCGACATCAAATTCTCTTCTTGAGATACCAAACGAACGAGACAGACAGACAGACAGACAGAGAGGACATACGTCTGTCTGTCTGTCTGTCTGTTTTTCCGGTCTTCGCCGCCAATTATTGGATAATAATTGGAGGGGGGTCTCAATTCTCTCTCAGGAAAAAGGAGTCAACAAATTCTCGTCTTGAGATACCAAACGAACGAGACAGAGAGAGAGACAGAGACATACGTCTGTCTGTCTGTCTCTCTGTCTCTCTGTTTTTCTGTCTGTCTGTCTGTCTGTCTTTTACCGGGATGAGATGAGTTTGATGAAAAGCGACAACAAAAACCAGAGAGAGAGAGAGAGAGAAAGAGAGAATTAATTCCCCTGAACGAATTCGTCGAAGAATTTCCGTACTTTTGAAAAGTCGCCCGTTTGTTGAACCAAAAAAAAGTTCCTCTCTCGGAACAGACATTTTATTATTTTTTGGAGGAGTGGAGGAAAAAAAATGTCACACACAAAATAATAATATAATACTGACCAACGAGTTCTTGTCTTCTCTCTCTCCGCTCTCTTTTTACTCTATTAATATAAACAGAGGATCTCTGCAAAGTGTTATCCGGTATCGCTACCATCACGGGCTCCTCGGACAACCAATTTTTGTTGTCGTCCGCGTACCTCGTGTTCTTTATGCAAGCCGGATTCGCGATGTTATGCGCCGGTTCGGTGAGATCTAAAAATACCAAGAACATTTTGATCAAGAACGTCTTGGACGCGTGCGTCGGGGCGATTGCGTTCTTCATCTTTGGCTACGGCTTCGCATACGGGACGAAAGAAGGCAAATCAACGAATGAATTTATCGGCAACTGGAACTTTGGCTTGCAAGATTTCACCGATTGGGCTGGTTTCTTGTTTCAATGGGCGTTCTCTGCGGCAGCGGCGACGATTGTTTCCGGTTCCGTCGCGGAAAGAACGGCATTCCAAGCCTATTTGGGCTACTCTTTCTTTCTCACCGCGTTCGTCTACCCAGTCGTCGTTCACTGGGTCTGGGATGGAAATGGATGGCTCACAGCGTTCAAAGACAACGATAAACTCTTTGACTGTGGTATGTATGACTTCGCCGGCTCTGGTGTCGTTCACATGACTGGTGGCGTCGCCGGTTTGATGGGTGCTATGATCGTAGGCCCGAGAACTGGCAGATTCGGCCCGGATGGTCGCGTCGTCGCTATGCCGGGACACAACGCCTCGTTAGTTGTCTTGGGTACGTTTATTCTTTGGGTCGGATGGTACGGTTTTAACCCGGGGTCACAGTTGGCAATCATTGGTTCGGAAGCCGTCGTCGCTAGAACCGCCGTCTCGACTACTTTATCCGCCGCCGCCGGCGGCGTGACTGCCATGGCCATCAACTATGGATTATATCACGTTTGGGACTTGATTGCCGTGTGCAACGGTGTTTTGGCTGGTTTAGTCGGCATCACCGCCGGTTGCTCCGTCACCGAACCGTGGACTGCTATCGTTTGCGGCTTTATCTCCGCGTGGGTCATCCACGGCGCTGGTAAATTGCTCTTGAAGCTTAAGATTGACGATCCTTTGGAAGCGGCGCCGATGCACGGCGCGTGCGGCGCCTTTGGCGTCTTCTGGGTCGGTCTCATGGCAAAGAAAGAATACGTCGCCGAAGTCTACAGCGGCGCCGAGAAGTGCGCGGGTGTCTTTTATGGCGGCGACGGCAGTTTGCTCGGCGCCCAAGTCGTCGGCGTCATCTGCATTTTCCTCTGGGTCGGCGGTTTGCTCGGTCTCTTCTTCTTGGCGTTGAAGAAAATGAACATGTTGAGAACGTCTCCGGAAGAAGAACAGTTGGGTTTGGATGAGTCCAAGCACGGTGGTTCGGCGTACAACATGGAGTTGGTCGCTCCAATGCCGACGGAAATGTAAGAAAGACGACGAAAGAAGAGGAAGGAGTAAGTTTGGCGAAGAAGGAATAAAATACACGGATCAGCTATAAAAAGTGGCGTTCGGTGGTGAAATATAATAAAACGAACACAAACATACAAAGACGGCGGCGGATGTTTGAAGAGGGTTCATAAAATACGGGACAAAAACGAATACTTATAATAATTGAAGATAACTCTCAGATCCACAAAGGCGTCTTTCAATAATCCTATACTTTATAATAAACTAGTAGAAAGCGTTTTATAAACAATACTGGTACAGAGTAATGATCATCATCAAACATGTTCTCCAACCTCTTCGTCTAGTTCCACGAGAACTTTGCGATTGTACACGTAGGAGATGCAACTTTATATTTCTCGCACATCGCTTCGAGAGCGGCTTCGAACTCGGACTCGTCTCCGTCGCCTCCCGACGCGGACGAAGAAGAAAAATCAAGCTCCTCCGCGTGGATGCCCGTTTCGACGATGAAACAACTCTTCGCGTTGACAGATTGCGCGCCTTTTATGTCGTGTTCTAAAGAATCCCCGACGCACAAACATTTAGAGAAAAACGTTTGTGCATTTTTTTCCTCCTTTTCGTCGTCGCTGTGTTCATTATTCCTACTTCTACTTCTACCACTAATCTCTTCGCAAAGCGTAGTGTATATTATTGGCGCCGGTTTACCGAGCTTGACGACGTATTCGTCCGCGTTGAACGCGCCGCCGCCGCTTACTTCTCCTTTTTTTTGAAAGACCTCGTTCAAAATGTCTCGATACCAGAGGCTAATCGTTCCCGGCATGACTTCTAACGCGTCGCCGTTGACGGTGACAAAATCCGGATTCGCCAACAACATCTTCGGCGGCAAGTCACCGTTTTCTTCGCACCTTTTCGCGATCCCAGTCAACACCTCTTTAATCTCCTCGTGCGTCAGACGTTGAATATTTTGCACTTGTCTGTCGTAACTCCCCAGCGTCGTCCCCGGAACGGACATACTCTCGCATCCAGAGGCGACTACGTGCGTGGTCTTTTCAATCGCTTCTTCTTTACTTTGCGGTAAGACGCATCCGGACGGTAACGAAACCGCGCCTCTTTCCCCCCAGTTCAAGTGCAAGAAAGTAAACGACGACGACGAATTCGTATCGGTATTTAAAATATCCTTTTCGATGAACATGTGACAGACTTCACCACTCGTCATCGCCGATTGGAACCACTCGTCTTCAAATCCCATCCGTTTCAATTTTCTCAGCGTGGACGTCCGACGTCTGCTCGAGTTTGAGAGTACGTGCACTCTCACGTCTGGATATTTGTGATGGATTCTTCGTAAACACTCTATCGCTTCCGGGAATGCGTTCTTGCCGTCGTGTAAAACGCCAAACTGGTCTAGGAAAATATCTGTTATCTCGTGCTCGTGCAAGATCGATTCCATGTTGTTGTTGTTATTAGTATTGTTATTATTATTTTTAAATGTTGACGATGAAATCTTCCTTCCTTGTCTTCTTTGTCTTCTCGGTGTCGTTCTCGTCGTCTTTATCGTCGTCGTCGTCTTGAGAAAGACCTTTGAGGAGGACATTATGATGCACTTTTTTTGTGAAGAAAGAGGAGACTTAAACAACAACAACAACAACAACACACATTTAACAGAACGAAGACGATGTTTGTAGTATTAAATGTGATGACAATCATGATATAATTATTCGTATTACTTTGAAGAACCTTCCAAATATTCCATGGAATCTTCATTCTCTAACTCGACCATGCACCCGTCGATCTCGCTCGCGTCTCCGGATAAAATCGCAGACATGCAATCGTCCACGATTCTCGCAGCTGCGATTTCCTTCACCTTTTTTTTCCAAAACACATCCGGCGCGGCTTGTTCGAGTTTCTTGCTCAGTTTTTGCACTTTCTTATCGGACTCGATTTGTAACAAACAAGATTCGAGCATTTCTTCGTCGCCATCCGCGATGGCGCCTAAACACTGGTCGAAAATACGTTCCGCTTTAAACCGGTCGTTTTGTTCGTCCCAATCGATTGAATCTTTTTTCGTTGCTCTTAAAAATGTTGTTGTCGATGTTGTTGTTGTTGTTGTTCTTAGCATTGGTCTTCTTCCAAATCTTCGAACAGACGAAGACGTGCGAGTTGTTGTTGTTGTTGTTGTTGTCGCGACGAGTGACAAAACTCGCTGATGATGATGACAGCAGATCATTTTCTCTTTTACTGTGATATCTTTGTTGAGTGCAGAGAACAGAGTACGAGTGTATTACTTTTGACGACGACGAGAAAAGGAAAGAGAGAGATCGGAATCGGAAAAGAAAGATGACGACAGACAGATATTTTTTTTTTGACTCATGCATTTTTTGACTGGATTTTTTGATGTGTGATGAAAGAGCAGACTTTCTTCGTCCGTGTTTTTGTTGTTCTTTTTTTCATCATCATCGAGCTTATTATATGGAATATTTGGTGGACGAGAGGGGAGACAGAAAAAAAAAATTTGCGAAAGAACGAAACGAAACGTCATAACTGTGCGTGTGATTGATTGTGATACGAAGAATACACAATGTTTTGGGGGAGGAAGAAGAAAGAAGAAGAAAAACAACAACAACCAAAAAAGAAGAAAATCTGTTGCGCGTGTCCAGAGACGAAAGAACCGAGAGATCAGTGCGTGGGAGAATTCGGCGCGGAGGACGAGAGATGCAAGAAATTAGTGGAAGCGCACTTGGTGTGTTTACGAAAGGAAGGATTTGACGTGTGATTTAGAGTAACACACTGATGATGATGATTTTGTTAGAAGAGAGCGCTGCATAAACACGTAGAAATAGCAAGCTTTTAAAACTTCACAACTTTTAAAAGTTTACGACGTACTCCACCTCTGCTTCTTCGTTGGTATTTTTCTCTCGCTCTGCTAAACTGTCCAGCTCTATTTTCTTCTCATCTAATGTTTTCTCGTCGCACGCTATTGGGGTGTATAATTTGCTCGAATACTCGCACCGGCTCGGTTCTTGAACGTCGAACAAAGATTCCGTACTTCCGCAAACTAATTCAACCGTCATGGACCTTTTCGGTCCGTTCCAACACTTTTCGCCGTTTTCGAATTTCGCGAAACGTTTACCCGACGAGTCGTCAAAGGTAATCTCGCTTTTCATGTCGCCTAATCGCACGTGGTTGTCTTGCTTTGATTGGCCAAAGAGGCAAATTTCGTACGTGTATTTATCCGCTTTTGTAGAAAAACACTGGTCGGACAACGCGCCGAGGAGCAGCTTCGTGGTTTCGTCGTCAGTCTCGGACGAGAGCCGTTCTATTTTCGCATTGAATGCCGATAACTTCGCGTTGGATTCCTCGAACTTTTCCCTCGCCTCGTTTGCTTTCCTCGACGCTTCGTTTTTTACTTTCCGAGCGTCTTCGAGCGCGCGTTCTTCCTCTCCCATTTTGTTGTCGTCCTCGTTGTCAGATCCGCCGCCTCTCGCTTTCTTCTTTGCTTTCTTGTTGCCCATTACCATTTGTTTCACGCGTCCAAACATTCCAACTTTTTCCTTCTTCGATGCTTCCACATCTCTTTCCTCCCCGATGTTGTTGTCGTCGTCGTCGTCGTCAAAGTCGTCGTCGTCGTCGTCGTGAGGGGGATAGTGACCATCTTCGTCGTAGTCATCCTCTTCTTCGTAGGGATCGTGATGTCCATAATCGCCATCGATGAAATCTTCCTCCTCTTCATTTTCTCCTTCACGATGATCGTTGTCGTCTCCGTGCACCCACTGCTCGGCAATCCGTCGTCCTCTCTCTTCGTCCGTCTCCTCTCTGTTTATATCTTCTTCTCCCTTTTTTTCGTCGTTGTTATCGCTCGCGGCCACTTTCGCCGCTGCTCGATCCACCTCGCCTTCCTCTCGCTCGATTTCCCGCATCTCCTCTTCCATCTCTCTCATCTCTCGTTCCTCTTTGCTCTCGTCGTCTGGATGATGATGTCTCTTCTCTTCTTCCTCCACCTTTTCCTTTTCCTCCTCCTGTTTCTTCTTTCTCTCCTCCTCTTCTTCTCTCTCTTCTTTCAACTTCTCCTTTTCTCGAAAGACTTCGTTCGCCTTCTCCTCTTCCGCCTCGTTCTTTTCTTTTTCTTCCCGCAACTGTTCGACGGCTTTTTGCAATCGAACAACTTCTTTCTCCGCTTCTTTTTTCGCGTTTTCCATCTTCTTCGCGTATTCGTTTCGCTTCTTTCGAATGCCAATCTCGAAATCTCGAACCTCTTCTCGCAACGATTCCATCGTCCTCATACCGTCTTTCGAACACGTATTTTCGCAGTGTTTTTTCGTGTTGAATTTTTCATCCGAACCGTCGCAACAATCGCAAACGTTGTCGTTCACGAAGGAGCTTTTGATCAGTTTCGCAGTCGAGCCGAGATTTTGACAGTAAAAGCCGTGCGAGTGTATCGCGTGACTGCACGCGTTCGTGCCCGGTTCGTCCGAGCCGTCTTCGCGGCAGTCGCAAAAGTTGTCGTTTACTTTTGTAAAATCGATGATTGTTTTCCCGTCGTTGCACGCGAATTTTTTTTCATCGTCATCGTCATCAAAGGAGTATTTGTGCTGGAAAAGAGGGTCGACGCCTAAGAAGTGTTTTTGAACCACCTTCGGCTTTTGGTTGTCGTTCGTCTTCGTCGCGATGGTTGAGGTGGTGGTAAGGGTGAAGAAAATCAACACCAGAAAGAAAAAGGCCATCGTGTGTGTGCGCTTTCTTTTCTGACGTTTTTAGTTGAAAAAAAATTCATCATGAAAAATTATTTTTTAGTAGACAGAAGAGGAGATCTCTCTCTCTCTCTTTCATTTTTACAAAACGTTTCATCTATAGATGACGCGAAAAAGAGGGGTCATTCTCGCGGGGTCAGTAGGTATAGGAGTTGTAGATGTAGTAGGATTTTTACTTTGATCATCATTTAGTAGTCTGCGGCTCGTAATCGCGCTCGCAAGACCGGGACGGTTCCGGCGGCGTCCAAGTTCATCGCCTCGCACGCGGCGACGAGATCTGCTTTTTTCATTTTGGAAAGCGGCGTTTTATTCGACGTCGTTGTGAGATCTACCGACGATGATTGCGCGGTGATGACGGTAGAAGTTGGAGTAATGGGAGCGGGAGCAGCGGGAGCAGTAGCGGCAGCAGCGGCGGCACTGTTATTCGTTGCTTCCGTGACTGCCTTCACGGCGGCGTCAAACGTTCTCGCCGAGTCGTCTTCGGCTTTCTCCGCGAGTTGTTGTAAAGCCTCCGCGCGCATCTCCGCGTCGCGAGTGGCGGCTTCGGCAATCAAAACTTTCTCCTCAAGAGCGCGCATTTGGTAATGGAAGTCTTCTCGAACCTTTTCCACGGCTCGCGCTTCTCTTTCTTCGAATTCAGACTGGAAGGTGCTCAATTTTTCTTTCTTCAAATCGAGTTCGCTGAACAAAACCGACGTTTGCTTCTTCTCTTTGTCCAACTCCATTTGTAACGAACCTAACTGCAACTCGAGCGCGGAATAGGTCACGGCGCTTTCAGTTCGTTCTTTCATCAACAACGACTCGGCTTGTTTCGCGCGTTCTTTGGTTTCCGAGACAATCTTCATCGCTTCGATTTGAGCTTCTTCTTTGACTTTCGCCAACGTCTCGGTCGTTCGCAACGCGTGGTTATCCGCTTCAGCGAGTCTGTTTTCGAGCTCATTCGCGAGCGCAGTCAATCTTCTCACCTCATCTTTCGCCGCGTTCTCGATTTGAACCGTTTGACTCAACTCTCTCTTCAATTCGATGTTTTCTTTCGCGGCATTTTGAAACGTTTGCTTCATACTTTCGTAGTTTCTCTGCGTATCCTTCAACTTTTGCTCCGTCTCTTGGACGTTCTTTAGGTGAACGGAGTTTTCGTACCTTTGTCTCGTCACTACGTCTTGGCGCAACGCGCGGTTTTTGTCATCAAGTTCTTGTTTTTGCTCGACTAAAGAAGCGTTCACCATTCGTTGCGCCAACAAATCGGCGCGCGCGTTCGAGGCATCTTCCTCTTTTTCCATCTTTTGCGCGTTCAACAATTCCATGTTTCTTTGCATTTCTTCGATTTCCGAAGGCTCGACCAAATTCAACGCCGCTTGCGACGCCTCGTGTAACTCTTGTTTCAAGCTTTCCACGGCCGAATCTTTCTCTTGCAAAGTTCTTTCCAACTCCCACACTTTCTTCATTTGCTCTTTGACTTTCATCTCTGCCTCCATTTTGACTTTCATCGCGTAGTTTTGCGCCTTGTCCAAACGCGCCTTGTAGTCTTCGCTCAAGTCCGTTTTAGAGTCCAACTCCGTTTGCAAAGTCGTAATTTTCTGCATGAACCCTTGAACACGCTCTTCGGCGTGCATTAAAGCGTCGCGGAAGGTTTTCGCGTTTGATTGCTCCTTCTTTACGCGTTCGTGCAAGTTGGAAATTTCCCTCTCGTATTGCTTCGAGTTGGCTTGAAACTCTTGGCGCATCTCCTCTTTCTCTTGGAGCATCTCCTCTTTCTCCGAGGCAAAGTTTGCTCTTTCCATTTGAATTTGCTGCAAAGCTTCCATTTGCGCCTTTTCCATTTCCTCGGCTTTTGCCGCAGACGCTTGAACTCTATTCTTCATGTTTTCTAACTCGCTTTGTAACGAACGGTTTCTCTCGTTTGCGCGCAACGTCGTCTCCTCGTAGTGTTGGTGCATCTTCGTCAACTCTTGCTCCAAGGAGATTTTCGTCTTCTTCGACTCTTCGACTTCGAGTTCAATCATTTCAATCTCTTTGACGGCCATTTCGGCGTCCTTCTCGTAGTCATGCTTTTCGTTTTCCAACTGTTGTGCCAAGTTTACGAGAAGTTGCTTCTTCTCGGCATCGAAAGCGAGTTCGGCTTCTTTCAACGCCGTCTCGGCCTCGTACGAGGCTAGCTTTGCGCTTTCGTGCGCAAACTTTTCATTCGCGAGTTGTCTCTCAATATTCGCGACGCGCATGCCCTCATTCTCCGTGGCTTCGATGATGGACGCTTCCAATAAAGAAATCTCGTTCTTCGCCTTCGTGAGTTCTTCTTGTATAGATTGGATTTCCTCGTCGTGCGCTTGTTCTCGCGTAAACAACTCGTTTTGGACCGATTTCAACAGTTCGTTCGCGATTGCCAACTCGTGTTTTCTTTGAATCAACTTCACGGAAATGTCGTGATACTTTTGCTCCAAATCGACGATTCTTGCGTTCGCTTTCTCCAACGGAATGCTCATTTGCACTTCGAGCGTTTGTTTCTTCTTTTCGAGTTCCTCGGCCATATCCGCTCTCATTTTTTGCTCTTGCACTTCCATGTCCGCTTTAAACGTCTCAATTTCGTTCTTCGTCTCGTTTCTCACGAACTCCATTTGTTCCAACAACGCTCGTTCGGCTAATTTCGCCTGGTTTCTGATTTCGTCGATGACTTTGGTGTTTTGCGCCTCGGCGTTGAGAAAATCTTGCGTTTGGTCGCGTTCCATGTTTTCAAATTTCTCCAACTCTTTCTTCGCGTCCAAAAGCTCTTGTTTTAAGTTTTCAATCGCCTCGCGGTTATTCAAGTTCTGTCCGGACAACAACGAGATTTGATTCGTCAACGCCGAGACCGTTTGCTCGCTCGAGCGTTGTAAATCTTGAATCTCCTTCGTGCGTTTATCGAGCGCCATGCGCGCTTCCAACTTGGCGCTCTTCACTTGCGATTCAAACTCCGCTGCTTCTTTTTGCGCTTTATACACCAAATCTTGCGCCTTTTCCAATTTTTCTGGCAACGTTTGCAACGCTTTTAATCGTTCTCCTTGCGACATCAACTGAAAATCGGTATCCGAGACGAAATCCGTCACGATGGCTCTCAACACCTTCGCGTCTTGACTCTCCCAATCCAAATCCCCACCACTCATGGCTTTCTTCAAGCGTTCGTCCAAGTCTTTGTTTCCAGTGGATTTCATAAAGTTAAAAATCGATTCGTCCTTCAAAACCTCTTCAATCTTCTCCGCGGCGGAAATTTTCGCCTCTTGCCTCCCGCGTTCGCTCAGCAAAGGCTTGAGAACTTCCGGTCCATACTTCAACGTCGCGCCTAAACCGACGAGTTGTTCAAACGCCGCCATTGGAGCGAATCCTTCGATGGCGCTCGATAAAGCCGAGGCCCCAAACCCAGCCGCTAAGGCTCCAATCGATGCCGCGCCAAGGAGCGCGTTTTTCTTGTCCTGCTGTTGCAGCGAGGACGAGGTGGAAGGCGAAGAAGAAGAAGGAGAAGCCACGTCTTTCTCTTCTTTCTCTTCTTCTTTCTCTTCTTCTTCTTCTTCTTCTTCTTCTTCGACGACGACTGTAGTACTATTCGCAGAAGACGACGGCAAGGACGACGACGACGACGCTTTCTTCAAGATCCCACCCGAGGTGACCGATTGAATCGAGTCGTCGATTTTCGTAAACTCCGGCGACAGCGGGTCGACGAGACTACGTCGTTGTTCTTCTTCTTCTTCTTCTTTCTTAATATTTTTTGCTTCTTTTTCACCTCCTCCAATTGCGGAAAAATCAAACTCGACGTTTTCGTTGCTCTGTTGTTGTTTTACCACGGACGAAGACGAAGAGGAAGAAGAGGAAGAAGATTCATTCTCATCGGTAGCATCCGTCGCCGCCGCGCGAACGACCAGTCGACCAAGGAGTGATGATGACGGTGTTCTTCTTTTCAGACCTAAACTCATCTTCATTGTCTTCTTCTTCTTTGCTGCCGTTGAGAAAAAAGAGGAGGCGGAGGACGTGGAGGACGTTTCGAACGTTTTCATCATGATGTTTTAAATAATAAATAGTAAACGAAGAAGAAGATGGTATCACGCAATCAATAATGTGTGATGATGTGTAACTCGTAATAATCGAGCAGCGTTTTTGTCGCGCGTCTTCTCGCAGGAATATAATGCTATGTGTGTAAGAAGCGAGAGCTAAAGCGTTGTTTATATCTCTCTTCTCTGTTGTTATGAAGAAGAGAAAAAAGTGCTTCAATCGATTTGAATTATTCATTTTTGAATTTTTTTTGAAAAACGAACGAGATTTGAAATTCCACGTCAGCTCGTGTTTCTGGACGGAAGAAAAAAGAGGATGATGATTTTTTCGGGGGGGCAGACTCGTGCGAAAAAGTCGGCAGAAAAAAGCAAGCCGAAAGGGAAGATGAAGAAACGGAAAAGCGACGCTTCTCATGAAAAACGAGAAGAAGAAGAAGAAGAAGGAGAGGAAGAAGAGGAATTACGACTGCCGCCTCTCCCTTCGACTCGGTTGAGCAAAGAAGCGCTGATCGATAAGTTTAAAAACTTTGAGGACGTGAAGGTGAGACCACCATCGTCATCGAGAGACGACGACGACGATATCGAGAGAGGAGAACTGAAGATGGACTTTAACAAAGTGCCGGAGATTCTGAAAGATTTCGACCGAGGAGGAAAAAACGGCGGCGACGCCGACGATGGATTCGTTGGATTTTCTTCCGACTCGGATGATAAAAATGAAGTCTTAGAGAAGAAATCGAAAGGAAAGGAAGAAGAAAAAGAAGAAGATGGTAACGATGATGATGATAAAGATATTAGTTTCGAGGAGAAACTATTATCCAACGCGGCGGATGATCGTTCGGGTAAACTGCGAATGCGGGCAGATATTGCACTCAACGAGGGAGAATACGCCGGAAAAAGCACGAGCCGAGCGAAGATGTTCGCGGACGAGGAAGAGGAATTAAGGAAGAACAATCCGCATTACGACGAAGATGTAGACCTAGACGATTTTGAGGGAGATGATTACCCCGATGAGGAAGAAGATTTTGAGAACAAAAGCATAGGATCGGCAGAAGAGGAAGAGTATTCGGACGACGAGAGCGAAGAAGAGGAAGAAAAGAACAAGAACAAGAAAGAAGGCAGCACACGAAGGAACGAATACGACAACTTTTCCGACGACGACGACGACGACGACGACGACGACGACGACGACGACGGGGGATGGAACATCCACGATGAAGGCGATGAAGAGATGCGCGCGGTGTTGGATTCAGCCACGCGGAAAAAAGGTAAGAGAAGGAAGAGCGATAAAGAAGCGGCAAAGATGTTCAAGAAGTTTGAGGCAGAATTGCCACGATTGAATATTTCTGACGACGAAGATGAAGATGAAGAGGACGAAGACGACGATGATGATGCAGATGCAATGGATGAAGATGACGACGAAGAAGAAGATGAACTCGGAGGTGAAGGAGGTGGAGCGAAAGACAATAGAGAAGAGGATGAAGAGGACGACGACGATGATGATGATTTTGAGGACGACGACGATGATTTTGATTACGCAGGTGCCATGGAAAAGGATGACGTGAAAAGAAAACCATCGAGTACGAAACGAGCGAGCGCACGAGACGAAGAAGAAGAAGAAGAAGACGATGAAGACGACGACGATGAAATCGAGGATGCCGCCGATCCGCGACTTGAAGAAGAACTGAAAAAGTTTGAGCTCGAAGAACAAGAAACGAAACGCTTGGCGGAGCAAAAAGCGAAAACGGAACAAAAATCAAAGTCTGTGCGCATTCAGAGAGCTCTGTGGGAGCAAATGCTCCGGATGCGGATCAAGTTGCAAAAAGGCATCGAAAACGGCATGAAAATGCCAGGTCCACTCGCCAATCAAGGTTTGCGTCGTCTCTCGGAAAGCGCAAACAAATCGCTCGACTCGCTCGCGACTACTGCAAAAGATACACTTCTCTCGATGTTGCACTTGCAGGTGTATTTGATGAAACAATTTGAAAAGACGGGCGAAGTAGACACGACCGAGGTTGCCGCGAAATTGAAAAATCTCAAACAGAAACGAGAAGAGGAGAAGAGCGACGGTGGTGTCAGCGGTCCTTTAACCTCCACGGAACAGTTTTGGAACGTGTGCGAAGCTATGCAAAACGAATTTGCGGAGTTTCGAGATTCGAGTTGCGATCGATGGCAAAGAAAATCGCAAGTGTCTTCTGGAAACGCTGGAAATTTAAAGGCGTTCAATCAAAACATCTCTCAGCAAGTCCGCGCGGCTATGCTCGCACCAGAGAAAGCCATCGATAGATCCCGCCCCGTGCTGACGCGCACAAAAAAAATTGGAGAAAACGTTCAAGTATCTCGGCTCGGTGATACTACAAATTCGGACGATTCCGACGATGAGCATTTCGATCGAGATGAAGACGGAGCGCGCCCGAACAAGAATGGTTCCTCCATGGAATCGCGCAAAGATATCGAATCGTACGACGATTTCGACATGTACGAGCAGTTACTCAAAGAGTTTCTCGAGTCTGGTAACGTCGATGGCGACGCCCCGAGGAGTGCGGCGAAGCCCGCGAAAAGAAGGAAGATTGTCGATCGCAGAGCTTCGAAAGGTAGAAAATTACGATATCACGTCCAAGAACCTCTGGTAAACTTCGTCTCTTCGATTGAAGAAGAAGTGCCGCAATGGGCGGATAAGCTATTCACGCAACTCTTCGCGAGTAAAGGATAGGGATTAGAATTAGCATAGAAAAAGGAATTAGAAAGGAGCACACACACGTACGCAGCAGTTGTAACACGTTTAAAAAAGTATTCAAGTAGTATATAGCAGACCAAAATTTGCAAACTTTTGTTAATTATTCTTTTTGTCTCTCGTACTCGTCTTCCCTTTGTTCCAACGAACCAAAAGAAAACATCTCATATTCATTTCGCCTCTTCAATCTTCTCCGCGCTTTCAATTGACTTGACAGGTCCACTCACGTGTATGAAATCGTGATGTGTCTCGGGTCGCGGCCATGGCCTAAGGTATCAAAATTCATGCGTATACAGAAGCTAAGTTGATTATGACATACCATGCTTTGGCGTCTAACGCCGTCTCCCGCGCGATGTCGAAAGATGAGATTAAGCCGTAAAACTTCCCTTCGTCGTCTGTCACGAGCAAATGGTGCAATTTATGTTTTCTCATCGTTTCTGCGGCCTCGTCTTTAGACATGTGCATGTTCACCGCGATTGGATGCGAAGTCATCACCTTTCTGACCGCCTCGTTCAAAGGCACGGATTCTAGGTACCACTGCGATACTGAAAATTTTTATCGTGAGTTCCAAGAAGAAAGAAGAAGAAAAAAATCTCTCACCGTCGGTGTGCGTGATAATCCCGTGAACTTTCTCGGCGTCGAGCTCATCGATGACAACAAGCGACCCAATCCCTGTGCAGTTTCAAAAGGTTGTCGTTGTGGTTTGAAAAAGTCAGTCGTCGTGGTGTGTGCGCGTTGCGCGCGCGTTCAGTTACGAGATTTTTGAGTCCAAGATACAAAACACAAAACACATTTTAAATAACTTTTAATGTAACAAACCACCTTTCATGACGAGCATCTCCACGCATCGTTTGATCGTATCGTTCGCTTGCGCGTGCACGACGTCGTCTTTCTTGACTGCAAACGATGCCACGCTCGGCATTATTATATTTGTTAAAAGCGTGAAAAGTGTGTTGTAGGTGTAAATA
>Ga0255753_1002607_pt1 | contig 19753 bp, 13 predicted proteins | sample 041ome_10_FD_179953 | JGI IMG/M metagenome (GOLD analysis project Ga0255753, IMG submission 179953) | Coastal salt marsh microbial communities from the Groves Creek Marsh, Skidaway Island, Georgia - 041412US metaG (version 2) | ecosystem: Environmental > Aquatic > Marine > Intertidal zone > Salt...
GCATAAAAGCACCACCACCACCACCCGAAGAAGAAGAAGAAGAGGAAGAAGAAGAAGAAGCGCTTCTTCTTCTTCTCGCGGCGTCGTTCGGGAAAACGAACGCGTCGTCGCTCTTCGCGATGCTTCGCCTCGAGGAGAAGAGGGAACTCCGCTGCCGCTGCCGAATGCTCGCAGCAGCACTCGCGTTGTTCGTTATTCCTCCCGATGTTGTTATCGTCGTCATCGCTCTCGCGTTATTTCTTTTTACGAACCGCTCTTCCGCGCGTTGTTGTTGTTGTTGTGACGACAACGACGCGATACGAAAAGCCGCCGCCGGAAAATGTCGACTTTTTTTTCGCGCGAATTCGTCGTCGTCGTCACTTTTTTACTTCCGCTGTGCTCTTTACGCGTAAAGAGAGCACAGACGTACAACGCTTTGCGATAATTATATAACGCGCGCACGCGCGAGTTCAGAGAGAGAGAGAGAGAGAGCATTTTTGATTAAAAAAGTACGATGAGTTTCTGCGCCCCGCTTCGTCTTTGTCATCATCATCAGCAACAACGACAACGACAAAAGCGAGGAATCAACGCTTCCTCTTCGTGTTCTTCTTCCTCTTCTCTTTTGTCGAGAAGACGACGAGGAAAAGGACGCGGCAGAGAGACGCTCGTTTTGTCTTCGTCGTCGTCCGAGCAGCAGCAGCAGCAGCAGCAGCAGCAGGAGCAAGGAAAGCAAGACGACGAGCGCATTCCCATCACCGTGTTGACTGGCTTTCTCGGGTCTGGGAAAACCACTCTGTTGAACCACATATTGACGCAAAACCACGGTAAAAAAATCGTCGTCATTGAAAACGAGTTCGGAGAGATCGACATCGACGGCGAGTTGGTCGTTCACCGGGAGAAGAACGAAAGCGAGGACATTTTGTTGCTCAATAACGGGTGCTTGTGCTGCTCGGTCAGAGGCGACTTGGTGGAAATGCTGACAAAGTTGTACGACACGAGGAAAGGAGAGTTTGATCACGTGGTGATTGAAACGACCGGGTTAGCGAACCCGGCGCCGATTATACAGACGTTTTATTTAGAGCCCGCGCTTTTGGATAACTTTCGCGTGGACGGAGTGGTGACGTTGGTGGATGCGAAACACGCGCACTTGCACTTGGACGAGGTGAAGCCGGACGGAGTGGTCAACGAAGCGTTGGAGCAAATCGCGTTTGCGGATCGAATCGTGTTAAATAAAACGGATTTGGTGACGGATGATGCAGAGTTGAACGGGTTACACAGACGCATAAGGGAAATCAACGCTTTGGCGGAGATTCAAAGGGCGACGAAAGCGAAAGTGCCGCTGGATTTTACTCTCGGCATCGGTGGATTTGATTTAGAAAAAGTGCAAGAAGCAGTCATGGGCAAAGAAGAAAAGCATCAACACAGTCACGGCCATTCGCACGACGAACACGAGCACGAGCACGAGCACGGTCACTCCCACGACGCCATGGTGGAATCTGGCGAGATTGAGTGCAACGATCCTTCGCACTCGCACTCGCACGGTCACTCGCACGACGCGCTCGTCGAATCGGGCGAAGTCATTTGCAACGACCCCTCGCACTCGCACTCCCACGGTCACTCCCACACGCACCACGACGATGCCGTCGGTTCCGTCTCTCTCGTCTTGGACGGTGACGTCGATTTGGACAAAATCAACGACTGGCTCGGCGTTTTACTAAACGATCGATGGGAAACGCTCTTTCGCATGAAAGGCGTCTTAAGCATCGAAGGATGCGACGAACGCTACGTCTTCCAAGGCGTCCACGCCTTATTCGAAGGCATGCCTGACAGACCGTGGGCGGAAGGCGAAATAAGGCGCTCAAAACTCGTGTTCATCGGCAAAGATTTAGTCGAAAAAGAGTTAGCGATTGGTTTCGCCGCGTGTTTGGTGGACGAGAATAACAAGAAAAAACCAGGCGCGCTCGGCGAGCTGCGATAAAGAGAAAGATATGCTCTTCTTGTTCTTCTTCTTCCTCTTCTTTTATTTCGCTTTCGTTCGTTGTTATATGTTCAAACGTGAAAAAAATTACGACATCATATACCGCCGTTAACTTTCGCGCGCGCGCGCGCTTTTCGCCTTTTCTTCATTGTTTTCCTCATTTTTCTTTCCTCTCGAAAACTCAGAAATCGAATTTGGAAATCTCCACTTTTTCTCGTTAGAATTCATCAAACACACGCGCGACGATGACGACGACGACGCGCCACCGCTCTCTTCTCTCCTCCTCCTTCCCGTCCTTCCTCTTCGCCGTACTCGCCATAACGACGACGTTATTTACGACCCCCGGCGGCGTTGTTCGCGCGTTGCGAAGAGAAAGACATTCTTCGGATTCGTCGTTGGAAGAAAATCTGGATTTCCTGCGCCTTCGATCGGCGGAATGCGCGGCGTGTCATCGCGTCGTCGCGCAACTGCACGAGCGATTGCTCCCGAAGGTTAAAAGTCAGATGAAGCTGGAGCAAGACAGGTGAGAGAAGAAAAGTTCCGTTTTCTTTTTGCTTTTAAATCTCTCTCTCTCTCTCTCTTTATGCGCGAGCGCGCGGCGCGTGTTGACGCACTTCTTTCTTTCTTCGAGAGGAAGAAGAAGATACGCGCCTCTCTCTTTCTTTTAGACGAAGACGCTGACCTTTATTTATTTCCGCGTTACGAACGCACACAAAACAAACAAAAAAGGTTGCTGTCAGATTTCGCGACGAAAGCGTCCACGTACGGCACGTACGAGATTCTCGTCGAAGATGAAGTCGAGCACGCGTGTAAACTGACGTCTTTATCGGACACGCAAAAGCAGACGCGGAAAGCGTGCGATAAATTCGTGCAGGAGCACACGGATGACATCGTCGAGAAGTATTTGCAGAAAACGATGGACGCGAAGAAGTTTATCGGCGGGTTTGAAAATATTGTGGAAATGGAAGGTGGGGACGAGGAACTGGAGAGTGGATACGTCTCGGAAGCGGAATTAGCGAAGGAGAAATTTGAGCGAACGGAGTTATTTCACAACATGCGAAAACACACGTGCGAGAAGACGTGCGGCGATCCACAGACGAGTCATGGGAAAGAAGATGAAGATGAGCGAAAGAAAATCGACGCGAACGCGTTAAATCATTTAGATATCAGCGATGCAAAATTAGTCGAGTTAGAGAACGCGTTGATGACGGAACCGTTGTCATACGAAGACGCTAAGGAAGTGGAAGAGAGGCACGGCTTTTTTGAACTCGTTCCGAAAGATTTCGAGAAGAAAGAGAGCATTTTTAACACCAGCCCGATCGATTTGTTGCTGTTGATCTCGAGACCGAACACGATGGGTGACTTTCAGTTTGCGCAGATGAAAATACTGCGACAAGTGAGCGATGCAATCCGAGCGTACGAAGAAGATCAAGATTTGAACGAGAAGTTGCTGAGAGTAGTTGTCTTTGACGTTGATCGATTCGGAGCGGAAGGTGGGATTAAGAATTCGACGACTTTAACGCGTGCGACTGGTGGGTATGAAGGACCGATGTTGATTTACTTGCCGGGTGTGAACAAAGGCGAGTGCAGAGAGGAGGTTTCAAAAGCAGAAAGCCCACAAAAACCGGGGAAGAAGAGAAGACTAGCGAGACCGATACCGTTGAATTCCGACCCGGGAGAAACCGTCACCCCGGATTCCGCCGTGACGTACGAAGAGATTTTACGAAACATTGCCCACATGTCCCAGAATAAAAGAGTGCAGCGCGCGCTCCGAGAGATTATGGAGGATAAAAAAGTGGACTCTACCGTGTTGCCAAATGGGGTGCATCGAGTTAAAACGGATCACTCGCACGACATGTTCGAAAAAGAGCAAGTGGTAGAACTTTAAACGCGCGGGTTCGTGATTCCAAGGGTATTGTTTTTTTTAATGTGTTTTTAATTAAAAATCACACATTAAAAATATCACTCATTTGCGCTTTTACCAACCATCATGCGGGCCACACCATTCATCCTCTTCCTCTTTGTATTCTCGACATTTTCGTTCGCGAATGCGCTGGAGATATCATCGACCGTGACTCGCGATCCTATCGGTACTATTCGTACTCGCGGAGTTGAAAACGTAGTCGTTTTCAATTTTTTCTGCGAGTTCGCTTTGCCTTTTCTCAGACAAGCAAACGTTGAAGTTCATCCCGCGTGGTGCAGCGAAGGAAGCGATGGAGAGGCGGAGCAAGCTACCGACGAAACGAATATTAGCGGAGAAGGTGCGGGCTTGGAAATGTCTCAGCAATTGGGGCAAGGGGAAATACAATCCAATGAATTATTACAGTCAGGCATTGGTCGAAAGTGAACGCGAAGGAGACGGAGCGTACGTGTGCGCTTCCTTTTCTTTTTAGTAAGATTAACGGAAATACCTTACGACCGACGATTCTGCTCCTAATACCGGTGTATATACTATTCATATCATTATATTTAAACACCACTCGATTTTGCGTTCGCGTGCGCTACTAAAGATCTAAGAATAAAATCAATCTCCTCTCGTTCCATGGCGCTCGTCGCCCAAGATTGGACGACATCTTTCGCCTTCGAATGTTCGCTCGCTTCGAGAAGAATTCGAGCGGCATTCCCGACAGAGTCGCAATCGTCTCGCAATAACGTTTCTACTTGCGCTATGGCAGCCTCGAGAGAGATGCTATTTTCTTTTCCTCCGGCTTCTTCAACTTTGATGAGCGAAGCGAGAGAGGCTACCGCGTACGCCAGCATACCTCCGCCTTCTTTAGGAATCAAGTACACGCGCCGGGCGTCTTTTTTAACTTGTTTCTCAAAAGAGTCTCGGAGTTGTACGAGCGTAGGGACGTCTTTTGACGCTAATTTCTCCAAAGTTTTCTCCGTTCCAGACAAAAGTGCTCGCAACACGTCGTCATTTTCGGCAACTTTCTTCAACACTTGCATCTCGCGCGCAAACGATTCTCCTTTTTCAATTTTCTCGGAAAGTTTTGAAACGGCTGCGACGATTTCGTGCGCAGTCTTAGCGTCTTCGAGCGTCTTCCTGCGTTCGGAGAGAACAGTTTTCAACGCTCCAAATTTAACGCGCTCTTCGTCGAGTTGTTTGACGCGTTTAGCGCGTTCGGAGAGTACCGTTTCCTCGGCTCTCAAGGCGTGCTCTCGCTTGCTCTTTTCTAAATCTTCTGCGTGTTGTCTTTCCATCTCGCGCATTTTCATTTCCAACGCTTGCACGTTCGCCTGCGCGAGTGCGAGTTCATCGAGCGCGCGATCAAGTTTGGACGTCTCCGTGTTGTTGTTTTTTAATTGTTCTTGTTCTTGATTGGACGGAGGAGCCTCGGCGGAATCCATGTTCTGTTTTGTTTGAGAGAAAGTGCACAAAGTCAGTAGCTGTCGGGAAAGAGAAGAGCACAGAAACAACGATGATAAAGACGACAACGATCGATGAATTTACGTCTTCCGACAGGTCAAGGGTAAGCAGAAGTAGAACGAATTCTAAAGGCCCCTCGATCGACCAGGTCAACGTTGGAATTTAATATTGCCGTGTGAAAGGACCGTTCGCGACTCACAAACCAAAGGGAACCGAATAAACGGAACTGATCTTTGGAGTTTAAGTTGTCACGCCGGCTGAGTATGTGGCGTTTGTTTTGTTCTTTCGAACAACAACGAAAGTCAGAGTAAAAAAGAGAAAACGAACGAAGACGAAAAGAAAAAGAGGACAAAAGGACGTGTGGCGCACCTTCATCAGCAACTCGTTTGCCGCTTCGAATACCTCCGCGAGCTCTTTCGCCACTTCCTTTTCGTCATACAGTGGTGGCCGCGATGCCTCCTCTCGAGACGACGACGATGAAGAAGACGTCGCCGTATTTCCTGTTTCTGTGGTTGGATTGGAAGAAGTCGAGACATCAGGAACGAAAGCTTTGGTAAATTCTTCCTCGACTAACTTTGCCGCATCTTCGCGCAATTTTTGAATCAGTAAATCCTCAGCCAATCTCTCTTCCTCTTCTTCCTTCTTCGTTTTCTCCTTTCGTGCAACCGAAGTAGAATCGCTGTCCGCTTTATTTTCGATCGTCGATTGCGCCGACGGTTTTTCCTCCTCCGCCGTCAACAAAGGTTCGTGGTGTCCTTCTACGTCATTCAGCTCTTCTTTGTTCTTTTTCTTCGCGGTGAAGCCGTCCTTTGCCATTTTGTTCTTGTTCTTTGCGCTCTCGCGACCCGACGAAGATGAATTGACTACCGAGTATATTCCACCGACAACGATCGCCATTCCAGCTAAAGCGCTCGCTACGGTACTAAAATCCAACCCTTCTGCGTTTACGTTTTGTTGCTGATGTTGCTTTTGCTCGTTGAAAGCCGCCCCCGACGAGGCCCCCTTCCCGCTCGCCGCGCCAGCCGCTCCAACCGTTTTCGTCGTCGGTTTCATCGTCGCAGAAGAGGAGGAGGAGGAGGAGGAGGAGGAGGACGGGGCGATCCACCCACCGTCAGCTCTCGCCGGCAAGTGCGGTAAAACCGTCACTTTGTCCAACTTCGGCGGCGCGTCTGTTCGATGCGCGCCCGCGGTTGTCGCGGCGCGACCGGTTCCCGACGACGAAACGTTGGACGCAACGTTCCTACCACCTACTACCGGTAAATGCGGCAAAACGTGCACCTTCTCTACTTTCGGCGGCGCGTCTGTTCGCACTCCACTCGCGCGTTTCGTTCTCGTCGGTGTCATCGTCGCTGATGAAGCGTTCGCATCGTCGACTCCTTTCTTTTTCCCCGCTCCTCCTCCCGTCGTCGTTTTCTTCGTCGTCTTCTTCTTCGCCACCCCTCCCGCTTTGCTCGCTTTCTTCGCCGCTTTCGCGTACGCGCGAGTGATGATGCCGCCGCCGCTGCCGCTGCTGCCCGAAGAAGAAGAAGAAGGAGGAGAAAACAAAGACGACGACGATCTCGCGAGCGTCGTCGTCACCAATCTTCTTCTCGCCAAAGAAGCGCAAGCAGAAGAAGCGGAAGAACGAGACGACGACGACGACGAAACCCAAACCATCATCATCATCAATCGAGAAGAAGAAGAAGAAGAAGAAACAGAAGAAGACGTCGTCGTTTTCATCAGAGCCCGAACGAGACTCTTCCGGGTAGCGGTGGCAGCGCCCATCCTCTCTCTCTCTCTCTCTTCGAACGAACGGGCAGAAGACGAATAAAGAGAGAGAGAGAGAGAGAGCTACTTATTAAAATATATTATTATTATTATTCGTGTGCTCGTTGCGTGCTTTCTTCTTTTTTTTTTGAAGAAAAATCCGGAATTTTTTTTTACTTTTTTTCTTCCTCAAATCACGATTTTGATTCACTTTTACAACAACACAAGACGCAAGAACGAAGAACACAAAACGCGCGCGCAACAAATGAGGGGGGAACGCGTTGTTGTTCTTCATAATAGCATCGTTAACGCGTCTTCGTCTTCGTCGTAAAAAGTTTTGAACGACAACGCTTTTGAGGAGAAGAAGAAGAAGAAGAAGCATTTCTTTTAAAAATGAGAAGAGTCTTTCTTCGCCGAGTCGATGGGAGCAAAAAAAACAAGACGAACGCGCGAATTTGTTTACCGGAGAAGTTCAACGCGCCTTTAATCATCGGGAGAAAAAAAGCGCTTCGCGGCGGCAGCGACGACGACGACGACGGAAACAACAGAGATGATGATGTTTGTGGGATTAGAGAACGAACCGTTATTGGAGGAGGAGCACGTGGAAGTGACGAAGAGATGTTTGAGGAGCGACGGGAACGAGAGCGTGGCGGTGCAAGTGAAACCGATCGGAAAGGCTCTGGTGTACATTCAAACGGATTCGAAGAATTTGAAGCAGTTGAAACGGAACCAGTCGGTGTTTCTGTTGAAAGGGCAGACGATGTTTTTGAGGTACTCGCCTAGGACGAAAGGGTTCGCCGTCGCGTTTGTCGTGGAAGAGGAAGAAGAGGAAGGGAACGAGAAGCCAATCGAAGTGTTAGAGATTGAAGATAGCGATGGTGGTAGTGCAGAAAAGAACGCAAATGAGGAAGACGACGATGATGACTTTGCAAAAGGGAAGGAAGATGAAGTCGAAATCGTCGAGAAGGAGGATGAGGAGGAGAAGGATGAGGAGGAGGCGAGGAAGCGCGTGTTACTGAAGAAGAAGAAGAAGAAAATTTCTCGTACCAAGGAATCGCTCGTGTCGTCATCTTCAGACGATGAGTTTGTAGGCCAAGGGGAAAAGACGTTCGTAGTAGAAGATGACGACGACGACGACGACGACGATATCGATGACAAAAACGACGAGGGAAACGGCAGCCACGGAAACGAAGGACGGCCAATTCCGAGGAAAAAAATAGTTTTAGGAAGCAGCAGCAGCAGTAGTAGTAGTGGTAGCGGAGATAGTCGAAGTAGACGTTTGAGTAGTTCTGAAAGTCAAGAAGATGGCGTCGAAGTAGGCGATCTGTTGACGTCTGAAGAAGAAGAAGAAGAAGAAGAAGAAGAAGAGCCGAGCGCTCGCCCATCGGGACCGTCGCTTTTGAACCTTATTCACAAAAAGCTCAAAAAAGAAACGTTCAAAGCGCGAAGTGTGGCTTCGAAAAAAGCAGCAAAGACGGTGAAGAAGCGAAGAGTAAGAGATGCGAATGGTGACGATAATCACGACGACGAGCCGTACGATACCGCGCCAGAAGATAGTGAGGACAAACACGGTAATATCGAAGAGGGGGATATCATCGCGAAAATCAAAAGGAAGAAAGCGGTGCAAAAAAGCAATCCGAATAAGAAAATGAAACCGGTCCCATCATCTCCAATCGTAATCGGTTCTTCAGACGACGACGATGACGCGGATATCGACGCGTACGATTTTGAAGAACGGGCAACGATGAAGAACAAGAAGAAAAGAAGCACGGCGGAAGTTGTCGAGACGGAAGATTTAGAAAACGAACATCAACACGGGAAAAGGAAAAAAGTAAGCGACACTCCGCCTAATGAGTGGAAGAATGTAATGGCGGCTAGAAAAGCTACAACGATATCGTCGATGCCAGGACCAGCAGGAGCGAGAAATAAGCGAAGCGAAGCCGAGTTGCTCGAGAAGAGCACTCGAGAGACGGAAATTATAGCCAAGAGATTAGAGGAGCAAATTCAACGTCAGAAAAGAGAGATGGAGCTGGAAAGGCAAGTAAGAGAACAACAGCGTCTGGACGAGTTGGAGGAACAGCGCGCGCGCGAAGCACGGATTCGTCGTCAACAGCAGCAACACCAGCAGGAGCAGCAGCAGCAGCAACAACAACAACATCCACCGTACACGGGTGAATACCAAGACGACATGTCGGTTGTTACCTCGTACGCGCAAATGCTCGATGCTTCTGCAAAATTGAAATATTTCGAGGCAAACGAGCTCCGAGAAGCGACGAGGCGATACGAAGAAGCTTCGAGGCAGTATTCGAAAAAGACGTACCAAAGCGCGAAAGGACCGGCGTATATAACTTTGCAGCAAATGAAAACAAATTTGCAAACAACTTCTTTTAAGCACGCTCAGTTGAAAATGGAGTATTCGGAGTCTTCCCGAGCGCACAAATTAGCCATAAGACGCGCCGCTGCAACAGCAGCGGCGGCAGCGGCAGCAGCGGCAACGACTCAATCGACACACCACCACCAACAAACATCCGCGCGTAAGCGAAGAGAAGCGGCGGCAGCGACGGCGGCGGAAGAATCACAGGACGAAAAGCAATGGATAGAAGAGAAATCAGCCTGGGACGCGTGTTTCGTCGCCGAAAACGATGTCGATGAGAGTATCGACCCCCATCGCGATACCATCTCTGGATGGTCCATTCGCGAGCTGAAACAACGCGGTGCCCTCATCGGTGCCGATTTTTCCTCTGCCATTGAAAAATCTGAGTACATCGACGCCATCATCCGCCGGATCACCGCCGTCGGTGGCAAAACCGGTTGGCTGCGTCTCAAACGTCAAAAAGACGCCTCCATCGAAACCAAAAAGCGTCAAAGAGAAAAGCTCAAAGCCTACCAAGAATCCACCGCCATCGACATCGAGGCTGAATCCACGACCCGCCTCTTGCAACATCAGGCGCACAGAACCGTCGAGCAATGGTCGCATCGCGCCGACCTGCGCCTCTTTCTCGTCCGCTGCGGCGTCGCCGTCGAAGGCGGCGAGAGAGGGAGATCGGATAAACAAACGCTGCAAAAAGCGTACAAACGCGCCATGTTAAAATTTCATCCAGACCGCCAGCGCACGAAAACTGAAAGGGATCGCGTCTTAGCCGCCGAGGTGACCAAGTTCATCACCCAAGCCTGGGCTCAGTTGAAATGAAAATTCATAAATATACTATTCTCATATACACGCATGGCAGACATCGATCGATGTCTCACATGTAAAATACGTATCAAAATTGAAAAAAAAAGACGAAAAGCATCAAATCATTTTTCTCTCTCTCTCTCTCTTTTTGGACGATGTCGCAGCAGCAACGAGAGCAACGGCTTCAAAAGAACCCCGCCGCGTTGCCGTCGGGCGGTGGAAAACCACCGAAATCAGGAGGAGGGAGTGGTGGAGGAGGAAGAGCAGCGGCGGCGGCGCAATCTTCCTCCGAGAGCAAAAGCGCGATGATGGGGAAAAGTGCATCCTCCTCCTCGCCGTCGAATAATGAAGACGAAAGAGTCGACGACGAGAACGAGCGCAAACACCACCGACAACGACGACCTCGGTTCAAAGTCACCGACGACGTGCGCTTGCCGAACCGAACGTTTACCATCGTTACCACGGCAGCGTTGCCGTGGATGACGGGAACCTCCGTGAATCCGTTGTTGCGAGCGGCGTACTTGGCGGCGAAGAGGAGTAAAAGCACGAAAAAGGAAGAAGAGGACGTGAAAAGAAAAGTCGCGCTCGTGGTCCCGTGGCTGCCAAAGTGCGACCAGCGGCAAGTATTTCCGAAGCGGCAATCATTCAACCATCCGGAAGAGCAAGCGGAAGCGATGATGGAGTGGGTGACGAACAGAGTCGGCTTTCGCCCAGACGTGGAAGTTTTGTTTTACCCGGGAAGGTACGCCACGGATAAAGGGTCGATCGTGCCCGTCGGGGATATCATCGAAAGAATACCGATGCGGTTGAGAGACGTGGCGATATTGGAGGAGCCGGAACATTTGAATTGGTTTCATTGCGGCAGGAGAGGATGGAAGCAAGAGTTTAACTTAGTCGTCGGGATTATACACACGAATTATTTAGAGTACGCGAGAAGAGAGGAAAACGGAGAACAGAAGGAGGCGTTTATACGAGGGTTGAATTTTACCATGTGTAGAATTTATACGCACAAAATTATTAAACTGAGCGACGCTGTGCAAGATTTTGGCGAGGACGCGGTGACGGTGAACGTGCACGGCGTTTCGAGAGCGTTTTTGGACGTCGGGAAGCGCAGAGCAGATTTCGCCAAGGAGAATGAGAAAACTGGAGAGAAGTTGGGCTTTTCGAAAAATTGTTACTTCATCGCGAAGGTTGTGTGGGCGAAAGGGTATCACGAGCTCTTGGACGTGGTGCAAGAGTACAACAAATCGTTAGCAGCGAGAAAAAGGAAAAAAGAGGGAGTTTTAGACTATTTACCCGTCTCCGTGTTTGGTGACGGCGACGATTTATGGGACGTCAAAGCTGAATGTCAGACGAGAAAAATCCCGCTCGATTTCAAAGGGCGACTGGACCATCTCGACAAATCCATCGACGAGTTCAAAATCTTTATCAATCCGTCGCTCTCGGACGTAGTTGCAACGACGACGGCGGAGGCGTTAGCGATGGGGAAGTTTGTTATTTGCGCCGAACACCCCAGCAATGCGTTTTTCGCCACGTTTGAAAATTGTAAAACCTACGCCTCGCAAGAAGAATTCAATCGAATAATGGACGAATGTTTGCAAACGGAGCCGAAGCCGATGGACGACGTCGCCAGAGCGCGTTTGACGTGGGAAGCGGCAACCTCAAGGTTGTTGGATGCTTCTGAATATCCGATTCGGAGAGATAATGCGGCGAGTACTGGTAGTACTGGTAGTAATAGTAGTAGAAATAGAGGTAGCGAAACGAGGAAAGGACTGCAAAACCCGGCGGCGGTTCTCTTCGGTCCTTTGAAGTGGCTCCGCAGGCGCGCCTCTTGCATCTTTTGGCGAGCGATACACATGCGATTGACAAAAAGTGAAGCCATGCGCGTGGTGTGCGGCGGAGGCGCGGGAACGTTGAAATCGCCGAAAGATTTAGTCGACTGGTGTCCGGATTACTGGACGGGAGGGGCGTTCGATCGCCCGCCGAGCATAGCCCAAGATTTAGGTTTGTTCACCGACGACGGAGACGATTAAACGTTTTTTAGCGAACTGGCGATTTTTATTCGATTGCTACTAAAAACAACACAAAATACTATTAAACGAGCACAGAGAGGTGTTCATCTTCGCGTGATCACGATCCCCTCTTCCTCGTACGCCTCATCATCCGTCGTCTCTTCTTCTTCTTCTTCTTCTTCCCTCTCCTCTCCGTCGTTCGCGACCTCTCGCTTCGCTCGATCCTCCAACTCTTGCTCTTTCTGACTCTTCGAACACTGCGGACACCTCCCGCTCTCCTGCGCGCACGAAAGACACAACTTCCGATACCGCAGTTTCACGGTTGATTTTTCACAGTTTTGACATTTCAGTAAGCTCGCGCTTTTTTTGTGCTTGTATTTCCCGTACTTGAATTTCCCTGCGTGTGTGTGTTGTTGTGTGCAAGAGAGAAAATGTGAGATGCGCGTGTGAGTTTGGATATGTGCGCGTCTCTACCGCTCGTCGAGAGGAACACACACACACAGACACACAGAGAGAGAGAGAGATAAAAAGAAATTGCGAACGAAAAAAGAGAGACGGTGGAAACCCACCCGACGACGACGACGACGACGACGACGACGACGAAATGCCCAAATACTCTGAATGCATACGCACACGTATAACGGTATTTGCGGCGGCAAAAGCAACGACAACAAAACAACGCACACTCGATCTTCTCCCTGCACCGCTTACAGATGTTTTGCAGCGCTTGATTCTTCAAACTCGCGAGCACTTTTTGTGCGCTCTCGGACGTTTTGACGTGTAAATCGGCTTTATAGGCGACGGCGTTTTGGTACTTGGCGCCTTCGCCCGGTATGAGTCTTCTGGGAGGCATTCGTGGGTTTTTAAGTGAAAAAATGAAGACTCTCGAGCGTGTGTCGTCTGAATGTGAAAAAATATGACATAAAAAAAATGAAGGGCCGTGCTCGTTTTGCGCGCGTTGATGATGCGAGACGCGTCCACGAGCGGTTTCGCGGGTCGAAGACGCATGCGTGCGATCGATCGATCGATCGATCGTTCGAGGACATTTCGACGACGCCTCGATGTTTTGGTTACATATTTTTTCAGGGAACGCGCGTCGCGTCCACACGCGCGGCTTTTTCTTCCTCTTCTTCTTCTTCTTCTTCTTCTTCTTCTTCGAAGGAGAACGGGGCAAACTGCGACCTCTTCAAGTTTCTTTTCAGGTGACGCAGAAGAAAATCGGAGTTGTCCAAACCGACTCTCTCGAGTCTTCTCAACGGGATGGTTTTCGACGCGTTCCATCTGACGTAGCCTTGTTGTAAAACGCGGTGGTGCAAAGGCAAAATGTTTGAGGTTTTGGATGGAGAAGCGACGCGCACGACGCGCTCGTACGTGCGATTCGATCTCGGATTTTTATCACCTCGTTTATGCACGATCACGCCAAGCGAGCATATTTTCTCCATTCCCTCTCTCTGGGCGAGTTTAAAATCAGTCAGCGATTTGGACGCGGCTTTTAATTTTTCCTTCATTTCGAGCGCGAGTAAACGAGAGCGTTGCGAGCGGCGTTTCTCGTTTTCGAAAAGTTTAGTTTTTTCAACGAGTTTCGTCGCAAAGTCGTCTCGCAAAGCGCGAAATCGTAAAGCGCGCTGCGCGTCTTTGCGTTTCTCGATGGAGAGTCGGCGCGCAAATTTCCTCTCATTTTCGACGCGCTCGATATTAATTATTACCGACGGTTTAATCGCCTCGTGATAAAGGCGCAACGCTTTCACGTTTACTTCCGCTTCTTTACGCGTCCGTTCGTTTTTCTCGAGGAGAGCTTGGAGTTTAGCTTGGTGACTCGCTTCCGTTTTCAGACGTTCCGTCGCGCACCGAGCGACTATCTTCTCGCTCTTCGCTCTCTCTCGTTCGAGATTTCGTCTCGTTTCTGTGTGCAGGATAACCTCGCGCTCGTGATTTGATTCGGCGATTCTTTTCGCGAGAGTTTTGCTGTTCAGTATCGTTTGCGCTTTTTCGCGCTCCACATCGAACTGCCGACATTTCTCGCGATACTTAGCCAGTAAAACGTTCTTCTCTTTTTGTAAGCTTTCCACGAGCTCACTTTTTTCTCTGTTTTCTCGTTGGACCGCTTTCAGAGAGTGCGAGACTTCTGAACATTTCTCGTTCAGTTGCGCTTTCATCGATTCGAGTTCTTTGCCTTTCCGCTCGTCGTTTTCTTTCGCTCTTTGCTTCGCTACGGCGCGTTCTATTTTGAGAGACTCGAGCTCGTCGCGCAAATTTTGTATCTCTCTACGCAATTTCCCTTCGCGAATATTGTTCGTGAACGGTCTGCGACGATGGCAGCGTTGTCGTTGGTCGTCGTCTCCTCCTCCTCCGTTTAGTTCGGGTTGATTGAAACTGCTTTCCTTCCAGTGAAATTTTTTGTCATCGTCATCGAGCGAATCGTCTTCATCGTCGAGCGAATCATCTCCTTCTCTGTCGCTATTATATGTACCGTTTGTAATACTACTGCAAGTGCTGCTTCGGCTCGCGTCCGATTTCCGAGGCGTAGTAGAAAGTCCAGTCTTTGTCGACAAGTCCGTGGGATCGATTTCTACGATTTCCTTGTGCGGGGAGGACCGCGCGAGAGTTTCCACACGCATGGCGCGCGCGGCAAACTCAAGAGCAGCGGTAGTGTCGGACGCGTGTTCGGCTTCGGGAGAGCAGCACACCAATAGCCACGTCCGACTTTGTCCGTTCAAACTCGAACACAAAATTTTCGTTAAATTGGAGTCACGCACGGGTACGTGAGCGGCGTTACTCGCCAACGCGCGCACGCAATTTCCCAACGCGAGCAGACTCTGATTTATGCGAGTAGCCTCTTTAAATCGAATCTCTTCGAGAGCAACGCGGTCGTTATTGTTGATGAGTGGATATTTTTTGCTCTCTTGATGCCGGTAGTAATCTTTGTGTTGTCGCTCGGATCCCGCCAAATCGACAACGGTTAAAACACCTTCGCTTTGCTCAACGATTAATACTGCATCTTTACCGCGACCTCTTTTCTTTCTCTTGATTTTCTTGACTCTTACGTTCAACACGCAGTGACTGCGGCTCGAGTGTTTATTCATGCGAGTTTCTGCGTATCTCAGGCGCTTTCTTCCCTCAGCAAATTTCTGTAGAAGCATCGAAGCGTTCTCGCATCGCATCCACGTCAAATCTTCAACTTCCCACTCTTCGTTGCTGTTGTTATTGTTATTATTGTTGTCATCGTTTACACGAACCACGTTTTTCGTTCGGCTCGTCTTTCCGTTCTTCTCGTTAAAAGTCGCGAAACCGTTCCTCTTGCCGTTTTCGTTCATTTTCTTGGTCGCCGTATCGCCGCCATCTTCCAAATTTTCCAACAAATCGTCCACGATTTCGTTGTAAATTTGCATCATCGATATTTCCACGACAAATCGAGTCTTCGCCCGTCGTTCCTTTTTCGTCTCCTTGATCGTCATCTTCTTTTTCTTCCCTTCCTTATCAATCCGCCAGAAAAGTTCCACCGCCAGCCGTGGCACGAGTCCGGCCGAGTTGCGTCTTTCCTCTTCTTCTTCCTCTTCCTCTTCTTCTTCTTCCTCCTCTGCTCCGGTATCGTTCTCGCGACTATCACCTTCTCTCTTCCTCGCTTTTACGCTCTCCAAATCCTTCCCCATCCCCGGCGTGTTCAACAAAGCGTACGTCTTCCCGGCGCCGGTTTGCCCATACGCCATGACGCACGCGGATGCTCCTCGCAACACGTCCGTTAACGCCGGTTCTCCCATCGCGTCCCACACGTCCCTCTGCGTGGCGTCTTCCCCGAACGCGTGGTCCACGCGGAAACAACCTCTCGCGGTTTCTACGACGCCGGGATCGGTCGGAGACGCCCGCGTCTTCTTGTTCTTGTTCTTCTTCAGATCCTCTTCGTGATGTTCTTCTTCTTCTTCTTCTTCTTCGCGTATTTTTTTCTCAGACGCACACCCAAAAGGAGAAGAAGAAGAATTAGAAGAAGAAGAAGAACACGACGAAGAAGAAGGCCGAACGCGCGCGTACGCCAACACGCGCTGCTTTCTCGTCGTCGTCGTCGTCGTCGTTGGTACCATCGTCGTCGTCGTCGCCGGTAGTCTTCCCCCGCACTCTCTCTCTCTCTCTCTCCCCAAAAGCGCGTTTGCGAAGAATATTTTTGAGCGAGAAAAAACCAAAAATAGAACCAGCAGTCAAATTATTACTTATTTAGGGTTTCAGAATTTAGCCTCTAGAATTGTGTGGACTCTTTTTCTCCTTTGTGGCTGAAAGCAAAAACAAGTGATGAAATTTTTTTACCCTCTCCTCATAAAACGCAGCGCGCGAACGTAGGAACGAGAAAAACAGTTCAAATACACACGCAGAAAATATGTTTGCGTTGCAATCTTCGAGTGGTTTATCAGGTGCGCGTTTAATTCTTTCTTCGGTGAAGATTACATCGGGGAAAATTTTCATTCTCCCGGACTAATCTTTTAACAGAAAGTTTTGTTTTTTTGGTATATTGCGGAGGAATTTAACGCGCATTTCTCCTTCGTCTTTGCCTCGTTTCGAGTCGAGCGCGAACGCAAACTCGCGCTAAATTTACGTTCCTTTCACGAGGTTAATATTTATGCTGACAAAACCGTTTTCTTTTACAGCGAAAGGGTCGATTAGTGGCCAGCGCGTCGCGCAATCGAAGCGTTCGGTGAGTTGTTTTTTTTTGGATTAGATATCTTTTTGTTCCCTTACTCGCTCTCTTTTTCTCGCAAAAATCGCGCATTTTCTTCCATTTTCTCTATCTTTTCCTTCTCTAGAAAGGAGAGTAAAAAGAAAGGAGGGAAGATGACGCGCTCGTCGGTTTTGCTTTTCGGTCGAGCGCGTTAACAATCGCGACGCGCTCTTCGCTTTTGGTCTCTCTCGAGTGCGCAAAAAAACGCAAGGGGAGAGAGAGAGTGGATAATTTGGATAAAAGTGTGCATCTCTCCTACTCGGATCTCTTTTATTCTCTCTCTCTCTCTCGGAGAGCGCCGCTGCAGTAAAATGAAAAGAGAGAAGAATGGTTCACCCGGAAGACCACGTCACTCATTTTGCGCGCGCACACATCGCTAACCTGTGTTATCCTTTTCTCTAACGACAACAGTCTGCGCAAAAGAAATGCACCATCGTCCGCAACAAGGCGGTCGCGGAACCGCCGGCGGCGACCGCGGCGGCGGCCACGAGCGTCGTTTCCGACAACATGGACAACGTCCTCTCTATCATCTTAGGTGGTGGAGCGGGTTCTCGTTTGTACCCGTTGACGAAGAAAAGAGCGAAACCGGCCGTTCCGTTGGGCGCGAACTACCGTTTGATTGATATTCCGGTGTCCAACTGCATCAACAGCGACATCAACAAGATTTACTGCTTGACGCAATTCAACTCGGCATCTTTGAACAGACACTTGGCGCAAGCATACAACGCTAACATTGGCTCGTACACGAAGACTGGCTTTGTCGAAGTGTTGGCCGCGCAACAATCGCCGACGAACAAGGCTTGGTTTCAAGGCACCGCGGATGCCGTCAGACAGTACCAGTGGCTCTTCAACTCCTCCAAGTGCGACGAGTATCTCATTTTGTCCGGCGATCACTTGTACAGAATGGACTACAAGCCGTTTATCATGAAGCATAGAGAAGTCGGCGCGGATATCACGGTGTCTGCGGTGCCGATGGATGAAGAAAGAGCGGAAGCGTTTGGTTTGATGAAAATCGACGAGACTGGTAGAATTATTGACTTTGCGGAGAAGCCGAAGGGCGACGCGTTGAAGGCGATGGCTGTCGACACGACAATCTTGGGTTTGGACGCTCAAAAGGCGAAGGAAATGCCGTACATTGCCTCCATGGGTATCTACGTCTTCTCCGCCAAAGCTATGGAGGACTTGTTAATGACTCACTGCAAAGACCAAAATGACTTCGGCGGTGAAATCATCCCGCACGCGAAGGATATGGGCATGCACGTCCAAGCCTTTTTGTACGATGGCTACTGGGAAGACATTGGAACCATCAAAGCGTTCTACAATGCCAACTTGCAATGCAACAAGGAAACTCCGCAATTTTCCTTCTACGAAGCCAAGGCGCCGATTTACACTTCGTCTCGATTTTTGCCGCCGACGAAAATTTTGGACAGCGCCGTCTCTCAATCGACCATCGGTGACGGTTGCTTCATCGAAAAGTCTTCGATTAAGAACGCCATGGTTGGATTGCGATCGCACATCTCCGAAGGTTGTGTTATCGAGGACACGTTGTTGATGGGTGCTGACTTTTATGAGAACAAAGCGGTGTGCGCCTCCAAGGACGACTGCTTCATGCCGTTGGGCGTCGGCCCGGGTTCTACGATTAAGAATGCCATCGTCGACAAGAACGCTAGAATCGGTGCTAACTGCTCCATCACGAACAAAGACAACGTCAAGGAAGACATGTCGCAGGAAATGAAGGGCTGGGTCATCAAGGATTACATCGTCGTCATCGAAAAGGATGCGATGATTCCTGACGGCACCGTCATCTAATTATAGTTTCCCACCAAACATCACCATCACCACCAACCACCACGCAACTCAATGAATCAATACAGCAATAATACTAATCATTATACGTAGCAGCAAAGAAAGAGATTTAAGAAGAAGCACTTGGTTTTTTTAAGGAGAAAAGAGAAGAGAAGAATGTAATATAAACAAAATGCGAAAATATCAGGCGAACTTTTCTTCAAAGCTGTCTACGCGCTCAAAACTTTATTAGTTACTAAATGCACTCTCAATATCGATCAAAATCACCGTCGCATCATCCTTCCCTCCTTTCTTTTTCACATGAGAAATGACTTCAGCGCACGCCCGTCTCGCGCGCTGTCCCCACGAGGAAGACGACGCCTTCGGAGAGTGTTGCTTATGCGATTCAATCAAAAGGGCGTTTGCCGCCACCTCGGCCGCATCTCGATCTTTCACCCTGCCGCATCCAAACGTACCGTCTGTGCTCAAAAGCAAAAAGGATTCTTTACCCTTGATATTTTGATGACTACTATTACTACTACGAAAAAATATCTCGTCGTCTCGTTTCTCTTTTCGCTTAAATCGAGTTTTTCGAACGTCGGGTTCGCATGAAATGTGCGGTTTACACCTGCGATCCCCGATGGATCTCGTTACTGCGAGTTCGCCGTTGACTCGTGCGATGGAGTCGCAGCCACCTCTCGAGCACACAAAATTCTTATCGTTTTCGGTGTTCGCACAACCAGAAATATGCGAAGTAGAAGTAGCAGCCGCACTTTTCCCTCTCCCGCCGCCGCACGCGGAGAGAAAATAGTTGTTGAATAAATTGCAGCCAGTCTCTCTCCCTCTCGCGTAAATATTACCGCCAGTGTTTGCAGCAGCCCTTATAAACCCGCCGCGCGTAATCACCGCGTTAGCTTCACTCGTATTCGATGCGATGTGATCTGTAGTTAATGTCTCGGTCAGTAATTCCAACGGTTTCGATGCATAGAAATCCGCCGCGATG
>Ga0255753_1002612_pt1 | contig 19726 bp, 18 predicted proteins | sample 041ome_10_FD_179953 | JGI IMG/M metagenome (GOLD analysis project Ga0255753, IMG submission 179953) | Coastal salt marsh microbial communities from the Groves Creek Marsh, Skidaway Island, Georgia - 041412US metaG (version 2) | ecosystem: Environmental > Aquatic > Marine > Intertidal zone > Salt...
GGTAGCTTAATTCAGGAAGGTGCCGAAAAGATGGATGCAGCTCCTTGGCTTCTTCTATTCCCGGGATCCTTTTTTTGCCTTACCCTTTTCGCACTTAATTTTATTGGAGATGGATTAAGGGATGCCCTGGATCCCAAACATTCCAAAAATTGAATTATGGGTGATCTTTCCATCGAGAACTTGCATGTTGGATTTCCCTCCCGTGAGGGAATTGTCCGGGCAGTGGATGGCATAAATCTATCCATCAATTCAGGTGAAATCGTTGGGCTGGTGGGAGAGTCTGGCTCTGGTAAATCGGTTACCTGTAATTCAATCCTTCAGCTTCTCCCCTCTCCACCGGCTCGATTTGGAGCAGGAAAAATCGATTGGTCAGGAAAGAATTTACTCTCCCAAACAGAACCCTCTTTGCAAAAAATACGGGGAAAAGAGATATCGATGATTTTTCAGGATCCGATGAGCTCTTTGAATCCGTACATGACGGTTCTCGACCAGGTTGCTGAACCTCTGGTAATCCATAAAATTTGTGACTGGGCTGAAGCCAAAATCAGGGCCAAGGAGATCTTGCAGAAAGTTGGGGTGACCCATGTTCTAAAACACCCTCATTCCTATCCGCACGAATATTCCGGAGGCATGCGTCAAAGAGCGATGATTGCCATGGCATTAATCACCAAACCCAATCTGTTACTTGCAGATGAACCTACCACGGCTTTGGATGTGACTGTACAAGCAAAGGTTCTTAAAATTCTCAAAGAGCTTTGCTTAGACCTTCAAGTAAGTGTTCTTTTCGTCAGTCATGACTTGGGATTGGTCGCAGAGCTAGCAGACCGGGTAGTTGTGATGTATCGTGGAAAAGTGGTGGAAGAAAATGAGACCCAATCTATTTTCCGCAACCCACAACATCCCTATGTTAAGGCATTGATTGCCTGTCGGCCGACTTTGGAAAGCCCCAAGGACTACCTACCCACGGTGGAAGATTTCATGGGAGAAACAGTAGAAATTCAACCTTCTTCATCGGTTCACACACTGCCCAAGAAGAACCTAGATCGCTCTTTACCCCTTCTTGAAGCCAAAAAATTAGTCGTTCAATTTCATACCGATGAGGGCCCTCTTCTCGCTGTGGATCATGTTGATTTGTCCATTGAGTATGGAAAGACCCTAGGTTTAGTCGGTGAATCTGGCTCAGGTAAAACGACTCTGGGCCGAAGCATTTTACACTTAATCAAAATCACCGAAGGTGAAATTCGTTTTCAGGGAAAAATCATCGGTACGGATAGCTTTGCAAAGAGGAACTCCCTGCGTAAATCCATGCAAATTATTTTTCAGGATCCCTACGCCTCTCTGAATCCCCGTTTAACTATAGAGCAAACCTTGGTAGAGCCTATGATCGTTCATCAGATTGGTAAATCCAAGAACGAGCGTTTGGAAAAAGCCATCGCCCTTCTGCATGAGGTGGGCTTGGGAGAAGAACATTTATATCGCTACCCTCATGAATTTTCAGGAGGGCAAAGACAACGCATTTGCGTAGCCCGTGCTCTGACCACCGAACCTGAATTTATTGTATGCGATGAATGTGTAAGTGCGATGGATGTATCGGTTCAAGCACAGGTATTAAATCTACTAAAATCCCTGCAGCGCTCTCGGGGACTTACTTACCTTTTTATCTCTCATGATTTAAGTGTGGTAAAGTTTATGTCCGACCACATCGCCGTAATGCAAAACGGTCGGGTTATCGAAAATGGCCCAGCAGAACAGATATACAACCAGCCGAAAGAGAGCTACACTCGTAAACTTATTGATGCAATTCCCAGAGCAAACAGGTCGTTAAATCTGACCTTTTAATCATCACATTTTTTTACTTTTACGGTGATATCAAACTCACTGGGCCGAGGCCCGTAATAGGATCCAGTAACCGGGGCCACATCCCTGTAATCTCGACCGGTGCCGAGAATCACATAGGTTTCATCGACCACCCGGTTATTTGTCGGGTCCAACCCGTACCAACCATGACCACTCACCAGCACTTCAATCCATGCGTGGGAAGCTTCGGAACCACGCATGCTCCGATCCCGGGTGGAATCAAAAAAGTAACCACTGACATAGCGAGCAGGGATGCCTAAGCATCTACATAAAGCAATGGCGGCATGAGCAAAGTCCTGACATACGCCCCGGCGCATTTCCAAGACTTCATTCGCGTGAGTATCAACGGTTGTTGTAGATTTGGAGTACTCAAAATTTTGGTAAATAAATTCCATCACCTGATAAGCGATTTGAAATACATCGGTCGAACCTGCCTGTAAATCAACTGCCATTCTCCACACGGATGGATTAATTTCAACATAGGCTGAAGTCTGTAAGTAATCTCTGCATTCTGGGATACCTTCCATTTTTGCAAGATTCGAAAGCTTGACCCCATAAGGAAAATTCTGGAAATCCACACGTGGAGCAGTTTCAACGACAGAACGCACTTCGATCACTAATTTTTGATGTTCTTCTGGCAACTCAAAATAATGAACAATATTTCCATTCAAATCGAGGTAGCTCCTCGGTTTGCAAATGGGAAGAATCGACAGGATGGATGAAGTGCACTTTTGCCATTCGTTGGTTAAAGGATGCAACCTCAACTCATTGTAACTCTGAGTCACAAAAGATGGATAACGATAGCTTGTACGATGAAACAAATAGAACTTCATGAGCAGATTTTCAAAATCATCCTTTCCCAAAAACGGAAGCCCGATTTAGGCTCACTGTTGTTGCTGTGCTTGGATAAATTGGGCTGAACTTCGTTCGCCCAGGCTTTTAATTTCAGATGGAAGGAGCACATATGTTTCGAAAACACACTGTCCGATCTCGATTAGGGTGCTCTGCAATTCATCCAGAGTTTCATGTAAACCCTTAGCTTTCACTTGATTCCAGTCCGTAAAATTTACCATAGCCAATGTGCTTCCAGTTAATCTTTCCGCCTCATTGGAAAAAGTACCAGCAGGCACACCAGAAATGGAATGTAAAATATGATCAATCGATCGGATACAAAATCGAATCGATCTAGGAAAGTCCTCTGAAAACAACAGAAAGTTGGCAGCATTGGGTAAGGATAAATTTCCTCGAAATTGCTGCCTGAATGCTGATAGTGCGGTACAGCAACTTAGGACAGACATTAAATCTGCGCGGGTCGATTCTTTGGTTCGAAGGTTCAAAGTATCGAGCATACGACTGGTTTGATCCGCTCTTTCCAAATACTTCCCCAGGGTTAAGAAGCGCCACCCTTCGCCATGAGGAATGGTCGCATCAGCAAGCCCTTGAAAAACCAATGAAAACCTAGTGACTTTGTCCAAAAGAAGATCCGACCCTTGAGCATAAAGGGCTTTTGCATCTTGGTTACGAAAGGAAAGATAAATATTATTTAATTCCAGCCAAAGTTCCTCAGATAATTGATCTCTTACCATCCGGGCATTTTCTCTCGCAAAAGAGATACAGGAGAAAATGGAATTAGAGTAAGTTTCAGAAAAGATCAGGGAATGACCAAGTTGCTTAATATCCTGATTATCCACTTGAATCGACTCTGCACAAATAGACTGGAGTACCGGACTCCAAAATTCTTTGAGTTGTTGTTCATCCTGGACATATTCTAGGGCTTGGCGTTGGTGAACCTGAATCATTCGAGCCATACCCTCAGCCCGTTCTATATAACGGCTCATCCAGTGTAAATTGTCTGCAACCCGAGAAAGCATCTTCTAAAAATCCCGCAATACCCAGGTGTCCTTACTTCCGCCCCCCTGAGATGAGTTTACCACCAGAGATCCCTTTTGTAGAGCTACCCGAGTAAGCCCGCCAGGTACTATTTCTATGTCTTCACCATACAAAATAAACGGTCTTAAATCGACATGCCTCCCCTCGATTCCTTCTTCACAAAAGGTTGGGTGACGAGAGAGGGAAACGATGGGTTGGGCGATATACTCCCTCGGATTAGCCTGAATTAAATTCGCAAACTCTTCCCTTTCGTTGGCAGTGGAACGGTTTCCAATGAGCATGCCATAACCACCTGATTCGTTAGCCGCTTTAACCACTAGATTTTCTAAATGATTCAGCACATAATCACGATCTGAGTCCCGCCAGCACAAATAAGTGGGCACATTGGGAAGAATCGCATCCTGATCCAGATAATACTTAATCATCTCCGGTACATATGCATAGGTGACCTTATCGTCTGCAACTCCAGTGCCGACTGCATTGGCCAGAGCAACATTTCCCTTGAGATAAGCGTCCATTAAACCAGAAACTCCGAGCATGGACTCCTCTCGAAAAACCGATGGATCAAGAAAGTCATCATCCAGCCTACGATATATAACATCCACCTGGACCAGCCCCTGAGTAGTGCGCATGTAAATACGAGAATCGATCGCAATGAGATCTTTTCCTTCTACGATTTCAATCCCCATCTGCCGGGCAAGAAAAGTATGCTCAAAGTATGCACTGTTATAAACGCCCGGGGTAAGCAAGACACAGACAGGCTTTTGGGACTTCCTTGGAGACAAGTGCTCCAAAGTTCGGAGCAATAAGTCAGGATATGCCTCGACTGGACGTACTGACATTCCGCCAAATGTTTGAGGAAATGCCCGTTTCATAATCTCTCGATTTTCAAGAAGGTACGATGCTCCGGATGGGCAACGGGCATTATCTTCCAATACTAAATAAGTTCCATTCTCATCTCGGATGAGATCGGTTCCACATATGTGAGCATACACATCCTGAGGAGGAAAGAAACCGACCATTTCGGGCCTGAAATTTTTAGAAGAAAGAACAATTTCTTTTGGGATAACCCCATCCTTAATGATTTTTTGTCCGTGATAGATATCATTAAGGAATAAATTAATTGCTAAAATTCTCTGCCTCAGACCAGCCTCCACCAAGCTCCATTCGCTTTCAGGAATGACACGTGGAATGAGGTCAAAAGGGAAGATTCGTTCCGTTCCCCCATCATCCCCGTAAACGGTAAAAGTAATACCATGCTCTAGAAAAGACGAATCTGCCTGTTGCCTTCTTTCAGCAATTTCCGACTCAGTTAAACGATCCAAACGCTGGAATATTTTATTGTAGTGAACCCGAGAATTCAAAGACTCACATTCATCAAACATTTCATCAAAAAAATTTTCTGTCTTGTAGTCTTTAAATTGTGAAGAGGCAGTCATGTACGAATTATAGTAGTTGCTTTGGCAATTCTTGTGCCAGACCTTTCGTTTTGTAAAGGGTTTGTCAATTTTTTACACCCGACCTAATTCAGCTTTGTTAGATTCCTTTGATAGGAAAATAAAAATTGTTGGGCAAGCCCAGCATGCTCGCCGAAATGAATTCGGGCAAATTCTTCCATCTGAGATAATTTCCAACCACTCATCCCATACTGCTTTTCAAGGGACTGTAAAATCCAGGTGTCGATCGGAAACGCTTCGTTTTTTTCCGCACCAAAAAGGAGAATACAATCTGCTACCTTAGGGCCAACGCCAGGAAGCTTCATCAGCATAGAACGAGCTTTTAGGTATGGAAAATTTTGTACTTCTGTTAAAAAATCAGGATTTGCGGATAAATACTGAGCGGTTCCAACCAAATATTTTGCCCTGTACCCCATACCAAGATTTCTTGCTTCCGTTTCATGTAAGTTTTTTAACTTGGCCCAACCCGGGAAGGAATAAAACCCTGGGCTTACTTCGTTTCCGAATAATTTGTAAACTTTCTGACAAAGTAGTTTGATTTGGGGAATGCTTTTGGCAGAACTCAGAATAAAAACCAGTAAGACTTCTTCCATGGGTTGCCTGAGAATACGCAGTCCTGAAAACTTATTTACCGCACGACCCAAGACTGGATCACTTCGCCAAGGCAGATTATTGAGAGCTGTTATATAAGAATCATCCAGCCATAAATAGTGGCACAACTCATCTTTGGTAATCTTTTCCCCGCTCTCTAAAACCCAAAAAAGCTGACCCTCCAACCACTTGAATCGAACCAGACTTTGTCGGATCAAGCCAACCCATTGATTTGGATCATAAGGGGACCAAGCAAAACTTTGCCCACCCAACAAAGTCTCCTCAATTCCGATAAGAGAAAAGGAGTTATGTGCACCAATTTTTTGCCATCTACTGCTCATTTAGTAGAGGTCTGCAACTTTTATTTAGACCACAGAAAACTTTGGCTATGCCCAAGAATACGCTCCTCCGAGTCGACTAAAGAAAGAGACCAAGCAATCGGTTGCACCGACGGATCGGGCCAATCAGAGCCTGTAAGGCCAATAAATACTTCTTTACCTGAAATTTTTAGATCTGAAATAGGAATTTTATTTTGTTGGGCAACTGGATCCAAAGGGGTGATCCATTCTATCAACCAATGGGAGCCTACATTTAATTGGGGAATATCACCCGACACCTTGACAACAAAATAGAAACCTTCTCGGTTCGAAGGATTCGTTCTACAGTAAACTTTCCAGCCCGAAAATTCTTTTCCGGTAAAGAATTCAGGAATCCGTTTGAAATCCCGAACCGAAAAGTAAGCCTTATTCCTGAGGCTTATTTTTACCTGAGCCGATAGGGTAGAGGCACAAAAAAACCACAGGGATAAAAATAAAATGGGAATATGCCATATTCCCCGCATCCCTAAAATTGTTTACTCCTCAGTAGAAGTGGCAGTCTCTTTAGACTCACCAACCTCAGGTGTTCCAGCATCCGGACCCAATACATCGGCTGCGGTGGCTTTATCCGATGCTTTTACCTCTGCGGCAACGCTAGTCGGTTCTTCCTTGGCTGCGGGCTTTTTGGGGACCGTCTTGGATACTTTTCTAGCAGGCTTCGCTTTTGGAGCGGCTTTCTTCGGGGCGGATTCTGCAAGGGCCTTTTTGCGGCGGGCCAAGTAAGCTGCACGCCGGCGGCGCTTGATTAATTTATTGTACTGTTTGCTCATAGTTAAGCAGTTAATATGAAAAAAAGCGGATCAATTGGCAAGCTATCTAGGCTGATTTCTGATTAAACAATTTCAATGGGCTTTCCTGTACGAGCGGACTCATAGGTTGCATCAATGATTTTCATCAAGGCCAGGGCCTGATCAGGGGTATTTAAAGGTGCTTCCTTACCCTCCAGAGTAAGGGCAAAATTTTGAGCCGAGCGAATTCGGCCCATATCTTCACACTCTTCGACCACGATGGAGCGATTTACAGAACGACCATTCTCTTGAACATAGAGTTCACAATCATCGATGGCTGTGGCATCAATGCCATCCCGGCCAAACAACCTGCGTACCATTCCCCCAGCTTTCGATCCCTGAAAGGTTACCGAAACCTCTTCCCGTTTATTCATCTCCGCCCAAGAAACCTGAAAGCTTAAAACCTGTCCACTTACGAAACGAACAAATCCATGGGCAGCACTCTCCACATCTGTTACCCCATCGGCTACATCAGGAATTCCCCAAGGACCTTTAAATCCTTTGTCGGTTATAAAATTATCAAAGGTTTGAGCCAAAACATGACTGGGCTCAGGATAATCCATGTAAAACATTGCCAGATCGATCATATGCAAAAGGTCGATCAGGGGCCCACCCCCAGATTGTTCCTTATTGGTAAACCATCCTCCAAATCCAGGAATACCTGTTCTTCGAATCCATTTTGCTTGTGCTGAATTGATGGTACCAAGTTGACCGGACTCCAGGTACTGTCGCATCGCGTAGGATTCTGGTCTGGCTCGGTTGTTAAAGTTGAACATTAACACTTTCCCTGCTTCTTCGGCTACTTGCTTCATCTCAGCAACCTCCGAGGCATTAAGCGCGGGCGGCTTTTCACAAAATACATGTTTGCCAGCCTTCAGTGCCTGGATAGCGAGAGGTTTGTGGGTGCGGTTGGGGGTGATAATACTGATGGCATCCAACTCGGACAGCTCATCGAGCATCTTTTGCGAATCCGAAAAAGTATGAGCAGCTCCATAAGTTTGAGCCGCTTTTTTCGCCGCATCCTGGTTCATATCGCAAATTGCTACGATTTCGGCCCCACCTTCTTTAAATCCGGGTGCATGATACTGCAACATTCCTCCAGCTCCAATGATACCAATTTTTTGTGTCATGTTGTGAGTGTAAAAAGGTTTTTATTTAGGGATTACGGGAAACTTGACCCATTTTTGCTTGGAGTTCGAACTTTTAACCACGGTTTCGATAAATGCCATACCGATGATCCCATCTCGAATATCAGGATAATCGTAGCCTGACTTTCTAGGAAACTTCCCGGAAATCTCGTCCCGTATGGCAACGGATGCAGAATTATAGACATTTGCGAAAGCTTCAATGAAGCCTTCCGGGTGGCCAAATGGTATGCGGGTATGATCGGCAGCAGCTCCCGTCACATACCCATTCCCCCTGCGATAGACCTGGCGGGGCTCACGGGCGTCTTTAACGATCAGATCGTTCGGGTCTTCTTGATGCCATTCGATTGATTTCTTGGTTCCATAAACCCGGATATTGAGGTTATTTTCATCTCCATTGGAAACTTGGGAAGCATAAATAATTCCCCGAGCACCGCCTTTGAAGCGAACCAAGACATTTCCATCGTCGTCAAGTTTTCTGCCCGGAATATTAACCGATAAATCAGCACACAAGGAATCGATTTCTAAGCCACTAATGTAATGGACCAAATTTTCAGCATGGGTGCCAATATCTCCCATACAGTTCGAAATGCCGGCAACTTTGGGATCAGCCCGCCAATTGGCAATGGATTTATCTTCCCCGGTTAAAGCAGTAATTGCATACCCCTGAGGATATTCGCAAACGACCTTGATAATTTTCCCTAACTCTCCTTTTTGCACCATTTGTCGGGCCAGCTTAACCATGGGGTAGCCGGTGTAATTGTGAGTCAGTGCAAAAACCTTTTTGGTCTTGGTAATAATTTTTTTCAGCTCCCGTGCCTCCGCCAGAGTGAAAGTAGCGGGTTTATCACAAATCACATTAATTCCTGCCTGCAAAAAAGTTTTCGCAACTTCAAAGTGCAAATGATTACGAACCACGATCGAAACAAAATCGATTCTTTCTCCAAGTGGCATGGCTGCTTCCTTCTTGGCCATTTCCTTGTAAGAGGCATAGACCCTGGATGGCTCGATGAAAAAATCTTTTCCGGACAAAGCCGATTTCTTGGGGTCGGAAGAAAATGCACCTGCAACCAATTCAATTTGTCCATCTAAGGCAGCAGCTCTTCGGTGTACCCCTCCAATAAAGGCTCCTCGACCTCCCCCAACCATGCCCATGCGAAGTTTTCTATTTTTCATAAAATTATGGATGTTTACTGGTTTTCTTTATCAAATGCTGAATCAAACGCCATTTCGTTGGGTTTGAAATCAAGTTTCTTCACAAACGCACAGGATTCTTCTGCCCCATGGAAACGATCCATCCGGCTATCCTCCCACTCTACAGAAAGAGGACCGGCATAACCGATGTCATTGAGCGCAATAATGATTTCTTCAAAGTTCACATCTCCCCGACCAATTGAGCGGAAATCCCAATATCGGCGCGGATCTGCAAATGTAGTATGTCCTCCAAAAACACCAACACTTCCATCTCCGTGCCCCCACCAAGCATCCTTCATGTGTGCATGGTAGATGCGTTCTGAGAAAGTTCGGATAAACTTCACATAGTCAACTCCCTGGTAGCCGAGGTGGGAAGGATCATAATTAAAGCCAAAACGCTTATGTCCTTTGACCGCTTCGATCGCCCTTTGGGCACTGGCAATATCAAAGGCGATTTCAGTAGGATGAACCTCCAAAGCAAAATTCACTTTTTGCTTTTCGAACTCGTTTAAAATCGGACCAAACCTTTTAGCAAAATCCTGAAAACCTTTCTCCCAGTAAGCTTGGTCGGTTGGTGGAAAAGCGTAGATAGAATGCCAAATGCTTGAGCCGGTAAAACCATTCACCACCGCAGGAAAATCGTCTTTTTTACCCCGGCCGGGTTTTGCATTGATAAAATTCCTACAGGCCTTGGCAGTTTTAGCCAATTTCTTCGCAGCACGTTTCCGAACCTTCTCCGGTTCGCCTTCACCCCAAACATCTGCAGGAAGAATAGCTTTGTGCCTTTCATCAATTAAATCACAAACTGCCTGCCCAACCAGGTGACTCGAAATCGCAAAAGCAGTTAATCCGTGATCACTGAGTATTTCCCATCTTTCCTGACAGTATTTTTTGGATACGGCAGCTTGATCGACATCGAAGTGGTCTCCCCAACAGGCAAGCTCAAGCCCATCATATCCCATTTGCGAGGCTTTGGCTGCAAGGTCGGGCAAAGAGAGGTCGGCCCATTGACCGGTAAATAAAGTAACATTTCTAGGCATGGCTGATTTTTTTATTAGGTTTGTGTAAAGGGTAAGGGTGTTTGTTTCTCAAAATCATATCTTTGTGGGCAACCTCTTTTTTTACTGCTCCATTTCTCCACTTCTATGAACAACTATTTTTTCTGCAGTCTTGGAGCCGATATTAAGGAAAGATTTGAGACCCACTTTGATTTGCATGGTGTCGGCAATACGGTCCAATTGGATCACTTCGATTTTACTACCAGGCAAAAGCTTGTTTTTCCGAGCAAATTTCAAAAATTCTCTGCTTTGATCCTGGATCGATTCAATTTTGGCAGTTTGACCAACGGTACAGTCAAGCAGACTTAAATCCGAGGCTTCCGGCATATTTCCCTTTGATGTAGGGATGGGGTCTCCATGAGGGTCATGAGTGGGCCGGCCAAGAAACTCATCCAGTTTTTCTAGGACTTTTTCAGAAATCGCATGTTCAAGCTCTTCTGCCTCGTCATGAATTTCTCCCCAATCCAAATCTAAAGTCTCCACTAAAAAGGTTTCCAATAAACGATGCCGGCGAAGCATACTCATGCCCAACTTTCTCCCGGATGTGGTCAGCTTTACCCCTTGGCGAGGGCGATAGTTCACCCATCCCTTTTTTTCCAGGCCCTTTACCATGGTGGTTGCAGTGCCGGGAGTTACTTGTAAGCATTCTGCGATCTTCCCCATGCTCACCAGTCCCGATTCAGAGTGAATCGATTCGACTAAGATTTCCTTGAGGTAATTTTCAACAGTGGAACTTGGCATTTTCTTAAACCGTAGTTCAACCCTGTTATTGACTCATATTTTTTCAAGACTATAAAATTAGACTTTGATTAATCAAAGTTTATTTTTTTACAGCTCCGATTTTAAATGCATTTCATAGTTAGAATCATAAGCATTGTTTTTGTTGCCCTCATTTGGTCGAGTTGCTCCAACCCTGAAATGGCTCATTCTGGCGACTCGAAGCGTCCTCTTCTAGTGGCTACCACCACACATCTAGCAGACTTGGCCCAGCAGATCGGGGGAGAATATTATGAGGTAAAGGCCCTTATGAGACCTGGAGTGGATCCGCATTCCTACCGTGCCACTGCACATGATATCAGCCTTCTCCATAGAGCAGACCTTGTTTTATTTCATGGTCTTTTGCTGGAAGGAAAATTAGCGAGGGTTCTGGAGGGTCAGTCCAGTGAGCAAAGAACTCATTTTTCTCCCTGCCATAGAATTCCTAAAAATCAATTAATTATGGAGGAGGATCAAAATACAACCGTTGATCCGCATCTATGGTTTTCCCCCACCCTATGGAAAGAATGCGGATCCCTACTTCGTGACAAGTTGTGCGAAATGATCCCAGAACGGAAAACCCATTTTCAAGCAAACTTTTTAGCTTTTGAGAAATCCGTTAACCAGATTGATCAATGGGCGAAGGAAGCGATTTATCAAATTCCTGAATCCGCTAGAGTCTTGATAACCAGTCACGATGCTTTTCGATATTTTGGCAAACATTTCCAAATCCGTGTCATCGCTTTACAAGGGATCAATACAAATGTGGAGGCAGGGCTATCCGATCGATCTCGCTTCACCAGCCTGATTCGTCAGCATAATTCTCCAGCCCTTTTCATTGAAAGTAGTGTGAATCCAAAAGCTCTCAAACAGATTGCCAAAGAAACGGGTGCGGTCCTTGGAGGTACCCTTTTTTCAGATGCACTCGGACCCAATGACCAGTGGATTGTTGGACCCGATGGAAAAAGCTACTCCAAGGGCACATGGCAGGGCATGATGCTTCACAATGTAAGCACGATCGAAGAGGCTCTGAGGAAAACTTTATGAATTCAAAACTGCCCCTGCCCCTGGAAATTCACGACCTCACCGTAGCCTACCAGAAAAAGCCGGTCCTATACGGCATTGACCTAGAAATTCAGGAAGGTTCATTAGTTGGCATCCTTGGACCAAACGGTGCGGGAAAATCCACTTTGATAAAGGCCGTTATGGGTATGATACGTCCTGACGATGGCTTCATAAAAATCTTTGGCGAAACAAACCGAAAGGGTATCACCCGAGTCGGTTATGTGCCCCAAAGAGAGAATATCGACTGGGATTTTCCAGTAACTGCCATGGATGTGGTACTTATGGGAAGAATTGGTCATGCCGGCTGGTTCAAGCGATTTAGCAAGCGGGATCGTATATTTGCGGCTGAATGCCTAGATCAAATGAACATGCTACCCTACGCCGATCGACAAATTGGCAATCTATCTGGAGGCCAACAGCAGAGAATTTTCCTGGCACGTGCACTTGCCCAGCAAAGTGATCTTTATTTAATGGATGAACCTTTTGCGGGTGTAGATGCGGTGACGGAGCAAACCATTGTAGACTTGCTCAAACAATTACGAAACCAGGGAAAAACCATTGTAGTGGTTCATCACGACCTCTCCACAGCCACTGACTATTTCGATTTCTTGGCTCTATTAAATTTTCGGCTTATCGCATATGGTTCGAGTGGAGCCGTTTTTAATCACGATCTGCTTCAGAAAACCTATGGCGGCAAACTCACGGTTTTATCGGAAATCGGAGAAAAAAAGATGAATCTAAATAGTCCAGAATCCCGGCTCTTTAAATGAGTCTTCCTCGCATCAATTTCAGCCTACTAGGCCTATTATCCTTTGGGCTGATTTCTTCTTCCATGCTTCATGCCAATCAACCTTTAACCGCAAATGAAGAAGCGGTGCTTGGAAAAGCACTCGTATTTTTAAGTTTTCAGGATCCATCCCTGCGGGTGATGGTTTTGGGGGTTCTTTTGATGGGCCTAAATTGCGGGCTTATGGGAGGTTATATTGTGACGCGAAGGCTTTCCATGTTTGGGGATACACTTTCTCACGCAGTTCTTCCTGGTATTGCTGTGGGTTACTCCCTAACCCAATCAAAAAACAATTGGGCATTAATGCTAGGGGCAACTTTCTCGGGATTTGCCGGCGTTTGGTTCATATCATTCCTTTCCAGGCACACAAAAATTAAAACGGACAGTGCTATGGCTATTGTATTATCGGGCTTTTACGCTTTAGGAATCTGCCTGATCGCCTATTTACAAAAATCAGATGGGGGTGGCGTAGCTAATTTGGAAAATTACCTCTTTGGATCCATCGTTGGGTTTTCACAGGGAGATTTATTGCCCATTGTGTGTAGTTTGATTCTCGTTCTGGGTACATTTGTTTTATTCAGCAAGGAATTATTGGCCACTGGCTTCGATCCCTCTTTCGCAAGATCCATTGGCCTGCCTGTTGGACTTTTAGAATTTTCCTTATCTGCACTGCTTACCTTTTGTATTGTCTCTTCGCTCCAAATTATCGGTGTTGTTCTTGTATCTGCCCTGCTGATCATTCCAGCCGCCACAGCTGCACTCATCACCATAAGGATGGATAAACTTCTCTTGTTGTCTGGAGTCTTGGGTGCAGTCAGTGGGTTCACCGGTTGCTTCATTTCCTTTCTTAAAAATGGCCTTCCTGTCGGCCCCGTAATCACGCTGTGTTCAGCCTCCATTTTCCTTACCATCTTATGGCTACATCCGAGCCAAGGTCGTGTTTGCTTATGGGCACGTTCATTCAAGCGAAATCAAAAAATTCGTTTGGAAAATACTCTGAAAGCCTGCTACCAAGTGCTCGAGGAATTATCCTTTTTAGAGGAAAGCTTTCCGCAATCACTCCTTGGTAAAAGAAGAGGGAAAAGTAGTGGAGAGATTGAGCGGGAAATCGATGCTCTGGTTCGACACGGATATGCCACCCGCGTTTTATCTGTAGGACAAAAACAATCTGATTTGCCACCCGAAACCATGATCACTCTGACGCCAAGTGGGTGGGAACTTGCCTGTAAAATGATTCGGAATCATAGGCTTTGGGAATTATATCTTACCCAAGAGGCTTCCTATGCTGCAGACCATGTTCATGATGATGCAGAAAAAATTGAGCATATCATTGGGGAAAAGACGATTCGACAACTTGAACGAATTCTTTCCCACCCGAGACTGGATCCGCATGGAAAACTTATTCCAAGCCAGCTTGATATTGAAAGCGGATGGACTCGGGAGCACTCCTCGCCCTAGCAGATGAGCTCGATCATTACATTCCTGACTGGTCCCTGGGCCACACCTGAGCTGATTTCCTGGAATTTCCAGATCCTGGTGATGGGTTTTCTGGTTTGCATAAGTTGCGCCCTGGTAGGAACCTTTGTAAGCCTTCGCCGCATGAGCTTACTTGGTGATGCGATAAGCCATGGAATTCTACCCGGAATCGTTCTGGCCTATTTGTTTACAGGTAGCCTATCCCTTTTTCCCATGTGGATAGGAGCCGCTTTGGCAGGGATCGCTTGCGGAGTCTCCATTCAGTGGTTGCATACGAAGACAAGACTGAGAGAAGACGCGGCTATGGGGTTAACCTTCACAACCTTCTTTGCCTTAGGCATGGTTTTACTTGGATTAAATGCAGAAAATATTCACCTGGATGTGGCTTGTATTTTGTATGGGGAAATAGGTTTAATTCCTTTGGAGACCGATTGGTATTTATTTGGAAAGAACCTGGGGAACCAGGCGATTTGGTCGATGGGGTTTATTTGTATCTTTACCCAATTGGCTACCTTTTTTTTCTACAAAATTTTACTGGTAACCAGCTTTGATCTGAGCCTGGCTAAATCACTGGGTATTCCCGTTAATTGGGTTCAATATGGGTTGATGTTTTTCTTGGCCTTGGTGGTCGTAGCATCATTTGAATCCGTTGGAGTGATTATGGTTTTGGCGATGATGATCCTGCCACCGGTATCGCTAAGCTTTCTTTTCACGCGCCTACCCTGCATTCTTTGGAGTTGTATCGCTTTGAGCATCTTCTACTCCTTAGGGGGAATTCATCTCGCTTACGCCATGGATTTCCCCATCTCCGCATCCATCGCATTAACCGCGGTATTTATTTTTTTGCCCTGTTGCTTATTGGGATCGAAAGGTGGGTTATTGATCGGTTTATTTGACTTGGTTAAGAAACCTCAAATAGAAGACTGCTCTACAAAATGAAAAAGCCCTCATTACCGAGGGCTTTTTCGAAATCATTTTTTGGGAGCCCTTTATTTTTTGGCTAATGCAATTTTGGAGGCTTTTTTGCTGGAGCAATTGCAACCATCAATCGAAATTTGGTCACCTTCAGCAAGCTTAGTGGGGCAATCAAACCCATCTAATGCTGTTTGGCTCGATACTTGAACTTGTTTTTCACGTTTTCCTTGTTTAACCGTCAGAGTTTTGGAATCCGCATCAAAGCTAACTACTTTTCCTTTGATGGTCTTGGATGGGCAACCTGCGTAAATGGATGCGGTCAGGGATAGGCTGGCGAGGATGGATAATAGGATTTTCATTTTATAGGTATTGTGGGTTTATGGAGATATTTCCTCCATTCTTCCAATCTACTATTTCCAAAGAGACAAGAAAGAATTATTTCTATGGTGAAATTATTTTTCCATGAGAAACTTTACTAAATTTGCTCCCTCTATCTCCGCCGTTTTGTTTTTATTGGGGATTCCAACCTTAAGTCTGGCTCATCCGATCCCTGATCTCCCTGTTTTTGGTACATTCGATCGCAATGGCACTTCTTCTGTCTTAGTTGAAGTGGATCCTAGAGCCTTCTCTGAAGACCCTGAAGCTGTTCCTTTTTTGACAGTGCAAGGACTTAAGGATCTTAATCAAACTGAGCAGAACAAGTTACTCGAACAGGCCAAGGAACTGCTCGATGATTCCTTGCGTATACGCCTTAATGAGGACAGATGGTATCTTCCAGACTTCAGCTTCGAGTTTTCTTCCCGCACCACACCTGAGGTTCAGAAAGAACCCGTTGTGTTCATCCAGGCACAAACTCATCTAGCACGCGAATCGAATGCCACCTACCAAATCAAAGCCCAAGAACGAGCACCCCTCGATCTGATCTTTACCAACCGGATCAATGGCGTGCCCCACCGTCGGGTCAATGTATTGTTTCCTGGAGAAGAGAGCTTTGTGCTAAAACTCCCTACCCTTTCCTCCACTCAATCCAAAGATTCACCGGAAACCACACATCCAATCGAAACGGATTCAGAGAATTTCACCCACCCAGACAATTGGAGCACTTTTTCCTCATTTTTACGGCAAGGCTTTCTTCATGTTCTCCCTCTTGGGCTTGATCACATTCTCTTTGTCTTAGGCCTATTTTTCCTCTCAAGAAAATGGAAGCCTCTCATCTATCAGGTCTCCTGCTTTACCGTCGCCCACACCATTACTCTTGGTATGGCCACATTGAATTGGGTCTCCGTTCCGGCAAGTATCGTAGAGCCTATCATCTCCGCAAGCATTGCTTTCGTTGCTCTGGAAAATATTTTCTTCCCTGCCTATCACCGTCGACGCCTTCTCATTGTCTTCTTTTTCGGTTTAATTCACGGGCTCGGTTTTGCTGGAGCCCTTTCAGATCTTAGGCTTGATCCTTCGGTATTGGTTCTTTCTCTGATTGGATTTAATTTAGGCGTGGAAGGGGGGCAGTTAGCCGTTATTCTTATCGCTTTAACAGGGGTGTTTAGATTCAAGGAAGAGTCTTTCTATCGTAAAGTTATTGTGATTCCTGGATCACTCCTGATTGCTGGACTTGGAATTTTTTGGACGATTCAAAGAATCTGGTTTTGATCCGATCAAGGCACCTTCAAAATAAAAGTTTTCTTTTTTTCTTTTTTCTCCGTGCAAATTGGTTTTTTGAGAGCTAGGGATTACTAAATCTAATAGCTCAGTTATGAAACGCTTATCCCTTGCCCGATTCTTTTCGTTCCTTTTCCTTCCCCTATTCCTTGATGCCAAGGACTTCCGTCTAACTACTAAGGAGTTAGCATTGGAAGTTTCCAAGATCGACCAAATCCTTGAATCCACTCACAAGGATAAGCAGGTTTCACCAACAAAAATCCTTCCCCGCGCTTTATTGGTTCGGCGTGTTTACTTAACCGCTGCCGGAAGAATACCCAGCTATCCAGAACTGGAAGAACTTGCCCCGTTTGATCAAACCAATCTCAAGGAAAAGTTAATCGACCAGCTTTTACAATCGAGGGCCTACGAAAGCCAAATGTTCAATTGGTGGGCTGACCACCTCCGAGCCAAGACCTATGTGATGGGACAAGCCAACCAGATCGGTGCTGGCTTTCTCTATGTCGATTGGCTGAAGTCTCAAATTGCAGACAATGTTACCTTTGATGAAATGGCCAGATTAGTCATCGCATCGGAAGGTTACCCGTGGGAAAATGGTGCGGTTGGATATTATATCCGGGACGACGGCATGCCTTTGGAAAACATGTCCAACACCGCAGAGTTATTTCTTGGAACGCAAATGGTCTGTGCTCAATGCCACAACCATCCCTTTGATAAGTGGACCCAGATGGAGTACTACCAAATGGCGGCACACACTTATGGGATCGTCACTCGATTGCAGGGAGAACGCTCCGGGGAAATCCGTAAAATGATTAAGAATGGACCCAAGGAAATGGGATCCATGCAAATGTCTTCTATGATTTCCAAAGGTGGCAGCAAAGAGGCCCGTGCTTTTCGTCAGGCACTGCAGGACATGCTTTTGCCCCTGCAATTTGGAGCCAGACACCAAGAGCGCAAATTGAAACTTCCACACGACTACAAGTACGAGGACGGAAAGCCTCATCAGGTCGTACAAGCCGGAGTTATTTTTGATTCCAACACCAACGGCGAACACGAAGAACTGAGTCAGGTTGATCAGTATGCGAATTGGTTAACCTCTCCGAAAAATCCCCGATTTACCAAGGTGATCGCCAACCGAATGTGGAAAAAAGTTTTTGGGCGCGGATTAGTTGAGCCCCTCAACGACTGGAAAGATGATACCGAAGCGTCCATCCCCTCTCTGCTTGATCACCTAGCTGAACTCATGGTTCAGCTAGACTATGATCTACGGGAGTTTCAGAGGGTCTTGATGAATCTGGAAATTTTTGAAAGAGAGGCCTACCAAAAGGAACTCGAGCCTCTTGAGCCATATTGGTTTCCTGCTCCTGTTCTCACCCGTATGTCAGCTGAACAATTATGGGACTCCTTACTTGCCATCTTTGTACCCGATGTAGACGGGCGATCCTGGGAGGAGGAAGTGGATCATATCAAACTCAAAAAGGAAACCTTGCAGAAATATCGGCAGAAGGTCGAGTCTATGGGTTCTGAAGAGCTCATCGGATATATCCAGAAAGGACTTAAGCAATCCTTGGAAATTCAGGAGGAGATGAATGAATTATCTGCCAAAATCAAAGTGGCCGTGGAGGCTGATGATCGAGAAGAGCTTAGCCAATTAAAAACCCGGCAGAATCAGTTACGGGGACAGCAGCAATCTGCCATTGCCAGTTGGATCATGGGCGAGGAATTCGATGTCCGTCCGATGTACCGTAATAATCCATTTCCCAGCAAGAAGCCACCATCCCCCGACCGGAAAAGATTTCCTCATTATTTACGTCGGGCTTCCGAACAAAACTCTCCCACAGGTGCGGATCACTTTTTGCGTGAGTTTGGCCAGTCGGACCGTGAACTAATCGATAATGCCAGAAAGGAAGCATCCGTTCCTCAGGTGCTCAATCTGCTAAACAATGGTTTGCGATGGAGAGTGGTCGATCCAAACTCTTTGCTCACTCAGAAAGTTATGGAGAAAACCACGGTGGAGGAAAAGATTGAGGTAATCTACCTCGGCATGCTGCAAAGAAAACCCTCGGATGAGGAGATGAACCTATGCATCAAAACCCTTGATTTGGGCAATCCTCCCCTGCTGGCATCTAATCAAAAAAACGGGAACGCGGAGCACCTCAAAAAAGCCCATAAAAAATGGGAGTGGGAAAATAAGCGTTACTTTAAAAGAGTTCACGATGAATTACGCCATCTTGCCTGGGCCCTGCTCAATACCCGTGAATTTTCTTTTATCCAATAAAATCGCCATGAAAAGATCTTCTCATTTCTCCTCCGAACTCGACCGCAGAGCCTACCTCTCCCTTGCCGCTAAAGGATTTCTTGGCGTTAGCATCTTGCCGTGGGCAACTCCCTCTCCTTTGGGAGGTGCCGGGTTGGGTCTTAACCGCCCGTTTAATTACGCACCCAAGGCCAAGAATGTGATCTACCTATATATGTCTGGGGGCATGAGCCACCTCGACACCTTGGATCCAAAATCAACGGAGGTCAGGGGTCCCATGGAATCCATCGGTACCAAGACCGATGGGATAATGCTCGCCGAAACTTTACCCCTGGTTGCCAATCATTCCGAAAAAATTGCCGTGATCCGGGGGCTCACATCCACCAAGGGAGCCCATGAACAAGGAAACTACTTCATGCACACAAGCTACGATAAGCGCGGTACCATCGTGCAT
>Ga0255753_1002635_pt1 | contig 19560 bp, 19 predicted proteins | sample 041ome_10_FD_179953 | JGI IMG/M metagenome (GOLD analysis project Ga0255753, IMG submission 179953) | Coastal salt marsh microbial communities from the Groves Creek Marsh, Skidaway Island, Georgia - 041412US metaG (version 2) | ecosystem: Environmental > Aquatic > Marine > Intertidal zone > Salt...
AGCAGGAACCTATTACCCTGCTACACTTATCACTACGGGAGATCATGACGACCGTGTTGTTCCTGCCCATTCCTTTAAATTTGCCGCAGAACTCCAAGACAAACACCAAGGGGATTCTCCCGTCTTAATTCGAATTGAAACCAATGCAGGTCACGGTGCCGGGACCCCTGTTTCTAAAAGAATAGAACAATATGCCGATATTTTGGGATTCACATTATTCAATATGGGATATGAAGTCTTACCTGAAAAGGTAAAAAATAAAATGAAAGGGTAGCTTTAAATAATGCCTCAGATGATCAGAAGAGCCAAAGCAAGTGATGCTGCGTCCATCGCTTCCATATACAATTACTACATTCTAAATTCTTCAACTACTTTTGAAGAAGCAGCTGTTGATGAGCAGATTATACAGTCTAGAATCATAGCTCATGATCGTTTAAATTGGTGGGTTTATGAAATTGATAATCAAATTGTAGGGTATACCTACGCAACCATTTGGAAACCCAGATCAGCCTATCGATTTACCGTTGAAACGAGTATTTATATTACCGAAAATTATCAACTGAAAGGGATTGGTGTAAAGCTTTATGAGCATCTAATCGAAGAACTTAGAGCAGGAGGTTTTCATACTCTTCTCGCAGGAATTTCACTTCCGAACGACATCAGTGTTCGTTTTCACGAAAAATTAGGGTTCAGAAAGGTAGGTCAACTTGAAGAAGTTGGATACAAATTTAATCGGTGGATAGATGTCGGTTATTGGGAGTTAAACCTAAAAAAATAGACTAGTCCTCCATGGAAAATTCTTCCATAAATTTCGTCGTGTATTCCCCTTTGATATAGTCTGGATGGTTCATCAATTTTTGATGGAAAGGGATGGTTGTTTTTACCCCTTCAATGACGAATTCTTCCAAAGCTCTTTTCATTTTGCTGATCGCTTCTGTACGAGTTTGCGCTGTTGTAATCAGTTTGGCGATCATAGAATCATAATGAGGAGGAATCACATAACCACTGTACACATGGGTATCCAATCGAACCCCATGACCACCAGGGAAATGAAGTGTTGTAATTACACCCGGACTGGGTCTAAAATCATTAAAAGGATCCTCAGCGTTAATTCGACATTCGATAGAATGGAGTTTTGGAAAATAATTTTTTCCAGAAATTTTTTCTCCGTAGGCTACTTTTATTTGCTCACAAATCAAATCATAATCGATGACCTGCTCTGTGATTGGATGTTCTACCTGAATACGTGTATTCATTTCCATGAAATAGAAATTTTTGTGCTTATCGACTAAAAATTCTATCGTTCCAGCACCTTCATACATAATGTATTCCGCTGCTTTCACGGCGGCATCTCCCATTTTTTCCCTCAAGGTTTTAGTCATAAAAGGGGATGGGGTTTCTTCAGTTAATTTTTGGTGTCTCCGTTGGATAGAACAATCTCTTTCGGAAAGATGACATGCTTTTCCAGTGGAGTCCCCTACGATTTGAATTTCGATATGTCGAGGTTCTTCGATGAGTTTTTCCATGTACATTCCGTCATTCCCAAAAGCCGCTTTTGCTTCTTGTCGAGCACTTTCCCATGCTTTTTCAAGATCTTCAGCTTGCCATACTGCACGCATCCCTTTTCCTCCTCCTCCAGCTGTAGCCTTGAGCATAACCGGATAACCAACTTCTTTAGCAAGCTTTTGTGCTTCTTTAAAGGAGGCGATTAAACCTTCAGAACCTGGAATGGTAGGGACGCCAGCTGCTTTCATGGTAGCTTTTGCTGAGGCCTTATCCCCCATTTGGTCGATCATTGAAGGAGAAGCTCCAATAAATTTTATATCGTGCTCTTTACAGATTTTCGAAAATTTTGCATTTTCAGAAAGGAACCCATAACCAGGATGAATAGCGTCCGCATTGGTGATTTCTGCTGCAGCAATAATATTTGACATTTTCAAATAGGACTCGCTACTGGCTGCAGGACCAATACAAACGGCCTCGTCTGCAAAGCGGACGTGAAGACTGTCGGTATCTGCTTTGGAATAAACAGCAACGGTTTTGATGCCCATTTCTTTACAAGTGCGAATAATACGCATTGCAATCTCACCACGATTTGCAATCAGAATTTTTTGAAACATGAGTACAATTTAGGAAGGGTTGATCACAAATAAGGGTTGGTCAAATTCAACTGGTGAAGCATCGTCTACCAAAATTTTAACAATCGTTCCGCTTAATTCAGATTCGATTTCGTTAAAAAGCTTCATGGCTTCAATAACACAAAGGACATCCCCTTCTTTTACAGTGTCACCAACTTCAACAAAAACAGGCTTGTCCGGAGAACTCTTTCTGTAAAAAGTTCCTATAATGGGAGACTTAATAGTGATAAGATGATCTTCTTTCTCCGCTTTTGGTGTTGTTTCTACAACAACTTGTGGAACTGAGGCACTTACTTGGGGAATAGTTGCTGGAACGGCTTGAATTTGATGCGTATAGCCCACTTCCATCGGTTTTGGATCAATTCCAGTTTTGATGGTAATCTTAATGTCTTCCATCTCGAGTTTAACCTCTTGTGCCCCTGATTTAGCTACAAATTTAATTAGGTTTTGAATGTCTTTAATATCCATAATTAATTGATTAGATTTTTAGATTGCCCATGTCAAGTAAGATGCACCCCAAGTGAATCCCCCTCCAAAAGCGGCGAATATAAGTTTGTTTCCTTTTTTAAAATTGGATTTATTATCATTTAACAAAAGCGGTATTGTTGCAGCAGTAGTATTTCCATAATAGCTAATATTCATCAATACTTTTTCATCACTTAGCCCCAGCCTTTTAGCGGTGGCATCTACAATTCGTTTGTTGGCTTGATGGGGAACAAGATAATCGATTTCTTCTCCAGATAAATTATTTCTTTTCAATAGTTGTTCAGAAGCCTCAGCCATTTCTGATACGGCATATTTAAAAACCGTTTTTCCTTCCTGGTACAAATTATGCCATCCGTTGTCTAATGTAGTTTGAGAGGTGGGATACAGGGAGCCCCCGGCTTTAATACGAAGAGACATTCGTTCTGTTCCATTGCTTCTCATATATTCATCCTCCCATCCGAATTCATTTGGACTAGGTTCAAAAAGAACAGCTCCTGCACCATCACCAAAAATAATACAGGTAGTTCGGTCAGTGTAATCTACAATCGAAGACATTTTGTCGGCTCCAATTAATAATACTTTTTTATAACGTCCTGAATTGATGTATGCAGCACTTGTACTCATACCGTATAAAAATCCAGAACAGGCCGCACTTAGGTCGTATGCAAAGGCTTGATTTGCACCTATAGATGAAGCAACGTATGCAGCAGTAGCTGCCACAGGCATATCAGGGGTGACTGTAGCCACTATGATGAGATCAATAGTAGTGGAATCAATATTATAAGTGGCAATAAGGTCTTGAGCGGCTTCGATGGCTAAAAAAGAGGTAGCCTTTTCGGGATCTTCAAGAATTCGACGTTCTTTGATTCCGGTCCGAGAAACGATCCACTCATCGTTAGTGTCAACCATTTTTTCTAAATCTTGATTAGATAAAATTGTCTCAGGCACATAACCTCCAACAGCTGTAATGGCTGCTTTTATTTGTTTTGTCCGTTCTAGATTCATGCTATTTTTTAGCAAAGAAATAATCTAAGAGTAAGTGAAGATAGTAGTTTTTTCATGCAATCAAAATAATTGACACAAAAAAACAGCAGTGCTAAATCGCTCGGTTTTCAAGTAAAATAGTTAGGCTTCAGCTACAGTTGTAGCGTCTACAAGTACCTTTCCTCTATAGTAGAGTTTTCCTTCATGCCAATGGGCTCTGTGGTAAAGGTGTGCTTCTCCAGTAGAAGAGCAAGTTGCAATTTGCTGGTCAGCAGCTTTGTAATGCGTACGTCTTTTGTCTCTTCTTGTTTTCGAAATTTTTCTCTTAGGATGTGCCATAATTTTTATTTTTTGTCTTCTTTACAAAAGATCTTTTAGTTTATTCCATCTGGGATCTTCCGATCCTTTTAAATGTGTTTCTTTTGGTTCTAGTGCTTTGAGTTTATCAAGGATTTCGCTTTGTAATGTACCGTCTTCTATACCCGGGTGAACTCTTTTAAGGGGAAGGTTTAACACAACCATCTCATAAAAGTATTGAGCTACATTTATCTGATAACTCCCTTCAGGTAAAATTAGAATCTCATCTGTGATTTGAGAGTTTGGAGTTCCGAATTTGACGATTAAATCGTAATCGGCATCAATAGGGTAATTAAATAATTCCATGGAAACATCACAAGGAAGTTCTACGGTTCCTTTAACATCAAAATGCAATTCCAAAAAACTGGATTTTTTGTCAAGGATCAACTCGCCATTCAATAAGGCATTGTTGAAATCATTAAACTCAAAATGTGCAAAGAACGTATTGTCTATTGTGAATTTAAAATGGTGCTTTCCTTCTTTTAATCCCACAAAAGGGAGGGTAAAATCTTTAATTGCATCCATTGATCCACAATTGAGGGGCAAATTTATAAAAAAAACTAAAGCAACAAGATAAATTTGAAGGGATTATAAGCGATAAGAGCTAGATCAAATCATTGGAAATCAAATACTCGGCTATTTGTATGGTATTTGTCGCGGCACCTTTACGAAGGTTATCGGCTACGATCCACATATTTATTGCTTTTGGATGAGAAGTATCGCGTCTTATTCTACCCACAAACACAGCATCGTTACCCGCTGCACTTAAGGGCATCGGATATAAGGATTTCGAGGGGTTGTCCTGAACGATCACACCTGATGTTTGCTTCAAGATCTCTCGAACAGCATCGACTTCAAAATCTTTTTCAAACTCGATGTTAACCGCTTCACTGTGTCCACCAACTACAGGAATTCGAACAGCAGTAGCAGTAATTCCAATAGAGTTATCTCCTAAAATTTTATGAGTCTCATGGACCAGTTTCATTTCTTCTTTGGTGTAGTCATTATCCAAAAAGACATCACATTGGGGGAGTGCATTTTTATGAATAGGATGTGGATAGGCTTTTACCCCTTCTTGTCCAAGAGCTTCCTCTTCCAACTGGCGGACGGCTTTAACTCCTGTTCCGGTAATGGATTGATAGGTTGAAATCACCAAACGTTTGATGGTGTATTTTTTATGAAGGGGGGCTAAAGCCATTACCATCTGAATGGTCGAACAGTTTGGATTGGCAATGATTTTATCTTCTTTGGTGAGTAAGGAACCGTTGATTTCTGGAACAATTAGTTTTTTACTTTGATCCATTCGCCATGCAGAAGAATTGTCGATAACCGTAGTTCCCACCGCTGCAAATTTAGGAGCCCATTCCAAGGAAGTATCTCCTCCAGCAGAAAATAAGGCGATGTCGGGTCGAGCGGCAACAGCAGTTTCCAAACCAATAACCTCATAGGATTTCCCCTTGTAGACTAGTTTTTTTCCTACGGATCGTTCAGAAGCGACGAGAAGTAATTCTTCCAATGGAAAGTTACGCTCTTCTAAAACGGTTAACATGATTTCTCCGACCATTCCGGTGGCACCAACGACTGCTACTTTCATTGTATATATATTTTTAAGTGTGCAAAAATACTATTAATTCAAGTGAAGTCAAATCTACTAGGCTTTTGTTTCAAAAAAATAACAAGATGTTATATTTATAACAAAATGATTAGGGATGAAGAATTCGTTTAATGCGTGGGCCAATTGCAGTGAGAATCTCATAACTGATGGTTCCCCCTTGCGAAGCAAAATCTGAAGCGGTATAGTCTTTACCAAAGAGCAGAACACGGTCGCCTTCTTTGCATTGTATTTCTGTAACATCCACCATAAGCATATCCATACAAACATTACCCACTACGGGTGCCTGATTTCCATGGATTTGAACAGAAGATCGCTGATTGCCATAGTGACGCCCTATACCGTCGGCATGGCCTAGAGGTAAACACGCGATTCGACTGTTCTTTGAAGCTTTCCAGCCCTGATCGTATCCAACACTTTCTCCTTCATGGACCTCATGAATTTGACTGATATGGGTTTCTAGTTCGGCGATGGGTTTTAGTTGCTGATCCCATTCAGGACGGTTGGCAAATCCGTGAAGGGCAATACCGCAACGAACCGCATCAAATTGGAGCTCGGGATAATTAAAAACGCCAGAGCTGTTGAGTAAATGGAATTTTGGTAGATTTTTGTTGGAGTGAGAATGTTGTTCACGAATGTGCTGAAAGCGTTGAATTTGAAGATCGCATTGTGAGGAAGGTCGTTTTTCTTCTGAGGCCGCTAAATGGGAATAAACGGTTTTTAATTGAAAACAAGGCGCAACTATTTTATCCAGAACCCAATTTATTTCCTCCAATGCAAAACCAACTCTATGCAAACCTGTATTGTATTTAATGTGGATGGGATAATTTTGAATACCGTTTTGATTTAAAAGAGATTCAAAAGTCTCCATTAGTTCTTTAGAATACAAACAGGGTTCTAGGTCGGCATGAAGTAAACTTTGCAGCGTATCCTTTTGAGGATAAAAAACCATAATAGGGGTTAAAATTCCACTTTCGCGCAGCTGTACACCTTCTTCGGTGTAAGCAACTGCCAATGAATCGATGCCCAACTCCACAAGCCGCTTTGCAAATGCAATAGAATGCGAACCGTATGCGGCAGCTTTTACTACTCCTATACACTGGGTAGAAGGCTGTAAATGTTTTCGAATGTAACGGTAATTATGATCTAGATTTTGAAGGTAAAGGTGAAGTGCGTTCAAGTGGAAAGGAAGCTAGGTTTTTTTATTTTTTTTCTGGTTCGCTTGAAAAAAAGCAGCTCTAGAAAGGGGCTGGTAATTTTCTCGTTCCCCTAAGACCAACAAGCGATCTTCATCAGAGGTACGGAAACTGTAATTTGCTAAATGTCCAGTACGAGTACAAATCGCATGAACTTTGGTAACATATTCTGCAGTTGCCATCAGTGCTGGCATAGGTCCGAAGGGATTGCCTTTATAGTCCATATCCAATCCTGCCACGATAACCCGAACCCCACTGTTTGCTAAATCATTACAAACTTTGACAATTTCCTCATCAAAAAATTGGGCTTCATCAATTCCTACGACATCGCAACCGTCGGCGAGTATCGGAATATTTGCAGCAGCTGGCACAGGAGTCGAGGGGATTTGATTTTGGTCGTGCGATGTGACCAATTGATCATCATAACGCAAATCAATTGCGGGTTTAAAAATTTCAATTTTCTGTTTTGCAAATTGAGCTCTTTTCAGCCTTCGAATCAATTCCTCTGTTTTCCCAGAAAACATGGAACCACAAATCACTTCGATCCATCCAAATTGTTCGTTTGTGTTTACGGTGTTTTCTAAAAACATTTTGTAATTTTCAACTGATTATAGTACAAGCCCGAATTGATTCTTACAAAGATATTAAAATCAATGGGTTGAAGCAGATTATTTCATGACAGAAAAAATAAAAACAGCCTTGGTAGAATGGGCAGAATTGGTCATAAAAGACCAAGCGCTATGGGAAAATGATGAGGTTCATCTGGCCATCCAAAAGCTTTATGAAATTTCGGTATGTCAAAAATTTTTAAATCAAGGCAGTTCGAGTTCGGAACGCTGGAAACGCCAACAAGAGGAACTTTCTTCGATACTTAATTCCATGACGTCGCCTGTTCCAGAAATACTCGAAAAAAAGGAGGATTTGGAAGTTCCACCTATGATGGAAACTATAAAAAACATGGTAACCGAGATGCCGGAACCCGAAAGTTATGAACGACTTTTTGAGACGGTTGAGGAATCCCCAGTATTTATTCCAAAGCCTTCCAACGAATCTGTGAAAGAGGGAAGTAAACACCAACCGATAGGGGAACCCGAAGAGCGAAAAAATTTAAACGATCATTTTGCAAAATCACTTACTATAGATCTAAACGATCGGCTTTCCTTCATTAAGCATTTATTTGAAGAAAATACTTCCGCTTATGAATCGGTCATTTCTCAAGTAATTACTTTTAGTCAATGGAAAGAAGTTGAGGTTTTTATAGAAAGTAAAGTCAAAATAGAATACCCTCATTGGGAAAATAAAAAACCGATAGAAGAGCGTTTTTTGGCAATTCTAAAGAAAAATTTTAAGGGCTAATTTCATATTAGTTCTCACCAAAAAAACCACAAGTTGATATATTTGATTCCCACACCAATTGGCAATTTAGAGGACATGACGTTACGAGCTATTCGCATCTTAAAAGAGGTGGATCTTATTTTAGCAGAGGATACTCGTGTGAGTCAAAAACTGCTTAAGCATTATGAAATTGAAACTCCCCTTCAGAGTTTTCATATGCATAACGAACACAAAAAAGTTTCAAAAGTTGTTGAGCAAGTACTTCATGGAAAAACCATAGCACTAATCTCTGATGCCGGGACACCAGGGATTTCAGACCCTGGATATTTACTGGTATTTCATGCCTTGAAAGAAGGCATTCATGTGGAGTGTCTTCCTGGTGCCACAGCTTTAATTCCAGCTTTAGTACAAAGTGGACTTCCAGCCGATAGATTTATTTTTGAGGGATTTCTTCCCCCCAAAAAGGGACGTCAAAGCCGTTTGGAACAAATGGCTCAAGAACCCCGCACTTTGGTTTTTTATGAATCTCCACACAAGTTACTCAAAACAATTCATCAAATGATTCCATTTTTTGGAGCGGATCGTAAAGTATCGATCGTTCGTGAGCTAAGTAAAAAGTTTGAGAGTAATTTTAGAGGAGACTTAAAAGAAGCGTTGGATTTTTTTGAAAAAAACCCTCCAAAAGGAGAGTTTGTTGTAGTAGTAGAGGGTAAAAACAGCAAATAATATGAACTGGCATAAGTTGGCATCTGCGGATCCGATGATCGTTCAAGAATTGAGTGGGGAATTAAATGTACCCAAGCGAATTGCAGAACTTCTTGTACAGCGAGGGGTTACCAATTTTAGTGAAGCCAAATATTTTTTTAGACCACAATGGGAGGACTTGCACAATCCTTTTTTAATGAAAGATATGGATCGGGCAGTGCAACGGATTACACAAGCCATCAAGGTTGATGAACCGGTAATGGTATTTGGAGATTATGATGTAGATGGAACCACGGCGGTTGCTTTAGTGAGCACCTATCTCAAAACAAAGTTAAAAAGAGTTTTACCCTATATACCCATTCGGTATACTGAAGGTTATGGGATTTCCAAAGCAGGAATAGATCGTGCAAATGAGGAAGGAATCCGATTGATCGTTGCTTTGGATTGTGGGATTAAGGCACATGTTTTAGTAGACTATGCGAAGGAGTTGGGAATTGATTTTATCATTTGCGATCATCACTTGCCTGAAACCCTTTTGCCTAATGCAATTGCAGTTTTAGATCCGAAAAGATCAGATTGCAAATACCCTTACAAGGAATTGTGTGGTTGTGGTATTGGATTTAAGTTGATCCAAGCACTTCAGCAGCATGAAGGTTCAGCAGAAACCGATTTATATCCTTACTTGGATTTGGTCGCTACAGCAATAGCTGCAGACATCGTACCCATGACAGGCGAAAATAGAATTTTAAGTTATTTAGGATTAAAACAAATTCATGAGGCACCTCGTTTTGGATTTCAGTTTTTTCTCAGTACTCTCAAAAAGCCAGCGCGAATTAGTGATTTAGTTTTTGTCATAGCTCCCAGGATAAATGCGGCAGGGCGGATGGATCAAGGGATAAATGCTGTAGAATTATTAATGGCTACTTCTTTGGAAGAGGCTTTACCGATTGCTCGATCAATAGAGTTTTTTAATACAGAACGAAGAACCGCCGACGAGAGAATAACCAAAGAAGCGCTTCAACAAATCGAATTGAACGAGGCACAAGATAAATCGACAACAGTAGTGTATCATCCATCATGGCACAAGGGAGTAATTGGAATTGTTGCATCGCGTTTGATAGAACAATATTATCGGCCAACAGTTGTGCTTTCAAAATCTGGCGATGTCCTCGTCGGGTCGGTACGATCTGTAAGAGGATTTGATGTTTATGAAGCCCTAGAAGCCTGTCAAAAGTATATGATTCAATTTGGAGGTCATAAATATGCCGCAGGACTTACAATGAATGAAGCCCAATTGGAAGATTTCAAAGCTGCTTTTGAAGCAGCGGTAGATCATAAAATAGACCCCTCACAACGCCAACCCAGTTTGGTTTATGATTTGGAGATTGGATTAGAAGAAATTACTCATAAATTTTATCGAATCCTAACTCAGATGGCTCCCTTTGGACCAAAAAATATGCGACCTACATTCGTTACTCATCAATGCAGAGATCAGGGGGGTTCAAGATTGGTTGGAAATGATAAAGATCATCTTAAACTAGAAATTATGGACTCAAGTGGAACGATCCTTCAAGCAATTGGTTTCGGTTTAGGAATACACCATGCCAAAGTCAAACAAAAGATTCCTTTTTCAATTTTATATACAATTGATGAAAATGAATTTAATGGGACTACAAGTTTACAATTAGCCGTAAAAGACCTTCGATTTGAAGTTTAAATTCTTGAAAGGAGGTTTAAAGTAGAAGGATCATGTGGATTAGAGACTCCTTTTTGAATGTCCTCTAAAACCGTATTTGCTAATTGTTTTCCGAGCTCTACCCCCCACTGATCGTAACTGTAGATATTCCAAATAATCCCTTGTACGTATATTTTATGTTCGTAAAGAGCAATAAGAGCACCTAAACTTGCAGGCGTTAATTGGTCTATTAAGAGTGTATTGGTAGGTTTGTTTCCTTCGAAAACCTTAAAAGGAATCAGTTCCTTTTTTTGCGTCTCGGTTAGCTTTGTTTTTTCTAATTCTTGAAGGACCTGATCCCTTGTTTTTCCGGTCATTAATGCCTCTGTTTGTGCGATAAAATTTGCTAAGAGTTTTTGCTGGTGTTCTTGGTTTCCGTTTAATGACTTTTTAAATCCGATAAAATCAGAAGGAATAAGCTTGGTTCCTTGATGGATTAATTGGAAAAAAGCATGTTGTGCATTGGTTCCAGAGGCTCCCCAAATAATCGTACCCGTTTGGTAATCGACACGGGTTCCATTTCTTCCAACACTTTTCCCATTACTTTCCATAATGCCCTGCTGTAAATAAGCAGGAAGGTTTCTCAGATATTGTGTGTAAGGAATCAAGGCTTCGGTCTCAGCTCCGTAAAAATTGTTGTACCAGATACTTAACAAAGCCAAAACAATCGGAATATTTTTTTGTAAAGGAGCTTCTTGAAAATGAAGATCCATTTTACCAGCACCATGAAGCAAGGCTTTAAAATGATTTGGACCTACAGCCAGGCAGATACTAATTCCTACTGTACTCCATAGTGAAAACCGCCCACCAACCCAATCGTTCATTGGGAAGGTGTTTTCTGGATCAATCCCAAAAGCTTTTGTTTTTTCAAGATTGGTAGATACCGCCACAAAATGTTTAGCGATACCTGATACAGGAGCTTGGGCCAAAAACCATTCTCGAATACTATTTGCATTGCTTAGTGTTTCTTGAGTGGTAAACGTTTTGGAGACAATAACAAATAAGGTTGTTTCAGGATCTAAACCTTTTAAAATCTCTACATGATGGTCTCCTTCTACATTGGAAACAAAACGAACTTCTAAATGATTTTGATAATGTGCTAAGGCTTCTACCACCATAGCAGGCCCCAGATCTGAACCTCCAATACCAATATTGACAATATGCGTTATTGATTTTCCAGTATATCCTTTCCACTTTCCAGAAATGACTTCTTCACAAAAGGCATACATTTTATTTTGTGCGTTTTGAACTTCCGGAAGAATGTTTTGACCGTCCACGAAAACGGGATCTTTCTTCAGACTTCTTAATGCGGTATGAAGTACAGCTCGATTCTCAGTTGCATTTATTTTCGCTCCTGAAAATTGAGCGCTTATAGCTTCTTCTAATTTACTCTCTTTAGCCAGTTCGATTAGTAAATCAAATCCTTTTCGATCAATTCTATTTTTTGAAATATCGATATAAAAATCCTCCCATTCAAAAGTGGTATACGCCATCCTATTGGGTTCATTTTTAAAATGAGATAGGATACTAACATCCGCGATATTTTTATGATGCTTTTCAAGGGCTTTCCAAGAAGAAGCTTCTTTGGGAGATAGGTCAGGAAGGGTCTTTGACATTTTTGTTTTGATTAAGGATTACAGCAATTTCTGAATCCTCTTGAGTTTCAAATGAGATGCAATCTAGTTTTGTTTTGTAGGGGATAATGTATTCAGCAAATTTTGTTTTCAATTCTGGGGAGATGGGTTTTGCTTCAGGAAGGGTTTGTTTAAAGGGATCAACTTGTTTGCCGTTTTTCCAAAAGCGATAACATACATGAGGTCCTGAAGTATTTCCAGTCATTCCGACCCAACCAATTACATCTCCTTGTTGAACAAATTGTCCTTTTTTGACATTTCTCTTTTTCATGTGGAGGTATTGGGTAGAATAGGTACCGTTGTGTTTTATGGTTACATAATTTCCATTTCCACGAGTATAATTTGCTTTCACCACTGTACCGTTTGCCGTGGCGAGTATTGGGGTTCCAACAGAGGCGGCAAAGTCTGTTCCTTTATGAGGGCGGATGCGGTTACCGTAATAGGCAATGCGTCTTTTAAGATTATAACGTGAAGACACACGATTAAACTTCAGGGGCCCTTGTAAGAAGGCACGTCTAAGACTATTTGCTTCATCGTCAAAATAATCCACTATTCCTTTTTCAGAGTCGGCTATGTATTCAAAAGCGTAAAGGGGTTTGCCGTTGTGCTCAAAATAAGCTGCTTTTATTCGCTCTACACCAATTGAAATACTGTCGTCAACAAATTTTTCAGTGTAAATTACCTTAAATCGATCTCCCTTTTGAAGTCTAAAAAAATCGATGGTCCATGCGTAAACATCGGACAAATAATAAGTTAAGGATTCATTGATTCCACTGTTTTGCATAGTTTCATAAAGTGAACTTTCAATAACCCCCGAGGCCTCCATCTCAACAACTCGTGAGGGTTTGACAACTTCTTCACCATAAAGGCTATCACGTAAATGAATTTTTTTAAAACTGGCTACACCTTCATGGTAAACAAAAAATTCAGGGTTGGGGATTGAATCTTTGGTGTAAAAAAGAGTGTAGGGCTTACCAAGGGTCAATTTACGAACATCCACTTTTCCTTTTATGGCCTCTAGAATAGCATAAACTTGAGGATAATCAATACCGTTATTTTCTAAGATTTTACCAAAAGTATCTCCTCGTTTTACTTTGAATTCTTGAACCTCAAAATTATTACGATCGATTCCAAAATATAAATCGGGTTGAGGTTCCTCCATCTCCTCTGCTTTTTCTTCAATAATTTGCTGAGAATCTTGTTTACAGGAAACAGAAAAATTCAGAAGAATTCCACAAAAAGCAGAACGGATGAATAGTTTTAAAAGTGCTGTTTTGTTAGGAATCATCTACTTTACATTAATTTCGAAAGGGTGATTTAAATTTTTGAAATTTTCAAGATCCGCTTTGATTGATCCAATTAAAATATCTGCTTGAAGCCGTATCGGTAATCTGTTTTTATCATCAGAAATCCATAAGGTGACGCTTTCTTGTTCTTTAAAAACCCTACCGGATTGAACTAAAGGACGGAATTTTAAACATTGAATGTCTCCAAACTTACTATTCACCATTTCTTTCCCCAAATATTTTAATTTAAAAACATAGTTTTCATTGTCAAAAAACATGTTAATGTCAAAGGATTCATTTACTTCCATCCCTTCTTCAGGATAAAAATTCCTTAAGTAGTAGAAACAAGAAACTAAATCATGAACATTGGGCTGGATCACAAATTGCTTAGTTTCTTTCTTTTTTTTGTCTAGAACTTTTGCTGTTTTGCGGGTATGATCAAAATCGATTTCAATATTTTTCGTGTAGTCTCCCTCATTAATGTTGCGAATAAACTTATAGGGAGCACCTGTATTCTCATCGAAATAACTCTCGTAATAATCCTCAACCTTAAAAAACCATCGCGCCAAACCTGTGGTTTCTCCAAATCCCTTTGCGTGAAAAACAGGAATATCGCCAAGGGTATCTCTAGTTAAAGAAAAACTTGCATAACTGGCATTGAACCACCCGTAATGAAGACGTAACTGAAACCATTCCCCGTTTTTAAAAGACTTTAATCTAGGAAAAGTATCGAAAGGGATGCTTTGAGAAGCTCCAAATGACAAGCATATAAAAAGGAAGAATACCAAACGTTTTGCCATGGCTCAAAGGTAAGAAATCCAATAGGATGATTTTTCAAAATTGCAGGTAAAAATTTTTAATCCAACGACCGTTTCCTGATTGGTTAAGTAGCCTTAAGGGCATTATAAATCTTTTCACCTCGTTGAGGACCTAAGAACTCTGTCATCTCTTCTCGACTCGCTTGCTTAATTCTTTTAAGGGATTTGAAATGTCCTAACAACTGACTTCTAGTGGCTGGACCAATTCCAGGAATAAAATCCAGTTGGGAGCTCAGACTTGTTTGGCTTCGTTTGTTTCGGTGAAAACTAATTCCGAAGCGGTGAGCTTCGTCTCGGGCTCGTTGAAGTATTTTTAAGGTCTCCGATTTTTTGTCTAAATAAAGAGGGATCGAATCTTCTGGGAAATAAATTTCTTCCAATCTTTTCGCAATTCCTAAAATGGCTATTTTTCCACGCAAACCTAATAAATCGAGACTTTTAACTGCAGAGGATAATTGCCCTTTTCCACCGTCTATCACTATAAGTTGAGGTAAGGGCAAAGCTTCTTCTTGGAGTCTTTTATAACGCCTAAAAACGACTTCTTCCATAGAAGCAAAATCGTCGGGTCCACGCACTGTTTTTATATTGTAATGTCGGTAGTCTTTTTTGGAGGGCTTCCCTTCTTTAAACACTACACAAGCTGCAACAGAATGGGTGCCTTGAAAATTGGAATTGTCAAAACATTCAATATGATATGGAGCTTGTGGAAGCCTTAAATCTTTTTTCATTTGCTCCATGATTCGCTTAACATGCCGATCAGGATCAACAATCTTGATTTGTTTAAAACGTTCCATTCTGAAGTACTTCGCATTGCGTAGAGACATTTCCACGAGTTTTCTTTTGTCTCCTTGTTGAGGAACTTTTACTTTTAAATGCTCTCCTAAGGATACTTTCTCTGAAAGAAAAACAGTAGGCGCTGTACTTGAAAACAGTTGTCGAATCTCTACGATACCCAATTGAAGTAAAGTTGCATCGGACTCGTCTAATTTTTTTTTAATTTCCAACGTATGTGATCGAACAATAGCTCCAAAGGAGACTTGAATGTAGTTTACGTAGCCGTAGCTCTCGTCAGAAATTACTGAAAAGACATCAACATGATTGATTTTTGGGTTAACTATGGTTGATTTGGATTGATAATTTTCGAGACTGTCAATTTTTTCCTTTATCCGTTGTGCTTTTTCATACTCTTGTATTTCAGCAAAGGCATTCATTTCTTTGTGAAGTCCCTTAAGAACTACTCTGAAATTTCCTTTGACGATATCTCGAATGCTGTTGATGTGCAAGTCATAATCAGCGACAGTCTCTTTACCAACACAGGGGGCATTGCAATTTCCAATATGATATTCCAAACAGACTTTGTACTTATTGGAATCGATTTTTTCTGGGCCTAAGTCGAAATTACAACTTCGTAAAGGATATAAATTACGAATCAAATCCAACAATGTGCGTATGGTTTTCATGTTGGTGTAGGGACCAAAATATTCGGAACCATCTTTGATAACTCGTCGAGTAAAAAATACACGGGGGAAAGGTTCTTTTTTTATACAAATCCAGGGGTAGGTCTTATCATCTCTGAGAAGAATGTTATAGCGGGGTTTGTATTTTTTTATTAAGTTGTTTTCCAAAAGCAGCGCATCCATTTCGGTATCAACAACGATGTGTGTAATTCGAGCAATATTTTTAACCAATAAGGCGGTCTTTCTGTTGTCGTGGTTTTTGTTAAAATAGGAACCGACCCGTTTTTTTAGATTTTTAGCTTTGCCGATATAAATGATTTTCTCTTGCTTATCATAATATTGATAAACTCCAGCTACTTCAGGTAGAGATTTAATTTGAATTTCAAGCTGTTCAGATTTCACAAAACGAAAATATTGATTTTCTTTGGTATTGAAATGGCAGACAACGGGATTTAATGAAAATGATACACTCCAAAACAAAACTTCGGGAACGCTATCTTAAAAATCGGTTAGCCCTTACTGTTGAAACCCATGAAAATCAAAGTTTAGAAATTGCCAACCGTTGTTTACAACTTCCTATTTGGGACTTTGAAAACTTTCACTTGTTTTTACCCATTACAGCAAAAAAGGAAGTGGATACTACCCTTATCCTTACCCTTCTTCAAGGGAGAGACAAACAAGTGGTGCTTCCAAGAGTTAAAAACAACAAAGAATTAGAACACATTCTGCTTACGGACAGTACCAAAATTGAAGAAAATAAATGGAAAATTCCTGAACCGTTGAATGGAATTGTATTTGACATAAAACAGTTGGATGTAGTTTTTGTTCCTCTCGTTGTTTTTGATCTTCTGGGACATCGAATAGGCTATGGGAATGGCTTTTATGATCGGTTTTTAGCACAATGTCTCCCAGAAACCCTTAAAATAGGACTTTCTTTTTTTTATCCGGTTCAAAAAATTGATGGGATTTACTCAGGCGATATAAGCTTGGATTTTTGTGTATGCCCAGATAAAGTCTATACCTTCTAGGTTATTTTTTTCCAAATATTTTTTTGTTGAAAACAATCAAAATACCAACTCCTGTACTGATGGCCGTATCAGCAATATTAAAAATGTATTGAAAAAACAAAAAGTGTTGCCCTCCGATCCAAGGCATCCAGTCTGGCCAATCCCATTCCACAAGTGGAAATTGAAGCATATCGACCACATGACCATAAAATAAAGGAGCGTACCCTTGAGCTGGGAATAGTGTAGCAACCCCATTATAGCTATCAGAAAACAGAAGTCCGTAAAAAACAGAATCAATAATATTTCCAAGTGCACCAGCAAAAATGAGTGCCAAAGCCCACTGAAGTAATATAGAGCTTTGTTTTTTTATAGAATCCCAAAGCCAAAAGCCCAATCCGACGATGGCAATTAAGCGAAATAGGGTTAAAATAAGTTTGGCACTATCTTCTGAAATGAAGGGAAATACATCATTGAGTTGAGTTCCCATGGCCATCCCACTATTCTCGACAAAGAGAAGTTTAAAAAACCCCCAATCCAGTATAGGTGGGGCACCATAGCTAGACAATGGATAGTTGAGTTTAATGTAAAACTTGGAAGACTGGTCGATAAGCAAAACTAAAAGGATAATGCCTATTGCCCTGCCAAGGGTAAAATATGTCTTTTGTTTTTTCAGAATTAAAGAGCTCTTATTTTTGCATGTTTTTTGCTTCGATGCTTAAAGTAGCATGAGGCACGAGATATAATCGTTTTTTATTGATTAATTTTCCCGTTACTCGACAAATTCCGTAGGTTTTATTTTCAATACGGACTAAAGCATTTTTGAGATCCCGTATAAATTTTTCTTGCCTAATGGCTAGTTGTGTATTAGCTTCTTTCGACATGGTTTCTGAACCTTCTTCAAAAGCTTTAAATGTTGGGGCTGTATCTTCTGTTCCATTGTTGCCATCATTCATATAGGCACTTTTCAAAAGTTCAAGATCTGCCTTGGCTTTTTGAATTTTGTCTTCAATTAAAGCTCTAAATTCTTTTAATTCTGCATCTGTATACCTTGTTTTTTCGCTCATGACTTTAGTTTTTTAATCTGTATTGCTGTTGTAATAGTATCAAACTCGAGTGGAACCCCTCCCTCAAGTACAGTTTTGAAGGTTAACTCTTTTGCTAAAGTTTCAGACAAGATATAACTTTTATTTTCTGAAACCGCAGCTTGCAGTTCTTCCTCTGCTTTTAAGTAAATTTCGATTTGGTCAGTGACCTCTAATCCACTGTCTTTTCGGTGATTTTGGATACGATTGATTAATTCTCTGGCAAGCCCTTCTTTTTTTAATTCAGAGGTTAAGGTCATGTCCAAAGCAACCGTCATCCCATCATATTGAGCAACTTGCCAGCCTTCAATATCCTTAAAAAAAACCTCTACCTCCGTTTCGTCTAGATGAACAAGCTCCCCATTAACTTTAATTTCAATGCTTTTATGTTCTTCTAAAAGTTGAATTTCTTTTGAATTTAAGTTTCCAATAGCTTGAACTACAGCTTTTAAATCCTTACCAAATCGAGGCCCTAAAGTTTTAAAATTGGGTTTAATTTCTTTGACAAGCAAACTGTTAGCATCGTCAAGAAGTTCAACGGTTTTGATATTAATTTCACTCTTTAGCTGCTCAATACTATTTTCAATCCGTTTTCTTTCTTTCAAATTTTTAACGGGAACAATCATTTTTTGTAAAGGTTGCCGAACCTTAATTTGTTCTTTTTTCCGAAGGGATAAAGCTAAAGAAGTAAGTGTTCTTGCGGTATTGATCTGTTGTTCCAGTTCGGGATTGATTAAAGAGGAGTCCACTACAGGAAAATCAGTAAGGTGAACGGAAGCCGCTGTAGATGGATTCAAATCTTGGTATAAGCGGTCCATATAAAATGGAGCAACGGGTGCTGCCAATTGAGATACCGTAGTCAAACATTCGTAAAGCGTTTGATAGGCGGCAATTTTATCCTCACCGTATTCTCCTTTCCAGAATCTTCTTCTGCAAAGACGGACATACCAATTACTCAGTTTTTCTTGTACAAATTCAGAGATTGCTCGACTTGCTTTAGTAGGCTCGTAATCCTCATAAGCCAAATCTACCTCACGAATCAGGGTGTGCAATTCCGAAAGGATCCATTGATCCAATTCTGTTCTTTTTCCAATAGGAACGGTGGTTTCCTTTTTAGGGTTAAAACCGTCAATGTTTGCGTATAAACTAAAAAAGGAATAGGTGTTGTACAGAGTTCCAAAAAACTTACGTTGTACTTCTCCAATCCCTTCGGTGTCAAATTTGAGATTGTCCCATGGATTTGCGTTAGAGATCATGTACCAGCGGGTAGCATCGGGTCCAAATTTGTCCAAAGTCTCAAAAGGGTCCACGGCGTTCCCAAGTCGCTTGGACATTTTTTGACCTGTTTTATCTAAAACGAGGCCATTTGAAATGACGTTTTTATATGCTTTTTTCCCAAAAACTAAAGTTGCGATTGCATGCAAAGTATAAAACCAACCTCGAGTTTGGTCAACACCCTCTGCGATGTAGTCTGCTGGGAAACAGTCGCCTTTATCGATGAACTCTTTGTTTTCAAAAGGATAATGCCATTGTGCATAAGGCATGGAACCCGAATCAAACCAAACATCAATTAAATCGGTTTCTCTATACATGGGATGCCCGTGATCACTGCAAAGTACAATATGATCCACTTTATGCTTGTGGAGGTCGATTTGTTCGTAGTTGGATTCTGAAAAATCATTTTCAACAAAACTTTCAAAAGGATTTTGGTCCATAAAACCTTTGGCA
>Ga0255753_1002672_pt1 | contig 19367 bp, 20 predicted proteins | sample 041ome_10_FD_179953 | JGI IMG/M metagenome (GOLD analysis project Ga0255753, IMG submission 179953) | Coastal salt marsh microbial communities from the Groves Creek Marsh, Skidaway Island, Georgia - 041412US metaG (version 2) | ecosystem: Environmental > Aquatic > Marine > Intertidal zone > Salt...
CAGGCTTATAGATTTCTGCTTCAACATTAATTAACAAAGGATTGAAATTTAATCTTTTCATATTTCTTAAGAACTCTTTGGATCGAAACTTACTTTTTTCAATACTAATTACTTCCATACCATTATCTAAAAGTTGTGCTGTTTTGCCTCCTGGAGCACTACACATATCTAAAATTTTTATTTTGTTTATTTCTTTAGAGAAATGAATTTTTAATTTTGATATCAATAAATTACACGCTACTTGAGATGCTGCATCTTGTATCCACCAAACTCCTTCAGAGTAATAAGGTATTGTTTCAACTGGTTTTTTGTAATTACATCTAATTAAATTTGGAAAAATTTCTATTCCTTGAACTTCTGATATTAATTCTTCAATCTGACTTTTGCTTATTTTATTTGAAACCATAATATCAAGTGGAGGTGGGTTCATGGCAATTTCAACTATTTCTTTTACAATTTTTTTACCGTAAGTAGAGGTCCAGCTATTTAAAAGCCATTCTGGTAAATTGTAAATATTATCAGGTATAGACTTTATAGACTCATCTATGTGTAACACTATCTTTCTTAAAATGGCATTAACTAGCTTGGATTGTTTTTCTCCCATAAGTTTTTTTGAAATTTTTACAGCCTCATTTAGAACAGCGTAGGGAGCTTTTTTAAGCCAAATTATTTCAATAGTTGCCATAGTAAGTATGCTATTTAAAAACCTATTTTTCTTATCTATTCCAAAATTTGAATATTTATTATAAATAGTTTCAGCCTGATTATGTCGTCTCATTGCAGTATTGAGGAGTAAATATAAAAAAGATTTATCTCTAGTTTCCAGTTTTTTAAAGTCAAATGAAGTATTTAAAATTTTATCTAGATTTTTATGTTTATAAAAAATAAGTATCCAAATATTAATAGCAATTAATCTTGTACTTTTTATATTTTCTTGATTTTTATTATGAATTCTAATTGGTTTCAAAACTGATCCGTTTTATTTATCTTTTAATCTGAGTATGCTATAGGATAGATAAAGTTTAGCTATAAGAAAGTAAAATATAATGGAAAAAAAAATAACAAAACCTACTAAGCTTGTAGATAAAAATGATCATATAGAAAAATCTTCAGAGGATAATTCTTTGCCAAATGAAACAGGTGGTCCTAAAGGTCTAGAACCAACAAGATATGGAGATTGGGAAAAATCAGGTAGATGTTCTGATTTTTAATTAAACTTGTATTGAGTCTCTTAGATTATGAATGAATTAAAGTCAGAAATTATAATTAATGCTGGGATCAGGGCCGCCGAAAGAAATTTTACAAATGCTTATGTTGTTAAGAGCGGCGACAGAGATGCAGGAGCTATTTTTGTAAAAATTGATACTCTTGATGGGAAGGCTAAACTATTTGCAAGGAGTATTACTTATGATTTTGACAATGATAAAAGCAAAGTCAGCTTCGAAGATTTGTATTCCTCAAAAAGTATGTCAGTCAATGAGATTGATATTAGAATTTCTAAAGAAATAGAAATAGATAGGGATTGCTGGGTGGTTGAGATTGAAAATAAAAAGGGGGATAACCCTTTTGAAAATTTAAATTGTTAGTTTCTCAATTAATTCATTTCTCTTATATAAGTCTAGATAATCAGCTTTTAATTTTAATATAGCGTTGATGTGTTTTAACATTGGTGTTTCTATTTTAAGTTTATTGGCTATTTCAATTATAGCACTCATGATAGGATCTATCTCTAAAGGTCTCTTCATTTCTATATCTTGTCTGGTTGAAGGTTTATGTCCTTTTATTGAAGCTGCTCCATTAATTCTGTTCTCAATGGATACATTAAAATTAACACCAATTGCTTCACCTACTTTTTGACATTCCTTCATCATTTGTCTAATTAAATTTCTTGTGCTTGGATCATTGCCAATTGTGTCTAAACTTGCTCCTGTTAAAGCGCTAATAGGATTGAAGGAACAGTTTCCCCAAAGTTTAATCCAAATTTCATCTCTTAAATTTTTCTTTTGTGGTGCTTTAAGACCACCTTTAATAAAAAGATCCGATAATATTTTTAATCTTTCTGAGTTTAATCCATTAGGTTCTCCAAGGCTAAACCTGTTTCCCTCTATATGCTTTATAACACCTGGACTTTCAATCTCACAGGCAGGGTAAACAACACAACCAAGTGCTCTTTTAGGATTAATAGTTTTCCAAATAATTCCATTAGGATCTACAGAATCTATATGAGTATTCTCTAATATTGTTTCTGAATTAGACTTATAAAAATACCACCATGGCAAGCCATTCACAGCAGATAAAACGGTAGTATTAGCGTGTAAAAGTGGTTTTAAGTTTTCTACAATTGAACTAATAGCATGAGCTTTTACAGCTATTATAACATAATCTTGTTCCCCCAATTGTGTTGCATTATCTGAAACTGTTAATTTAAATTTTTCTTTTCCTTTGTCAGAAATCAGAACTAATCCATTTTTTTCAATTGCTTCTTTATGGGGCCCTCTTGCTATTAAAGATACATTTGCACCTGCTTTGGCTAAACTGCATCCAATATATCCACCAATAGCTCCAGCTCCAAATATACAAACTTTAATCATTCTGACTTCCTATTCCAAGCCAAGTTTTTGTGAAAGGCCTATTCTTTGCATTTTACCTGTGGCGCCTTTAGGAATCTCATCCAAGAAACGTATATGCTTAGGTATCTTAAAGTCTGCCAAATGCATACGTGCATAATTTTTTATTTCAGTTTCAGTACATTCAATTCCTTTTTTGGTTACTATTGCAACACCAATAGATTCACCAAGCATTTTGTCTTTAACACCAAAAGTAACAACTTGTTCAATAGCCTCATGTTCCATTAAAACATTATCAATTTCTAAAGGAGAAATTTTTTCGCCGCCTCGATTTATAATTTCTTTTAGTCGTCCAGATATTTTTAAATAACCATCATTATCAAAATAACCTTGATCACCGGTTCTGAACCATCCATTTGTAAATGAAGATTTATTTGCCTCTTCATTGTTTTCGTAACCTGTAGTTACGTTATCTCCTCTAATAACAACCTCTCCTTCAACCCCATCAGCTTGGATTTTACCGTTGGCATCCATAATACAAACCTCAGGTCCGGCTGGTTTACCTACAAAACCAGCTTTTTGTTGTTTAGGAGGCAATGGGTTAGACGTCATTTGATGTGTTGCTTCTGTCATACCATAAGCCTCAATCACGGTAGTTTTGAAAACATTTTTTAGTTCTTCAAAAACTGCTGGAGGTAAAGAAGCAGAAGACGACCTTATAAATCTAAGTGATAAGCTTTCCGCAAGTTTCACATTTTTTTTAGCTCTTAATAGTATTCCTTGATGCATTGTAGGTACGCCTGAGTACCATGTAATATTTTCTTTTTTTGCTTCATCTAAGAATTTTAAAGCGTTAAATCCGTTACTAGCATAAACAGACGCACCTGCAAAAACAGATGAGCACAGAATTGCAATTAATCCATGTATGTGAAAAAGAGGCATTACATTGTAGCAATGATCTTTGGGCGTTAATTGCAGGGAGCCTGAAATATTATATGCAGATGAAAAAATATTTTTATTAGTGAGAGGAACAACTTTTGGTCTTGATGTTGTGCCGGAAGTGTGCAGGACTAAAGCTTCATCTTCTTCATCTGAAACCTCAAAATTTGAAAATGAATCATAAAGATTAAAAATCCCTTTAGGCTCTTCTTTAATTTGTTTTATTTCACATATTTCAATATTTAATTTGTTAGCAGCTTCGACAACTGCGTTAGTACTTTCTTTTTCAACTATTACAATCTTTGGTTTCAAGTCTTTTAGATAAAATTCATATTCACTTAGTTTATATGATGGATTTAGCGGAGCTGCTGACATATAACTTGAAATAGCTAGAAAAGCCGTCGCCATCTCTGGTCCATTAGGCAAAACAATTACAGCTCTATCATTTTTGTTAATACCATGACCTGCTAATTGACCTGATATATCATGAACTTGTTTTTTAAGGGCTTTAAATGTTATTATTTGATTGTTGTCGGAAGTGATTGCAGTATCATCATCTTGATTTTGATTTATTAAATTTCTAACAGTTTTAGCCATATTAAATCTCAAATTATTTCATATCAATTTAACAATTTAAATTTTTAAAGTGCAATATATATTTATCTTGTAAAAATTTTCTTTGTGAATAATAAGATATTTTCATTGCCTATTTATAATCTATTTTAAAGAGAATTTATTTTGATAAATGATATTTTATATCAAGAACTATTAGTTTACTTTATTGGTCTTCTAATTACAGGAGTAATTGGTGGATTAATAGCAGGGTTATTTGGGGTTGGTGGGGGGATTGTAATTGTTCCAATTTTATTTTGGATTTTTACATCTTTAAATTTTCCTAATGAAATTCTGATGCATATGGCAATTGGTTCATCATTAGCCACAATCATACCAACATCAATTTCATCTGCTAGAGCTCATTATCATAGAGGGTCAATTGAGATAGATATAATAAAAAAATGGGCTCCTGGAATATTTTTAGGAGCAATTATTGGAGGCCTTTCAGGCAAGTATTTTAGTGTAAATGAATTAAAGTATCTTTTTGCATCTATTGCTTTTTTGGTTGCTTTAAATATGTTTTTTAAAGAACCATTGAGGCTTGGTAACAATTTTCCAAAATCAAGGTTATTAAATATTATAATGTCTTCTCTCATTGGCCTTGTGTCTTCTCTTATGGGAGTGGGGGCAGGGACTTTAGGTGTTCCAGCACTTGTGGCTTTGTCAGTTCCTATACATAAAGCAATAGGTACAGCCGCTGCTTTGGGCTTGTTTATTGCTGTACCTGCAACACTTGGATTAGCTTTTTCTGGTTTTAATATTCCTAACAGACCACCTATGAGTATAGGTTATGTAAATCTAATAGCTTTTTTTATAATGTTTCCACTAACAGTTTTTTTTGCACCGGTTGGTGTTAAACTTGCTCATAGAATTAATCAAAGGGCATTAAAGAGTATTTTTGGAATATTTTTAATTATAACATCTATAAAAATGTTATCCTCAATCATATTCTGATAAAAAATCTTTTGCAGATGGTGTAAGTTTCTCATTCTGATTGTCATTTTCTATTCTTTTAGCCAAATTTTTACCAAGTTCAACTCCCCACTGATCAAAGCTATTAATATTCCATATAAAACCTGAGGCGATTGTAATATTTTCATAAAGAGCAATTAGTCTACCAATAGAATATGGATTATTTTTTTCCCAGCTAATTATGGTTGATGGCCTGCCACCTGGGAAATGCTTATTAGTATTTTTTCTATCAACAGAGCCAACTGCTAGAGCTTCGGCTTGAGCTATTGCATTTATAAGAAGTAATTTATGGTTGGTTTTTGCTTTTTCCAGTATTGTTCCATTTGAAGGGTTACGAGGTAACAAAATGTCTATTGGTACAACTTCTAGTCCTTGGTGAAGAAATTGAAAAAAGCTATGTTGAGCATTTGTTCCAGGTTCTCCCCAGATCAATGGACTTGCTGGCATTTTCAAATTTTTATTATTAATATCAACACTTTTACCATTACTTTCCATTTCTAATTGTTGGGCCCAAGCAGGAAGGTTTTTAAGTCTATAGCTATAAGGGACAATACAGTGACTGTTTCTATTTAGAAAATTACGATTCCATATTCTTAGTAGTGCCAACATTATTGGAATATTTTTTTCAATATCCTCATTAAAAAAATGATCATCCATATCTTTGGCACCATTTAAGAATTCTCTGAAATTATCTTCACCTATACTAAATATGATAGGCATTCCAACTGAAGACCATAATGAATACCTTCCTCCAATATTTTCTGAAAATGGAAAAATATTAAATTCTTTAAATCCCCACTCCATCGCTTTTGTGACTGAAGATGTAATGGCAATCATATTCTCATTAATTGATCTATTTGCATCTAAAAGCCAGCTTTTTGCTAAATTAGCATTTGTAATAGTTTCTAAAGTATTAAAACTTTTGGAAGTTATTATGAATAACGTCTTCAATGGATTGCATTCTTTAAGAATGTCGTAAATATTTGTTGGGTCGATATTAGACACATAAAAAATTTTAGGCCCATTATGAAAATCTTTAAGAGATTCATTTATCATTAAAGGCCCAAGATCTGAGCCACCGATGCCTATATTTACAATAAATTCATATTTTCTTTTAATTAAACTTTCATTAACAAAGCCAACTAATTTTTTCCATTCCTGTGAATTTAGTCTATTACTTTGTCTAAGTTGGAAATGGTCAACGGATCTGTTTTCAGAAAAATTTATTTTTTCGCCATTAGATATTTGTTCAATTTTTTTTAATATATTTGATTTTTTTGCTAATTCTATAAGATCTTTTTTGATCTCAGTATCCAAAGATTGCCTTGTAAAATCTATTAAAAGATCTCCAAGTTTCAATTGAAATTCCTTAGTCCTATCTACTTCATTAATAAGTTTATTAAGATCCTCGAAATTTTTCTTTTGTAACTTTTCTTTCAGAATTTCTGTGATTGGATTATCAGCTAATTGCATCTACTTATCAATTTTCTTTCTTTTATTTGACATTAAAACTTAACAAATCTATATGAGTAACAATCTTAGGAGCGATTTATTTTCATGTCTAATAAGTTAGTATCTAATTTTATTTATACTATAATTTTAATGACAATTACTTCAATAAGTTTTGCCGAGACTCTTAATTTTAAGGGCTTAGTAATTGAAGATTTTTGGATAAAGCCTAGTATTGGAAATCATAAAATGACCTCAGGTTATTTGAAAATTAAAAATACTAACAATAGAGATGAACGTCTTATTTCTGTAGTATCCGACTTTTCAAAAAAGTCTGAGTTACATGAAATGGCTGTAAAGAATGATATTATGACCATGAAAAAACTGGACAATGGTTTAACTATTAGAGCAGGATCTGAAATTCATCTTAAGCCAGGTGGTTATCATCTAATGTTTATCAACTTGAATGATCAAGTGAAAATAATGAATAATTATAAAGTTAATTTGATTTTTAAAAATTCTGGTTCGCTTACTATTGACATGCCTGTTTTAGAAAAGAAATTTAAAGCAGATAATCATAGACATAATCATAAGCATTAATAATCTTAAAACAAATGAATAAAATGTTTGTTTTGATAACATGAAATAGAAAAATTTACCAAAAATAATACACATACAAAAATTATTCTTTTTTCTATAACTTTACAATTGATTTTTAGAAAATTTTACTTTTATAAGCTTGTAATTTTATAGGAGAAAAATATGACTAATTCCAAACACCCAGAAACCATTAGTTTGCATGCAGGATGGAGAGCTGATGAAAGTACAGGCTCTGTTGCCGTACCTATTCATCAGACTACAAGTTTTCAATTCAAAAATACAGAACAGGCTGCTAATTTATTTTCATTAAGTGAGTTGGGTAATATTTATACAAGAATAATGAACCCAACAAATGATGTACTAGAAAAAAGAATCTCTGCGTTGGAAGGCGGTGTTGCAGCTTTAGCTGTCTCATCTGGTCAAACGGCATCAGCGTTTGCTATCCAAAACTTGGCAAAAGCAGGTGATAATATTGTAAGTTCAACAGACCTTTATGGAGGAACCTGGAATTTATTTTCAAATACTTTAAAAGATATGGGCATAGAAGTTAGATTCGTGGATCCTTCTGATCCTAAAGCGTTTGAAGATGCAACAGATGATAAAACTCGTGCTTATTACGCTGAAACATTACCAAATCCAAAATTAAAAGTTTTTCCTATCTCTGAAGTTAGTGCTATTGGCAAAAAGTATGGAATACCTCTCATTATTGATAACACAGCTGCTCCTATAATTTGTCAGCCAATTAAACATGGGGCAGCAATAGTTGTTTATTCTCTAACTAAGTATATTGGTGGTCATGGAAATTCTATAGGAGGATTAATTGTAGATAGTGGAAATTTTGATTGGGAAGGTGCAGGAAAAGAAAGACAACCAGCATTAAATACGCCAGATCCGAGTTATAATGGAGCGGTTTGGGTTGATGCTGTTAAACCTTTGGGTCCAATAGCGTACATTATAAAAGCAAGGGTAACGCTTTTAAGAGATTTGGGAGCATCTCTAAGTCCTTTCAATGCTTTTCTTATATTACAAGGCTTAGAAACATTATCCTTAAGAATGAAAGCTCATTGTGAAAACGCTTCTAAAGTTGCTCATTTTCTAAATGACCATAATTTAGTCGAAAAAGTCATTTATCCTGAATTACAAGCTGGGGGCTCCAAACTATCTGCAGATAAACATTTGACTGGTGGATATGGTGGCATGTTAGGGTTTGAATTAAAAGGAGGTATAGATGCAGGCAAAAGATTTATTGATGCTTTAGAATTATTTTATCATGTTGCTAACATAGGTGACTCTCGAAGTTTAGCAATTCATCCTGCTACAACAACACATAGTCAATTATCTACTGAGGAACAACTTAAGACAGGAGTGTCTGGGTCTTATGTGAGACTTTCCATAGGTATTGAACATATTGAAGATATACTTAATGACTTAAAACATGCTTTAGATAAATCTCAGACATAATTGCATTAATTATAGTTAAATTTAAAAAATGCTGAGGAATTTCTCAGCTTTTTTTATTAATGTTGGTTAATTTTCTTAAATATTGTAATTATTCAATCTTTTAATAAAACTATTGTATAGGATTCTTAATTGATTTTTGATGATAGATTTTCAGTAGCTCCAATGATGGAGTGGACAGACTTGCATTGTAGATATTTTTTTAGACTTATTTCCAAGTATACAGTCCTTTATACTGAAATGATTACTGCTGATGCAATAATCTTTGGGCCACGTCAAAAACTATTAACTTTTAATAGAGAAGAGTTACCTTGTGTTCTACAACTTGGTGGTAGTAACCCTCAAAATCTAGCAAAAGCTGCTAAATACGGAGAAAATTATGGTTACTCTCAAATTAACCTTAATATTGGCTGTCCTTCAAATAGGGTCCAAAATGGCTCTTTTGGCGCATGTTTAATGAAGGAGCCTTATTTGGTAGCTGATTGTGTAAAGTCTATTCAAGATAAATGTCAAATACCTGTAACTATAAAATGTAGGATTGGTGTTGATCAAATGGATGAAGAGAAAGGCTTAGACGATTTTGTTGATATAGTATCAGAGGAAAGTGTAAATATTTTTATCATTCATGCCAGAAAAGCTATTTTAAATGGATTAAGCCCAAAACAAAATAGAGAAATTCCTCCTTTAAATTATAATAGAGTAGCTTCTTTAAAAAAAAGAAGACCAGACTTGAAAATAATTATTAATGGTGGAATCAACTCAATAAGTGATGGTCTGGCGCTACTTCAAAAAGACGATTTTGATGGATTTATGATAGGTAGGGAAGCTTATAAAAATCCATATATATTAACCTCAGTTGATAAAGATATTTTTAGTAAAAAGAAAAAAACTAAAACAAGGTATGAAATAGCCATGCAAATGGCTGATTATATTGATAATTTTATTAAACATGAAGAGGGGGGTGTTCATTCTATCACAAGACATATTTTAGGTTTGTATAACTCTTTACCAGGTGCTAAATACTGGAGACAAGAATTGAGTGAAAATGCAAGGTTTTCAAAAAATGGAGATATTTTAAGATTTGCTACAGAAAATATTGAAAAGTTTATAAATAAAAAAAATTCAGTATTAGTTTAGGAGTTTTGTGTTGGAAGAAGTCAATAAGAAAGAAGGATACAGGTCTATTTTAGAGATGGGACCTTTACTGTTATTTTTTGGTGTAAATTATTTTTATGGGATTATGGCAGGCACTGCAGTTCTGGTCATAAGTACTTTACTATCACTAGCACTCTCTTGGTACTGGTTTAAAAATATTCCTATGATGGCCGCTGCGGGATGTGTTGCTGTGGTTTTTTTTGGTGGACTTACAATATTTTTTGATGATGAATTTTTTATTAAAATCAAACCAACCATTGTATCAATAATTATAGCTGGAGTTTTAGCATCTGGAAAAATTTTGGGTAGGAATCCCCTTGCTGCTATTATGAAATCGGCAGTCAATCTAGACAATGAAGGCTGGAACAAATTAACTTGGCTGTGGGTGGTTATGTTTATAATTATGGCAGTTGCTAATGAAATTGCTTGGCGAAATTTAACAACTGACCAGTGGGTCTCTTTCAAGGCCTTTGGTATTCCAATTTTGTCTTTAGGCTTCGGATTGTTATCTCTGCCAATAATGCAAAAACATCAAATAAAAAAAGACTAGTTTATTCCTCTAGTTTTTCTATCTTTTTATAAAGCTCTGAAGAAATTTGCGAGTTTGTAGGAAGTATAGATATTAATTTCTGCCAATAGAGTTTTGCTGTACTATCTTCGCCATCATTATAAGCTTTGAGACCTTTAAAAAATAAAGCTTCCACGTTGTTTGGTTCTTCAACCAAAATTTCACTAATTAAGTCATTAGTCTCTTGGGTAAATTTAGGTTTAGCCTGAGGAGGTAGTAATTCTTTCAAAAGGGTTTGTTTTAAAATAACTGTAGGATTAATTTCAATAGCCGTCCTAAGAGCATTTAATGCTTTTTCATTTTCTTTTAGTACTTTATAAGAACGAAATAATCTTACCCAACCTTCTAAGTCTTCTTTTTCTTTAGTAAGGCGATTAGCTAATTGTTCAACCATTTGATTAATTTTTATTTTTTGTTCTTCTTCACTTAAATTTAAGATTTTATCAGCAGTAGTGTTGGAAATTTTTATATTTTTTTTAAGTTTATTATTTATTTCAATCTCGCTTATTCCTATATTTTTAGCTGCAGATCTTATATTTGTTTCTAAATCTTGCTTCCAGGTATCAGTCTTATGAGTATTATTATACAATCTCACCCATATCTTTAAAGCTGCTTCATCATTTCCAATTTGTGATTGTCTCAAACCATTTAAAAAATTAGCCCCAGGCTCTAAAGGGTTATCAATCAAAGCTTCATCAATAAGCTTTTTGGCTTTAGATGTGACTTGACCGTTTGCTTTTCTTACAATTGCTTGAGCAAGTAATGATTTAATTTTTGGTGAATTATTAATTGAATTCAATTTAGTTAAAGATGCAATCTCAACGTCAATTTTATTAACTTTCGAAGCTATTGCCGCTAATTTAAAGAGAATATCAATATTATTAGGATCTTTTTTTGAAGCTAAATCTAATTCACTAAACTTTTTTAAGTTTTTAACAAAATCTTTATTTTTTTGCACCTCGGTTTCTTTTAACTTTTTTCTTGATGAATTCAGTTCTTTAATATTTATAAATGGATCTCCAATATTATAGTAGATGAATGAGCTAATTGAAAATAGCATTAGAAAAGCAAGTATTTTTCTTTCTATTTTATAAAATGATTTTTTCTTATTAGAAATATTTGGGATAATATTTTTAAAAATAAATAAAGCACTAATAAAGCTTATTATTAAAATTATAAAAAATATCATTATAAAATCTTTTCAATGAAAATTTATTTTTTAAAAAATTTTGTTATATAGATCGAACTAAATACTAGAATAATAAATGGTAAAAACCATAATAAAATTGTGTTTGTATTAAGGGGCGGTTTTAACAAGATTGAATCACCGTATCTCTCACTTAGAAAGCTATAAACTTCATTTTCGTTTAAACCAGACTCTAATTTTTCTTTTATTAAATTTTTTAAATCTTTTGCTAATTCTGAGTTAGATTCGTCTATACTCTGGTTCTGGCAAACTAGACATTTTATATTTTGTGCTATTTCTCTTGTTTTATTAGTAATTAAATTTGTTTTAGGAATGATTTCATCAGCAAATGTTAAGTGAGAAGTAATCATTAGAAAAAACGATAACAAAGATAAATTTAAATATATTTTTTTCATTATTTATTACTTTTTATTATAGGCAATACTTCAGACTTAAAAATATTATATAAAAGAGGTCCAGCATGCCTATAAATAATTTTACCTTCTTCATTTATTAAAAAGGTCTCAGGCACTCCATAAACTCCCCATTCAATAGCTATTTTACCCGAATTATCTATACCAATTTTATCATAAGGATTTCCGAAATCGTCTAAGAATTTTTTAGTATTATTTGGCTTGTCTTTATAGACAATTCCAATAACAGGAATAATTTTTGACAAATCCTCAACTATTGGAGCTTCTACCCTACAAGGAGCACACCATGAAGCAAAAAAATTGACTGCAAACAATTTATTTTTATATTTTTTAAAATTTAAATTTTTATTATTATTTTCAAGATTATTATCAGCTTCTTGGATTTTTATATCAGGAATTTTCTTCCCAATTAACTGAGACGTTAGAAGATTTTTTTTTGTTGGTTTTTTTTTCAATTCATAAAGAACAAGTCCTGATACAATAATTATAAATGAGAAAAGTATTAGTGGGAGTAATCTTAGGACTAATGACTTAGTATTCATTTAAGTTAACCTAATATTTTTTTTAGTTATATTTTTATGTTCAAAAAACGATAACAAACCACCTAAAGCCATAAAAAAGGCTCCACTCCATATCCAAGACACTAAGGGGTTAAAATATGCCCTTATTGACCAACCTGATTGATTGTCTCCATCTCCTAAAACGACATAAGTGTCACCCCAGAAGCCTGTTAGTATAGCTGCCTCGGTTGTTTGACTTTGTTCTGTCGGATAAAAACGTTTTTCTGGCTTAAGGTATCCAATGAATTTATTATTTTGATATAGCGTAAAAGTGGCCATTTCTGATTGATAGTTTGGTCCCTTTAAAGTTTGAAAATTTTTAAATTCTAATAATTTATCTTCAATATAAAAAGTGTCACCAATATTTTTTCTTCCACTAAATTCTGTTTTAAAAAATTGTTCACCAGTTATTCCAGCCAAGAAAATTGCAACACCTAAGTGGGCGACATTCATTCCTATTCCGATTTTTGAAATATATAAAAAAATACTACCCATTTTTGTTATTTTTAATTTAGTTTCTTTTATTTTAACAAAAAAATCACTTATAACTCCTACAAACAACCAAAATGATAGTGTGCCGCATATTATTGCAAATATTGACGAGCCATTAATAGTGGATAAACTAAAGGCTGCAATCAGAGACGTAAGTGTAAGTAGGGCAATTATTTTTAATAAGTTTTTTGACTTACCTTTTCCCCAGTTTAAAAAAGGAGCAATTGCCATTAATAAAATTATTGGTGTCATTATTGGAGCAAACGTAGCGTTATAATAGGCTGGTCCAATTGAAATTTTAGCTCCACTTAAGGCATCTAAGAATAACGGGTATAACGTTCCTATTAGCACTGTTGCCGTAGCAGTAGTAAAAAACAAATTATTAATTAGTAAAGCGCTCTCTTTGCTTAGCAAATTGAATTGAACCTTTGGCTCTTTAAAAATCGAACTTTTGAGAGCATATAAAATCAAAGGTCCGCCAATTGAAATAATCATTATTATTAAAATAAAGACACCTCTGGATGGATCGGTTGCAAATGAATGAACCGATGTTAGTAAACCAGATCTAACAATAAATGTTCCTAATAACGAAAATGAAAAACCAAGAATAGATAACAGAATACACCAATTAACAAATATAAGTCTTTTTTCTAAAATTCTTATAGAATGTAGCAATGCAGTTGCAATTAACCAAGGCATGAAAGAAGCGTTTTCAACCGGATCCCAGAACCACCAACCACCCCATCCTAACTCATAGTATGCCCACCAACTTCCTAGTGCTATCCCAAGAGTTAATGCTGACCATGAAATTGATATCCATGGCCTAATTTGTTGTGCCCATTCTTTATTAATTTTGCCTGTGATGAGCGCCCCGACGGCAAAAGAAAATGAAACTGATAAACCTACATAACCAATGTAGAGCATAGGTGGATGGAATGCCAAGCCTGGATCCTGAAGTAAAGGGTTTAGACCTCTACCTTCTAAGGCTATTGTTTCTACTCTTTCGAAAGGGTTTGATGTGAATAAAATAAATGCTAAGAATAAGCATAAAATTAAAGTCTGCACTCCTAGGATTGAAAATAATAAATTATTATTAATCTGTTTTTTTTTTGAAACCCAAAATGTAAAACTGGATAAAATTAATACCCAAAGTAGTAAAGATCCTTCATGATTTCCCCAAGTTCCACTAATTTTGTAGAGCATTGGTTTTAAAGAGTGAGAATTATTCGAAACAATTAATAAAGAAAAATCAGAAACTACAAAGCTATAAGTCAAAATAGAAAAAGAAATTAGAATAAATAGACAGTTAATCAGCACACCATTTTTTAAAATGTCTAATGCCAATAGATTTAGATTTTTTGTATTATATGTCCAATAAGTAATCTGCATTATTGAGGAGACAAATGCTAGGATAAGAAATATATGTCCAATTTCTGGTATCATTTATCTTTATCCCCTTTCCAAGCGCCATTTTTCTTCAATGCATCCGCCACTTCAGGAGGCATATAGTTTTCATCATGCTTAGCAAGAACCTGAGTGGCTATAAGTTTATTGTCTTTGAAGTTTCCTTCGGCAACAATTCCTTGTCCTTCCCTAAATAAATCAGGGAGTTGTCCATTAAAAACAACTAATATTTCGTTTTTGTTGTCAGTAATAGTGAAGTTCACAATATCATTATTTTTCACGACTGAGTTTTCAAGAACAAGTCCTCCAACTCTAATTTTACGTTTTATATTTTCATTGTCTCCATATTTAATTTTTAATTCGTTGGGAGTAAAAAAATAAATGATGTTATCTCTTAGGGCAATTAAGACGAGCTGCGTGGCTAGCGCTATTGTAAAAACTATCAAAATTATAATGAATAATCTTCTATATTTAGGGTTCATTATTGAAATTTCACTTATTAAATAGATTACAAGAGATCAATTATACTTTTGTTAATTGTTGTAACATTTTTTTTGCTTTTTGGGATTTATAAATAGATCTAAAATAAAGGTAGGCTAGACTAAATAACGTTAAGAAATAACTTGGCCATATATAAATACTGTACTTATCCATTTCCCATAAAATTTCAAACATAAAGGACCCTTTTTAAGAAAATTCTTTTAAATTTAATTTTAAAATTAATGCTTCACACTTTTTTTCTAATAACATTGTTTTGACGTTTGTAATGATCAAATATATTGAAAATAAACTAAAGCCCACCATCATCAGCGTTAGGGGTAATAGCATCTCTTTGTCAATTGAAGGACCATCCATTCTAAGAATGCTTGATGGTTGATGTAAAGTATGCCACCAATCAACAGAAAATTTAATAATAGGTAAATTAATTAGGCCAATAATTGCTAGTACTGACGCAGATTTTGATCCATCAATTTTTCTCTCAAAGGCATTGCTTAAGAGCATATACCCAAGATAAAAAAAGAATAAAATAAGCATTGAGGTTAATCTGGCATCCCATACCCACCATGTTCCCCACATAGGTTTTCCCCATAAAGAACCAGTTACCAAGGTCAAGACAGAGAATATAGCACCTATAGGCGCTATTGCATTTGAGATTAAATCCGCTAGTGGATGTTTCCATACTAAATAAAAAATACATGAAATCGCTAAACTGAAAAATAAAAAGGATGCCAACCATGCGGAAGGAACATGAACATACATTATTCTAACGGCATCACCTTGTTGATAATCTTCTGGGCTATCAAAAAGTCCATAATAAAGCCCTAATAATATCATTGTAGTAGATAATATAATCAAAGGTAGTTGAAGATTACCCGTTAATTTTGAAAATCTATTAGGGTTTGCTAGCCAATTAAACACGAATGAATATCTTTCTAATTAATCATATGTTTTGTAACATTTTTATATCTAAACTTTTCTAACGTGCAATTGCTATTCTTATTAATAAAGCAGAAATGAAAGGAGATATAACTAAATATATAAGCGTGAAAGCTATTAATAGTAGTAAGTTATTAATAGGCTCTTCGTCCATTTTTATTGCTTCATTAATTCCTACACCAAATATTAAAATAGGTATCATCAGAGGTATGATCAATATAGGTAACAAAATATTTCCTCTTTTTGCACCTAAGACTAACGAAGCGCCGATCAAACCAACTAAAGATATAGCAAGTCCACCAATTGTCATGCTTGTTAGTAACCAAGGAGTTTGTTTAAGATCTATATCAAGTAAAATAAAAAATATAGGAGTGCTTAAAATTAAGGGTATTATAACCATTAACCAATATGAAATACTTTTTGATAATAAAATGATTTCGAGTGGTATGGGACTTGTCAGTAACTGGTCAAACCATCCATTTTCTAGATCTTTATTTAAGGTTTTCTCTAATGAAGGTATTAAAGCTAAAATTAGACCAACCCATATTATTGCGCTTGAAATGATATCTAAACTTTCTTTGATGGGACCTATCCCAAAGGTAAATAGGATTATTATCAAAAGCATAAAGCTTATTATTGCAACAAGGTCCGTAAGTGAACGCAAATTAATTAAAAAATCTCTTTTAATATGTGTAACTAACACAAATAACCAACTTGAACCATTTGAACTCATATAATTATCTTTTCTTTTAATAAATCTAAATCCAAAACTTCATACTTACTTTTAAAAAGATTTGTGTCGTGAGTGGTCAAAATTATAGTTCCATTAATTTTTAAAAAATTTGTGACCAGCTCTTTGAATAGAATTATACTTTTTTTATCAAGATCATTAGAAGGTTCATCCAGAAGCCAAAATTCAACTCCAAAAATAAAAGAAAAGTATAATCTTGCTAAAGCGGCTCTTTTTTTCAATCCTTCAGAGCATTGTGAAATATATACATTAGAATATTTTTCCATTTCTACGCTTCTTAAAGCCTTAATTAAATTATCTCTAGAAGTTGACCAACCTTTCATTTGCACCCAAGTTGCCAGATTTTCTAAAACAGTTAAGTCTTGTGACAAACCATTTTTAGTATCAATATAAATTAGTTTCTCAACCCATAGGTTTTTATTTATCGTCATATCTACTTTCTTAAAGGACATGTGACCGTTTTCGATAGGTATAAAGCCTGCAATAGTTCTTAATAACGTGGTCTTTCCAGAACCATTTTTACCAATTACTACAGTTAAATTTGATGTTTTAAATGAAGTGTTAAAATCAGAGAATACAACATTATTTCCTCTTTTTATGGTCAGATTATTAAGGTTAAGCATAGGTTTCTCAAGTTAATATTTCATGATTTTTATTTTTATATAATTATTAAACAAAAGTCTTGTAAGTAAATTGAGTTTTTTACTAGGTTCTGTAATATATCTATTGTTTGTTGATAATTTTCTGCTTTACACTTTAATATTAAAATTTTTTTCAATGAGATCTTAAATGAATAAAAAACCATTAGAAGGTGTAAGAATTATTGATGCCTCTTCAATATTAATGGTTCCATACTGCACAAGGTTACTTGCCGACATGGGAGCTGAAGTTATTAAGGTGGAAACTCTGGATGGAGACAATACACGCTATATAGGTCCAAGCATAAATAATGGTATGGCTGCTGTATTTTTGAATATAAATAGAAATAAAAAAAGTATTTGCGTGGATTTAAAAACCCCAGAAGGCAGATTAATAATATACAAATTAATAAAAACATCAGACGTATTTGTTTCTAACATTCGTAAAGTTGCTTTAGAGAAAATTAAATTAACACACTCAGATTTTGAAAAGCTTAATCCTAAAATTATTACAGCCAACGCAGTAGGTTTTTCTTCTGAAGGTCCTTATGCCGGGTTACCTGCTTTTGATGATACCATACAAGCCATAAGTGGAATGGCAGCCTATCAAGGAGCTTATTCAGATCAACCAAGTTATACTTCAGGAGCCACTGCTGATAAAGTTACTGGTATTATGCTTGGCATGTCTATAATAGGCGCATTATTTAATCGTGAAAAAAATGGAAAAGGAATAGAGCTAGAAGTTCCTATGATGGAAACAATGGTTGATTTCACACTTGTTGAACATCTTTATGGTTTTAATTTTATCCCTCCAAAAGCACCCCCAATCTACCCAAGACAATCTTCACCTAATAGAAGGCCATATAAGACTAAGGATGGTTATGTTGCTGTTCTTCCATATAGTGATGAGCAATGGTTACGGTTTTTTAAATTAGTTGGTAAAGAAGAGATTCTAAAAGATAGTAAATTTTCATCTTTGAAAAGTAGGAATGAAAATATAGATTTGCTGTACCATATGCTCTCAGAGGAGCTAACAAAACAAGATACGAATTATTGGCTTAAATCTTTAAAACAAAGTGATATTCCTGCAGCTAAAGTCAATTTCCCTGAGGAAATTTTTGAGGATGAACATCTTGAAAAAACTAATTTTTTTAAAGAAACACACCATCCATCTGAAGGGAAACTTTTATATCCAAAGTTCCCTGTAGAATTTAAAAATACTAATAATAGTGAAACACTGCATGCACCGAATCTTGGTGAAAATACAAAAGAAATTTTACTTGATTTAGGCTATTCGGACTTTGAAATTGAGAGTTTAGCTTCTAATAATATAATTAAAATATAAACTGAAGAGGGCATTAAAATGAAAATTAGTAAGGTTGGGTTTGTTGGTCTTGGTGCTATGGGTTCAGTAATGTCTCCATTACTAGTAAAAGCGGGTTATCAAGTTTTTGGTTATGATATAATAGCCAATATTGATGAAACATCCGGAGTAAAGCAATTAGATACATTAGATGATTTTTCTCAGTTTGATGCTGTTATTTTTATGTTACCTAATAGCAAAATAGTATCCGAAGTTGTTACTAAGCTATTGGAAATAAATACGAAGTCTATTTTAATAGATATGTCTTCAAGTGACCCTCGTGATACTAAAAAACTTGGTAAAACCATTGAAGCTCAGGGTTTAAAATTTTTAGATGCTCCTGTTTCTGGTGGTGTTTCAAGAGCAAAAACAGGTGATTTAATGATTATGGCAGGAGGTAAAGAAGAGGATTTAGAAATAGTAAAAGATCTTTTGTCGGTAATGGGGACTGTCCAGTTTGCTGGTCCGTTAGGTTCTGGTCATGCTATTAAAGCTCTTAATAACTATGTTTCAGCAGCAGGGTTAATAGCTAGTTTTGAGGCGTTGGCGACAGCTCGTTCTTTTGGAATTGAACCAGGAAATTTTTTAAAAATAATAAATGGAGCAACTGGTAAAAATAATACAACAGAAGTTAAATTAGATAAATTTGTTGTATCAGAAAAATTTAATTCTGGATTTGCTTTAGATTTGATGGTTAAGGACGTTTCTATCGCCCATAACTTAATCAAAGATTTATCTTCTGATAATCCATTATCAAGTGATGTTTATAATTATCTTTC